>Ga0335073_10015169_pt1 | contig 10780 bp, 7 predicted proteins | sample Lox_Sample_22_FD_207093 | JGI IMG/M metagenome (GOLD analysis project Ga0335073, IMG submission 207093) | Soil microbial communities from Loxahatchee National Wildlife Refuge, Florida, United States - Lox_Sample_2.2 | ecosystem: Environmental > Terrestrial > Soil > Wetlands | place: USA: Florida...
TTCAACTTGTTTAACCGAACGCAATTTGATCCACCAGCCGGTTGGGGCGGCACGATCGGCCAGGTCAGCGGCCAATACAACCTGCCCCGCGTCATCCAATTCGCCGGTCGAATAACCTTCTGATCTTTTGGCGTCATCGTCCGGACGGGCAGCAACCCGTCCGGGCGCGCTATTTTCGTCATCGTTGTGCCGGTGTTTGCAATTTTCCGTTGATCGTCTGACAATCATCTTCCAACCGTCAATGACGATTCCCAAGGACCCTCGGCTGTCTTTCCTTCCTCTTCGATTGCTTCCCGGCCTTGAAATTCTACGGCTCGATAAGCCGGCGATTTCGCGCTTCCGATTCGCCGCGATCGCGGTATTCGGTCTTCTTCTAGTGCCTCTCCCGGTGACGGCTCAATCGTCCGACCAGGAAATTCAATCGTCATTTCGGGCCGGCGAAGCCGCGCTGAAGCAAGGGAATTTTAACCAGGCGGTCGATCAATTCAAAAAGGTCTTGGCGCTCGACCCCGGACTGGTCGAGGCGAAAGTCAACCTGGGCCTCGCGTACCAGAGTCTGCTTGACTACGACACCGCCGCCCGTTATCTCTCCGATGCCCTGCACCAGCGTCCAAATCTGTTCGGCCTCAACGTCATCGTCGGCATGGATTACATCAAGCTGGGCGCTCAGGATAAAGCTGTCCCTTACCTTCGCCAGGCATTGCAACTCGATCCCTCAAGCCGGGATGCGCATGACGCGATGGCTCTCTATTACCTGACGCAGGGGAATATTGAAGGTGCGGCCGAGCAATACCGTAAGGTCGCCGACCTCAATTCCGACCAGCCCGAGGCATTATTCAAGATTGGACATCAATACCTTGATCTTGCCGCACGCCTTGCCTATCGAGGCGCCCGCCTGTATCCGGATTCGTCGTGGGGGCATCGCTTTCTTGGCGATGTGCTCTTCGAACGCGCCCGCTGGGAAGATGCTGCCAGGGAATACGACAAGGCCCTCGCCATCGAGCCTCGACAGGCCGGATTGCACACCCAGCTTGGCGAGTGCGATCTGCACACCGGAAAACTCGAGGACGCGGAAACAGAATTCCGCAAAGAACTGCAGCTCGATTCACACGATGAGCAGGCCTGGCTCGGCCTGGCTAGCCTCCAGCTTGCCAAAGGTGAGCCGGTCGACGCCCTCGGCTCCGTGGACGCAGTTTGGCGAAGCTCCCCCGAAGCCTTGAAGTCTCTTTTTGAATTTCCTTCAATTGAACTCAACAAAGACGCTGCACAGACTGCCGTGACGCGCCTGCTCGATCAGCCTGAAGGGCCGGCGAAGCACTTCCTGCTCTCCGCCCTTTACACTTCGACCAATGAAAGCGCTTCGGCTGAGCACGAATTAGAGTCCTTCCAAAGCGACCTGGCGAAATGGCGGCAGACAAGTTCGCAAGCGCATCCGAATGCCGATTCCTGCAAACTCCACCTCTATTCTCAATGTGTCGCCTGGCTTGAAAAGGCCAAGCCCATGACCTCGGCGAGCTACCTGCTCCTCGGGAAAAATTACTTCGCCCTGCAGCAATACGAACCTGCCGCTCGGGCGTTGGCCCAGGTGCATGGCGACAACAATGCAGACTCCGAGGCCAGCTATTGGTTGGAACGCACATACCAGGCATTGGCTGCGGAAGCCTACGCCCAATTGGAGTCCTCTTTCCCTGACTCCTGGCGAACTCACGAGTTGCGCGCAGAGGGTTTTGCCTTCCGCCAGGATCGGGACGATGCCATCAAGGAATTTGAAACGGCACTGCGAATGCGCCCGGACGAGGCGGAACTTCACGAAGCACTCGGAGAGTTCTATCTCGATAGTCGCTCCGACTCTGAGGCCCAAAGCGAGTTGGAAAAGGCCCAGGCGCTCGATCCCTCGAGTACCAAAACGCTCTATCTGCTCGGAGACCTCTACGTCCTCAATAACGAGAACCAGAAGGCCGTCCCACTGCTCCGCCGCGCCCTGCAACTTCAACCCAATTTGACCGAAGCCAGCGGGTTACTGGGGACAGCATATGTGCGCATGGGACAGTTTGCCGATGCTATCCCAAGGCTCGAGAAAGCGGCTTCGTTGGATCATTACGGCAACATTCATTATCAGTTGTATCTCGCGTATCGAAAGGTCGGCCAGGAAGCGCTCGCGCAAAAGGCCCTGGCGCGCTCTCAGGATATCCGCCGAAGCTCTCTCGAACATGATCAGGCTCTGGTCATGGGATCGCCCCGAGGCGAACCGGATTCGCAGTGAACCTTTACAAAAAACGCCGATGTACCCGACGAATTGAGCCCGAAGAGAAACTTCAGTCGTTGCCGTTCCGTCGACTTGAGAATAAGGATCCGTACTTTGCTGCAGCGATGACTCTCTCGGTCCAATCCTTCTCCAGGCTCCTGTTGCTGTTTGCGGTTCCCACTTTCGTCTGGGCGCAAGGCCAGGATGCCGCTCCGGCTTGTGCCAAGTGTCATGTTGAAGGGCGCACGCAACCCGCCACTGACATGGCGCACGCGCTCGAAACGGTCGACCAGGATCGAATTCTCAGTGACCACCCCGTCCTTACATCGACGTATGGAGAATACTCCTATCGGATCGAACGCAAGGGCGACCAAAGCCTCTACTCTGTCAGCGACGGCTCGGCCACCGTCACGATGCCGATCCGCTGGGCCATGGGCGTCAGTTCCGCTCTCGGTCAGACCTACATCCTCGAAAAGGACGGCAAGTTTTACGAAAGCCGCATGAGCTGGTTTCGTGAACTCAACGCTCTGGGACCAACCCTCGGTCAGCAGAACAACCACCCGACCAACCTCATTGAAGCTTCCGGCCAATTGTTAAGTCGGGACGATGCGGCTCGCTGCTTGGACTGCCACGCCACCGATGCCGTCTCGGGAAGACAGCTGACACTGGACAGGATGACCCCGGGAGTCCAGTGCAGCCACTGTCACGAAGATACCGAGGCTCACCTCGCAGCTCTGGTCAAAGGCAGCGACAAGCCCGTCGTGCCTGCGGGATTAGCCAAGCTGCACGACCTCAGCGCCGAGCAGGCATCCAACTTTTGCGGACGCTGCCACCGCACCTGGTCAGACGTCGTGGTTCGCCAGGACTACGATATCGGCAACGTCCGCTTCCAGCCCTACCGGCTCTGGAGCAGCGTGTGCTACGACCCTGACGACGCGCGCATCAGTTGCCTGGCCTGCCACGATCCGCACAGAGAACTCAGCACACGGCCGGCTGACTACGATGCAAAGTGCCAGGCCTGTCATGGCGGTGGAAAAGCCGGAGCCAAGGCCTGCCGGGTTTCACAACACAACTGCTCTTCTTGCCACATGCCCAAGACAGGAATTCCAGGCGCTCACTACAAGTTCACCGATCATCGCATTCGCATTGTGAAGGCCAATGAGCGCTTTCTACCCTGACCAGCCGCCTGCAAGTGGGGGACTTCAGCGCGCGCACCCTGCCTAAGGTTTCGCAGAGCTGTAATTGGGGACTTTGGGCGTGAGCTTGCGTATGACGAATTCCTGGAGAAGATTTTCTACCGCGCCTTCCGCGATGCCAATGCCGGCATTCTCGAAAGTAAGCTCCGCGCCTTCGCGGTCGCTGGCAGGATAGTAGAGATTCGATACCCCACCCGCCGCAAGACCGCCGAGGATGCCGGAATAGCTGAGCTGCCAGCGGCCGTTGTCGCCCCTGCAGATTACGGACATGGCGATCGCATAGAGAGCGCGAGAGCGAAATGTGCCGGTGCCCTTATAGAAATAGCGGGGATCCTGCTTGAAAAGAACAGGGAAAATGGCGCTGCCGGCCATCGTGCCGATGAACAGGTCCGCGTAGTTGGCGCCATACCGCTTCGCATACCCTTGCATCCCCTGGCCGTATCCACGAAAAGAATTGGTAGCCTGCTCCACGCCGGCGAATGCCCCAGCCGCGGCGAACGATACGGGATCGATGGACGAGCGCCAGGCGAGGCTGAACTTCTGGCGTCCGGTCAGCGGCGCAGCGCCGGGCGTGTAGGCGACGTAGAAGTTGGGAATGATTCCGAGAACGCGCTGCTGCTCTTCCTCCCTGACCTGCGCTTCGGCAATTTCTTCAGTGGATGCAGTCACGCGCACTTCGCTCTTGGCCGTCACGGCGAGAACGATGGGTTTGCCTTCGTAGCTTCCGCCGGGCTGAAGGATCGCGGTGATCGTCTGTGTGTCAAAGCCTGCAGAAGAAACCGTGAGCTGAAACGGTCCGGCTGGCACGGACGTGAAGTTGAAGCGGCCGGTGCTGTCTGACGTTGCGGTGCGCGCGGGCGATCGATTCTGGCCGGAAGCGGGACAAGGCGCGATGAGCGCGACGCGCGCTCCTTCGTAGACCGTTCCGTTCCCGTCAACAACTACGCCACTGACAGTGCCCGTGACCGCCGCGTCTGAAGATCGGAGCTGGGGTTGCGACGATGAGAGCGCATCCGTGGCATGACAGTCCGGCACTCCCTGCCCCGAGCCATGCAAAACGGGAATGCAGATGAAAAGAGCCAGGAAATATTGGCGAAACCGCGAAGTTCCGTCAGCCGGTGCCCTCGTGCGGTCGCAAAGATGCGGCGAAGTGATCAGTCCGGCTCCTTCGACGAAAACCCTGAGGGTGTCCACTCAGGGACGTGAAATGGATCGTACATGAGGTTAGACGGCTTTTTGACTCGACGCGACGGCCCGTGGGTGACCAAAGAATCGCGCTCGTCCAGAATTCGACAAATGTCGAAGCACGCCCCGACGGCCCTGAGGCCTGCAGCGGAAGGCCCCGGCTCGATGGCAGGCGTTAGAAACGCTGCATGGTTACCCTTACCGCCTCCGGTTTTTGATGAAACCACAGGCCGCGGTCCGTCTCGTCGCCGTTCCAAAGACGAATCGGTTTCCACACGCCATCTTCATACGTGCCCTGTTCGGCAGTGACGATCTGGCTGCGAATCCACGGCAGTTTTCCCGGCAGATGGAAGCTCACAACCGTGTCTACTCCGGTTACCAGGAATTCATCCGGTCCCAGCTGCGCAACCAGGGCCGCGCCGTGCGCGTCCTTGGTGCCGGGCGCGGGACCTCCATCCTGTAGAGGAAAGCCGAACTGGACGGTAGCCTTCCACGCCCCGAAATCAAGTTCCTGCGTCGTTTGTCCGGGCTCTTCCACGGCGGTTTTCACCTTTCCGTCGAATTCAAGCTGGGCGACTTCGCGATCCAGTGGCGCGATGATCGCGAAGTTGCGGGAATGCGCAGTCCACGATTCATCGCCGAGGATGTTCCATCCCGTCTGGTCCACGCCGAAAGGCGAAAACCCGATCGCCCCTTCGCCCAGCGCGTAAAAGAGAAATTTGCCAAAGCCGTCGCTTCTGCCGGTCTCGGGTATCCAAAGCGGATTATCCGGGCGATGATACGCGTCCATGGTTTCGCGATAGTAATGCGAATCATCGTTGTAGATATCCGGACCGATCATGTCGATGGACGGCGCGAGCTTCCGCCACAGGTCAATCAGAGGCGGCTTTTGCACCGCCCCGCCGCTTGGATAGCCGAAGCCTGGCTGATCGATCTGCCGCTGCGGTAAGGCGATCATTGGATCTTTGACCCACACATTGATGTAGTAGGGAATATTGAATTCGCGCTTCCCCGCGGCCGCAACCTCGTTGACGTATCTGGCCAGATGGTAGGCTTGGAACACCTCGTCGGCATCGTTGCCAAAGACTTCGCTCCAGGTGCCGTGTTGTTTGCCCGTGGCCGCAAGCACCTCGCCCGGAACCGGGCCCGCGAATTCCTTGTTGGCTTCCGGCGAAAAGTCGCGCGCGCTGCCCATATTTCCCGTTTCGTTTTCGACTTGAACCAGCAGAATCGTGTGCTGGGTGTTATCCAGCTCATTCAGATGACGCGCCAGAACCGTGAAAGCAGCCTTGTCCGCCTCCAGCGTGTTCCGCGACAGCGGCGACAACACATCGATCGGCTCCCCATCCTGGCGAATGGTTCTCGGGAAACGTCCGGGATCGTTCTTCACCCAAGCGGGCACGTAGTGCATGTTGCCGTTCTTCCAGGTCCCGAACCATAAGATCACGACATGGAGGTGATGCGCGCGGGCTCCCTCCACGATGGCATCGACATTCGTGAAGTCGAACTTGCCCGGCTCGGCCTCAAACTGTTCCCAGTAGACGGGCGCCTCGATGGTATTGGCGTGCAATGCGGCCATTGATTCCCACACCTGCGGCAGTTCGCTCGGCCACCCGCTGGAGTTGTGAATCTGCCCCCCCAGAATCAAATAGGGACGGCCATCGACAAGTAGGGCGTAGCGTCCGTCTTTCTCAACCAGGCGAGGCGCTTCGGCGGCGAAAAGCGGCGACGCGGTGAGCGAGGCAAAGAGACACTGCACCGCCAAAAGGCCAAACCCCGTGAAAGAACGCAGAGCGCGAAGTTGCATTGGGAATTACCTCGACGAAAATGTAAGCGTTTACGCGCTGCCCTTGCAAGTTAAACCGTCCGCCTGGAGATCGAAGACGCGTCTCCGAACGCATCATCTATGCGCCTGCCTCGGCACTGTTCGCGGCGCAGGCGCCTTCACCTCGACGGGGCAGGGAATTCCGCTGCACAGTGCTCCGGTGATGCCTTCGCCTTCGCGGATGGAGTAGATGCGGTCGACCGCTGGGAGCCGCACCGTCTCTTTGCGACCGGACGGCCAGCGGATTTCCGCCACGCCTGCTTTGGCCGCATCTCCCAAACCAAAGTGGACGCGCTTGTCGTTCGAGGAGATGTAGCTGCCGGAGCTCAAAACGTCTCCGCGCTGGCGCATCCCGTTGGCGGTGAGAAATACTACCGCACCCACGGCGTCCCGCGGGCTATGCGTGCCGCCGGTCAGCTGCAGCTCGACCCAGTGGTGATGATCGTCGTTCACGTTGCGGAGCAGAACCGCTGCGCCGTCAATCGGCGTCACTACCGCGTCGATCTTGCCGTCGTTGAACAGATCGCCGAAGGCTGCTCCGCGCGCGGAAGCGATCACGGCCAGACCGGTGTTCTGCACAGGCGCGACGTATTGGAATTTGCCCTCGCCGATGTTGCGGAAGAGTAAGGGTCGCTGCGCGTAGGTCGAGCCCCAGTTCAAGCGATCGGCGACCGGAAAAACGTGGCCGTTCACGATGAAGAGGTCTTTGCGGCCGTCATTGTCGTAGTCGATGAAGCCGGCGCCCCAACTGAGAAAAGGGATACAGATATCGTTGATGCCGGATTGCGCTCCGACGTCGGTGAAGCTGGAATCGCCGTCATTGCGCAGCAGAAGCTTCGAATCGTCGCTGAAGTCCGTGACAAATACGTCAGCACGGCCGTGGTTCAGGAAATCGCCGATCGCGATTCCCATCCCCGCGATCTCACGCCCGTCTTTGTTCAGGGCGAAGCCGGATGTGTAGCTTTCATCTGCGAATGTGCCGTCCCCCTTGTTGCGGTAAAAATAGCCGGGTGTGGAATCGTTGGCGACGAGAAGATCGAGCTTGCCATCGTCGTCCAGGTCGGCGAAGACGGCGGTGAGGCCATAGTACTTATTCTTGTCCGCCACCCCCGCCTTCTCGCTTACGTCCGTAAACGAGCCGTCCCCATTGTTGTGAAAGAGATGATCGGGTTCGCCCGTGAGACCGCGCGGCCCGCAGGTCAGGTTGTTCGTCCCGCGAAAGCCGCAGTCGGCGTAGCTCACGACTTCGCTCCTCGGATACGGCAGGCGCTCGAGATCGAAGTGGACGTAGCCGGAAACAAACAGGTCGAGGCGGCCATCGCCATCGTAGTCGCCCCAGCTTGCGCCCGCAGACCAGTTGCCCAGAGTGACCCCGGCCTGTTCCGCAACATCGGTGAAAGTGCCGTCGTGATTATTGTGATACAAGCGATTCTTGCCGTAGTTAGCGACAAAGATATCGGGCCAGCCATCGTTGTCGTAGTCGCCAACCGTAACGCCAAAACCCCAGCGATCGTTTGTCACTCCTGCCTGCGCCGCAACGTCGGTAAACGTCCCATCGTGGTTATTGTGGAAGAGCGCCGCATGCGGCGGAGTCGCTTTGCCTGTCTGGGCATCGAGCGTCGAGCCGTTGACCAGATAAATATCCAGCCAGCCGTCGTTGTCGTAGTCGAGCAGGGCTACTCCGGAGCCGTTCGATTCGAGAATGAAAGTCTTCTCCGGTCCGCCCATCACGTGCCGCCAATTCCCAAGCCCTGCAGCCTTGGTGATGTCCTGGAAGATGACCGGCCCTTTGTCGACGAATCCGCCCGCCGTAATGACGCGTCCCTCTCCGTCATATTGCGCCGGTCGGGCGCCCCCGCTGCTCATCCCGTTTTGCGCAGGCATGCGGGTGCCTGAGAGATCCAGATCGAGCAGCACAAGGAGGGCCAGCAATCGAGCAAACTGGGGCCGCACCGCAAACTCCCGGAGAAAGATTGCCCGCTATACTACCCTACAAATTGCGCGACGCGATACTGCGAAATTTCGGCTTCGCTTGCGAAAAAGGTACGCTCGGGGCCGCGAGCACGCTGCCGCCGCGAAAAGGGAATTCAGCCCGCCGCGAAGCCGATAGGCGCGCCGTTCTGCCGCTGAGGCCTCTATCTACCTAGGGGAAACCGTGCTCGGATCTCGTAGCGCGAGCCATCGCCGCCGGGAAAGCTCTCGTAGAGCCGAAACTCGTTCGCATCAAAACTGGAAAGTGCGGTCTGGCTCGATTTTCCCGCGACAACTCCACGCAGTTGATGCATCGATGAGCGGTCTTTTGCGCGAGCCAGTGTGATGTGCGGATGATAGGGGCGCGTCTCCGCAACGAACCCGCATGCCCCGGTCGCGAGCGTCACCTTCCGCTGCAGCGCGGCGAGCTTCTCGGAGACTTCAACACCCACGAAAAGAACACCAGCGCGATCGAAGACTTCAATACCGCCCATCCGAATCCGAATCGCCGGCGACCGTATCTCCTCAAGATGCGTCCCCAGGGACGGAAGCTGCGCGGGAGTCACATTGCCTAAAAACTGCAAAGTAATATGCCACGATTCCGGCTGCGTCCAGCGTATCTGGCAAGCTGCTGCCTTCAGCTCGCCGGACACCATCCGAATCTCCTCCGAGACTTTCTGGTCGAGCGGGATTGCCACAAACATCCGCATGGCCGGCATTCTATTCGAAGTCGGTCAGCCCCGAAAATGCTCCTAAATCCCGAAAGATTTACAACCACCTCGGATTCGAGCGAAGATAGACGCATGAGCCTCCTGTGCGCCATGGGCGGAGCGGATGCGGACCTTTCTCAAGCTCAATTGAACGAGCTTTTGTCTGAAGCCCTGGCAAAACTCGGACCCCGCAAACGCGTCCTTGCCGTTCCGCCCGACATCACGCGCTTTCATTCGCAGGCTGGGCCGCTGACCCACGCCGCATGGAAGTACTTTGGCTCGCGGATGGAGGCGGTTTTGCCGGCGATCGGCACCCATGCGCCCATGCAGCCCGATCAAATCCAATCGATGTTCGGCGATATGCCGCTTGAACTGTTCCGCGTGCACAATTGGCGCACCGACATGGTGACCCTGGGAGAGGTTCCCTCGCATTTCATTCATGAGCAATCCGAGGGCAAGCTCAACTTTTCCTGGCCGGCGCAGGTGAATCGACTGATCGCCCATGGCGGCTTCGATCTGATTCTCTCCATCGGCCAGGTCGTTCCCCATGAAGTCATCGGCATGGCCAATTACACCAAGAATATTCTGGTCGGCACCGGAGGCCGTGAGGGAATCAATCGCAGTCACTACCTCGGCGCGGTGTATGGAATGGAGCGCATCATGGGGCGCGCCGATAACCCCGTCCGCGCGGTGCTCACTTATGCGGCGGACCGCTACCTGCGCGATCTTCCCATCGTTTACGTGCAGACCGTTGTGGGGCGAAAGACCGACGGCAATCTCGCTGTCCGCGGGCTCTTCATCGGTGACGACATCGAATGTTTCTATCGCGCCGCGGATCTTAGTCTGAAAGTCAACTTTGAAATCATGGATCGGCCAATTCACAAGGCCGTCGTGTACCTCGAGCCGCATGAGTTTCACTCCACATGGCTGGGAAACAAGGCTATCTATCGCACGCGCATGGCGCTCGCCGACGGCGGAGAACTTGTGGTCCTCGCCCCGGGCGTCAAAGATTTCGGAGAAGACAGGACCATCGACGTCCTGATTCGCAAATACGGTTATCGGGGAACTCCGGCTACGTTAGCCGCTGTGGAAGCGCACCCCGATCTTGCCAGCGATCTAAGCGCGGCTGCCCACCTGATCCACGGGTCCTCCGAAGGACGGTTCACCATTACATGGTGTCCGGGAAAACTTAGCCGCCAGGAGATCGAGAGCGTGGGTTATCAGTATGGCGACCTTGCAGCGATGCTCAGGCGGTACGATCCCGCGAAGCTGACCCATGGCTACAACCTGGTAGACGGCGAGGAAGTGTTCTTCATTGCCAATCCTGGCCTCGGCCTCTGGGCTCACCCCGCGCGGCTCGGCACCGCAACCCCGCAAGCTGCGCACGCGACGACTGTCTCGCGGTGATTCCAAGAGCGGTCCTTCAGCTTGCGATTCCTAGCTCGCGCAGAAGGAAAGCGTAATCGAAGGCAATTTCCTTCAGATAATCATAGCGGCCGCTCGAACCGCCGTGGCCGGCCTGCATATTCGTCACCAGCAACACGAGATTCTCATCGGTTTTGAGTGTCCGTAACTTCGCCACATACTTTGCAGGTTCCCAATACATCACCTGGCTATCATAGAGCGACGTCTTCACTAACATCGCCGG
>Ga0335073_10015170_pt1 | contig 10779 bp, 8 predicted proteins | sample Lox_Sample_22_FD_207093 | JGI IMG/M metagenome (GOLD analysis project Ga0335073, IMG submission 207093) | Soil microbial communities from Loxahatchee National Wildlife Refuge, Florida, United States - Lox_Sample_2.2 | ecosystem: Environmental > Terrestrial > Soil > Wetlands | place: USA: Florida...
GAAGCTCGGGTACCCGCTCGGCTGGGGCACGCTCGGGTTCGGGTTCCCGGCCTCGCTCGGGGCGGGGCTCGCCGGCGCGGGCCCGACCGTGTGCGTGGTCGGGGACGGCGGCTTCATGTACGCGTGTGGGGAGCTCGCGACCGTCGTGCAGGAGCGCATTCCGCTGACGATCGTCCTCGTCGATGACGGCGGCTACGGCATGCTGCGGTTCGACCAGGTGCTGGCCGGCGAGGAGCCGTTCGGCGTCGACCTGGTGGCGCCTGATTTCAACGCGCTGGCTGCGTCGTTTGGGGTGCCGTCCACGACGGTCGAGGGCTTCGGTCCGGAGTTCGAACGGGAGCTGAAGCTTTCCCTGGCGGCCGGTGAGCCGCGAATGCTGGTAGTGCGGGCCCGGCTCAAGCCGCCCCCGACGACGTCGCCGCGGTGGTACCGGCGGCCATGAGCTCGACCGCCCTGTCCGTTTCCTCGACCGAAGAGCTCCGGGAGCGAGCGCGGGGGAGTCTCGCGCGCTGCGGCGTCTCAATCTCTGGTCCGGGACCACTCGTGACGGCCCGTTCGCCGATCACCGGCGAGGACCTGTTCGAGGTCCCCGGCGCGGGCGTTGCCGAGATCACGGCGGCGATCGCGGCGGCCAAGTCCGCGTTCGCGACCTGGCGCACGGTACCGGCGCCGGTGCGGGGCGCGCTGGTCAAGCGGTTCGGCGAGCTCCTCGGCGAGCACAAGGCCGACATCGCGGAGCTGATCACGATCGAGGCGGGAAAGATCCCGTCCGAGGCCCTCGGCGAAGTTCAGGAGATGATCGACATATGCGACTTCGCCGTCGGCCTCTCGCGGCAACTCGACGGACGCACTATGCCGTCCGAGCGGCCGGGTCACAGGCTGATGGAGACGTGGCACCCGCTCGGGGTCGTCGCCGTGATCTCGGCGTTCAACTTCCCCGCCGCCGTGTGGTCCTGGAATACCGCGGTCGCGCTCGTGTGCGGAGACAGCGTCGTCTGGAAGCCCTCGCCGATGACGCCGCTGACGTCGATGGCATGCGCGGCCGTGCTCGAACGGGCCCGCCTCGAGGTCGGGGCGCCGACTGGATTGCACGAACTGGTGATCGCGGATGCCGATGCCGGCGCGGCGCTGATCGACAGCCCCGACGTCGCGCTCGTGAGCGCCACCGGCTCCGAGCGCATGGGCGCGGAAGTGGCGCCCCGCGTCGCGGCCCGGCTCGGCCGCTTCCTGCTCGAGCTCGGAGGCAACAACGGCGCGGTGGTAGCGCCGTCCGCCGACCTCGAGCTCGCGACGCGGGGGATCGTGTTCGCCGCGGCCGGAACCGCCGGCCAGCGGTGCACGAGCCTCCGGCGCGTGATCGCACACGAGGACGTTGTCGACGAGCTCGTCGCTGGTTTGCACGACGTTTTCGATCGCCTTCCGATCGGAGACCCCTCTGGCGACGGCACGCTGGTCGGCCCGCTGATCAATGGGCGCGCCTACGACGGCATGGTCTCCGCCCTTGATGAGGCGCGCCGGGACGGGGGCAAGCTGATCGTCGGCGGCGACAGGCGACCGGTCGACGGCGCCCCGGATGCCTTCTACGTCGAGCCGGCGCTAGTACGGATGCCCGCCCAGACCGACGTCGTCCGCCGCGAGACGTTCGCGCCGATCCTGTACGTGATGACCTACCGCGAGCTCGAGGACGCGATCGCCATTCACAACGGCGTCCCACAGGGCCTGTCGTCGAGCATCTTCACCCGCGACCAGCGCGAGGCCGAGCGGTTCCTCGCCGCCGACGGCTCCGACTGCGGGATCGTCAACGTCAACATCGGCACGTCGGGGGCCGAGATCGGTGGCGCGTTCGGTGGCGAGAAGTCGACCGGCGGCGGCCGCGAATCCGGCTCGGACGCCTGGCGCGCCTACATGCGACGCGCCACCAACACGATCAACTACTCCGACGAGCTTCCGCTGGCGCAAGGCGTCGAGTTCGGCTAGTCGCGTTTTCCGCGGTTGAGTAGGGGAAGGGCCGTGGGTTTGGCCTGTGGTGGCGGGGTTTGCGGTTGTTCTGCGCCTGGTTTTGGCTGGCCGTGTTGTGGCAACTCTGGGTGTAGGCTGGCGATGTTTCCGTCCGCCGGGCGGTTATGGTTGTGGCAACATGTTCGTCAAGGAAACGAAGGTCAAGCGTGGCGTGCGCGCGTATACGTACGTTCAGCTGGTGGAGGGGTACCGCGACGCGAACGGCAAGGTCCGCCATCGTGTTGTGGCAAACCTTGGGCGCAAGGAGGAGCTGAAGGCCTCCGGGCAGCTGGAGAAGCTCGCGGGCGCGTTTGCACGGTTGGACCCGCCGCTGGCGGGGACCCGGCGGGAGGTCGGGGCGCTGTTGCTCGCGTGGCACTTCCTGCGGGAGTTGGACGTCGCCGGCGTCGTGGACCGGGCGCTGCCGCGCTCGGAACGTTCGGAGTTGTCGGTCGGCGAGGTCGTGTCCGCGCTGATCGCGAGCCGGTTGTGCTCCCCCTCGCCGTTGTATGACATCGCCGGCTGGGCGTCCGGGGCGGCCGTCCGGGAGCTGCTCGGGATCCCGCCGCAGCTTCTCAATGACGATCGGCTCGGCCGCGCATTGGAGACGTTCGCGGTGTATGCGGAGAGTGTGCGCGGCCTGCTCGCGGCGCGTGCGATCGAACGCTTCGGCACCGACAGCGGCCGCTTGCATGTCGATCTCACCACGGTCCGGGTGGCGGGCGCCTATGAGGACTCCGCGCTAGTCGCGAAGGGATGGGGAGCCGATCGGCGGGTCGCCCGCCAGGTCCGCACGTTGCAAGCCGCCACAGGTGACGGGGTCTCGTTGTATCTGCGGCCGGATCCAGGGAACTGCTCAGAGCTCGCTCTGGTCGGCCAGTCGTTGGAGCGGTTGGCGGCGTTCGCCAGGCCGGGGATGCTGATGGTCTGCGACTCCGCGCTCGGGCAGCCCAAACCGTTGTGTCAGATCCACCGCGCGGGGTTGTCGTTCGTGGTGCCGCTGAAGGCATCCACCGGCTTTCAGGAGCGCTACCTGACCGACGTCGGGCCCGCAGCGCTCCGAGCGATCCGGCATGTCGCCGAGCGCGAGCGGCGACTCCCGCCCGCCAAGCGCACGAAGTACCGCGGCACGCTGACCAGCTGGGAGCTCGAGGACCCGGAGACCGGCGAGCCGCGGTGCTTCCAGGTGGCGTACATCCACTCGTCCGAAGAGCACGAGCAGGTCGCCGCCGCGCGCGAGCGCGCGCTCACCAAGGCCGAGGAGGAGCTGCAACGAGTCCGCAACGGGCTCGGTGGCCGCTACTACAAGACCCGCGTCCAGGTCGAGCGGCGTGTCGGGCAGATCATCGGCACAAACATCCAGGGGCTGCTCTGTGTCACCGTCGGTGAGGACCACGCCGGCCGGCCGACGATCAGCTGGGAGCGCGACCACGACGCGATCACAGACCTCGCGCGGACCGACGGCGTCTACGCGCTGGCGACCAACATGCCCGACAAGCGCCTGACCGCCGGGCACGTGCTGCGCATCTACAAGGAGCAGGAAGTCGTCGAACGCCGCCACCGCGACCTCAAACAGACACTCAAAGTCCGACCGATCTTCCTACACAACGACGACCGCATCTACGCGCTCATCTCGATCATCGGGATCGCACTGCTGATCTTCGGCCTTCTCGAAACGCAACTGCGCAAAGCGCTCGCGGCCGACACCGAGCAGCCCGACAAGCGCCTCCCGCTCCTCCCCGAAGACCGGCTCGCCAAACCCACCGGCGCCAACATCCTCTCCGCCTTCCAAGGACTCGACCTCACCTACACCCACCGAGGCATCGAACTCGACCCGCTCACCCCCACCCAGCAACGGATCCTCGACCTACTCAAAATCCAGCCACCCTGGCCTCGCCAGGGAGAGGTACCGCTCGCGAACTGCGGAAAACGGGGCTAGTCGTCGTGATGGACCTCGAGGGCTTCACGCCCCTCTTTGATGACCAGGGGCACGACCGCGAGCGCTGCCAAGGGATCGGCCCACCACCAGCCGAAGGCCAGGTTCAGGACGAGGCCAACGAGCACGGTCGCAGACAGATACGCGCAGAAGAGGGACTCAGCTGCGTCTGCCAGGAGCATCTGGCTGCCCAGTCTGCTTCCCGTACGCCGCTTCAAGCGCGACAGCACCGGCATCACGACAAGAGCGGCGGCAGTAACAGCCACGCCAAGCACACTGCTCTCTGGCTTGCTGGCAACAATCAGCGTGTATGCCGCGTCGGCAATGATGTACGCCGCGAGCAGGAAGAAGGTCACGCCGATCACTCGAAGCGCCCGACCCTCGCTGCGCCCGGCGCGGCCGGTCTGCTCGGCGCGGAACGTCTGCAATACGACAAGCGCAGCCGCAAATTCGATGACCGAGTCGATGCCGAACGCGACCAACGCCACACTGCCCGCCGCCAGTCCAGCAGCCACAGCGACGATCGCCTCGACGGTGACCCACGCGAGCGTGCATATCTCCAGCGCCACGCCGCGACGTACGAGGCCGTCACGCCCCGCGCCGTGAGCGCTCAAAGCCATGCCGAGAGGCTGACAGAAACCTGGCGCTCACTCCGTGCCTAGCGCTGACCAAGGACATGCCCGGGGTGTAGACCAGGACGTTACGGGCGCGACGCGCCAGCCCATCCGCGACGATGCGCGAGCACCGCACACACAGCATCCGGGCCCGCGGCCGGATTCCGACGGAGGCACGCCATGACCAGCATCCACGACAGCCAAGACGCTGACGGAGTCCCTACATACGTGCAAGCCGGCGATCCCGCCGGCAAGTACACCGACTACTTCCCGGCCTGGCTGGGGAATTTGGCGGACGACGTCACCATCGAGGGCTCGCTACTCGAAGGTGCCGCCCTCGGCCCGGATGCCGTTCGGACCATCGTGGGCGCGATCCGCACGCTGTATGAGCACCAGGCGTTCAACTTCGCCGGCGCCTACGGCGACAACGGTTGGCTTGAGGACTACACCGCCCGCGTCCGCGGCGAGCCGATTGGCTGTGCCGTCCTGGTCACGAGCAACGCCGCTGGGCAGACCCAGCACGTAGCCGCGAACTACCGGCCGCGCAGCTCGCTGCTTCTCTTGTCCCGTTTGGTGGGCGAGAAGCTCGCCGGCACTCCCTATGCCAAGTACTTCCTGGCCGGCGAGTCTTGAGACGACGCCGCGGGCCATGCTCGCACGACCGGTGATGTCGCCAGCGCCGGCGTGACCGCGCTGTAGGGTTGTGCGCGTGTCCGACGGGTTCTTCGAGCAACCCGCGCCCGTGGAGGATCCGGGCCCACCGCCGCCGTCGCCGCCGTGGGCAGGCCCGCCGCGCGGGATGCTGCCCGGAGTCGCCGCCCTCGAGCTAGTGCTCGCCAGCAACGAGCGCGCCGCGGTGTACATCGGACGATGCTCGGTCTACCCGACGGGGTTCGAGCTGGAGGTTCGCGCGCTCGTGAGTGCTGGGGCTGATGAGCTCGAGCCGTCGCTCAACGGCATCTATCACCGTCCGGGACGGCGCTCCAGCTATGAGGAGATGCTTCGGTTCGGGATCGCGTTCTCCGATGGGCGCAAGGCAACCAACGTCGGCGGACCGGGACACGGGCCGGGTGAGCCAGCCGATCCGGTGCTACGGGGAATGGGCGGCGGCGGAGGCGGCGGGCGTTGGCGCCAGGACTTCTGGGTATGGCCCCTGCCGCCCCCAGGGCCGGTTGGCTTCGTGTGCGAGTGGCCGGCGGCCGGGATTCCGCTCAGCCGACACGACGTCGACGCTCAACTGTTCCTCGACGCCGCAACGCGAGCCCGCGGGCTCTTTCCCGACGAGCCCACCTCTCATCGCGGCAGAACATGGTCCTCATTCGGCGCCGCCTCGCTGGGCGGTCGCTTGGACAGCCGCGGCGAATAACCCCCCGGAGCAACCGTCCTCATTGGTCGCCCGCGCCGGCACCTCAGTCGGACTCCCGCTCGTCGGGCGCTGGGCGAGGTGGACTCGCTCGAAGGCCTTGTGCTGTGGGAGGATCGGCGTCTGTGGTGGACGAGCTCGAGATCGCGCTTGCCGACGGCGGTGCCTTGAAGGCCGGTCGTCGCGCGGCCCGGGTCTGCAGGGCCGCGTTGGCGCGGGACGGCCGGGCGTGCGGGTCGCCGCCGTCAACTACGCCGACGGCTGGTGTTCCTCCCGATGCTACGGGTACTCCGCGGAGGCGGCCAGTGACGCCTGGTAGCGCGTGTTCGAGTTCTTCGACCCACGACTGCAGCCAGCCCAATCGTCCGCCGGCCGGGGTTTGACCAATTGAACGAGCCGGTTCCTCGTTAGCGGCGGGCGAGCCGTGACGTGCTGTACGGCGCGACCCGCAGGCTTATTCGGCGGGGTTTGCCGGCGGGCTAGCGCTCGAGGCCGAAAACTGCTCGAGCAGCGGAAGCGGTCTGGGCTGTATGGCCGCTCGCACCTCGGCTGGGAGGCTGAGATCGCCGCCGGTGTGCATGACGCTGAACTCGCGCTCGGAACGCCCGCGGCCGACGAAGGACCGGGTCCACCTGAGCACGGTACCCAGCCGGTTGCCGAACCCGCTTAGGAACGCGAGATGGACGAGGGCCCAGACGACCCAGCCGGGGAAGCCGCTGAGCCGTAGCCCTTTGAACTCGACGACGGATCGAAAGCGTCCGATCGTGGCGGCGCTCCCGAGGTCGCGGTACTTGAACGGGACCGCCGGCTTGTCCTTGAGCCGTCGGACGATCGTGTTGGCAGCGTGAAGGCCGCCCTGCATCGCGACCTCGGCCACGCCCGGGAGCTCGTCAAGGGCCATCATATCGCCCACCACGAACACCTCGGGATGTCCGGGGAGCGTGAGGTCGCGCTCGACCATGATGCGGCCGGCCCCGTCCACGGGCGCGCCAGACGCCGCCGCCAACTCCTTGGCCAGCGGCGATGCCTCAACTCCGGCCGCCCATACTGTGGTGTAGGTGGCCAGACGACTCGAGTTGCCCTCAGCGTCGGCGACGTCGACGCCGGTGGCGTCGACGCTCAGCACCCGGGCGCCCATCCGGAGCTCCACGCCGAGATGCTCGAGTGCTTTGGTGGCCTTGCCCGCCAGCTCGTGACCGAAGTTGGCCAGCGGCTCGTGTCCACCGTCGAGCAGGATCACTCGCACCGCGGATGGGTCGAAGGACCGGAACTCGCCCCGAAGGCTGCGTGTCGCCAGCTCCCGAACCTGGCCGGCGAGCTCCACGCCAGTCGGCCCGGCACCCACGATCGCGATGGTCAGCCAGCGCTCACGTTCGGCCGGATCGCGGATCATCTCCGCGATCTCGAATGCTCCGAAGATCCGGCGCCGCAACTCCAACGCGTCGTCGATCGTCTTCATGCCAGGCGCGTACAACGCGTACTCGGGGTGACCGAAGTACGACTGCTCGACACCGGCCGCCACGATCAGGCTCTCGTATGGCACCTCGAACTTCGCGAGTCCAAGGACGCTTGCGTGCACGACACGCCGCTCCAGATCGAAGCCCGTGACCTCCGCAAGGTCCACCCGCACGTTCTTGCGTTTGCGTACGACGTGCCGGATCGGCGGCGCGATCTGACCGGCAGGAAGGAGGCCCGTCGCGACCTGATACAGCAGAGGCTGAAACAAGTGGTGATTGCGCCGGTCGATCAGCGTGACATCGACCGGCTTGCGTCCGAGCCACCTGGCGGCGGGCAGGCCACCGAACCCTCCGCCAACGATCACGACCCGATGACGCGAATCACCGTTTGGGTTCACCGCGCACAATGAAATGTTCGCCTCAACGGTGCGCATCACCCAGATCGGGTGAACCCGTCGATCGCGTGTCCCCGTCCCCGATGCCGATCTTTATCCGGGCGTCCCTTCGCGCTCCTTTCTTCGGGCGAGGCTCTGCAGTTGCCGTTCGTGCACGGCACGCAGCCAGTCGTATGTGGCCGATGGGCCGATCCGCGGGTCGCTGACAACTTGGGCGTCACGCAGGGCGCGCAGGTACACCCGATCCTGTTAGATCCGTGCGTGTATCTGATCAGCTCCGCCGACGGACCCGTGGCCGGGGATGGCGACATCGACGTCGTCCGCCGCGCCCTCGATCAGCCGCAGCACGGCGAGGTAGTCCTCGACCGGGTCAGCGGTGTCGTTCAAGTCGAGCAGCGGAATCAGGACGTCAGAAAGTGTGTCGCCGGCGATGAGAACGCCGCGTTCCTCGATCAACAGGGCCGCGTGGCCCGGGGCATGCGCTTGATGCTCGATGATCCGGACTCGAGGTCCATCCCAAGGGATCAGCGTGGTTTCGGCGGGCAGGCCGGTGATGAGCCCGAGCAGGTCCAGCGGTACCTGCTCGACGATGTCCGGTGGTATCAGCCCGGCGATGCGGGCCTTCCGCGCGCGCGTCAGACAGCCGATCTCGGACAGTGGCTGCGCAGCGCGCGGTACCGTAACGGGGCGCCGCGCCGAGGCTGGCGTGCCAGAGCAGCTGGTCCCAGTGAGGATGTGTCGAGAAGCCTGCCACAACGGTCTGGCCCCAATCGGACAGATCGTTCGCGAGACAGGCCATTTCGTCGCCGCGCACCCCGGGGTCGATGAGCAACACGCCAGCCCGGCCACGCACGACAACGGTGTTGCTCTGGCAGAACTCGCTCTGGTGGATCAGCACACCTTCGGCGACCTGCCTCAGCATGGGGCCCCTTCCGCTTGCGGTTTGTAGCCGCTCGGCGAGACCGTAGTGCGTTCTCTCGAGTCGCGCTTCATCTGCTGGGCCCATGCCTGGCGTCGCGGAATGCGTCGCGGAGCGTCTGAGCGAGCAGTTGAGGCTCCGCCACGGCTGGAAAGTGGCCGCCGACTGGGTGCTCGGCCCAGCTTGTGAGCGTGTAGTAGCGCTGGCCGAGCTCGCGCGGAGGCTTCGGGAAGGGGATGCGCTCGCCGCCGTAGACACTGACTGCGGTCGGAACCGGTGACGGGTCGTCGAGTGGGAGCGCCGCGCCGGGGTTGTGACTGTAGGCCCAGTACGGGAGCAGCGAGGTGCCAATCGTGCCGGTCGCCCAGTAAAGCGTGAGCGTGGAGAGCAGCAGGTCGCGGTCAAACGCTGGGCTGCCGTCCGGGCGGGTGCTGCTCCAGGCGACGATCTTTTCGGCGATCCAGGCGGCCAGGCCGGCGGGACTGTCAGAGAGGGCGTTGGCGAGCGTGTTGGGCTTGGTGGCGTGCACGTGGGCGTAGCCTCCTTCTTCGGAGGTCCAGGCGGCGACGCCGACGGCGTAGGCTTCCTCGGCGGGGGTTCGCGGGGCGGGCGCGGGCGCGATCCCGGGCGTGGCCAAGTGGATGGCGCGGACCGTCTCGGGGTGGTCTCGGGCGAGCCATGCTGTGACGCCGGCGCCCAGATCGCTGCCGTGCGCGACGTACCGTTCGTGTCCAAGGCCGAAGGTCATGAGCGCGTCCCACAGCGCCGCGACTTGGCGTCCGGTCCGTCCGGCGCGGGGTGGCGGCCCGCTGAATCCGAAGCCGGGCAGTGATGGAGCGATCACCGTGAACGCGTCGGACGGGCTCCCGCCGTGCGCGCCCGGGTCACACAGCAGCGGCAGCAGCTCGAGGTACTCGAGAAATGAGCCAGGCCAGCCATGGGTGAGCAGCAGCGGCAGCGAGTCCGGCCCCCGGCCTTCGGCCACCACGACGTGCACGGTCTGCGGGCCGACTTCGGCACGCAGTTGACGCAATCCATCGAGCCGTAGCTGAAGCGCTGCTGCATCGAAAGCGCGCCAATCGTCGAGCAGGCCGCGCAGCCAATGAGTCGGTACTCCTTGCTCCCAACGGGACCCGAGGTCGGCGGGTAGTCGGGTGCGGGCGAGTCGCGCGGTCAGATCCGCCATCGGTTGGGCCGGCAACACGAACCGCTGCTCGGTTACTCGCACCGCGATGTCGCTGCGCATATTGCGCATCCTCGCAGGGTTTCTTCCTTGGTTTTGACTGGGAGGCCGCGCCGTGTGTTCACCCACGACGCGACCTCCAGGCGCATAGCTCAGACCAGAGCCGTCACCTGCAGGTGTGCCTCCAGGAAGCGGGTGACCTCGTCGAGCGCGGCGTCGCCCTCGTCGAGAATGGCCGCGAACGCCTGGAAGACATGGGGACACCGGGCGTCACTTCTAGCCCCACGGGCACATCGGCGGCAGCCGCGCGCGCCGCTGGTCGCACCGAATCATCGAGCAGGATCTCGTAGGACCCCGCCTGAATGAGGAGCGGTGGCAGACCCGTGAGGTCGGCGAAGATCGGGCTGATCGCCGGATCTCCTGGGTCGGCCTCACCGAGATAGTCGGCGACGCGGACCCTTACCTTCTCGGGGACGAAGGCAGGATCGATTCCGACCTTACTCGTCATGCTCTCCCCGCTCAGCGTGAGGTCCGTCCACGGCGAGAACAGCACGGCGGCTGCCGGCTGAGGGAGGCCCTCCTCGGCGAGCGACGCGAGCGTCGAGACGACGAGGCCTCCGCCTGCGGACTCACCCACGATCGCGACGTCGTGCGGACTGACGCCGCCGTCAAGCAGGGCACGATGGGCGGCGCGGGCGTCCTGCAGTGCCGCCGGATATGGATGCTCGGGAGCGAGGCGATAGTCGACCGACACGACCTTGGCACCCGTACGGCGCGCGACGTCGCTCGACAACGCAGCGCCAGCGCGTGGTGATCCCATCGTACACCACCCGCCGTGGAACCAAAGCAACACGGCATCCGAGCGCGTGTCGGTGGTGATGATCTCCAACCCCGGCACGCCGCCAAGGGTCCCA
>Ga0335073_10015171_pt1 | contig 10779 bp, 9 predicted proteins | sample Lox_Sample_22_FD_207093 | JGI IMG/M metagenome (GOLD analysis project Ga0335073, IMG submission 207093) | Soil microbial communities from Loxahatchee National Wildlife Refuge, Florida, United States - Lox_Sample_2.2 | ecosystem: Environmental > Terrestrial > Soil > Wetlands | place: USA: Florida...
GAGGTGGACGCGGCCGTCAAGCAAGCCAACTTGGCGGTGTCGCACGCAGAGTCGATCCGCAAATTCCGCATCCTGCCGGTCGATTTCACCGAGGACACTGGGGAACTCACCCCGACGATGAAGGTCAAGCGCAAGGTCGTGGCCGAAAAGTTCGCCCACGACATCGACGCGCTTTATGCCACCGGCTAACCGCGTATCAGCTCGGACATCCGGGCGGCCAACGCATCCCACCGCCACTGCGCGGTAATCCAATCCCGGCCGGCGGCACCCATTGTGGCGGCCCGGTCGGGGTCAGCCAGCAACTCGGTGACGGCATCGACGATCTGGCCCACCGAACGGCCGTCGACCACCAGCCCAGTCTTGTTGTGCTGCACAGTTTCCGGCGCCCCGCCCGAGTATCCGGCGATGACCGGGACGCCGGTGGCGGAGGCTTCCAGGAAAACGATGCCCAACCCTTCCACGTCCAGCCCTGCGCCGCGGGTGCGACACGGCATGGCGAACACGTCGGCCATCGCGTGGTAGGCGGGAAGCTCCGCGGCCGGGATCCCGCCGGTGAACGTCACATGTTCGCTGACGTCGAAGCGGTCGGCCAGCCGGCGCAGCGTCTCCAGATAGGGGCCGCCACCCGCGATCACCAGCGCGGCGCCATCCACCCGCTGCCGAATTGACGGCAGCGCCCGAATCAGCATGTCCTGCCCCTTGCGCGGCACCAGCCGCGACAAGCACATCACGGTCGGTCGCTGGCCCAGACCGTAGCGGGCACGCAGCTCGGCGCGGCTTGCCGGATCGGGACGGAACCGGTCGGTGTCCACGCCGGGCGGCAGGTGCTCGAGCGCGGCCCGCGGCCCGAATGCCGACGCGACCCGCCCTCGGGTATAGCGGCTGACGAAGGTGACGACGTCGCAGGTGTCACCGATGCGACGCAGCACCGACCGTGCCACCGGCAGCATCGACCAACCCACCTCATGGCCGTGGGTGCTGGCCAGCACCCGGGATGCGCCGGCCTGCCGGGCGCGTTGCGTCAACAGCGCCAGTGGCGCGGCCGCACCGAACCACACGGTATCGATGCGGTGTTCAGCGATCAGCCGGCGCATCCGGGCGTCGACCGGGGGTGCCGGCAACATCAATGTCCCTGGATGCCGCACCACCTGATAGCCCGCGGTTTTGGCATCGAAATCGTCGGCGCCCTTCCACTGCGGCGCGTACACCGTCACGGTGTGCTCTCCGGTGGCGGCCAGTCGAGTAACCAACTCGACCAAGTACGACTGGATCCCGCCACGCCGAGGTGGAAAGTCGTTGGTTACCAGCAGGACCCGGGACACCTGGGTAGGTTAACGGGTCAGCCACTGCTGCCAGTCGGCCAGCACGCCCGCCGTGTCGGCACCGAGGACGTCATGCAAGGCGGTGGACAGGTCGGTATGCCCGACTCCACACGCGGCGCGGTAGAGGGCACGCAGCGTCGCCACCCCGCGGGTGTCGGCGACGAAACGCGCGAACCACCACGCGCGGTCGTAGGCCAGCGAACGCTGCGGGCCCGGCGCAGCAAGGTCGGCGTCCGAGGGCAACGCCGTCGGTAGCGGCATCGACTCGGGCAGCGGCGTGGCCGGCCGGGCGACATAGTCGGCCACGCCTTCGGTCAGCCACCGGGGTGCATCCAGGGCCGTATCGGCGCGCGCGGCGTAGTGAAAAAGCTCATGGCTCAACACGATTCGCAATGCCGGCTCACTCATGCGCACCGCCCCGGGCGCGAACACGATCCGCTGGCCGGTCGCGACCCGCCGGGCCGGATCCACCCGGTTGGCGACGGCCACCGCCGCGATATCGGCCCACTGCGTCGGTGGCCCACCGCCGGCCTCGGTCTCGAACTGCCGCTGTGAGCCGGTGGCCACCACCGCGATATCGCGCGTCCAGTCGGTCCCCCAGAACGCCTCCACCGCATCCACCGCGTGGCCGATGATCGCCGCAACATGGGTGAGCAGGGCGTCTTGCTGCGGGCCGCCGAGATTGGTCATCCGCACGGTGCGATCGGCGACCATCAGGATCCGCGGCGCCGGCGTGCCGATTGCCGCGGTTGAGGCCGGGTGGCCGCCTTGTGCAGGGGCGGGCAGTGCAGGGGGGGTCCGTCCCGGGCCGACGACAGCGATGATCGCGAAGATCAGCTCGGTGGCTAGTGCGCAGGCCAGCAGCCAGCGGCGACGGCCAGACCGTCGGCGGTCAGTAGCGGCGCGCGTCGTAGATCGGGCCGGACGAATTCATCGGGACCACCCGCACCGGCACGCCGTAGGTGGACGAATGGACCATCAGGCCGTCACCGATGTAGATGCCGGCGTGTGATGCATCGGAGTAGAAGGTCAGCACGTCACCGGGCTGCAGGTCGGACAACGAGACCGGCTGCCCGCCGCGGGCCAGCGCCTGGCTGGAATGCGGCAGCGCGATTCCGGCCTGCTGGAATGCCCACATCACCAAGCCGGAGCAGTCGAACCCACCGGGCGCGGCGCCGCCCCAGGTGTAGGGCTGACCTACCTGGGTCAGCGCGGCCTGAACAGCGATGGCGCCCTGACCGCTGCCGGGTGCGGCGGCGAATCCGGGACCGGGACCACCCGGCTGCCCGAAGCCCGGTGGTAACGCCTCGGGTGCGGGAAGACCGGCGGCCACAGCCGGGGGTGGGACGGGCCCGGGCGCGGCCAACTCGGTGCGCTGATTGGGGCTCAGCGCGAGGTACTGCGACTTGACGATGGCGATCTGCAGCTGCAGCTGGCTCTGTTTGGACTGCAGCTTCGCGCGCACCGCGGCGGCCTGCTCGGTCGCCGTCTTGGCGTCAGCGGCCGATTTCGCGGATGCCTTCTCGGCTTGCGCGGCCTGCTCGCGGGTGGCGCGGTAGTCGGCCATCTGCGCGCGCATCGCGGTGCCCATCACCCGCTGCACGGCCAACTTGCCGATCAGCTGCTGGGGTGACTCGGCAGTGAAGATGGCATTCATGCCGTCGGTGCGGCCACCCATGTACATCGCTGCCGCAAACTTGTCGATACCGGCCTGGAACGTTGCCAGACGTGACTTGGCGGCGTCAGCCGCAGCCAAGTCATCGGCGTGCTTCTTGTCGGCGGCCCGCTGCGCGGCCAGCTTGTTGTTGAGGTCAAGCTGCGCGCTGTGCATTGCTTCGGTGGTCTGCTCAGCCTGCCGCGACAGCTCAGTAAGTTTTGCCATCGCGTCATTAGCGGGGTCGGCCAGCACATTGCTGGCGGTAACTCCAGAGAGGGCGACGAACCCAGCTGTCGCTGCGACAGCAAATCGGGTTACTGCGCGCAAACACGCGCTTCTACCGTTATGCCCCAACCCCAAGACTTCGCATCCTTAAAACCCATCGGCGACGCAGCCGAGTCTGCTCTAGGTCTCAGATAGGTTACGAAACGGCATCGAGGTTGTCCAACTCTGGATCATTAAGAAAATAGCAAGATTTCAAGCTAGCGCCGTTAGGCGACCCCGGGCCGCTGCCGGTGGATCGGAACCAGCCGCAGTCTCGGGGCCAGTCCCGCGTCCGCCAGCACCTCGAGAGCGACCCGCTCATCCTCCAGCAAAGTTTCCGGTACCCCGAGTATCACGCTCACGACGCAGTCACGGCATCCAGGACCGCGCACTGCGCAGTCGTCACAGTCGATTACCACTGGTTCTGTCCCATCCGGCGGGCCTGCCGCCGCCCGGTCGGGCTCGTTGGTATGCGCCATCTGGCTGGTCCTCTCGATCTTTGTGGTGGCCTTGCCGTCACGCTAACCGCCGGCACCGACATCTCTCCTGGCGTCAGGTCGGCCGCTTATTGCCCGCGACGCGCCGCGGGCAAATCCGAGCAGTGTCGGTGCGAGTGCCTAACGTCCCGGCCATGGGCGCCCGCGCTGCCGAGCAGCTGAGCCTCCCCGACCTGGACGGGGCTGCCGAAATGCCGCTGCGCGAGACCACATTTGTGGTCGTGGACCTGGAGACCACCGGCGGGCGGATGAACGCGCGTGACGGGACGGTGGCCGACGCCATCACCGAGATCGGGGCGGTCAAAGTTCGCGGCGGCGAGGTGCTCGGCGAATTCGCCACCCTCGTCGACCCGCAGCGCAGCATCCCGCCGCAGATCGTGCAGCTGACCGGCATCACCACGGCGATGGTGTGCGACGCGCCGACCATCGGCGCGGTGCTGCCGATGTTCTTCGAGTTCGCCCGCGGCGCGGTGCTGGTTGCCCACAACGCGCGGTTCGATGTCGGGTTTCTGCGGGCCGCCGCCGACCAGTGCGGTATCGGATGGCGGCGACCGCAAGTGCTGTGCACCGTCCAGCTGGCCCGCCGGGTGCTCAGCCGCGAGGAAGCCCCCAGCGTGCGGCTGGCCGCGCTGGCGCGGCTCTTCGCCGTCGCCAGCGAGCCCACCCACCGGGCGCTTGACGACGCGCGGGCCACCGTCGATGTGTTGCATGCGCTCATCGAGCGGGTGGGCAATCAAGGCGTGCACACCTACGCCGACCTGCGCTCGTATCTGCCAGACGTGACGCCGGCGCAGCGGCGCAAGCGGGTGCTGGCCGAGGGGCTGCCACGTCGCCCGGGGGTCTACCTGTTCCGCGGGCCGGCGGGTGAGGTGCTCTACGTCGGCACCGCAATTGACTTGCGGCGCAGGGTAAGTCAGTACTTCAACGGCTCGGATCAGCGCGGCCGAATCAAGGAGATGGTGGCGCTGGCAAGCGCCGTCGAACATGTCGAGTGTGCACACGGGCTGGAAGCCGGCGTCCGCGAACTGCGGATGCTGAGCGCGCACGCCCCGCCGTACAACCGCCGATCGAGATTCCCGCACCGCTGGTGGTGGCTGGTGCTGAGCGCCGAGGCCTTTCCCCGATTTTCGGTGGTCCGGACACCGCGCCACGACCGCGCGGTCGGCCCGTTTCGCTCGCGCCCCGACGCCGCCGACACCGCCGCCCTGCTGGCCCGGTTCACCGGTGTGCGCACCTGCACCAAGCGGCTGGCCCGTTCGGTGCTGCACGGCCCGGCCTGCCCGCAGCACGAGGTTTCGCCGTGCCCCGCTGCCCGCGACGTGACCGCCGGCCACTACGCCGCCGCGGTCGCCCGCGCCGCGGCGCTGATCGACGGCCTGGACAACGCTGCGTTAGCCGCGGCCGTCGAGCAGATCACCGACCTTGCCCAGCGTCAGCGTTACGAAAGCGCCGCCCGGCTACGCGACCACACGGTGGCCGCGGTGGAGGTGCTGTGGCGCGGTCAGCGCCTTGCCGCGCTGGCCGCGCTGGCGGAGCTGGTGGCGGCGGCCCCCGACGGCGACGGCGGCTGGCAGCTGGCCGTGATCCGCCACGGCCAGCTCGCCGCGGCCGGCAGTGCTCGCCGCGGCGTTCCGCCGATGCCCGTCGTCGAAGCGATCCGGGCGGGCGCGCAGGTGGTCCTGCCGCAGTCCGCCCCGCTGGGCGGCGCACTGGTGGAGGAGACCGCGCTCATCGCCCGTTGGCTGGCGGCGCCGGGGGTACGCATCGTGGATGTCACCGGTGACTGGTGTTCGCCGTTGGGATCCGCCGGGCCGTGGTCGGAGTGGGCCGCGTCGGCGCGCTCGGCACGCGTGGCCGCCGAACAGGCCGTGACCACCCGCGACTCAGAGCTGCTGACCGAACCGCACCCATCGCGCGAGCAGCTTTTCGGCCGCGCCGCTGTCGATCGCGTCGGTGGCGCGGCTCAGCCCGTCTTCCCAGGCCGGCAACCACTCGGCGCGGCTGGATAGCCCGGTATGAGCGACGATCGCGCCCGCGGCATTGAGCACGACGGCGTCGCGCACCGCGCCTTTGGTGCCGGCCAGCACCGAGCGCGCCTCCGCCGCGTTAGCCATCGCATCGCCACCCAGCAGCTCGTCGAGTTCGGCGCGGGCGAACCCGAACCCGGCGGGATCGAACTTCACCTTGTCCACCGTGCCGGCCTGCACCCGCCAGATCGTGCTCGTCGTGGTGGTGGTCAGCTCATCGAGACCGTCGTCACCGTGCACCACCAGCACGCTGGACTGACGCGCGGCGAAGACCCCCGCCATCACCTCGGCAAGCTCGGCGAACGCGCAGCCAATCAGCCCGGCTCGCGGCTGGCCCGGATTGGTAAGCGGCCCAAGCAAATTGAAGACGGTGGGTACACCGATCTCACGCCTTACCGCCGATGCGCGCCGATACGACGGATGAAACTGCGGCGCAAAGCAGAAGCCGATCCCGACTTCGGCGACGCTTCGCGCGACGTCGTCGGGGCTCAGGTCGATGCGCACGCCGAGCGCTTCCAATGTGTCAGCCCCGCCGGCCAGCGACGAGGCCGCCCGATTGCCGTGTTTGACCACCGGAACGCCCGCGGCCGCCACCACGATCGCCGCCATCGTGGACAAGTTGACGGTGCTGACACCGTCACCGCCGGTGCCGACCACGTCGACGGTGTCGGTCCCGATCTGCTCGGTGGGCAGCCGGCGGCCGTGATTCAGCATCACGTCGGCCAACTCGGCCACTTCTGCTGCGGTCGGCGACTTCATCTTCAGCGCCACGGCGAAGGCCGCGAGCTGCGCCGGCGTCGCGGACCCGGACATGATCTGCTCCATGGCCCAGCCGGCCTGTCCGCGCGGCAGATCCTGGCCAGCGGTCAAAGCCTCGAGCACCCGAGGCCACGACAGCGCTGCTTCCGGGGGCCGCTGAGATGACCCTGACGATGACGCCGCCACACCGCAGATGGTCCCACGGTGATCGCAGCCGGGCGCACCCGGCGGATCGAAGTGAATTCCGCTCGCCAAATTGCCGCCCCGGGTGGAGGTCGACAACTACAAAGCGTCATACTTGCGGATGTGACGAGTGCGGTAGGGACCTCGGGTACTGCTATCACGGCGCGCGTTCATTCGCTCAATCGCCCCAACATGGTCAGTGTCGGCACCATAGTCTGGCTTTCCAGCGAATTGATGTTCTTTGCTGGACTGTTCGCGTTCTATTTCACCGCGCGCGCGCAGGCCGCTGGCAACTGGCCGCCCCCGCCGACCGAGCTGAACCTCTACCAAGCCGTCCCAGTCACGCTGGTGCTGATCGCCTCGTCGTTCACTTGCCAGATGGGGGTGTTCGCGGCCGAGCGCGGCGACGTGTTCGGGCTGCGCCGCTGGTATTTGCTGACCTTTGGGATGGGATTGTTCTTCGTCCTGGGACAGGCCTACGAGTACCACCATCTGATGAGCCACGGCACGACGATCCCCAGCAGCGCGTACGGCAGCGTGTTCTACCTGGCCACCGGATTCCACGGCTTACACGTCATCGGCGGGTTGATCGCGTTCATCTTCCTGCTGGCCCGCACCACGATGAGCAAGTTCACTCCGGCGCAGGCCACCGCGTCGATCGTCGTCTCGTACTACTGGCACTTCGTCGACATCGTATGGATCGCCCTGTTCGCCACGATTTATTTCATCCGATGACCAGCCGTAAGAACAGGAGTGCTCGGTTGAAGAGACTGGCGTTGAGCCGATCGCTGAGTGACCGCGCGCGACGTCGCCTGCGTCGTCGTTTGTCCGCCGGAATGCTGTTGTTGGTGGCCCTTTCGGTGGCCGGCGGGATGGCCGCCATCTTGACCCCCACCCCGCAGGTGGCCGTCGCCGACGAGTCGTCCTCGGCGCTGCTGCGCACCGGCAAGCAGCTTTTCGACACCTCATGCGTGACGTGCCACGGCGCCAACCTGCAAGGCGTACCGGACCGCGGGCCCAGCCTGATCGGCGTCGGCGAGGCCGCGGTCTACTTCCAGGTCTCCACCGGTCGGATGCCCGCGCAGCACGGAGAAGCCCAGGAGCCCCGCAAAGACCCGATCTTCGACGATTCGCAGATCGACGCTCTAGGCGCCTACGTGCAGGCCAATGGCGGCGGCCCGACTGTCACGCGCAACCCCGACGGCAGCATCGCGATGCACTCGCTGCGCGGCGACGACCTTGGCCGCGGCGGCGACCTGTTCCGGCTCAACTGCTCGTCATGCCACAACTTCACCGGTAAGGGCGGCGCGCTGTCGTCGGGCAAGTACGCACCCGACCTTGCGCCGGCTAACGAGCAGCAGATCCTCGACGCAATGCGGACCGGTCCGGAAAACATGCCGAAGTTCTCCGACCGTCAGCTCTCCTTCGATGCCAAGAAAGACATCATCGCCTACGTGAAATCCGTTACCGAGGAACGCAGTCCGGGCGGCAACGCCCTCGGCGGCTTCGGCCCCGCCCCCGAGGGCATGGCGATGTGGATGATCGGGATGGTCGCCGTGATCGGCGCCGCACTCTGGATTGGGGCACGATCTTGAGCCGCGTCGCGACGATAGACAGGGCAGTGCGATCCGGGCAGGGCAGGAGGAGCGGCGCCAAATGAGCAACGACGAGGGCCACGCCGACCGACCCACCGACGCCGAACTGAACGCCATGTCGCGTGACGAACTGGTTGCGCTCGGCGGCCGGATCGACGGTGTGGAAACGGTCTTCAAAGAACCACGGTGGCCGGTAGCCGGCACCAAGGCCGAAAAACGCGCCGAACGCCTGGTGGCGATCTGGCTTTTGCTGGGCGGATTCTTCGGATTCGCGCTGCTGCTGGTTTTCCTGTTCTGGCCGTGGGAGTACAAGCCACACGGAGACAAGGGCAACTTCTTGTACTCCCTGACCACTCCGCTCTACGGGCTGACCTTCGGGATGTCGATCCTGTGCATCGCCATCGGCGCGGTGCTGTTCCAGAAAAAGTTCATCCCGGAAGAGATTTCGATTCAGGACCGCCATTACGGCGCGGCCGGATCGGACGAGATCGACCGCAAGACCGTAGTCGCCAACCTGACCGACGCGCTCGACGGTTCGACGGTGCGACGCCGTAAGCTGATCGGACTGTCGCTGGGCGTCGGGCTCGGTGCGTTCGGGCTCGGCACGCTGGTGGCATTCGCCGGCGGCCTGATCAAAAACCCGTGGAAACCGGTGGTGCAGACCGCCGACGGCAAGAAAGCCGTGCTATGGACCTCGGGCTGGACGCCACGTTTCCACGGCGAGACCATCTACCTCGCCCGGGCCACCGGCGAAAGTCTGGGAGCGCCGTTCATCAAGATGCGACCCGAAGACATCGACGCCGGCGGCATGGAGACCGTCTTCCCGTGGCGCGAGTCCGACGGTGATGGCACCACGGTGGAATCACACGAGAAGCTGACAGCCATCCTGACCGCCGTCCGTGATCCGGTGATGCTGATCCGTATCAAGCCCGCCGATATGCCGCGGGTGGTGAAACGCAAGGGCCAGGAGAGCTTCAACTTTGGCGAGCTGTTCGCCTTCACTAAGGTCTGCTCGCATTTGGGTTGTCCTTGCTCGCTTTACGAGCAGCAGACCTATCGCATCCTCTGCCCTTGCCACCAGTCGCAGTTCGACGCATTGCATTACGCCAAACCGATTTTCGGGCCGGCGGCGCGCGCGTTGGCACAGCTGCCCCTCACCATTGACGCCGACGGATATCTAGTCGCCAACGGCGACTTCATCGAGCCTGTCGGACCGGCATTTTGGGAGCGCACAACATCATGAGTCCAAAACTGAGTCCTCCGAAGATCGGCGACGTCCTGGCCCAGCAAGGCGAGGACGTCGATTCGCGCTATCACCTGTCGGCCGCAACGCGCCGTCAGCTCAACAAGGTCTTCCCGACGCATTGGTCGTTCTTGCTCGGTGAGATAGCGATGTACAGCTTCATCATCCTGCTGTTGACCGGTGTCTACCTGACGCTGTTCTTCGACCCCTCTATGCAAGACGTCACTTACAACGGCGTTTATCAGCCGTTGCGCGGTGTGGAGATGTCGAAGGCCTACGCGTCGGCGCTCGACATCAGCTTCGAGGTGCGCGGCGGCCTGTTCGTCCGCCAGGTGCACCACTGGGCGGCACTGATGTTCTCCGCGGCGATCATGGTGCACTTGGCCCGCATCTTCTTCACCGGCGCGTTCCGGCGGCCTCGCGAAGCCAACTGGATCATCGGTTCGCTGCTGCTGATCTTGTCCATGTTCGAGGGATACTTCGGCTACTCGCTGCCCGACGACCTGCTGTCCGGTATCGGACTGCGGGCCGCGCTGTCCTCGATCACGATGGGAATGCCGATCATCGGTACGTGGTTGCACTGGGCCCTGTTCGGCGGCGACTTCCCTTGCGGCGGAGCGGGAGACGACTGCACGGCCGCGGGTTACATCATTCCGCGAATGTATGCCCTGCACATCCTGCTGTTACCCGGCATCATCCTGGCGCTGATCGGCCTGCACCTGGCCTTCGTCTGGTTCCAAAAGCACACCCAGTTCCCCGGCCCCGGCCGCACGGAACACAACGTCGTCGGCGTGCGAGTGATGCCGGTGTTCGCGGTCAAATCCGGCGCCTTCTTCGCGCTGACCACCGGCATCCTGGGCCTGATGGGCGGCCTGCTGCAGATCAACCCGATCTGGAACCTGGGTCCTTACAAGCCATCTCAGGTTTCAGCGGGCAGCCAGCCGGACTTCTACATGATGTGGACCGAAGGCCTGGCCCGTATCTGGCCGTCGTGGGAGTTTTATATCGGCCACCACACCATTCCCGCAGTGGTCTGGGTCGCGCTGATCATGGGCCTGATTTTCACACTGCTGATTGTCTATCCGTTCCTGGAGAAGATATTCAGCGGTGATCGCGCGCACCACAACCTGCTGCAGCGCCCGCGTGATGTGCCGGTGCGCACCGCAATTGGAGCCATGGCGATCGCCTTCTACATGGTGCTCACCCTGAGCGCGATGAACGACATCATCGCG
>Ga0335073_10015173_pt1 | contig 10778 bp, 6 predicted proteins | sample Lox_Sample_22_FD_207093 | JGI IMG/M metagenome (GOLD analysis project Ga0335073, IMG submission 207093) | Soil microbial communities from Loxahatchee National Wildlife Refuge, Florida, United States - Lox_Sample_2.2 | ecosystem: Environmental > Terrestrial > Soil > Wetlands | place: USA: Florida...
AACCATCTCGCTCTCGCGGCTGACGCGGTTCACCTGAGTTAAGAGCCGCATCAAGAACACAATCCGCCATTGGGAACGGCATTCTACAACAGGTGTTTGGAAGGAATAAACCGAAATCTCTCACGTATGACCGTGGGTTACGATTGGGCGGTCGACGATTCGCGCGTGAAAAGCACGGCGACCAAGACAATCACAATCGGATAACACTCCAGTGTGTAGCGTGGTTCGGGGTTCTCGAGTGTGCCGAGGAAGGCAGAACGAAGGAAAACGAACAGTAGCAGCAGGCCGAAACCCAACTGAAAGCGTCCTCTCACGAGTCCCGCTAGCGCTGCAAGAATGTAAAGAATATTGACAACGCCCATGGCGACGTTCAATGCCAGCCATTGTGGGTCCTCGTCAAATTCCCACCAGCGGGTGTTGCAAGGCAGGATTTCGGCGCGCGGCCGTAGCCACATGTCGGTGATACGCAGCAACGGCAAAGTAACGTAATAGCGCAGCCGAGAATAATGGACGCGATCCGCTGCTAACTCGGCAAAGCGACCGTCAAGCGCCGGGGTCACATGCAGAACGTGATTGTAGTCGTCGATTAATTGGCTCGTCGTTTCGCGCTGTTCCGCCGAATCGAAGGCGCGGTTCGGCAGGTTGTTGGCGTCGATGGGATCGCCGGGAACCGCCCAATACACCTCTTCCACGGAAGCGTAGTCGGCTATCCAGGTCTTCACCCAGCGAATGAATCCGATGGGCACGAAAGCTTGTTGGTCATTCGCGTAACGCGGAGCCAGCGGCTGAAACTGGTGAAGCGTGTGGAGGTTGCGCAACGTCCAAGGAACCAAGCAACTCAAGGACACGACTCCAACGATCACCCCTGACTTGATCACGTGGATAGCGCGAAAGCGATTGGCTGCAAGTTCCCGAGCAGCGAGAACGACCAGATAAATCTCGATTGCGATCAGAAGCAATCCGCCATCCGGGCGCAACAGCATCGCGGCCCCAACGGCGAAACCACAGGCCAGCCACAATACCATAGACTTCTCTAGAGTCCTCACCGCTGCGATCGCGAGATCTAGCGCCAGTACAGTGAAGAAAATCTCCCAGGTTTCCGACAGCGCGGCTGCGGTGTAATTCGCGAGAAACGGGCAAAGCGCAGCCAGCAGGAAGGCAATCTTGGCCGACTGATCAGAAACCACTCTCCTTGCGAGATCCGCAATCAAGAAACAGGTTCCGAGATCGACAAGAACCTGCAGGAGAAAGACGGCACGGTAGTGTTCGACGCCAAAGATAGCGAAGACCACGGCAAGAAATGCGGGGTATCCAGGGAGACGAATACAGGTTGGGGTAATCCCAGTACCGCCGCCCAGCCCGTAAATTCCATGCAGCAGCCAGTTTTTGGCAATATCGCCGTAGACGAGGGAATCGGAAGTGATGGCGGGAAACCGGAAGACAAACAGCAGACGGAGCCCGATGGCGGCAAGGGTTGAGGCGAAGAAGAAGCTTGAATTTTTGCGCAGGATCTCGCGCACAAAGGGAATATACCAGCTTTCGGTTGTTGGCCTGTTTTGTATGCACAAGTTTGACCCTGCTTCACTGGCAGCTTAGGATGTAAGCTACGCGGACTGGTTTCGACGTTTCCTATCTCGGGAGAGGAGCCGTCGCTGGGGCGAGTGCCCTTCGTCAAGCGGTTCTGAGTGGTCTGGCGCAAACAACCACTTATTAGAACCCAGCCTCAAACTAGTCAAGTTTTACTTCATGGCAAAACCTATTTTCTACGATCCCCGGCAGGCGCGCTGGAAGCGGTTGCGGCGCGCATTCGACATCCTCGCCCTATGCTTCATGCTGTTGATTGCCTTCTTCGTTTACAACGCGCTGAATGGGGAGCATTTTCCGGAGTTGCTGCTGCCGCCGCAGAAGAAGCCATATCACGCTCTGAAGGAGAAGGAAAGAGAAAAGGCCCGCGAACGGCGGCGAAAGGCGGCGGAACAACGAGGGCATCGGCGGAAAGCGAAGTCAGTGGCGCTCAATTCCGAAGAAGGCGTTCGCGCGGCGTTCTATGTCTCCTGGGACGCGGCTAGCTTTTCGTCCCTGCGCGAATTTTCGCATCAGATTGACTTGCTCTATCCCGAGTGGCTGCACGTGTTCTCTCCCGACGGACGATTGCAGGCCATTGACGAGGATACGAACAAATTTTTTGACGTCGTGCAAGGATCGACTGTCCACTCCGTGGACTCGAAAGTCATGCCCTTCCTGAAATCGGAAGATACGGGCATGGAAGTCTACCCGATGGTCAATAATTCGGATGGGTTAAATTGGGTGGACATCAGTGCGTTTCTCAATGATCCCGATGCTCGCGCCCGCTTCCGGCAGCAAATCGACGCATTTCTCGCTTCCGATAAATACCGCGGCTTGATGGTGGACTTCGAGGAGTTCGCCAAGCGCGGCCAGCCTGGCTTCAATGCGCTACTCAGTGAGCTTTCTACCGACCTGCACAAGAAGAATCTGAAGCTCTACGTCAGCGTGCAACCGCGAAATCAGGATTTCGATTATCCAGCGATTTCGGCTGCGGCTGACGGCCTGGTCGTCATGGATTATGACGAACATTATCCTGGGGGTCCGCCGGGCCCGATTGCGTCCCAAGATTGGTTCGTCAAAAACCTGCAAGCGGCTCGAAAGTCCATTCCGCCCGAGAAATTTATTTGCGCAATCGGCAACTATGGCTACGACTGGCCAGAAAGGCTGAAGAACGGCCAAATGCCGCTGGGGGAAAAAGAGGCCAATCAGTCGGTTCAAGATGCCTGGCTGGCAGCACGAGATTCTGACGAGGATGTTGACTTCGACGGCGACGCGATGAATCCTCACGTCAGCTACATGGATGAACGCAACGTTCAGCACGATATCTGGTTTCTGGATGCGGTGACAGCTCTCAATGAAATGCGCGCGGCGCAGACTCTTGGCATCCAGACATTCGCTTTATGGCGCCTCGGTTCGGAAGATCGCTCCTTGTGGAAGGTTTGGGACATTCCTGGCGAGCCCGACTCAGTCGACAAACTGAAAGATGTTCCTCCCGGCGATGACGTCGATATGGAAGGAAATGGCGAGATTTTTCGCATCGAAGCTGAACCCTCTGATGGAAAGCGCGCGCTGACCGTCGATCCTGCTTCGAAATTGATCACAGACGAAAATTTCGATTCCCTGCCTGAACCTTACCGCGTGGGCCGCTACGGCTACAATCCCCACGCGGTTGCGATCACGTTTGACGACGGTCCTGATCCTGCGTGGACGCCGAAAATTTTGGACATTCTCAAGCGGGAGAATGCTCCGGCCACATTTTTTTTGATCGGGCTGCAGGCCGACCGTTTCAGCGACATTATGTCGCGGATTTATGGCGAAGGACACGAAATCGGAAATCATACCTTCACGCATCCTGACATCAGCAACATTGGCAAGCGATATAACGAACTGGAAATCAACCTCACTGCGCAACTGTTCGCCAGCCGCTTAGGCGTGAACAGCATTTTGTTTCGGCCACCTTATTCCATCGATCAGGAGCCTGACACTTCTGACCAGGTTCGGCCACTGAAGTGGGCCCAGGACATGGGCTATGTCAGCATTGGTGACAAAATCGACCCCAATGACTGGCGCGACAATCCGCGCCCCTCAGCGGATGAGATTGCCCAGCGCGTGATCACTCATCTTCCTCCCTGTGGCACGGATACGCGTTTCTGCGGCAGCATTATTTTGCTGCACGACGGCGGCGGCGACCGCAGCCATACGGTCGCGGCGTTAACGCCCATCATCGAGGGAATCCGCGCTAAAGGACTGGACATTGTTCCTCTCTATGATTTGCTGGGCAAAACGAAAGCTGACGTCATGCCTCCATTGCCCGCGAATCAACGCTGGGCGGCGCGTTTGGACTGGCTCGGCTTTGCCGCCTGGGATTTCGTGAGCCGTGGCATCGTCTGGATTTTCTTCGTCGGCGATCTGCTGATGACTGGCAGGCTTTTATTCATCGGGGCCTTTGCCCTTCTGGATCGCCTCAAAGAAAAGCCCGTGCCCGTTGCCGCTGCCTCTTACCGGCCCAAAGTGGCTGTTCTCATTCCAGCGTATAACGAAGAAAAAGTTATCGAACGAACCGTACGGGCCGCGCTGGCTTCGGATTATCCCGACCTGCGAGTCATCGTAATTGACGACGGATCAACGGACAGGACGCTGGAAGTCGCGCGTGAGGCTTTTGTGGATGAAGAGGTTTCGGGCCAAGTCATCATTCTCACCAAGCCGAATTCCGGCAAAGCCGATGCGCTTAACTTTGGGTTGGAACATCTGAATGACGAGGAGATTTTTGTCGGCATCGACGCGGACACGATCATCGCGCCGAACGCGATTTCCCGCCTGGTACCGCATTTTCTCAATCCTCATGTTGCGGCTGTCGCCGGAAATGCAAAAGTGGGCAATCGCGTGAACTTGTGGACGCGGTGGCAAGCCCTGGAATACATCACCAGCCAGAATTTCGAGCGGCGCGCTCTGAACACGCTGGGAGCGGTAAGCGTGGTGCCGGGAGCGATCGGGGCCTGGCGCACGGAGGCCGTGCGCTTGGCCGGAGGCTACGACACGGACACCGTCGCTGAGGATGCCGATCTCACCATGGCACTGTTGCGGCGCGGCTATCGAGTCGAATACGAAGACATGGCGCTCGCTTATACCGAGGCTCCCGTCAATGCTAACGGCCTGATGCGGCAGCGATTCCGCTGGTCGTTCGGAATCCTGCAGTCGGTATGGAAACATCGAGCGGCTTTCGCGCGGCAGGGCGTGCTGGGCTGGGTTGCGCTGCCGAATATCGTGGTATTCCAGATTCTGCTGCCGCTGGTTTCACCGTTTATCGACTTTATGTTTTTGGTGGGCATGACGAACTATTTTGTGCAAAAACATTTTCATCCCGACTCGACCGATCCGGCGGATTTTCAGCGTCTGGTGCTGTTCTTCGCCGCATTCCTTATTATCGATTTCCTTACTTCGGCAATTGCGTTTGCGCTCGAGCGCCGCCAGCCGGAAGCGAAAGAAGATGTGGGGTTGCTGAGCCAGGTATGGCTGCAAAGATTCGCGTACCGCCAGTTGTTTTCACTGGTTCTATTCAAGACCGTAAAGCGGGCCATCGAGGGCGAGAAATTTGCGTGGGACAAACTGGAGCGCACAGCAAAGATGAGCTTTAAAACCGCAGGGAATGAAGAATCGGTGAAGACCCATCAGTAAGTCGAGCGGCGACTACTCTAAATCCCGCCAATTCGGCCCCACGCCGATCTCGACCTGCAAGGGAACGATAAGGGGATGAACTTTTTCCATCTGCTCGCGCACCAGGGTTCGCATTTCGTCGATTTCGGCCTGGGGAACCTCGAAGACCAGTTCGTCATGCACTTGCAGTGTCATTTTTGATTGCAAGCGCCGTGTAATCAATTCCTGATCGATGCGGATCATCGCTATCTTGATCAAGTCGGCCGCGGTCCCTTGCAACGGTGTATTAACCGCGGTGCGCTCGGCGAATCCGCGCAGGTTGAAATTCTTGCTGTTGATATCGGGAATCGGCCGTACCCGACCGAAAAGAGTTTTGACTCGTTGCGTGCGGCGAGCTTCGTCCAGAGTCTCGTCGATAAACCTTCGCACTCCCTTGTATCTCTCGAAGTAGGCGTCGATGAACCGCTTGGCTTCGGACGTTTCAATGCCAAGATTCTGGGCTAAGCCGAACGCCGACAATCCGTAGACAATGCCAAAATTAACCACCTTTGCCTGGCGACGATGATCTGCGGTGACCATGATCGGAGGCACGCCGAAGACCTGCGACGCGGTTAATGTGTGGATGTCGTCGCCGCGACGAAAAGCCTCGACGAGCAACGGATCCTTGGAAAAGTGGGCCAGCAGTCGCAATTCGATCTGCGAATAGTCAGCCGCCAGCAGCACGTTTCCCGGCTCAACCGTGAATGCCGCGCGGATTTCGCGTCCCAGCTCCGTGCGGATCGGAATGTTTTGTAAATTTGGGTTGGCCGAAGACAGCCGTCCCGTGGCTGTTCCCGTCTGATCAAAAGTGGTGTGCAGGCGGCCACTAGTCGGACTGATCAGCGCGGGCAGTGCATCGACATAGGTTGACTTCAGCTTGGTGAGCTGGCGATAGTCGAGCACCATGCGGGCAATGGGATGCTCTTCTGCCAGAGATTCGAGCACATCGACCGCAGTCGAGATGGTTTTACCCTTGCCGTATTTGACCGGCTTCGGCAAATTCAGCTTATTAAAGAGTACGTCACCCAGTTGCTTCGGCGAGCCGATGTTGAATTCGCAACCCGCCAGTTCGCAAATCTCTTTGGCCTTCGCTTCAATCTCGCGCTCCAACCGTGTCGACATTTCTGCGAGAGCCTGGCGATCGATCTTGACCCCTGCCTGCTCCATGCGCGCCAAGACCGGCACGAGCGGGAGATCGATTTCATCGTAGAGCTTGAGCAGCCCGAACTCTTCGACTTCACGCCGCAGAATTGTGGCGAGCCTTCCGGTGAAGTCCGCGGCTTCGGGAAGCGATCCGCCAAGCTTCACATTGAATCGCCGCAAAGCGACCTCGGGCAAGCTGTGGGAAGAATACGTCGGATCGAGCAGATAGGAATAGAGCATCGGGTCGTGCTGGACATTCCGGAGTTCTATTTCTTCAGCGTCGCAAGTGTGCGTGGCCGCCTTCCAGTCGTGAATGGCTTTGGGCAGTTCGCTGTCGGCGAGAACGGAATTGAGTCGGGATCGGGCCTCCTTTGCTTCAGAGGAGACAGTTACTGCTGTGCCGGGTGCCGAAGATATGGCCATGCTTCGCGATGTCGAGCCCGGCTCGGGCTTGCTGGTGAGCGGAAGCATCGCTTCTTCCGGTTCGTTATTATCTTCTTCTAAGTTGATTGCAGACTCGCGGGCCGCCTCGACGGCAATCGCGAGAAAGCCGCCTGCAGGCACCGCTCGCAGCATGGCTTCAACATCAGCCGCGAATTTCGCATCGGAATAATGCTCTTCGCTGACCTGAATCGCCGGCAGGAGATCTTTGAGCAGCGAGGTAAATTCCAGTTCGGTGAACAATCCCCGCAGCGCGTCTACATCCGGCTCCCCTGCCTTCATGGCGTTTATGTCGAGATCAATGGGAACCGCGCGATCGATCGTCACCAATTGCTTGCTCAGCAGAATGTTCTCGCGATTGTTCTGCAACGACTCCCTGTAGGTTTTCTTTTCCACCTCAGCGGCACGATCGAGCGCTTGTTCCACGCTTCCGAAGCGGCGAATGAGTTCGACCGAGCCTTTATCGCCGATGCCAGGCGCGCCGGGAATATTGTCGATCGAGTCGCCGCGGAGGGCCATTACGTCGACCACGCGCTCAGGAGGCACGCCGAGAATCTCCTCGACCTTGTTGGCATCGCAAATCAAGTTATCTTTGGGCGGATTCAGGACGCAGACGTGCTCATTCACCAACTGCAGCATGTCTTTGTCACTGGAGACGACATACACCGGGCGGCCCTGCTGCACGGCCTTTTCGGCCAACGTGCCGATCACGTCATCCGCCTCATATCCAGGCATTTCGAGGATTGGAATACGATAAGCCGCGAGCGCCCGCCGGATATAAGGCAACTGTTGCGCCAGATCGCCGGGCATCTCGGCGCGATTGGCCTTATAACCTTTGTATTCAATTTCCTGAAACGTCTGGGTCTTTAGATCGAAGCGCCGCACGGTGCTGATCGCGCCTGCCTGCTGATCGCGGAAGGTGGGTGCAGCCACGTCGAAGACTGCAGCCAGATACCGAGGCGAGAAGTCGTCGCGGAGTTTGCGCAGCATGTTGACGAAGACGTAGGTGGCCGCGGTCGGGACGCCGGTTTTGGTTGACATGCCACGCTGACGTGCCATCGCGTGATAGGCGCGGAAGATGAACGACATGGCGTCAATCAGAAAGATGCGGTTTGGGTCGGCAACTGACCTCAGCACAGGGCCGTCTTGGGGCTCACGAGCGCTGACGGCAACTTCAGCAGTCGAAGATTTTCTTTTCGGAGACAATACCTAAGTTTAGCAAGGAAGGATGGATCTGTTGCCAATAGCAGATCGCAGTTCTCAGTTACTGATTTTATTGGGCCGGTTTCCCGTACTCGGTGTTGTAATGCAGTTGGATCACGCCGCAAGTTCCTTGATCGGGCGAGTAAACGACGCATGAATCAAAGGGCCGCGAGTAGACGTGCAGGCTGACCGCTCGCTGATTGAACTCGCGCGGATTGTAGACGCGATGCACTGGCTCCAGCGGATCGACCGCGCAGGGATGCTTGGCATTCATTTCTACCGTCTCCGCTGTTACCAACTGGCAGCAACCTTTCTCAACGTCTTGCGTGACCACACGATAATTCTCGACCATCAGCCGGCCAATCGGCACCGCCATCCAGCAATTCTGGTCGCGGTGATTATGCACAGAACTGATTTGCCCGATTTCCCAGCAGATCGCCATCAGTTCATAGAGTGGCGTCTTGTCGATGAGGTTGCGGGTGTAGTGCTGGCGATCCCAGCTCAGGTAAGGGGTGAGCGTCTCAGGAGCAACCGGCGTGTGCTCAAGAAATTTCACGATCTGATCGGTCTGGTCAAAGGCCGGCTCAGGAAATTTTCGCAATTCCGTAACGAAATCTTGAATCGACGACAGCCTAGACAGCGCTTGTATACCCATGTTTACTCACTCCCGCAGCCAGTATAACGCCTTCCGCGAAATCACTCGACAAACATGCAGTCTCCGTAGGAATAAAAGCGGTATTTCTCGGCCACGGCATGTTCGTAGGCGCGCAACACGTTGTTCTTACCCGCGAATGCACAAACCAGCATCAGCAGCGTGGATTGCGGCAGGTGAAAATTGGTGAGCAAAGCTCCAACCAAGCGGAATTGGTACCCAGGGTAAATAAAAGTATTAGCCTCGCCGCTGCCGGCTTGTACGCGGCCTGACTCTTTGGCGGCGTCCTCCAGTGTCCGCACCGTTGTGGTACCAATTGCCACCACGCGCCGCCCAGCCCCCAATGTTTTATTGATCTTCTCCGCAGCATCTTCCGAGATGCTGTACCGCTCGCTATGCAGTTGATGATCTTCCACCCGCTCCACTCGCACCGGCTGAAATGTTCCCAAGCCGACATGTAGCGTGATCTCCGCGGTTTCGATCCCACGTTCCCGCATGCGATCCAGTATTTCCGTCGTGAAATGCAATCCAGCCGTGGGAGCAGCCACTGACCCTCGGGCTCGAGCATAGATCGTCTGATAGCGTTCGCGGTCTGCGGGGCGGTCGGTCCGATCAATATACGGCGGCAGCGGAATATGCCCCAACCGCTCGATCAAGCTAAAAAAATCCGCTTGCTGCTGGAAACGAATTCGCCGCTCGCCGAATGTTCCACGTGAAATCACTTCGGCTTGCAGTTCGTCACGTTCTCCAAAGAACAGCTGTTCGCCAAGCCCAATCTTGCGTCCTGGCCGGACCAGGCACTCCCACTCGTTCGGATCGCCAGAAATCTGCCGGGTCAGCAATACCTCGATTTCGCCTTTCAGGAACTCCTTCGCCGCCCGGTTGCGCGCGCTTACCGGCTGTGCTCGTGACCCGCTTCGTCTGCCATACAATCTGGCGGGAAATACGCGAGTGTTATTAAAGATAACAAGATCGTCAGAGCGAAGCAGATCCGGAAATTCGCGGAAGGCGATGTCGGCAATGCCGCCGGAACGCCTCAGATGCAGTAAGCGGGACGCGGCCCGGTCGGGCAGGGGTTCCTGCGCTATTAATTCCGGGGGAAGATAGTAGTTGAATTCGGAAACCAGCACGCGGCTTCATTATAGATTCGACGCCCGGCTCCGTTCGTGGCACACTCAAGGAAGAACTGGATTGTCTTGGGCGTGTTCGTGCGTTACCATACGTTCACTCTCCCGTTCGTACCCGCACCATGTCTAGCGAACGCCAATATCGCAGAGAAGTTATCTCCTTCGGGCGAATGCTGCACCAACGCGGTTGTGTGGCGGCCATGGATGGGAACTTGTCGGTTCGTCTTGACGAGCGCCGCATCCTTGCCACGCCAACGGCCATGAGCAAAGGGAGCTTGCGCGAATCCGATCTGGTGATCGTGGATCTCGAAGGCCGTGTTATTCGCGGAAATCATCATGTGTCGAGCGAAATTGGCATGCATCTGCTGATTTACCGCTTGCGGCCAGATGTCAACGGCATCGTTCATGCGCATCCCCCGACCGCAACCGGCTTCGCGGCCGCCGGCATGGCGCTGGATAAGCCGCTGGTGTGTGAAGTCGTGGTGGGGCTGGGATCAATTCCGCTGGCGAAATACGCCACTCCCGGAACTCCGGAACTCGGCCTGTCGCTCGAGCCGCTCATTCCCGACTATGACGCGATCTTAATGTCGAATCATGGCGTAGTCACGTACGGTGACACATTGAGTCATGCTTACATGAAGATGGAAACCGTGGAGCACTTCGCCCAGATCGCGCTGGTCACCCACATTCTGGGCCGGCAACAGCCCTTGCAAGGAGATGCACTGGAAAAATTGCTGATCGCCCGCCGGAAGTACGAAGGAAGCCACTCAGCGGCAGCGCTGCCCTGCGGAACACCTCCCGGAAAATCAAATGGCAGTTTCGAGCCACAGTCGGGGAACGGCAACGACGGCGCTTCGAGCAAGCGCCCCCGCGTTAAGGTTTAATGAGACGATCCGTTCTGCGCCACAGAATCATTCGGTTGCACTTGGCCTGCCGTGAATGTTGTCCATGGG
>Ga0335073_10015174_pt1 | contig 10777 bp, 9 predicted proteins | sample Lox_Sample_22_FD_207093 | JGI IMG/M metagenome (GOLD analysis project Ga0335073, IMG submission 207093) | Soil microbial communities from Loxahatchee National Wildlife Refuge, Florida, United States - Lox_Sample_2.2 | ecosystem: Environmental > Terrestrial > Soil > Wetlands | place: USA: Florida...
CGGGCCCAGGTGCGGCCGTTGTAGCGCCAGGCGCCGACGCTGGGTTCGCCGCTGGAGCTGGAGGATCCGAAGACCCAGACGTCGCTGGGGCTGATGGCGGCGACCGACGTTATCGCGTCGGCCTGGCTCCAGGATTTCGCGACGGTCCACCGGACGCCGTTCCAGCGCAGCGCGTATCCCTCGCCCACCGCCCAGACGTTGCTGGCCGATGAGGCGCCAGCGGCGACGATGAAACCGTCGAGCCCGGCGGGCAGCCGCCATGCCTGCCAGCGCCTCCCGTTCCAGTGCTCGGCCGCTGGTGAGCTGGCCCCGCCCGGGTTAGTGCCGCCGAATACCCAGGCGTTGTCTTTGGCCGCGGCGATCACGGCTGAGTAGCCAGAAGCGTTGCCTGACGGCCCGTAGTGAACCGTGGCCGCGATGTCCCAGTCCGGGACGTCAGCCGTCCGCGCGGGAAAACCCGCAGCCAAGGTCACGACGGCGGCGCAGATGGAGCCGAGGACAATGCCCGCACGGCGGGCTGCCTTCATCGCGGTCTCCGCTGGGGAGGAGGGGAAAGCAGAGGAATCGATCGACCAACGCCAGACTACTACCAAGCAATAGGAAAGCCGGTCTCAAGTTCCTGCATTAACCGTTGACTTCTCTGGGCCCGTTCTCGCTATGGCGGTTTCGCCCGCCCCGGGCGAGCGTGAAGGGGGAGGGTGAAGGGGGATGGGAGGTGGGTGGAGGGCGGGAGGTGGGGGTGGGGGATATGGCAGGCTCATCGGCGGAGGTGATCGCGTGCAGATCGGACTGCAGATCCCGGACTTCACCTGGCCCGGCGGCCCGGCCCGGCTTGGTGCTGATCTGGCCACGGTGGCTGGGGCCGCCGACGACGCCGGCTTCGAGTTCATCAGCGTCATGGACCATTTCTTCCAGATCGGCGTCATCGGCCCGCCCGAGCACGAGATGCTCGAGGCCTACACCACGCTCGGGTACCTGGCCGGCTGCACGTCCCGGGCCAAACTGGTGACGCTGGTCACCGGTGCGGTCTACCGGCACCCCGGCATTCTGGCCAAGATCGTCACCACCCTGGACGTGCTGTCGGGCGGGCGGGCCTGGCTGGGCATTGGCGCTGCCTGGAACGAGGAGGAGTCGCGCGGCCTCGGCATCCCGTTCCCGCCGGTCGCCGAGCGGTTCGAGCGGCTGGAGGAGACACTGCAGATCTGCCTGCAGATGTGGCGTGGCGACGAATCGCCGTACACCGGCAGGCACTACCAGCTGGAGCGGCCGCTCAACTCGCCGCAGGCCCTGTCCGAGCCGCATCCGCCGATCATGATCGGCGGATCGGGCGAGCGGAAGACACTGCGGTTCGTCGCCCGTTACGCCCAGGCGTGCAACCTGTTCCCCGGCCCTGACCTGGCCCGCAAGCTCGACGTGCTGCGCGCGCACTGTGACGCCGAGGGACGCGACTACGACGAGATCTTCAAGACCTGCTACTTCAGGTTCGACGTGGGCGAGCAGGGGGAGCGGGCGGGACAGGTCATCGATCAGCTGGGCGCACTGGCCGAGATGGGATTCCAGGCTGCGATAGGCGCGGTGGCCCGGGTCTGGGAGGTAGCTCCGCTCGAGGTGATCGGCGGCGAGGTGATACCGGCCGTCGCCGGGCTGTGATCCGGACCGGGGCTAACCGGTCCGGGCGCGCACGCAGGCCAGGCCGACCCCGCCCAGACCCGGCAGCCTGGCCCGTGACCCGGCACCAGCCGGGTCACGGGCCAGATAGGGTTCCTGGCCACCGCGGCATGCGTCACGGCAACGGTGACGCAGCCCAGCCGGTCCAGCGCTCGACCCGGATCGCGATCACGGGGCCAGGCGGCCGCAGGTCGCGGTACTGCGGGTAGCGCGCGGTGAGCAGTGCGATCGGCGCGGCCATCTGCTGCGGGTCATCGAGGATGGCTGCGCGGCCGTCGGCGCGCACCCACCACAGCGAGGTCCAGTCGCTGGAGTAGTGGTCAGCCAGCACCGCGACCCGCGGGTCAGCCCGGATGTTGCGCAGCCGCTGCAGGCGGCCGGGGGCCATCTTGCTTTTGGGCTTGGCGTCCACCGCGGTGTAGATGTAGTTCCCGTCCGTGGCGAAGGTCACCGGGACCAGGTGTGGCCGGCCGTCTTCGGTCACGGTCGCCATCCTGGCGACTGCGGCACCGGCGAGCAGCCGCCTCGCGTCGTGCTCGGTGAGGTTCAGCGCTGACCAGGCTGTTCGCGGCGGCCACAGCAGAACGAGTACTCAGGGCGCACGGGGCGCAGCTTAGCGCATCCGACGCCGCACGGCCCAGGGGCCGGGTAGGCGATGGGGCCCGCGGAGCGTAGTGGCAAGATGGCTCCACCTGCGGGCGAGGACAGGTGCGTCGCGCCACCGACGGCGCGAGTGCGGAAAGGAGCAGGTCAGCCGGTAATGAGGCATCCGGACGCCAGTGCCAGGCAGATCAGCGTGCCCGAGACCTCGGTGAGCCTTTCCGGGCTGATCCGGCCGGGCTCCCCCGCGGCCGGACGCCGTGGTGGCGGGTCGGCACCACGTGGCGGCAGGCAGGTATCACGCGGCGGCGGGCGGGCATCGCAGGCTGCGTCCCGGACGCCAGCGGCCGCGTCCGAGCCGGAGCTTCCGCCCGGCCAGTACATCCCGGCGGCATGGCCCGTCCTGCACTACGGCCCGGTTCCCACGTTCCACCCAGACACCTGGGACCTGCGCGTGCTCGGCGCCACCGCGTCAGGGAGCGAGCACCGGTGGAGCTGGGACGAGCTGGCCCACCTGCCACGCTGCCAGGTCGTGGCCGACTTTCACTGCGTCACCAAGTTCACCGTTCCCGGCATCGCCTGGGAGGGGATCGCGGCGGCCGAGCTGCTGCGGGCCGCCCCGCCCGATGCGGCCGTGACCCACGTCATGGTGTGGGCCGACTTCGGGTACAGCGCCAACCTGGCGATCGCCGACTTCGCGGCCGATGGCACCCTGTTCGCCACCCACCGCGAGGGCGAGGAGCTCACCCCCGAGCACGGCTATCCGCTGCGCCTGGTGGTCCCGTCCCGCTACGCGTGGAAGAGCGTGAAGTGGGTCCGCGCCGTCGAGTACCTGACCAAGGACCGGCGGGGGTTCTGGGAGGAGCGCGGTTACCACAACACCGCCGACCCGTGGCGTGAGCAGCGCTACTCCTATCAGGAACGGCCCGGCGAGGGCCCGCCGCTGGAGTGAGGAGTCCCCGCGGACTCATGGGCCTATCAGCGGCGCGGGCCGCGTCCGGCGAACCAGCCGCCCGCCTAGCTGCCCAGCGTGGGCGGGGCACGGAGCGGGCAGGATCCTGACGAGATACGGCAGTTCTGCCGCTCGCCGTCCCTGTACGCGTGCCCAAGGATGGAACCATGTCCAACATCGCTCCGCTGCTTGACCGTAACCGGGCCTTCGCCGGCACCGACGCGCGCCTGAACGTGCCCGCGCTGCCGTTCGTTCCGTTCCTGAATCTGTACATCGTCACGTGCATCGACCCCCGGGTCGACCCGGCCCAGACTCTCGGGGTCGGGATGGGTGAGGCCATTGTTCAGCGCGATATCGGGGGCCGGGTCACCCCCGCCGTCATCCGGGACATCGCCTACATCGGCTACCTGGTGGAGTCCAAGGCACCTCAGGGTCCGTGGTTCGAGGTGGCGATCATCCACCACACCGACTGCGGGTCGACTCTGCTAGCCGACGACGAACTCCGGCACGGCTTCGCCCAGCGGATAGGCGCTGACGAGCGGACGCTGGCCGATACCCCGGTCCTGGACCCGGCCCGCACGGTCCGCACGGACGTCGAGCGGGTGCTGTGGGCCCAGGAGATCCCGTCACAGGTCCGGGTCTCCGGGCACGTCTACGACGTCAAGACCGGCCTGGTGTCCACGGTCGTCGACGCGAAATCGAGGAAGTAACCACCAGCCGGCCCCTGACGCCAGAGAACCGCCGATGGCCAGCGCCGGACTGCCGTGGTCAGCCGCTACGGGAACGCGAGGCCTTCGGTGATGGTGATGGTCGTGCCCTTGGGTGCCTGGCCGGTGGGCGACTCGCTGTTTATCTGGTGGCTGCCGAAGATGCCCCCGTTGGCCACGGAGACCGCGAATCCGGCCTGCTGGAGTTCCGCGGTGGCCGCACTCACGCTCATCCCGACCACGTTGGGGATCGCGACCTCGGGGGGCCCGCTCGAGACCTGCACGGTCACGACCTCGCCGTTGCTGATCGGGGTACCCGGCGCCGGTGACTGGCCGGTGATGGTGCCCGGCGGCTGGCTGCTGGGCGTGGCCTGCTGGTTGAGCTGGAACCCGCCCGACTGGGCGATGCCCTGAGCGGCCGTGAACTGCTGGCCAACCAGGTTCGGCAGCGGCTGGCCCGCACTGACCGTGAGCGCCACCGGCTTCGTCTGCGGCCATGACGTGCCAAAGACCGGGTTCGTGCTGATCACGACGCCGTCGCCGATGGTGGACGACGCCGCCTTGGTCACCGCGCCCGGGGTCAGGCCCGCCTTCCGCAGCTCGGCCTCGGCGGCGTCCTGGGTCAGGCCGGTCACCTGCGGGACCGTGATCATGATCGGGCCGGTGGACTCGATGATCGTCACCGTGGCGCCCCGCTTGGCCGAAGACCCGATCGCGGGGATGGTCTGCACCACGTCGCCCTGGCCGACCGAGTTGCTGTGCTGGCCCGTGCCCATCTTTACGGTGAAGCCGAGATTCTGCAGCTCCGCGCTGGCGGTGCTGGCCGCCATCCCCTTCATCTGCGGCACGGTCACGTACTGGCCGTCAGTGATCCACCAGGCAAACAGGCCGACGATCACCACCACGGCAATGGTCAGGCTCAGGTAGACGAATCTGCGGCTGAACAGCCAGCGCTGCAGGAACGGCTCATCGCGCCACCGGGCTCCGCGGCCGGGCCGCGCCGGGTAGGCGGGCCCGTCGCCGTCCGCGTACGGCAGGCCCCCGTAGGGGAGCCCGTCGTAGGCGAGGCCGTCGGCCGGGACGACCAGCGTATGGTCCGCGCCACCCGGGCCGCCGGACGTCTGGCTGTACCCGCGGCCCGGCATCGGGCTGTAGGCGCTGCCTGGCCCGTAGCCGCCGTCGCCGGGCGCCGGGTGGTACCCGGCGGCAGCGTGGCCGTCCTCATCGAAGAACGGGAATCCGGCCGCATCCACGGGGGACACCGGACCGCCCGGCGGCATGGGCCGGCCGGGTGGCAGCGCGGGGGCGGGCGGCGGCAGCGTGGCCGGCGGGCCCACGGGTACGTCAGCCGGCAGGCCGTTCCTGGCCTCGGTCACCGCGTGCAGGAAGTGGGTCGCGTCGGCCGGCCGAAGGTTGGGATCGCGGCTGGTGGCCTGGGCGACCAGCGTGTCCAGAGACGGCGGCAGGCCGGGTACCACGCTTGACGGGGGCGGCACCGCGTCGCTGACGTGCTTGTGCGCCACCGCGAGCGGGTTTTCGCCGGTATGCGGCTGCACGCCGGTGAGCATCTCGAACAGCATCACCCCGGCGGCGTACACATCGGTGCGCGCGTCAGAAACACTGTGCGTCACTTGCTCGGGAGCCAGGTACGCGGCCGTCCCGATGATCATCCCGGTCCTGGTGTGGCTGGCCTGCGTGGCCGCCCTGGCCAGCCCGAAGTCGGCGACCTTGATCGTGTTGCCCTCGCCGAGCAGGACGTTCTCCGGCTTGACGTCACGATGCACGATCCCCGCGTCGTGCGCGGCGGCCAGGCCGGTGAGGACCCCGCTGAAGATGCCGAGCGCCACGTGCGGGCCGAGCCTGCCCTGCTCACGCATCAGTTCCCGCAGTGTCCGGCCGGGAACGTACTCCATGACCAGGTACAGCAGGTCACCGTCGGAACCCTGGTCATAGACGGCGACGACGTTCGGGCTGGACAGCCGGGCCACTGACCGCGCCTCGCTGGCGAACCGCCGGACGAATTCCGGGTCGCCGGTGAGTTCGGTGTGGGCGACCTTCAGCGCGACCGTGCGGTCCAGCTTGGTGTCGGTGCCCAGGTAGACCGTGGCCATCCCGCCGCGCGCGATCCAGGAGCCCACCCGGTACCTACCGTCGAGCAACTGCCCGGCGTGGAGGCGCGAAAGGGTGGTGTCCATCGGGAGCAGTGTAAGGGCGGTTACGCGCGCGCGCGCAGCTAACGCTGGCTCAGCCACCCTCCGACCACTATTAGTGATAATCATGTCGCAGAGCGTGATCATAGTACCCTGCCTGGGCGGATTACGGTGTGAAGATACGAGGTGGCGTGTGAGCCTGGCGGATGCGGCCGGCCCGGAGCGGATCGTGGTCGTGGGCGGCGGGCTGGCCGGCCTGCGCACCGTCGAGGAGCTCCGGGCCAGGGGATATGCCGGCCAGGTGACGCTGGTGGGCGCCGAGACCCGGCCGCCGTACGACCGGCCACCCCTGTCCAAGCGGCTGATGGCGGGCGAGCTGGCCGACACCACGCTGCGGGAGGATCTGGCCACGCTCGGGATGCAGCTGCGGCTCGGCGAGACCGCGACCGGCCTGTCGCCCGGCGTGCTGCGCACGGATCGCGGCGAGCACCGGTTTGACCGGCTGGTGCTGGCCACCGGGGCCTCGCCCGTCGCCCTGCCGGGCAGCGGGAGGCAGTGGTTCTTGCGCACGCTGGACGATGCGCTGGCGCTGCGGGCTCTGCTGCGCCCCGGGCTGCGGCTGGCCATCGTGGGAGCCGGCTGGATCGGCGCCGAGCTGGCCACGGCCGCGGCCGCCCGGGGCGCCCAGGTGACCGTGCTCGAGGCCGCCGCGGCGCCGCTGGCCGGGGCCGTGGGCGCTGAGGTCGGCGCGCTGACCGCCGGGTGGTACCAGGAGGCCGGCGTCGACTTGCGGCTCGGCCAGCCGGTCGAGTCGGTCGAGCCGGGCGGCCTGGCCCTGCCCGGAGGTGGCTGGCTGGCCGCCGACGAGGTCGTCACCGCGGTCGGGGTGCGGCCGGAGGTCGGCTGGCTGGACGGCTCCGGCGTCGCGGTTGACCGCGGGGTGGCCGCCGACGAGCAGCTGCGCACCTCGCTGCCCGGGGTATTCGCGGTCGGCGACTGCGCGGCGTTCTGGTCGCTGCGGTACCGGCGCAGGCTGCGGTTCGAGCACTGGGACGTAGCGCTGCAGGCGCCAGCGGTCGTCGCGGCCAACCTGCTCGGCGCGACCAGCACCTACGACCCCGTTCCGTATTTCTGGTCTGAGCAGTTCGGGCGGATGATTCAGTACGTCGGTTTTCACGGCGGGGCCGACCGGATGATGCTGCGCGGCGACCCGGCCGCGCGGCAGTGGTCAGTGTGCTGGCTGGCCGGCGACCGGCTGGTGGCGCTGCTGGCGGTGAACACGCCGCGGGACCAGATCCAGGCCCGGCGCGTCATCCAGGCCGCGTCCCCGGTCGACGTGGCCCGGCTCAGCGATCCGGCGACCCCGGTCCGGGACGCGGTCAGCGGCTGACCGGCAGCAACGGGGGCTCGAGCAGCCGCAGCGCCGCGGCGTCGGCGTCGAGCTCGGCCGCTACCCCGATCGGGAAGGCCTGGAAGTAACCGCCGTGACCGACGTTCGCGCCCGTGATCATCGGTACCCCGAGACTGCCCAGGCGCTCGGCCAGGATCTCCTCGACCGCCGCCGGCTCGCCGCAGCCGACGAACGTTCCGGTCACGATCCCGGCCACGCCGTCCAGGTACCCGGAGCGGCGCAGCTGGGTGAGCAGGCGGTCCAGCCGGTAGTCCGCCTCGTTCTGCTCCTCAATCAGCAGGATGCCGCCCCGGGCCGGCCGCGACGTGTCGGTGCCGAGCGACGAGGCCAGCAAGGTCAGGTTTCCGCCGAGGGTGACACCGCGAGCGGTCCCGCCGACCACGCAGCTGGCCATCGGGTAGCGGATGTCGGTGGCCTGCTCGGGGTGCATCAGCGCGCGGATCATCGAGCCGAACGAGTAGTGGATGGCCGCGCCCGACGACCCGACCATCGGGCTCAGCAGCGAGGCCCAGCCGAGCTTGCTGGCCACCGCCTCGAGCACGGCCGTCACGTCGGAGTAGCCGGCCAGCACCTTCGGCGGCAGCCCGGCGATGCCCTCCCAGTCCATGGCCTCCAGGGTGCGCTGCGCGCCGGATCCGCCGGTGGCGAAGATGACGCCCGCGATGCCGGGGTCGGTCAGGGCGGCGCGCAGGTCAGCGGTCCGCATCTGATCGTCGCCCGCCAGGTAGCGACGCATGCTGCCTTGATCGCGGGCCGTCGGGTAGAGCACCGGCTCGAGCCCGGCGAACCGCAGCACATCAAGGCCGACGGCCAGCTGCTGGGGCGGAGCCGGGCTGCTGACCGACAGCACCGCGACCCGGTCGCCCGGCCGCAGCGCAGGAGGACGCCGCGCCGAGAGCGGCGTGACCGGCGCGGACCCCTGGCGAGCGGCAGAAGGCATCATCCGGCGTGGCTCCCGTTCTGGTGTGTTTAGCGGGAGCCCTATTGTGGGAAACTCTTCAGGCGTGGCACAGATCGACCCCCCGGCCGACGCCATCGTCGGCGATTGGCTGACCGTTCCAGAGGTTGCTGACCAGCTCGGGCTCCCAGTGAGCCGGGTCAAGCAGCTGCTGCGCGACCGCAAGCTGCTTGCGGTCCAGCGCCCAAGCGGCACGTTCAGCGTACCCGCGGCCTTCCTTGACGGTGATCAGGTCGTCAGGGGACTGCACGGCACGCTGACCCTGCTCTTCGACTGCGGCTTCGACGAGGCGGAGGCGCTGCGCTGGCTGTTCACGGCCGACGCGACGCTGCCCGGCACGCCGATCCAGGCGATCACGGAGCACCGCGGCACGGAAGTGAACCGGCGGGCTCAGGCGCTCGCCTTCTGACGCCGGTCACTCGCTGCGGACGGTCGCGACGACAGCCAGCTCGGCCAGCGCGAGCTTGGCGTCGCCGTTCATAGGCGCGTCTTCGAGCGCGGCCAGGCCCTCAGCGACGCTGGCGTCGATCATCAGCTCGCATTCGGCCAGTGCTCCGGTACCGGTGAGGATCGAGCGGATCTCGTCCGCGCCCGCCCCGTCGAGCCGCCGGTCACCGAGCCGGCGATCGAGTAGCTCGCGCCCGGCCGGGTCGGCCCGCTGCCGCGCGATCGCCACCATCACCGTCCGCTTGCCCTCGCGCAGGTCATCGCTGGCCGGCTTGCCGGTCAGCGCGGGATCACCGAACACGCCGAGCACATCGTCGCGGAGCTGGAACGCCACGCCGACCGGTATGCCGTAGCCCGTGCAAGCCGCGGCGAGCTGCCGGCCGGCCCCGGCTGGCGGGTCGGCCAGCGCCGCGCCGAGCTGCAGCGGGCGCTCGACCGTGTACTTGGCCGACTTGTACCGCACCACCCGCAGCGCGCTGTCGACCGTGCCGTCCCCCGCGGCCTGGCCGAGCAGGTCCAGGTACTGGCCGCAGATCACCTCGGCCCGCATCGCGTCAAGCACCGGCTGCGCGCGCCGCAGCGCCGCCTGCGGCAGCCCGCTCGCGTGAAACAGCTCATCGGTCCAGGCCAGGAGGAGATCGCCGATGAGGATGGCGGCCCCGGCGCCGAACTCCTCGGACGGCCCGCGCCAGCCGCGCTCCGCGTGCCGGGCCGAGAACCGGCGGTGCGCGGACGCCTGGCCGCGCCGGGTGTCGCTGGCATCGATGAGGTCGTCATGCACGAGCGCGCTCGCGTGCAGCAGCTCGAGTGCCGCGGCCGCGGCGAGGATCTGGGGGCAGTCTTCACCGTCGGCCGCGCGCCAGCCCCAGTAGCAGAACGCCGGGCGCAGCCGTTTCCCGCCGGCCATCAGCTCGGTGACCGCGTCCAGCCAGGGCAGCAGGTCGGGGCTTATGTCGCCGAGCACGCCACGCTGCCCGTCAAGAAACTCATCGAGTGCCCGTCCCACCTGGGCGCGAATCGCGGGTAGACCGGCGTGGCTGATCGCCATGCTGGCGAGACTAGTCCGTCGGCGTGATCGTTCGGGCGCGCCGGCTCGGCAGGCGCCGGCGGCGACCGGTACGGTTCTACCCGAGCGCGGCAGGGGGTACGGGGTTGTGATCCGCGCGCGGCATGCCACCCTGGTTGGTAACCGCTCCGCGGAGGAGAGAATGACCGAGACCCAACGGGTCCCGCCGGGCGTAGACCCGGACACGCCGAGTCCGGCACGGCTGTACGACTACTACCTGGGCGGCACGGACAACTTCCGGGCGGACCGGGACGCGGCCGAGCGGATCCGGGCGCTGATGCCGGAACTCGCCGACGCGGCATGGGCGAACCGGGGCTTCCACCAGCGGGCGGCCCTGTGGCTGGCGGGTACGCCGGGCATCCGCCAGTTCCTCGACATCGGGTCGGGCCTGCCCACCCAGAACAACACCCATCAGGCGGTGGCCAAGGTGGCCTCCGACGCCCGCGTGGTCTACGTGGACAACGACCCGATGGTCCAAGTGCACGCCAGCTCGCTGCTGACCGGGGCCGGGAACACCAGGTTCATCACGGCCGACCTCCGCGACCCGGAGAGCGTGCTCGGCCATCCGCAGACCCGGGAGCTGATCGATTTTGGCCAGCCCGTCGGGCTGCTGATGACGGCGGTGCTCCACTTCGTGGCCGACGGCTCGGATCCCCACGGCCTGGTGGCCCGCTTCATGGCCGAGCTGGCGCCGGGCAGCTACCTCGTGCTCAGCCACATCACCGCCGACCAGAAGCCGCCCGCCGCGGTGCAGGCCATCCTGGACATCTACGCCCATGCGACCGAGCAGATCCACATGCGCACGCGAGCCGAGGTGG
>Ga0335073_10015175_pt1 | contig 10777 bp, 9 predicted proteins | sample Lox_Sample_22_FD_207093 | JGI IMG/M metagenome (GOLD analysis project Ga0335073, IMG submission 207093) | Soil microbial communities from Loxahatchee National Wildlife Refuge, Florida, United States - Lox_Sample_2.2 | ecosystem: Environmental > Terrestrial > Soil > Wetlands | place: USA: Florida...
CGCTCCGTCGTCGAAACCGCACGACGACGCTCAATCCGCGCCATCGACGCCATCCGCCTAACCCTCCAAGCAAAACCAATCCCTCGCCCCGCTTGAACCAGCCAACCGCGCGGGTGAGCAATTACAGTATTTCTGTCGTGTATATTGTCAAATACGAACCACGTACCAGCGAATATAACAAGTCCGATAACGACCCGGAACAAAAACACCAGCGCGCCAATCATGAGGGCCCCAGTCTGTGTTGATATTGTTTCTGTTCATTCCGCCGGCTGCGATTCGACAGCCGTATAGCCCGGCAAAATTTGAATGTCCAGACGCCGCGTCGGTAAAAGACAGACATTCCGCGGTGTTGCGGGTCGTGCGGCGCCGTTCCGTCGGGGCAACGCCGCCGGGCGGTCGGGGCGCCCTTAGCCGGCGCGGGATGAGAGCGCCGCCCAAGCGCTTCAGGCGGCTTGAGAATCGAGCCTGTCCGACGAGGCGCGTATTCGATCAATCGCGCGACGGCTTGTGTTGGGGCGGGATTTGCTTAGACTGCGCTGCGTCAATTGCCGCGCGGCGGAAGGCCGCGCCGGTCGCGCTACGCCTGGTCTCAGACATCGAGCCCGGCAAACGCGCCATTTACTAGGGTTGCCGAATTCATCATTTGAGGACCTGGGACGTGCGAAGACTGACGCGCCATTGGACGTCGATCCCCGATGAACTGTGAGCGCCGCAGATGACGACCGATACCCATATCGCGCCTGAACCGGCGCCCGGGCTCGCCGGACCGGGCGCCGGAGCGCTCCTCGCCCGCGATAGGCCCGGGCCCGCGCTTTTTCGCCAGACGCGGCACGGTTTCAACGGCCGGCCGTTCCGGATTTACAAGTTTCGCACCATGACCGTAATGGAAAACGGCGACGTCGTTCCGCAGGCGCAAAAAAGCGACAAGCGGGTCACGAGGGTCGGCCGGTGGCTGCGCCGGTACAGCATCGACGAGCTGCCCCAGATGGTCAACGTCCTCGTCGGCGACATGTCGATAGTCGGCCCGCGCCCGCACGCCTCCGCGCACGACCGTTATTTCACTTCGACAATCGAGAAATACGCTTTCCGCCACCATGTTAAGTCAGGTGTAACCGGGTGGGCCCAGGTTTCGGGCGCTCGCGGCGAGACGGACACGCTCGAGAAGATGCGGCGGCGGGTCGAGCTTGACCTTTGGTACATCAACAACTGGAGCATTTGGCTCGACTTCTCCATCATGATAAGGACCGTGTTTGTCGTCTTCTCTGGCAAAGACGCTCATTGACAGCGCTGGCGTTGTGATGCGTCTGGTTCTTCTCCCGGGCGCGCTCGCTCGCGGGCGGCGGTGGGCCGCTCCCGGAGGGAAACGAATGGGCTGGGGGACATGTCGATCGAGTCGCTAAAAACCGAGCCCGCCCAGCGCGCTCGATTGTCGGCGGCCGCCGAAAGCGGCAGCGTCAACCTGGCGTTTCTCGCAGCGCTTGGGGCCTCGTTCTTTGTCGCCTACCTGCCGACCTACCTGAAGCTCGCCGGCGGCGCGTGGCAGACCGATCAGGAGGGACACGGCCCGTTCATCATGGTCATGGCGGCGTGGGCGGCCTGGCTGCAGCGCGACAAGCTGCGCTCGATCGATTTGCGGCCGGCGCCCGTCGCCGGCTGGATCATTCTGCTCCTCTCCCTCCTACTGATGGCGATCACCCGGTCGCAAGACCTGCTGATGGTTGAGTTCGCGACCCAGATTCCGGTGCTTCTGGGCTGCGTCCTGCTCATCGGCGGTTGGCCGATGGCGCGGATCTTAGCCTTTCCCCTCGCCTTCCTTGTGTTTTCCGTTCCGCCGCCCGGCTGGCTGCTGGACGCACTCACCGTGCCGTTGAAGGTGTGGGTTTCCGACGTCGTGTCGAACTTTCTCTACGACCTGAATTATCCTGTCGCGCAGAACGGCGTCATGATCATGATCGGATCCTACGAGCTCATGGTCAAAGACGCCTGCTCCGGCATGAATTCGATCTTCGCCTTGCCGGCTATCGGCGTTTTCTACGCGTTCGAATTCGTGCCGGAGAGCAGCCCGGTTCGAAGGCTGATCCTGATCCTGTCGACGGTTCCGATCGCAATCCTGGCCAATATCATGCGCGTCCTGGCGCTGGTGCTTGGGGCTTACGACTTCGGCGTCGACAGAATCGAGGGCCTGTTCCATGACGCGACCGGCATCGCGCTGTGGGTGTGCGCGTTGGTCTTGTTGTTTCTTTTCGACCGTGCTGTTACGGGTTTTGGCCTTTTGTTTCGGCGCGCGTTTGGCGACAGGAGCCTCGTGCGGCGGGCCGGCTGAAGACGGGCTGGGTAAAAATGCGTGAGTGAGATCCCGCATGCCGGCGCAAATCGCCCTGGGGCGGTCTGGCTGGCCCAATTGGCCCGGAGAGGTCGACGATGCGGATCAAAGTTATTTCGAGGTTCATCGCCGGGGGCGACGTCTTCTTAGGAATTCCCGTTCACAGTCCAGCGCCGGGGAACGGCTGAAGTGACGATCACCGTCGGCCGAGGAGGCGGACCGGCAAAATGAAGACTGTCTACGATTTTGTTACTGTCATTTGCTTCATATTGACGGTTCTTACCTACTTCATCTTCACCCAAGGCGGGATGAAGGTCCTCGCCCATTTCTTGCTGCCCGCGGTCGCGTTCGCGATCGCCAATCAGGTTGGCAACCATGCTGGAGACAATCTGCCGATGAACCTCCTGGCTGTGATCCTGATCGCAGCTGGAATCGGCTACATCTATATCATTGTCAGGCATTGACCGGCGCTCATTCTGGGGCGCCGCCCTAGCTCGCGATCGCGCCCCGGCGACGTGTTCCGGGTGCTTTGCGATGGCGCCGGGCCTTGCGGCGGCGTGTTGACCGCAGAATCCGCATTGTTGGACGTAAGCTGGGTTCTCCTGGGAGGATCGTTGGATCGCATCGCCAGCGAAGGGCGCTGCGCCCGGGTCCGGCCTCGACGCCCGCAAAGAACCATAGCGGATTGAAGTTTACCAATCGAATTTAACCGCCGAGAAGGAAACGCGGCTATCGATGGTCTGGCGGGATTTCCCGGACTCAAGACCGAGGGACGATGGCATGCTCACCAGCGCCGAAATTCAATTGATCCGCAACGCCGATCCCGGCGCCAAACTCCCGGGGATCGACACGCCGACCGGCAATCCCCTGCCGGCGACTTCCCTGGTCAACATCACGCAAGATTCCAATGCGGGGTTTTATTACAACCCGACCAATAACATGGTCTTCATCACCCAGAACGGCGCGGTTCTCAGCGGAATCAACTTTGGCACGGCTTCAGTGGATATCGAAGCCAACAACGTGACTATCAAGGATTGCACGTTCACCGGGACGACGGGTTACTGGGCGATCAACCAACTGGGGAGCTACAGCGGCGCGACAATTGAAAACTGCACGTTCCAGGGCTCCGGGGCGCCGACCGAGGACAATGTCTGGATCACGGCCACCCAAAACATAACCATCGAAGACAATTCATTTCTCATGACGCCGACCGACGCCATCGACTTCCACGGAGGCACCGTCACCGGAAATTATTTCGGCAGCACCGGATACGGTGCAGGAGCCCATGCCGATGCGATCTGGGTAGATGATTCCTCCTGCCCGACCGTCATTACCGACAATTTCATCGACGGAACCCAAACCGCCGGCGCCGCAGTCATCGCGAACAGCGACATTCGCTTGACCACCCAATTCGGCAATCTCAGCAACGTGACCGTGTCGGGCAATTTCCTGCTCGGCGCAGGCGAGACCGTCGAAGTCATCAATGGAGGCGACGGAAGCTTCAGCAATATCTCGATCACCAACAATTATCTCGGCTTTTGGTGGTTTAGCGACTTTTACACCGGTACAACAACCAACGCGACCGTCGCCAACAACACAATCGTCGGATATGCGAATCCGATCTACTCGACCGAGGCGCTCGCGGCGTATGTGAAAGCCGGCGTCCTGCCGTCAAATGTGATCGCCGCCACCACCGCCGGTCAAGTCCTCACCAGCGTTGGGTCCGAGCCGACGACGCTCTTGGGCAACAACCTTGCGTCGGACCTGGTCGGATCGACCAACGAAACCAATTTCGTAGGCGGCGACAGTGCGCGTCACATGCTGGGCGGGGCTGGAGCCAACATCTTCACTTTCCTCAGCATTTCCGATTCAACTCAGGGCACGGAATATATTTCGAATTTTGACCCGGCCAAGGATGTCATCGACCTCAGCCGCATCGACGCTAACGTGACCACGGCCGGCCTTCAGCATTTCACCTTCATCGGCACGGCGGCATTCAGCGGCACTGGCGCCGAGGTGAGGTATCAGCTGGATCCGGCCCAGGACGAGACTTTGGTCGAGGCCGACCTGGCAAGCGACGCCGGCAATCCCGCGCCCGATTTCGAAATCGTCCTTTTGGGACTCTACACCCTCACCTCAGCCAACTTCGCCCTGACGCCGACTCAATCCGCCACCGACCTCGCGAACGGGGCTGCGCTCACCGAAACGAAGGTCAAAACCCCGACCGGAGGCATCGCGGAATACGCCTATACGAACGTCCATGGCAGCTATCAGGGCAACAGCTATTCGTCCTACGAATCCTTCGAGGTCAGCGATGGCGGCTTTACCGTGGTCGGAGCCGACGATCTGAACCTCAGTTCGACCTCCGATGAACTCCGCCTCTTCGACCCCGGCCTGACAGTGACCAGGGGCGGCGGTGCAGACACCCTTCAGCTTGGGACGGGCGCCGCGGATCCGCTCACCTATAACGCGACCCAGAAAATTGACGCCACAGCCTCCGGCTCCGAGAATTTCGTCTTCGCGACCGGGTTCGGCAAAGAGACGATCGATGGATTCGAGGCGTCGGGCGCGACGCCGGACACGATCGAGCTTTCGGCTTCGTCATTCTCCTACCTCAAACCCGGCATGACCCAGGCGCAGGACCTCGCGGCGGTCCTCGCCAAGTCCACCGAGAACGCGACCGGCCTGAGGATCGCCGACTCCCAAGGCGACGCCCTCACCCTTGCGGGACTGACCGCGGCGACCATCGCCGCCAATCCCAGTGCGATCAAGTTCGTCTGAGCCGCCGGGACGCGGCGCGTCGCGGCGGCCGCCCGGCTCAGCCGGGATTCGCCGCGCCCGATTCCGCCCGTAGCGCCCGAAGCCGGGAGCGGCGGCGGAACGGCCAGGCGACGAGATGCGTCGCCGCCCAGCCCCAAAAGGCGGCGAGGCCGGCGGCGGCGAGCGCGCCGAGCGAGAGCGGCGCCGCAGGTTCGTAGGCGTCGAGAGCGCTGCCGGCAATCCCGGGATCGAAGTCAGTCGCGACCACGTAGAGGCGCGTCAGCGGGTCGCCGGAGGCGATCGCCTGAAGCTGCGCGCTGAGCCGCTTCTGGCGCTCGATGGCATCGGCCATGTCCTCGCCGCGCTCACGCGCCAGCGGATCGGCGTTGCCCTCGAGCCGGCTCAGCGCCTCGGCCGGCCTCAGGTTCTTGGCGCGAGCCTCGGCGTCGAATTCAGCGATGATCCGATTGAGCTCTTCGAGCGCGCCGCCCAGACGCTGGCGATATTGTTGGGCGAATTCCGGCCCTTGCGAGCCGATGAGGCCAGCGAGCACGGCGACCGCCAAGGCAAACCTGCGCGCAAACATCGGCTGTCCTGTCGACTTGGCCGGAGGAATAGCCGCCTCGGGCGCGGCCGTCGAGCGCCGCCGCAGGCGGCCGTGTTTCTGCCGTGGGTCGAATGGCGCTATGGTGGCGCAGGGCCGCCCGCGGCGCGGCGCGCCCGAAGGCGCCGGGTTCACGGACGCAAGGCGGCTTCCTGTTGCGAGGGCGTTCATTGGCGGAAATTCCGATCGGTGTTCTCACCGTATCCGACCGCGCCGCGCGAGGCGTCTATGAGGACAGGGGAGGTCCGGGGATCGAGGCCGCGCTCGGCGAACTGCTGCTGACCCTGTGGCGGCCGGAGCGGAGGCTCGTGCCCGACCAGCGGCCAGCGATCGAGGCGGCGCTGATCGCGCTTGCTGACGTCGCCCGCTGCCCTCTGATCCTGACCACGGGCGGTACAGGCCCCGCGCCGCGCGACGTCACGCCGGAGGCGACCGAAGCGGTCTGCGACCGGCTGCTGCCGGGCTTCGGCGAGCTGATGCGCTCAAAGAGCCTGGCCGAAGTCCCAACCGCGATCCTGTCGCGCCAGATCGCCGGCACGCGCGGCTCGAGCCTGATCATCAACCTGCCGGGAAAGCCCGCCGCGATCCGGACCTGCCTCGACGCGGTGTTCGCCGCCGTACCCTATTGCGTCGACCTCATCGGCGGCGACCGGCTGGAGACGAACCCGAGGTTTTGCGTCGCCTTTCGACCGAAGGGGTAGATCGCCGGGCCTTTTTAGTTCTTGCGGTTTTGGTCGGACAGTTTGTTCTCGAGGTCGTCGAGCCGCTTCGAGATGCGGGCCATGCCGGCGGCGATGGCCGCCTGAGCTTCGAGGATCGCGCGCACCTGCTGCTGCACATCGGCGTGCTCGGCTGTCCCGACCGACTCGCAAACCTGGCCGCCCGTTTTCGGGTTGTCGAAGCAGCAGAAGATTTCTCCGTCCGCGCTGCAACCGACATAGTGAGGGTTGGAGGAGCCGCCATTGCTCTCCTCTTCTCCCTGAATGAAGCACTCGAGCGCGCCTTCGTTGTTCACCCAGTTCGAGCTGCAATTCGAGCCGTTGACCGGCGGCAGCGCGACCGCGGCGTGGGTAGCGGCGACGAGCGTGGCGACCGCGATTGCCGCTCCGATGCGGGCGCGGAACGCCAACGGGTTCGGCGACGAGAACGGTGAGCTTGATCGTCTCATGGGTCTTCCTCCGTCGCGTTTCGGTCATCCGCTCGAAAACGCGCAGGCGAGTTTATCACTGACCCAGATGTCCGCGAACGGCCCGAGCTCGAGCCGAGCACGAATGGGACCCAAGGGATGGTTTTTCCGGCCGCGTTCGACTAGATCAGTCGGATCGCGCCAAGGAAGCCTCATGTCCGCCGCCGTTGAGATCAAGGAGCCCGAAGCCGACGTTCGCGCCGCGATGCGCGCCATCGGGCTTAAGGCGCGCGCCGCGGCGCGCGAGCTCGCTAACGCGCCGGCGGAAAAGAAGAACCGCGCGCTTCATGCCGCGGCGCGGCTCTTGCGCGAACGCGCGGCTGCGATTCTGGCCGCCAACGCCCGCGATCTCGCCGACGCCAAAGCGAAGCACTTGAGCGCAGCGTTGATCGACCGGCTCGCTCTCGATTCCCGCCGGGTCGAGGCGATCGCGCGCGGGCTCGAGGAAGTCGCGGACCTGCCCGATCCGGTCGGACGGGTGCTCACGACCTTCACCCGCCCCAATGGCCTTGTCATCGAACGGGTGGCGACGCCGCTCGGCGTCGTCGGCGTCATTTATGAGAGCCGGCCGAACGTCACCGCCGACGCCGGCGCGCTCTGCCTCAAGAGCGGCAACGCTGTGGTGCTGCGCGGCGGCTCGGACAGTTTCCATTCCTCGGCCGCCATTCACGCCTGCCTCGTTGACGGCCTCAAGGAAGCGGGCCTGCCCGAGGCGGCGATTTCGCGCCCGCCTTTCGCCTCCCGCGAGGCGGTCGGCGAGATGCTCAAGGGCCTCGACGGCGCCATCGACGTCATCGTGCCGCGGGGCGGAAGGAGCCTGGTCGAACGGGTCCAGCGCGAGGCTCGGGTCCCCGTGTTCGCCCATCTCGAGGGCGTCGTGCATGTTTATGTCGATAAGGCCGCGGACGCGGACAGGGCGGTGAAACTCGCCGTCAACGCTAAGATGCGGCGCACCGGGATTTGCGGCGCCGCCGAGACCCTGCTCGTCCATCGCGCCGCCGCTTCGCGCCTGCTTGCTCCGCTGATCGACGCGCTCATCAAGGCGGGCTGCGCGGTGCGCGGCGACAAGGCCGCGCGAGAGGCGGACGCTCGCGTGACGGAGGCGAGCGACGAGGACTGGCGGACCGAATATCTCGACGCGATCATCGCGGTCAGGGTCGTCGACAGCCTCGACGCCGCGATCGACCATATCGAGACCTACGGCTCCCATCACACCGACTGCATCGTGACCGAGGACAAGGCCGCCGCCGAGCAGTTCCTGAAAGAGGTCGATTCCGCTATCGTCATCCACAACGCCTCGACCCAGTTCGCCGACGGCGGCGAGTTTGGCTTCGGCGCCGAGATCGGCATCGCCACCGGCCGCATTCACGCCCGCGGGCCGGTCGGCGTCGAGCAACTATGCAGCTTCAAGTACCGGGTGCGCGGCGACGGACAAGTGAGGGCGTAGCGGACGGCGCCGGCAAACTAAGGCGCGAGGCCCAGGACGACGATCTTCCCAGTCGCGAGATCGGTCGGAACGGCAATGTTGGCGAGGCCGGTCGCCACCGCGATTTTCTGGGCGCCGCCGGCGGTATAAGTGATGACGCCGCCGCCGATCGCCCCGCCGATCTTGCGGCCCCAGAGCTTCTGGCCGGTCGCGGCGTCAAGCGCGTAGAAGGCGCCGCCCAGGTCGCCGAAGAACACAAGGCCTCCCGCGGTGGGCGTGACGCCGCTCACGATCGGGTAATTGTTTCTGACTCTCCACTTCCAGACGCCGGTGTCCGCGTCGACGGCATAAAGCCAGCCGCCCCAGAGTCTGCCCGGCTGGTCATATCTGCCGAACAGGTCAAGCGGCGCGCGCATTACGCTGCCGAACCAAGGCCCTCCGGCCTGCGCTTCCTTAATCTTCTCGCTGGTTTGCAGCATCACCGACGTGCACCAATCGGTCTCGCCGATAAGAACAAGGTTGGTCATGGGATCGTAGGCCGGGCCGTTCCATTCCGCGCCGCCGCCAACGCCCGGGCAGAAGTGGACCTCCTTGTCGACCCAGAATGGCGCGTCAGCATTCTCGATCCTGGTGACGGGCGCGCGATAGACGAGGGCGTTGGTCGAGAGGTCGATCCCGTAGAGGTAGCCGTCCTTGGGCGCGGCCGACAGCAGCCTTTTGCCGCCCATCGTCCGGATGAGAGCGGGCGGGGTTGAGACGTCCCAGTCGTGCCAGTCTCTCGGCACGAGCTTGAAGTGGCGCTTGTAGGCCCCGGTCCTGGCGTCGAGCACGACGATCGAGTTGGTGAACAGGTTCTCACCCTCGCGCACGTCGACCGCGTAGACGGGAGACGGATTCCCAACGGGGACGTAGAGTTCTCCCGTCGCCGGGTCGAGCGTGTAGGACGTCCAGCTGCCGCCGCCGCTGATCGGAATTCCCGGCGGGTTGCGCCAGGTCGACAGATCGAGCGGGGACGCGCCCTGAGGCCCGCGGGTCGGGTCGCCCTCGGTCTTCGGCACGAGGAAGAATTCCCAGACGATCTTGCCGGTCTTGGCGTCGAGCGCGTACATGCGCCCTTTCGCGCCTTTGCTGTCGCCGCCGCCGTTGGCGATGAAGACGAGGCCGTTCCAGGCGATCGGGGCGCCGGGCACGAACTCGCCCCTGGCCGGGTCGGCGATGGCCGTTCGCCAGATCCGCTTGCCGGTCTTGAAGTCATAGGCCAGCACCTGCCCGTCGTAATCGCCGCGAAACAACATGCCGTCCAGGTACGCGACGCCCCGGTTGGCCGAGAGAAGCTGGGGGGTCAAATCCTCATGGGTGCGCCAGTTCTCGGCGCAGGTCGCGGGGTTGATCGAGAAAATATCGGCAAAGGTCGTGCCGATCAGCGCGCCGTCGACCATGATGAGGCCGGACTCGAAGCTGACATACTGCCTCGTGTCGTAAACGCACAGCACCTTCAGCCGGCCGACGTTCCCGGTATTGATTTGGCTGAGATCGGCGAAGCGCTCCGAGGTGAGCGTCCGGTTGTAGCTCGGCCAGTCCCCGGCAGGGTTCGCCGGCGGCGCGGCTGCAGAAGACGCAGACGGGGCTCCGGCATTGTAGGCCGGGTTCGCCTGGGTCGCTATTGCGCCGGGAGCCGCTGACCAGGACCAGATGTAATTGCGCGCCAGACCCGCATACAGAGCCGACTGATAGGGGAAAGTGCGGGTAATGAACCGCTTCGCGCCCGGCGCCAGCACGGCGAGCAAGGCGATGGCGACGATGGCGGCGATGAAACGCTTTTTCCTCACAGAGCCTGATACCTCTGAACGGCGCGGCCGCCCGCGGACGTCACGCGAAAATAGCCTCCGGAAACGAGCCCGCGATCTTTTTTGAGACGGCGGAAGCCCCCAAGCGTCGTCGACGATCACGAACTTCGAGCAGAGCAACCTTCTCGAGGCTTACCATTCCGGTTCCGTTTGACGCAATGCAAACGACCGGCGACCTTCGGAATTTAGAAATTTGAACCGCGCCGCTTGCTCCGATTGGGTGAAGATATATCCTTTTTATAAGACATATCTTGATATAATGTGATATCGACCATCGCGCCGCTCCGTGCTGCTCAAGCCCGTGATCCGAGGCGCTGATCGAGGCCGGCTGCGCGGCGACAATGCGGCGCGGCAGGCGGACGCCCGGGTCGTGGAAGCGACTGAGGAGACGGGAGATCAGGGGGTAAGGGGCGCGGCCAGCTTCGCCTTGCGCAGCTCACAGCCAAATTTATACTGGACAAGGCCGGGCAAGCAGCCGGCCACGCAATTAAAGATTAACGGACGCGTCAACGTATGATGCGGTATAATCTGGCATAGCCAGCGCTTAGGACCAGTTGGAGCGACTTGGGCGGCTCGAATGGTCCCAGATAATCGTCATAGTCCATCCCGATAGCAATCACAAAATCGAAAT
>Ga0335073_10015176_pt1 | contig 10776 bp, 9 predicted proteins | sample Lox_Sample_22_FD_207093 | JGI IMG/M metagenome (GOLD analysis project Ga0335073, IMG submission 207093) | Soil microbial communities from Loxahatchee National Wildlife Refuge, Florida, United States - Lox_Sample_2.2 | ecosystem: Environmental > Terrestrial > Soil > Wetlands | place: USA: Florida...
CGACGACCACAACCTGGCGCACCTCATGTTTTATACGCCTGCGCTGGATGGCAAGGTCTGGGGTGCCGATCTGCCGAAATCGCCGGTCATGCTGATTCCGCAATTCAAAGGCGTGCAACCAATCGACGTGTTTATTGTTCCGGTGGGCAGATGGTCCGACGGAACGCCCGCCCCGCTGATGTAGGACGATTCATTTTGGGGAATACCGATCGTCAGCGGCCCTTCGGCTGGCGACGGCATCGCCATGATCTGAGCGAGTTTCGTTGGCAGGAACTGTGTATGCCCATATAGCGTTTCGAACTTCTGCTCTGGATGGGCGGAATCCTAGGACTGGAGGCACTCCGAGTCAACCAAAAGGTGGGTGCCCCACCGCGTGCAGTGCGGCCAGAGTGGGGAACTTGATTTTAATCCCGGTTCAGAGCGGCGGCGTGGCCACCGATAGCGAGCGGTTTGAGCAAAAGCGGGCGAACCCGTAAATCCAGCGCTCGGTAAGCCATTTCACGAATTCCGCGCCGGCGGCGGCGGTTTTAGAGGTGCCCATCGTGTAGTAGTCAATCTCAATCAGCGTCCCGCCCTCTGCGCGATCCACAAAGCGAATCGTGCGGTGCGAGGCGAACCCACTCGCATTGCTGTGCCCCACATAACTGACCACTCGAGCAGGCTGGCACTTCTCCACAACGTAGCGTATCTTTTCGTTGCGATTGTGTCGGACCCTTCCAACGATGCTGGCGTTGGTCATCCAAGGCGAACCCTCCCATCTGAGTCCGTCGTACACGTCCGAGCACAGATGCCAGTTCTCGATATCGGAAAAGAGCGACCAAACTTGCTCTCTGTCAAGCTCTGTTGAAACCGAGCAATATAGCTGCGCAGACATATAGAGCCCCTGAGCTCCTTTCCACCTTCGGTGCTACACCCCAAGCCCCGAATGAAGTGGAAAAAATCCCAGATTCAACTCTGCCCGCGTATGTCGTGGACGGCTATCACCCGGATCACGAACCCGATTACTAAGAGGCACAGGAAAGTGTGATTGCCATCACAGACGCGCCGACACTCCGGCTCATTTTACGGATCGGATTTTTTCCATTTGTTCTTGCCCACAAATCGGCGGGGAGGGTGGCCAAGCCGCATTTTGGCGCTAACTAGTTGATTGCAATAGGCCGGGGATAATCCGGAGATCGGTTACTCAGTTCCGTTTCCGGGAAAGTCATCGTTCTCATCTTTTGGCTAAATTCCAGCTCAGATTTAGCTTTTTTGAGGCCGTCTCTAGCAACTGGCCTCTGATCTCGGAACCCTGAAAAGGTCCACCGCCTTTCGTCACCTCGTTTCCCAATTATGCCGATGCTACGCTCAAGTTTCAGTATCCCTCCCCTCACAGCTCTAGTTCCGGAGATCCCGATGCGTAACTTCGTGTCTTTCAAGACCTTGGTCATCATCGCAGTCCTAGGCCGTCTGGCTACGCCGGTTTTTGCCCATCACCTGAAAAAAGCCGCCTCCGACAAATTTCAGGTGACGACCTCGTCGCCGAAGGCTCGAGAACTCTACGACAAAGGGATGGCCGACTACGAGAATCTCTATCTGGAGCGCTGCAATGATGACTGGCGCGCCGCGGTGATTGAAGATCCTAACTTCGGTGCCGCCTGGGCTTGGATCGCCTTCAATAGCGGCAATCCCCAGGAGGTCAACGAAGCGCGCGAGAGGGCATTGGAAATTGCGCCGAAACTTACGCCCGGAGAGCAGTTAATGATCTCCTGGATCGCCAAAGTGCAACAGGGCGACTATATCGGCGGCATCTCGGCGATGAATGACATGCTTGAGATGTATCCCAAGGACAAGCATATTCTCTATCTCGCTGCCAACTGGCTGATGGGCGAGAACGGTACTGAGCAGGCGGAGTCTTTGCTGAAAAAGGCTCTGGCGATTGACAAGAACTTCCCCGCTGCCTTGAACGACTTGGCATATGTCGATGCCCGCAACCGCAAGTTTCCGCAAGCACTCTCGGCTATGGACCGCTATGTCGCGCTCCTGCCCAACGAGCCAAATCCGCAGGATTCTTATGGGGAACTGCTGCGTATGTCGGGGAATTTCGAAGGCGCGCTCACCCACTATCGGGCCGCGCTCAAGATCGACCCTGATTTCGTCAGCTCACAGGTCGGATTGGCCGATACCTACGCGCTGATGGGCGATGAAGATCAGGCCCGGGTCGAATATGATAAAGCCATCCGCTTTGCGCACAACGAGACTGATCGACTGGATTACAGCTTGCAACGGGCGACGACCTGGGTTCGCGACGGCAAATACGCGGAAGCGGACAAAGAATTCGTCGAGATTGCTCAGACTGCCCACGCTAAGGATCTGCATTTGGGCGAAGCCAAGGCATACCGGCATTTATCCGAGTATCAGACCGACGATCAGTCCGCTCTCAAGGATTTAAAGCTGGCGGAAAATGCTCTGCATGATCCGGGCACAATCACACCCTCAGATCGAGATGAAGAGTTGTCGCGCATCCTTCGCAATGTGGTGGTTCGTGCCTCCCGTTCGGGCAATCCGGCCCTTGCTGATGAATCTTTGAAGCAGCTCGAAGCCCTCGCGACAGGTAGCCGCAACCGGGTCATTCAAAGCTCGTACGAAGCGGCCGAGGGTACGCTGCTGATGGATCAGAAGAAATACGATGAGGCAGTTGCCCACCTCGAAGAGGACCAGGACAACCCCTTTACGATGGAATTGTTGGTCCAAGCCTATTATCAAACCGGGGATACCGACAAGCTGCACGACATGGAGGCCAAACTCCGGGGCACGAATATGCCGACCATGGAGCAGGCGCTGGTCGTTCCGGCCGTCCGCGCCACACGACCGAACATTTAGAGCATGTAGCTTTCAACATGGTTCCATCGCAAGCGGTCGCATCTCTCTGCTGCCATTGGACTTGCGCTTGCTGGCCTGTTGAGGTCCATCGCAACCCCGGTAAGTGGTTGCGGCCTGTTCCCAGGGGATACGTCGTTCCCCAGAACTTGATTCCGGAACCTTGATCCCGGAACCTGGGGAAGTCCTCGCCTGCCGGTCGGCCTTGGTGTAAAGTATTCCCACTTCGGCCCTATGGACCTCGACAGCGAACGCCGCGCCGGTACTCGAATCGCAACCCGCGTTCCTACCCGTGTTCGCACTGCAGATGGGGTCGACCTCAACGCCCATACGCGCGACGTCAGCGCCAATGGCGTTTACCTCTACACACAGTCCCGCATCGAGAAGGGAGCAGATGTTGAGCTGGTTCTAATCCTCCCACCGGAGCTTACGTCGGGCGAGAAGTACTGGGTTTGTTGCCAAGCGACAATTGTTCGCGTCGAGGATGGCGGCGCCGAGTTTGGCCTGGCCGCCCAGATTCGGCGGATGGACATCCTGCCAGAAGTCGCCGTTTAGGCTGACGCTTTTTGCGGATCTGGTAATCGGGACCTAAGCTCTCATCTTGTGAGACTGAGTTCATTCCCGGATTTTTCTTGCGCGCAATTTCCCGGCTTGGAAATGTTTTGACTCTCGGTCTTAAGGCATTTGTGCATTTGGCCTGAAAATTGTGAAAAAGGGGCTTCCATTGCATCAGCTCTGGTGCAATAATAGGCGGCCCTGCAATTGCTATTGTCAATCTAGGTTCGGGTGGGCCAGGTATGCTGATCGAAAAACTCGCGGCTGGCGTGGTGCAAGTGCAAACTCCTATCGGACCGCGCTACGTAATGCCTTCTTTTCCGCAGCGACTGTATTTGCTCTGGATGTTTCGCAACTTTCCTATTCTTCCGCATGCGGTGCTGTCGCGCCGGCAGCAACGCATGATTGACCGAATGTGCAGCGAACAGAGCTTCGCTTCGATAGCGTACACCGATGCGCTGGAGGAAGCGCCAGTGATCGGAACGGTCGAGCATCGTCCGCCCATCTCGGCGGAAATCTGGCCTCCACGGCGGCCCGTGGCGAGCGAAGCTTTGCGAGCGGGAGTTCGGCAACAGCTTTAGTCCTCTGCCCCTCAGTTCTCTTCAGATCGCCGATCCTAGGCGGCCTGAATCAAAAAGGCGGCCGAAAGCGGCCGCCTCAATTCGACGGGATTCCAGCGCAAGCTAGGCTGCTAGAGCCGTCGCCGACGCAGGTTCATAGCCGCAATCTCGCGCTTTCTTCAACGCCTGTACCGCTTCTTCCGCAGAAATCAGCGGGGTCGTTTGCACCGATTTGCAAGCTCCACCGGCGGCAAACGCCATCGCAATCGCAGCGGCGCTCACGTTGTCGGGCATCTCCGTGATGACCACGATGTCATAATCCCCAAAGCAGAACCACGCCGACTCGATCTTGCCTCCCAGTTTTTCTACCGCGGGCCGTACCGCTTCAATCCGGTTTTGTGGGTTCGCCACGACCGCTTCCCATCCTTCGCGGGAGTAGGCGACCTGTTGCAGATAATGTGGCATGCAGCCTCCTTTCAGTTCACCTTGGGGGCGAATCATCCCACCGGCAGAAGCCACAGTCAAGCGTTCTGATTTTTTCCCACTCGCAGCAGGCGGTCGTAGATCCAAAGCAGCAGAGTAGTGGCCAGTCCCACTGCCACAACGGCCCACCAGATCATCTTGGGTTGGTGCAACTGTTCGCCGTAGTGATGCATGAGCCAGCCGCTGAACTTGCCGGCGATGAACGATCCAATGCCGAGCGGCAAGAACGCGAAGCCCATGTAGGTTCCTTGCTGATCGGCCGGAGCGAGGCGGGATATGTAATCGTAATAGCGTGGCGCCTGCACGATTTCGCCAAGCGCGACGCCGACCAGCGTGAGAACGGCCATCCACACCGACGGATGCACGATTAAAAGAATCCACGCCAGGCTCGAAATCAATGTTCCGAGAACGATGGCGTGAAACGCCGGAACGCGCTTGGTCAGAAATCCGATCAGCATCGTGAAACAAATCACCACGATCGGATCGGTCGCCAGGATTCTCGCGGTATTCGCATTCGGATCGATGAATTGCGATATATAGAGCGGCAATGCGATGAATTCCTGCCAGAACACGACCCAGTATCCGGTGAAAATAAGAAGGAATATCATGAAGCGCGGGCTCGAGAGAACAGTCAGGAAATTGTGTCCAACCTGGGCAAGACTCGCAGACTGCGCCTCGCCCGACTGGCGGGGCTCTTTGAACAAGAACAGCACCAGGAACAGCATGAGCAGCACGCTCAGCGCGGCGATGCGAAATACCGTCTGATCATTTCCGTGCTCTTCCTGCCATCCCGCGAGCAGCGGCCCGACGGTGCTGCCGACGTTGACCAGTGTGTAGTAGATCGAATATCCAACGGAACGAACTTTTTCGTTCGAGGCCCGCGCCGTCGTGCCCACGACGCTCGGCTTGACCAACGCCACGCCGAGCGCCGGCAGAACCAGAACGATGGCAACCAGAGTTTCTAAAGGCATCGCATTCCGCGCAGCCGAGAACCATGGCGCAGCGACGGACCCCAGCAGAAAATACGCGATCGCGAGGATCAGATAGGCGATCGATAGCGCGCGCCGGAAACCGAGTCGATCCGCGACAGCGCCGCCAATGACAGCGAGGAACCACACCCATCCGCCAAACATGCCGGTGAGGCTGCTGGATTGTTCGAGGCTGAAATGCAGACCTTCATGCAGGTAGCGCGCCAGCACGGCGAACACGGCGTAATACGAAAGCCGCTCAAACAGTTCGCTGATGTTGGCGATCCAGAACGGCCGTTCGAAGCCCGTGCGGATTTCCTGAAGACGTTGAGAAAGTGTCAAATGCGTTTGTTGCGACGTGCTCGTTGCCCCCAAGCGGCCTCCGCTACGGTGAATCCAACTTGTGTCTGCTTTCGCGCCGACGCAGCTTCCGACAATTTTTAGCTTTCCAGCCGCGTGCGCACCCATTCGGCGCTCACGCCGATGACTCGAATCATCTTATTTCGGCTGCTCTGGCCGGAGGTAATCGTAACGGAAGATCGCGGTATGTTCAAAAGCTCCGCCAGAAACGCGATGCAGGCCTCATTTGCGCGACCCTCGACCGGGGGCGCAGTCAGCGAGATTTTCAATGCGTCACCGACCTCGCCGGTGATGGCATTCTTCTTCGCGCGCGGATGAATCCGCACGGTGAAACAAATGCTGTTACTGCTCTCTCGGATCGCAATCATCTTATCCGTGAAAACTCGTCATCCTGAGCGGAGCGAAGGACCCTGTGCAAGCGGATCGCGCCACCGGCTCGTCGAGGGAGTCGCACGGTATTGGCGCATCGTACGAATTCCCGGATGCGCCCCTTTCACTACACTAGGCAAGGGGTCCTTCGACTGCACTCCTGCATCGCTTCGCGAATCACTCGCTTCGCTCAGGATGACAGAGTAGGAATTTTCACGATCCTCCCTGCCTTTGTGTCTCCGTGGTTAAGGTTTGCTTCTTTTCCCAAAAATTGCCGTGCCCACGCGCACCCACGTCGAGCCCTCTTCGATGGCCTCTTCAAAATCGTGCGACATGCCCATGGAAAGCACGTCCATCCGGATCGCCGGCAGATTGCGCGCGGAAATGGCATCGCGCAATTCCCGGAGCTCGCGAAAGAACGGGCGCGCGTCTTCGGGATCATTGGTGAACGGAGGCACGGTCATGAGTCCGCGGAATTCGAGAGCTTCGAATCGAGAAGCGGATTGAAGCAGCTTTTCAAATTCCTGAGAATCCGCCGCTACGCCGGTCTTCGCCGATTCGCCGCCGACATTGATTTCGATGAGCACCGGCAGCTTCTTGTTCAGTTTGCGAGCGGATGCATTCAGCTTTTCCGCCAGCTTCACCGAGTCTACGGAGTCAACGGTGGCGAATAGCTCCACAGCTTTTGATGCCTTATTCGTCTGCAGATGGCCGATCATGTGCCATTCAGCCCCGGCGAGATCCGCAACATGCGGCGCCTTCGCCGCAAATTCCTGCACGCGATTTTCGCCGAACAGGCATAATCCTGCCGTGTACGCTTCGCGAATCAGTTCCGGCGGATGCATCTTGGTCACGCCCATCAACGCGACTTCGGAAGACGAACGTCCGGCCCGGCGGGCCGCTCGCTCGATGCGCTCCCGTAAGGTGGCTAGATTTGCTGATATCGACATAAAAACAGAAACCACAGAGGGCACAGAGTGGCAAGGAGTCTCCATATCCTCGGTGTACCTCTGCGACCTCTGTGGTTCAAATCTTTTGCGGGCATTCAGCAAACTGCGCGCGGACGAGGCGTCCGCGCCGCACAAGATCCTTCGCTGCGCTCAGGATGACCGCGGCTGGGCTCAGACGCCCAGCCAAACGCAATCACATGATCGCAGTCGGAGGTGCGGGCTCGTCCGGGCTACCGGCATTCGCCAACGGCACCCGGATCATCGCCAGCACCAAAACGACCAATGCGATCAGCGCCGCCCAGATCGGCGGCGCTCCCCGATTCCACTGAACCAGAGTCACATCTTTGCCCGAACCGACCAGGCCTGCGATGACCAATCCGCACAATGCTTCGCCGGCGATCAATCCTGAAGCCGTCAGCACGCCGGCATTATCGACGCGCGCTTTTTGCGCATCGTTGAAGCCGCGGCGGTCGCGCAACTTGTCGGTGACCCAGCGGATGATGCCGCCAACAAAAATTGCGAATGTCGTTCCCAGCGGCAGATACATCCCGACCGAGAACAGCATGACGCTTTTGACTTCGATCATGATCATCGAAATGCCGAGTAAAACTCCGACGACCACCAGCGGCCATGCCATCTGGCCACCAACAATTCCTTTTGCCAGCATGGCCATCAGTCCGGCCTGCGGTGCGGGCAGAGCGTTGCTGCCGAAGTGATACGCCTTGTCCAGAACCGCCAAAGGAACGAACAGGACAAACGACGCGACGACGATTCCGAACAAATCTCCAACCTGCATTTTCGCGGGCGTGCCGCCGAGGATGTGACCGACTTTCAAATCCTGCAACATTTCGCCCGCAACAGCCGAAGACACGCAGACAACAGCCGCCACTCCGAGCACAGCCGCCACTCCTCCCGTGCCGGAGACTCCCAAGGCCACCATCAGCAGTGCGGCAATGAGCAGAGTGCAAAGCGTTAGTCCAGATACCGGATTGTTCGACGAGCCGATCAGTCCGACCAGATTGCCGGAGACTGCGGCGAAGAAGAATCCGATGACGACCATCACTGCGGCCGCCACGAGCGCTCCGGCAATGATTTTCGAACTCGTCAGGTTTCCCGCGCCGCTGATGAAGTAGTAATAAAGCGCGATCATCGCCAGGAACACCAGGCCAACACCGCCAAAGACTGCTTTGGACGGCAGATCGCGATCGATGCGGCTTGTGGCAGCGTGCGCTGCGGCTGATTTTTTCAGATCGGAAACGGCGCGTCCCATCCCGACCGCCAATTGCTTGCGCATCTTGAAAAGCGTGTAGGTTGCGCCGACCAGCATGCCGCCCACCGCGATGGGACGGACGATCGAGTAATAGATTGCGCCCGCGAGCAGCGTCCAGGAAATGGTCTGGCCGGAGGGTTGCGCCGCCTGAATATATGGCCCGATCGTGAATGTTAGAAGCGGAACCAGCAATCCCCAGGCGAGGACGCCGCCGGCAAAGTTCAATGCGGCCAGACGCGGTCCGATAATATATCCCACGCCAAGATATGCGGGGCTGATATCCGGCGCGCTGAACAGCGTTGCGCCGCCGGTGACTGTGGTTGCGACATTCGGATTCGTACCCGTTCGCAGCAGAAGCTTCTTTCCTAGATCGCTGATGCGCACATGCAGCGTGTTGCTCGCGCTGAAAACGTTGATCGCGCCCAGCAGATAAATAAATGCTCCGAAGCCCATGTTGGCGAACAGAATCTTCGCCGCCTTCGAGCCCTGTTGTCCCGCTTTGTGAATCTGCGAAGCCGCGACTGATTCGGGATAAGGAAGCTCCGGGTCTTCTACCATCACTCGCCGCAACAGAGTAACGAAAAGGATTCCCAGCGTTCCGCCCAGGATCATCAGCACGACTGAGTTCCAGTAGTTGCCGCTCAGCCCAGGCCAGACGCCGGCCATCACAAACGCGGGGATCGTAAACACTGCCCCGGCGGCCACCGACTCCCCGATCGATCCCACGGTTCGGGCGATGTTCTCTTCGAGCAGAGAGCCTTTCATGATTCTGAGCAGCGCCATACCAATAACGGCCGCGGGATACGTCGCGGCAATCGTCATTCCGGCCTTCAGCCCGAGATAGGCATTGGCGGAGCCGAGAATGGCGGTCATCACCATCCCAAGCAGCAACGCGCGGAAGGTGAACTCCTTCATGTCTACGTTTTCCGGAACATAGGGCACGTGCTTTGTTTTTGTTGGCAGGTCGCTGACGGGAGTGCTCATGAGTGAATCCTTTAGAGCCTAAGATGAATTCGGTTCGGTCTGGCTTGCTTGAGCTTATGCGAATTGCCGCGAAAAACAAAACGAAACGCGAAATTCTAAAAGTGAGCAAACCAGAGAACCGCGCAAGTTAGCACGCGGCGCTGCGCCTGACAAGTACGGCGTCGCAGTACGGTGGCAGGAGTTTCAACGCCGGGAGATCGTCCCTTGCCCCATGCTTTGTCAATACCGTCGCCAGGCGTGCCTGCATCCAATCGAACAAGGTGTTAACTCCATGCTCCGTTGCAGACGCAACTGTTGGTTGCTTTTGTTCCTCCTGATGCTCTGGCCCTGCGCCGAGATTTGGGCGCAGGTGGATGAGGCTGTGCGCCGAGCTCCCGATTTCGGCTCCGCCGACGTGTGGCTCGACCAGGGCGCGCCGGTTCCCCATCACATCTCCGGATATCGCGGCCAGGTTGTGCTCATCGATTTCTGGGAATACACCTGCATCAACTGCATCCGCGATTTTGGAGTCCTGAAGAGCTGGTATGGCAAATACCATCCCTATGGGTTTGACGTAATCGGCGTTCATTTCGGCGAGTTCAACATCGGATTCGACGTGAACAACGTGCGCGAAGCCGCGCAACGGTTTCGGCTGCCCTGGCCGGTCGTCGCCGATCAGCAGGGCACAACATGGAAAGCTTATGGTGCGCAAGGCTGGCCGGACCGCTTCCTGATCGATCAAAAGGGAAATATCGTGATGAGCGTTTTCGGTGAAACCAACAATCGCGAGATGGAGCAAAAAATCCACGACTTACTGGTTGCCGATCATCCCGAGGTGGCGAAGATCGCCCTCGACCCTGCGGAGAGCGACTTTCGCCCAGAGTGCGGCGTCACCACGCAGGAAACTTATGTCGGCGAGCTCTACGGGCGCGGTGCGGTCGACGATATGGACGATCATCACATCGGGGACACTGCGAACTTTGTCCCGCTGCATTCGCCTGCCGACGGTGCAGTAATGCTCGTGGGCCGTTGGCGAGTCGAGCACGATGGTGTCACTTCCGAAGGCAACTCGGACGGGGCCGAAGTTCGTTATCACGCCCGATCGATGTATGCGGTTCTGAGCCTTTCTGGCGTGAAGCAGTTGCGGGTCGATCTCTACGAAGACGGTCTTCCGCTTCGCAAAGAAGATGCTGGCAGCGATGTGCAGTTCGATTCGAAGGGAGCTTACATCGAAGTCACGCTCTCACGCATGTATTACGTCATCCGAAGTCCCGCCTTTACGGCGCACTTGGTTTCACTCGAGCCGCAAGGTTCCGGGCTGACGCTGCATTCATTCACCTACGGAAACAACTGCCAGCTTGCGGACCATCCCTGAACCTGCCGACGCAAGAATAAATTGGGTTGCCCCTTCTCGCTGGTTTTGCGAGAAGTGGGATTTT
>Ga0335073_10015177_pt1 | contig 10775 bp, 4 predicted proteins | sample Lox_Sample_22_FD_207093 | JGI IMG/M metagenome (GOLD analysis project Ga0335073, IMG submission 207093) | Soil microbial communities from Loxahatchee National Wildlife Refuge, Florida, United States - Lox_Sample_2.2 | ecosystem: Environmental > Terrestrial > Soil > Wetlands | place: USA: Florida...
AGTTTCATGAACCGGGAATAGGCCACTCAAGCTCTGTAGCGTGGTCTGGCCTCCCAGGCTCATAAGGTTTGTGGCTCGCAAGTCCGGCTGTGTGACATGTTCGCTGGCACAGGACACCGAGGGTGCCTGTCCCGTCTCAGCCATGACGTCGGAAGACTCCTGCGGATCGACACGTTTCTGAGACACGGACACCTGGATTTGTCTCAGTCATCATGTCGTTTCCGGAGCCGATGGGCCCGTTGCGCGGCAGGTGCCCACAGCCCGAGAAACTCGCGTGCTGCCTGGCATGACCCCGGAGTAGGGTCGCCTGTTGTGACTGACCCACAGCCAATGATCATCGGCCCGCTGATGGTGGCCACGTCCACGGCCCCGGCGGCGAAGACCACGCCGGCGGGCCTGGTGGTGCCCGACTTGTCCTGGACCGCGGCCCGCCTAGGCTTGGTGCCAGTCCCCGACGCGTGGCTAGAGACCGCGGTCCGTGCCTACCTGACCGCCGACGAGTATCTGGGACCCATGGAGAAGGCGCGGGGCATCAGCTTCGACCCGGACGCCTGGACTAGCGCCCTGCTGCGCCTGTACCCGGGTGAGCTGTACGTTCAGTTCCTAGCGTCGCTGAACCGCTGCACGCGCTTCAAGGAAGCGGTCCTGGAGTGCCAGCGGCGTTTCCTGTCGCGGCTATCGCCTGGCCTGCGTGAGCTGATAGAGGCGGTCCTGGCCGGCGGAACCGACGGGCAGCCGCGATGGTTTCTAGCCCGGCAGCCGGTCCTGCGCGCGATGCGGCTGGTGCTGACCGCCGAGCCCTCACAAGGGGACCCGGACCCGCGCATCGCCAAATTCCTCACAGGCATGGACCCCGAGACCGCGGCCGCGATGCTGGTGCACCTGGCCGGGGACTCCCTGCGCCGGCCACAGCCCGAGGGCGAGAGGCAGCTTGGCGGCATCGGTGAGAGCCTGGCCATGGAGGTCGTCTGCAACCAGATCTTCAACGAGCCGCACGACACCGGCGGCATGCTGAGCCGCACCTGGGCGCTGTGGACCCGCCACGCCACCACCATGCACCGCGAAAAGCTCAGTAAAGACCCGCTCGCCCTGCTGGAGGAAGCCACCACGGGGCTCAAGCTCGCCGAGCTGCTCGCACTAGGCTTCGCTTGCTGGGTGAAGACGGTGGAAAACCGTGTCGATGGCCCGGTGCGGATCAACCCGTTCATCCTCGTGAAGTTGCCCCGGGAGACGGTCGAGCGCTTCTTGGCGTTGTTCTCGATGACCTTCAAGGAGCTCGCGGTGGAGCTCGGCGCCTGCGAGCTGCCCTGGCAGATGCTGCCGCTGCAGACCCGGCCGCTGCTGCGGCTCGGCGATGAGGTGGTGGTGCTCGACGAGCCGTTCCTGTGGGAGGCGGTCACCACTGGCCTTTTCTGGCGTGTCTCGGACTACGTGCGCCTGGGCGAACCGGATGCGTGGAAACCCTGGGCAGGCGCCTACGCGGAGATGACCGAGGCGCTCGCTGAGGAGCTGATCCAGGCCATTACCCCCATCCTGCTGGACGGCTCGAGCGCGTACTTCAGCGAGGAAGACATCCGGAAGGCTTTCGGCACCAAGAAGCAGACGCCGCCGAACATCGACGCCGGCATCGACTTCACCATCAGCGTCGCCTTGTTCGAGGTCGTCAACAAGGCCATGAGCCTCAAGGCGCGAACCGGCGTCACCGAGGCCTTCAAGACCGATGTCGAGCAAGCCATCGTCGAAAAGACCGAGCAGCTCGATGGGACTGCCAAGCTCCTTCGCCGCGACCCTCAGCCGGCCGGCTCACCGCTGGCCAAGCCGGCCACCAAGGTGTTCCCGGTCGTGGTGTGCGGCAACCACTTCCCGCTCAACCCCGTGACCCGCAACCACATCGAGGAACGCCTGCGGGGCACCAGCGTCCTCCAGGACCCGGGCACCCAGCCACTCGCCGTCATCGACCTAGACGAACTGGAATCGCTCGCGTCCCTGGCCAAAGCGGGTGATCTCCTGCCGGACCTGCTAGCCGACTGGCTGAGCGGCCCGTTCAAGAAGGGGTCCCTCACCACCTACCTATCGTCGGTCCACGGCGGTAAGCCGCTGGAACGCCCCCCAGTGGTTAAAGCTGACCTGAAGGACGCATATGCCGCGATCACGCCCCTACTGGATGTAAGGGACGACACTCTGGCCATGTCTGCCTAACAGCGCGGCCGACCCGCCGACGAACCCGCTGCTCCAGGGCCGCAGCGGTGAATAAGGGCTTCCTGCCCGAGAGCACGGCCACCGGCTGGCCGGCCGCGGCGTGCCATCGCAGGGGGCGAGCAGATGGCACACCGTCGGCGCCGTTCAGTCCACCAGAGGCGGCGCCGGCTGGCCCGCGTCGGCAAGGGCGCGGGCCAGCCGGTTCCAGAGGTTCGGATTGTCCCGCCTGACAGAAACCCACAAACCCGGGCGCTGGCCTTCGTCGTTGACGAACCTCCGGTCACCCGTGCACATCTTGATCACGTTCGGATTCCCCGGCTCCCACCAGATGGTGAAGCTGATGTCCATATGGACGAAGCTGCTTGCGGTCATGAACCCTCCAGGGGTGCCCCGCCTCGTTGGGCGGCTACCGTTGCTACCGCCTAACGAGGCGGGCACGCCGGGCTGGCGCCCCAACACCGGGAGTAAAGGTCCCCTGAACTGCGGAAACGTGCCAGAATCTCGGGGAATCAACCCTGCTTGAAGGCCGCCCAGCGGGTCAGGGCGTGCAGCGCTGCCAGCAGCAGTGCCGCCCCCCGCTACCAGCAGGGCGGTGTTCACCTTCGACAACCGGGTCCCGGCCACCCCCAACCGCGAGAGCAGTGCAGGTATGCGGCCATTGGTACCGCCATGTGACGGTGCCGGAGTACGGCCGGCGCTGCCGGCCCTCACCGACTGCTTCGGATGCCTCAGGAAGCCTCAAGATCGGTTGATTCACGACGGCCAGGTCCCGCCACTAGACGGTCCCCGGCCCGCAGACAGTCTGGGCCAGCCCGCTCGGCGAGCCGCGCCAGGCCAGCGACATCCGGCATGACCTCATTCGTGCCGTTGCTCAGGCAAGGCAGCCCGATATCGACGCGCGTGCCCTCCGAAGTCCGGGTGATTAGGCCAGGATCTTGTCGAGGAGTGCCTCAATCTGATCGGAGGAGATGGAGCCGTCATCACCGTCTTGCGTGGTGATGAGAACGCCGTCCGGGCCGCCGCCTTCGTCGTAGGGCAGGATCCCGTGGCTCTTGTACCAGGCCAGCTTGGCCTGCCATTGCCGCCGGTAGGAGGGACGCTGGAGCATGCCCAAGTGTTCCCAGTAGTACGTGGTGCCGGTGGTGTCGTCGATGATCGTGAAGTCCGGGAGCCGCCGACTGCCGTCGGGCATGCTGAGGGGCTGCTCGTACTGGTAGTCGATGTGCTTGGAGTACAGCAGATCGGCGATGATCACCTCGGACTTGGAGCGGACGGTATGGCCTCTGCGGGTGCGGTGGATCAGGCCGGCTTCCAGGTAGCGGCCGTCGACCTCGACCGGAGACGGGGCGGTGAAGAGGTTGGTGAGCCTGGCCGCAGTTTCCGAGTGCGCGGCGCTGGCGTACTGCCTGAGGTCGGCGAGCTGGCCTTGGACCAGCAGGGTGATGTGGTCGCGCTGCCGGGTCAGCGCCGTGTACAGCAGTTCACGCGACATCACCCGGCAGGGGCTGGGGAGGATCACGAAAGTCTGCCCGAACTCGCTGCCTTGGGCTTTGTGGACGGTGACGGCGTAGGCGAGCTCTAGCACTGGGGCCTGGTCGTCGCCGCCCAGATCGCTCATCCAGAATTTGTAGGCGGTGCCTTGCTGGGTGGTGAACTCGACTTCCAGGCGGTCCAGCGGGACGTTCTTGCCGCGAGGCTTGAACGGCCCAGTGACGACGCCGATCTCGCCGTTGGCGACGTACTCCAGGATCCCGGGCCTGGCCGGGTAGTAATGCCTGCGGGTCTTGTTGCGGATGTTGATGACCTTGTCGCCGTAGACGATCTCCTGCGGGCCGGCGGGCTTGGGGACCTTCCGCGCGTAATAGTTCTCATTCCGGGCGAGGCTGAGTGCTTCTGCCCGATAGGTTCGCTGCAGCAGCCGGTTGATCTCGTTCACGCCGCCGGCTGAGGCGCGTACTGGCGACAGGACCTGCCATTCCTCGGCCTTGGCAGCGGCGCCCACGTTGAAGTACATGTAGCCCCGGTCATCGGGAGTACCGCCGTAGGAGAGCTGGAATCCGCGGGAGTCCCCGGCTCCTGACATGTCCGGAAGCGTGCCCGCAAGGGTGCCACGCAGGACCTCGTCAAGATCTGCCGGAGCGGACCACTGCCGCACGGATATTGCGGGGAGCGCCTCGCCCCGGCCAAGCTGCTCCCACACCTCGTCGGAGCCTGGGCTCGGCTCGCCTCCGGCGAACCATTCGGCCAGCAGCAGGTCCGCGCGCTCCCCGGGCTCTGCCTCGCTGTGCCGACGGGGAACGGTCAGCTCGGCGTAGCTAGGTCCGACACGGGGGAAGCCGAGCGGCCCGCACTGGGTTCTGAGGTGCTGCACGATGTCGACAAACGGGCGCCCGGCGCCGATGGGCGGGAGCTGGCGGGGGTCGCCGACCAGGATGAGCCGGTCGAATCCTTCGATCCCGTCCAGGAGCGCGTCGAGGGCTTCCTCGGTGAGCATCGAGCACTCGTCGACGATCACCGTGCGCGCGGAGCTTTCCCGGTCGCGGTCGGATCGCTGGTAGCGGCCGGTGTCCGGGTCGTACCGTCCGGTCTTGACCAGGAGCTGCGCTAGGGTCTGGGCCTGTGCGTCGGCGTGGTTGCCGATGACGTCTTGCATGCGGACCCGTGCCTTGCCGGTCGGAGCGAGCAGGAGGAGGCCGCCGCCGACGATCTCGGGGAGGCTGGCCAGGGCGCGCAGCAGCGTGGTTTTCCCGGTGCCGGCAGCCCCGATGAGCACCGAGACACGGGAAGTGGCGAGCATTTCGAGGGCGGCGGCCTTCTCCTGACGGGCAAGCTCCTCCTCGCCGTCGTCGTCCGGCCTCGTGTCGCTGCCGAGGGCACGGTCGATGACGTGGCGCCAGTCAGCGCTGACCTTCAGGGGCGCGGCGCCGCGCCGCCGGATGACCTGCCGGGCGATCTGTCGGCGGGCGTCCGCGAGCCGCGCGAGCTCATAGGCGGGAGATCCGTCGGCCATGGAATCGGTCTCGATCTCGGGCGGCAGCACCTCGGCGCACACGTTCATGATGTCGAGGCTGAGCTGGCATGCCGGCTGGAGCGGCTGGTCGCGGATCTCCTGGATGACCCGTGCCTGGGACCGTAGGGTGTCGCCGGTGTTCGCGGCGTCCTCCAGGACATTGACTATCAGCGCGCGCACGCGCCGCGGATCGACCACGTCATCGATGGCGGACGGCGCGGGCAGCGGGTGTGCCGCCCTGATCCGGTCCTCGGGGAATACGCCGTGGTCGATCGTCCGGACCCCGACCAGGTCGGGCGACAGGCGGCTGTGCTCGTAGAGCAGGTAGGGGTTCGCGAGAAGATCCTCATCTGACACACCCAACCCGGCTTTGTCGCGCTCGGTTGGCTGGTAGAACCGCTTGGCTTGGTCGATGGTCAGGTCGAACCGCGACAGCAGGCGCAGCAGCGCCCGCCGCCGGTCATCCAGGCCGGCCCACGCCCGTGACATCACCGGCGAGACACGGCCAGCGGCCTCGGGCGCGGCCGACGGCGCGCGCAGCCACTTGTCCGCGAGCAGCCAGGGATCGTCGTTGTCGCCGGTTTGCGACTGGATCGCGTGTGCCAGCAGTACTCCTTCCCCGATCCCGAACGCGCTCAGCGCCGCGCCCAGTCCCGGGTAGGGCCCGCGGGCCTGCCATACCTCGGCGAGCCGGGCGCTCAGCCATTCCCGGGCCGCGTCCCAGGAACCCGGGGCGACTTTGCTGACTTTGGCGACCGCGCGTTCGAGGTCCAGCAGCAGCGTGAGCGCCGTGTCGTGGCCGACATGTTCGGACGCGTAGGAGAATTCCCCGGTGGCCTCGTCTGGGACGAAGACCGCGTAGTCCTGCGGGTCGATACCGGATTCGTCGCTGAGCGCGAGCAGCCGATGGTACGGGAGCAGGAAGCCGTCGGTACCGGCCGGGCGGACCGAGTGCCGGACGATGCGTTCCCACAGCACCGAGCCGAACCCGCCGCCTTCTTGCGGGTAGGAGGTGACCTGGCCGACGTCGAGGATCCGGCCAGCGCCGATCAGGATGCGCCGCGGATCGACCGATACAGGTGACTCCTTGGCGTACACGAAGAACAGGCTGTGGTCCTTCTCGATGGCGGAGAAGAAAGTGTCCAGCAGCATCCGCTGGTTCGTGTCGTGCTGCACCCAGGCCGGTGACCGGAGCCCGGCCTCGGCATCGACCGCGTCCTCTAGGGCAGCCTCGTATGGCAGCTGATACAGCTCGGCGAGCTGCGCCGCGTCCTTGCGCAACATCCAGCGGAACGGGACGCAGTCCGCCGAGTACGCGGGGAGCTCGTACGACGCCTTGCCGAACTTCCGGTAGACCTCGTTCCACGCCGCATACGGATGTTCCTTGGTCGCCTGCCGCGGGTGCGACGACATGAACCCGGCCCGTTCCTGGCTGCACGGAGGCAGCCGGTGCCTGGCTTCGGCCAGCTCGGCCCACGGCTTGCCGGCCAGGCGAGCCTCCACGGCGTCATCGCGTTCCTCGGCGATCCGGCCGAGCTGCAGGCACGAGCCGTTGGCCAGCGGGTCGGCGCACACCGAGCCCTCCCACCCGGTGTCATGCCAAGGCACCCGGACAGACAGATGGCGGTACGGCAGTTTCCGTGCGGTCACCAGGACTCCTTCCCGTAGATCTCCACGCGCGCGATGGCGACGAGCCGAAGGTCGCCACTCCCTCCCGCGCGCTGGTCAAGTTCCGCTAGCCGAGCCAGCCGGTCGGCGGTCAGCTCGCTGATCAGCCGCTCATCGCGGGCGACGTTGGCCCGCCACACCGGGATGATCCTGCGCCGCTCCGGATCCTCAGAGGCCTCCAGCTGCACGAGGACCTGCCGTGAACTGGCCAGCCGGTCCCGGGCTGCCTGGTCGCGGTAGTCGAAATAGGCCGTCAGCTTCGCCTGTTCCCGGCCGAGCTGCCGCTCGGACTCGGCGCGCGCGGCGGCTTCCATCTCGTCCAACCGCGCGTAGCCGACGGGTTCGGCGATCATCAGCGCAGCCCCGGCCTCGGCGGCTGGCACGTCCGCAGGCGTCAGGGACCGGTCGTTGGGGAACGACGCGGCCCGGGCTACCAGGGCCTGGCCGAGCGCCGGATCGGCGCGGCCGTCTTCGTGGACGAACACCGGCGCCAGCTCGCGGATCTCCTTCAGCCCGGGCACGCCAACCTCGTGCACGATCAGCCACCCCTTCGCTGGGTCCATGCCCGGCTGCTCCTCGATCTCGAAAGCCGCTGCCGATCCGGCGTACCCGGGCGCCGTCACGTCGCTGACGAGCTGGTCGATGACCGGATGCCCCAAGGCCAGGTACTCGACGTGCTCGCTGTCAGGCTGCACGTCAGGCCGGAACGCGACAACCCGCCGCCGCGGCCGGTCCCTGGTCAGCTCCGGATGGTCGCTGAGGAACGGCTCGTGGAAAGTGATCTCGAACGTTCCGTCCCCGACCCTGTGGATGTAAGTGTTCACGCTGGCCAGTAGCGCAGTGGCGAGCCGCTCCATGTCGGCCGGGCTAACCTGCGCAGGCTGCGCGGACAACTGCGCCGCGATCGCACGCGAGTAGCTCTTGGTCTCCATGATGAAGTCGCGGAGCTTCTCCTCGGCTGCCCGCGCTTCCCGGATCCTTGCCTCGACCTGTTCCTCGAACCGGTGCAACGCCCGCTCCCGGTCCTCGCCACCCAGCCGCAGGATTTCCTTCAGGTCGTGCTCAGTGTCCCCGAGGATCGGGTCAAGACCGCCGACGGTCTCCTCGAAGACATTGATGCGCCGGTCCAGAACGTCCAAGACCTTTTCTTCGACGGTGCCCTGGACCCAGAAGTTGAACACCTGCACGACGCTGGCCTGGCCGATCCGGTCCACCCGGCCGATCCGCTGCTCCACCCGCATCGGATTCCACGGCAGGTCGTAGTTGACCAGTAGGTGGCAGAACTGGAAGTTCCGCCCCTCACCGCCGGCTTCGGTGCTCAGCAAGACGGCCGGCCCTGTCGAGGCCCGGAAAGCCTCCACCGCGGCGTCTTTCGCTGCCGCGCTCATCTGCCCGTGGAACAAGCGGACGTCCCACCCGATCTCCGTGATCCGATGCCGCAGGTACTCCTGGGTCTCGCGGAACTCGGTGAACAGCAGCACCTTCGCGCCAGGCTCGTGTTCTTCGAGTTCCCGCAGCTGCGCCAGGAGCGTGTCCACCTTCGAGTCGGCTGTCAGCTCGTCAAGCAGGGCCACTAGCCGGTCCAGCTCGGTTGCCTCCTCGGCGTCGGCGACCGCGACCTGATCCAGCAGGGCGCTGACGTACTCGTCCTGGTCGAGCCGGTCCTCGAACTCGGCAATCGCGGCCCTCGCCCACCGGGGCACTGACGGCGCCTGCGCTGCTTTCCGCAGCCGTTCGGCGCGGCGACTCAGCGACGTCCGCAGCGCCCTGATGCTGCTGGCCATCAGCTTCTGGAAGATCACCATCACGAACCCGGCGATCTGGTCGTTGGTCCGGTCCGCACGGGCGTACCCGTCGCGGACGAACGCCTCGACCGACTCCAAGGCCCGCCGCTCCTCGCCCGTGAGCTGGACCTCCCACCGGTGAGCCTGCCGCGGCATGAACCCCCCGACCGCCTTCTTGCGATTGCGGATCAAGATCTCCGACAGCAGGTGGCGAGCCGACAATTCCGCGCACACCTGTGCCAGCGATTCGGCGCCGGCGCGTAGCCGCCCGTCCGCAGCCGCCCGGTCCACTCCCAGCCAGGCGGCCACCTGCCCGGTCACCTCGGAGGCGTCCATGCCTGGCGGTGGGAAGCCATGCTCGGACAGCTCGTGCACGAGCTTGCTCAGGCCCCGCACCTGCCAGCGGTGCCGGTCGAAGTGCTGCTCTGTCGGGAACAGCGCCGGGTCGAGCAGCTCGATCAGCGAGTACAGCTCGCCCGAGTCGAGCTGCATCGGCGTGGCGGTCAGGAACAGGGCGGCGCGCTTGGAGAACGCGTCCGGCGAGACCAGGTCGCGGACCACTCGGTACAGCCTGGTCTCCTCCCGCCTGCGACCGCTGACGTGCACCCGGGCGTGGTGCGCCTCATCGACGATCACCATGTCCCACGACACTTCACAGGCTTGCCTGGCCCGTTCCTCGGTCGTGATCCACGAGCTGGACACGATGACGTTGTCGTGGATCTCGAACGGGTTGCCGGTGAAGCTTTGCGACTGGCGCAGGTACCGGACAGTGTCGCTGTTGATGATCGAGAACGTCTCGTTGAACTTGGACTTCAGCTCGAACTGCCACTGTCCCAGCAGGTTCGCGGGCGCGATCACGATGCACCGGCCAGCGCCGCCCCTGGCCCGCAGCTCCTTCAAGATCATGCCGGCCTCGATCGTCTTGCCCAGGCCGACCTCGTCGCACAGCAGGAACCGGTGTGGGTAGCTGGTAATCACCCGGTGCACGACCGAGACCTGGTGCGGTTTGACCGCGACCCGCGACTCGCCCAGCGCCACCAGGTCACTGGTCAGCTGCTCGATCTCGTACCGCCGCGCCGTGACCGCCAGCGCGAACTGTCGCGCGGTCCCCAGCCGCCCGGCCAGGATCCGGCTGCGGGGATCATCGGGCAAATGCGGGCGCAGATCGGCTTCAGCGACCGTGATAATCCGCTGATCGACCAGAACCTGCCACCGAGGGGGGGCGGAGGTGGCCTGCGCATGCACCGACCCGATCGTCCCGTTGCTCACCCGCCGGACGATTCCCTGCAAGGGCACTCGTTCAATCCCGGCCGACCGCGCATTGAAGACCTTGACCTCGCCATCACCGTCAAGGCGCACCTCAACGCGATCGCCCTCGGTTCCCACGACCACGCCCAGCGGCGACCCCGGCCCTGCTGGCCACCGCACCAACGCGCCCGGCACAAGACCCGCCCCGCCAGGCACAATCCCTCCCCTTTAAGCCCGCAGCCACGGATGAACGGCATCCGGGCCATTACACACCGTGACCGGATCGTACCGCTCTCCGCCGACATCGGCAGCCCGACAGAAATGGCCCTTTGACAAATACGGCATCACCTGGCCTGCCGGCCACGGTGGATCGAGTTGTCGGGCGGTGCACGGGGCAGCGTTCCCGAATCGAGGACCTGCCACTTTCTGCACAGAGGGTTCGGCCTCCAGGCCCGGCGTAATTGTTGCTACGTGATCTTCATGCACCTGTGCGCATAGCATCGCAGTTCCTACGGCTCCGGTTCCTCGGCGTGAAGCACGTATTCGGCCGCGAGGGATGCAAGGTGCAGGGGCACCGGAAGCTTGGCCGATAATGTACATTATGTAAAGTAATGAACTGCTGGCCCTTCCCCGATCATGTCTTGACCTGAGCTGATGTGTGGGGGTCGGCCAATGATCCAGCACTGAGCCTACCGGTCGGCTCCTCGACCGTTTCGTCGGTGCTGTCCAGCCGGTCGTGTTCTGCGGGGCGTGATCGGAACGGATTGAACGAGACGGACCGCCGCGCGGCGTGTGATACTCGGGTTGTTTGTGACGGCTTGCAGGAGGCTTCTCAACCGAGGGACGCTGTCGTGGCCGAAGATGAA
>Ga0335073_10015178_pt1 | contig 10775 bp, 4 predicted proteins | sample Lox_Sample_22_FD_207093 | JGI IMG/M metagenome (GOLD analysis project Ga0335073, IMG submission 207093) | Soil microbial communities from Loxahatchee National Wildlife Refuge, Florida, United States - Lox_Sample_2.2 | ecosystem: Environmental > Terrestrial > Soil > Wetlands | place: USA: Florida...
ACGGTGGTGGCCATGGCTGCCGCCGCCGTGGGCGGTGCGCTGGCCGGATGCCACCCCACCGGCACCAGGTACGTCGACCCGGTCGAGACTGCGCTCTTCGCCGCGGTGGTCACCGCCGCGTGCAGCCTGGCCAGCAGGCGGGTCCTGCTCGTCTTCGGTGCTCTGTGCGTGATCCTGGGTCGGGGCTGGATCGACCTTCCAGGGCTGGCAGCCCTCCTCGTGGCCTTCGCCTCCGTCTTCGTGACCTCCCCCATTGCCATGGCGCGGCTGCGCCTCCCGGTGGGTGCGATCGTCGGGGCTTGCGGCATCCAGTCCATCCTCCGGTGGCCCGCCTTCGGCTTCCACGGCGCCACGGCCGTAGCCGCCGCCGTCGCCGTAGCGTTTCCCCTGGTGTCGGCCTATATCGCCGTGTCGCGCCGCCGCCGCCGCCGATACCGGCGGGTGCTGCTCGGAGGCGTCGGAGTCTGCGCCGTCGCCGCCGTTCCCCTCGTCGTGGCCGGAGCCTGGGCGTCGACACGGGTCCGGTCCGGCGTCGACAAGGCCCAGGCCGCACTGGGGGAAGTCGGGCAGGGGGTCTCGGTGGCCGCGCCCCTCCGCTCGGCCGCCACCGAGTTCCATCAGGCCTCCTCGGCGCTGGGCGGATGGTGGGTGCAGGCCAGCCGTCTCGTGCCCGTGGTGGCCCAGCAGGGACGGGCCTTGGCCGTGACGACGAAGGCGGCCGGCACCCTCGGGTCCGAGTCCGCCTCCGTGGCCTCCCGCTTCGTCTACAGCCGCCTCGACTACCGGGACGGACGGATCGATCTGCGATCGGTGGCGGCCATGCAGGTCCCGGCCCAGAGCCTCGACCGGGCCCTGGTGGCCACCGACCGCACCCTGGCCGGTCTGTCCAGCACGTGGCTCGTGGGACCCGTCGCCTCCGAGGTCCACCGCTTCGCCGCTGACGTCGACAGGGCCCAGGTCAGTGCCGATCTCGCCACCATGGCCACCCGGGACCTCCCGACGATGCTGGGCGGGACCGAGCCCCAGCACTACTTCGTGGCGTTCATGGCTCCCTCCGAGAGCCGAGGTCTGGGAGGCATCCTCGGTGCGTACGCCGAGCTCACGGCGGCGGACGGCAAGGTGATCCTGACCAGGTCGGGACATGTGGGCGATCTGAACGACGCGCTACCGCCGGGGGGAGGGACGCTCACCGGCCCGCCCGACTTCCTCGAGCAGTATGGCCAATTCGCGCCAGGCGACGCGTTCCAGGACGTCACGTTCTCACCCGATCTGCCCACCGTCGGGCAAGTCCTCGCCCAGCTCTACCCGGAGGCCGGGGGCGACCCCGTGAACGGTGTGCTCGTCCTGGATCCGGTGGGCCTGGCCCGTCTGCTGTCGATCACCGGTCCGGTGACCGTTCCCGGGTTGCCCTACGAGCTGACGAGCACCAACGCCGTGCCCTTCCTCCTCCGAGGTCTCTACCAACTCGACGGGGGGTCGGCGGCAGCCCAGGACCAGCTCCAGGGCCAGCTCATCAAGGTGGCGTTCCAGAAGCTGGTCGACGGTTCGCTACCGTCCCCCGAGGCATTGTCCCAGCTCCTGGAGCCGGCCGTCCTCGGGGGTCATATCGGGTACTGGGGCGCCCGTCAGAGCGACGCGGCCCTCGTCGGAGCGCTGCACCTGGCCGACGCCTTCCCGTCGGCCGGGCACGGCGACCTCATGTCGGTCACGACCCAGAATGCCGGTGCGAACAAGCTCGATGCCTACCTACGGGAGTCCATCAAGGATCGCATCTTGGTCGACCCGGCGACGGGCTCGGTGCAGGCCCAGGTGACGGTGACCCTCCGCGACGACGCACCGCCATCCGGACTGCCGCCCCTCGTGGCCGACAGCCCGCTGGCCCCCGGGACCCCGACCGGCGCGGATCCGCTCCTGGTCTCGGTGTATTCGCCCTACGGCGTCGACGGCGTGGGCGTGGACGGGGCGCCTGCCAGCGTGTCCTCCTCCGAGGAGCTGGGCGTGCACGTCTACCGTCAGTGGGTCACCGTCCCGGCCGGCGGCTCGACCACGCTGGAACTGAACCTGCTGGGCGCCCACGCTCCCGGGTCGCGCTACACCCTCAGCCTGCACCTACCCCCAGCTGCCAATCCGGTGTCCTTCGAAGCCAGCCTCTCGGGCGCCGGACGGACCTCGACATGGGTCGCTGGTCCCGAGAGCGACCAGGTCCACCACTTCGCCTGGCCCTGACGCCATCCTGAGGGTGCGTCGCCAGGTCCGAGCATCGGATCGCCACTCTTCACGTTCCGAGTTTTCGGCGGATCGTGGCCTTTCGCCACTCAGGGCGCGCTCCGGTTGGATGGCACCTCTGACCGTGACCTCCAACGACCCGACGTGACGTCGATGATCATCGATCCTCCCAGGGCGGTGAGAACGACTCGGTGCGCGCGCATCAGTCGATTGTGAACATTCGCGGAACGTCTACATCGGCGTTGACGCAGTCGCGGAATCACGAACACAATCGACCACAGATCCACGAGATTTGGGCTGGAGGCTCGTCGTGATCTGGAATCGGAAGTGCCACAAGCGCGGCCACCAGGCGGCCCGGTTAGGCGCGGGTCCGGCCGAGCAGCACGGGCGTGCCGCCAGGCGAGGCACTGCCGGGCTGACCATCGCGTCGATGCTCGTTCTCGCCGCCGTGTCGACTGCCCTGATCACGGTGGCATCTCCCTCGGACGCTGCCTACGCCGGCGGCCGGGGACCGTCGTCCGCGCCCTCCCATGACCCCTGCTACCAGGGACGATGCCCGTGCGCATTCGGGCGAGGTGCGAGCGGGCACGTGAGCGACGTCAAGTCCGGGTTCGGCGGTCGGTGTCCTTGCATCGTGAATGGCCGGCGGTTCAACGGCTTCACCGCCGACGGTCGTTGTCCCAAGTACGCACCACGGCCCCTCGAGCCCAGAATCACGAGCGACGTGACCATCGGCCCCAACAACGCGCGATTTCCCGTGCCGGTCACGGGGTCGGGCTTCGACCCGGGCGAGAACGTCGTGATCACGCTCGACGGGGTCGATCACCTGGGTACGGTCACGGCCAATCACCAGGGGGGATTCCAACTCACCGTCATCATCCCGAGCGGCCTCCGGCTCGGGAGCCACGAGATCACGGCCACGGGGAAGACCAGCGGAGCCGAAGCGACCCTGGAGATCACGATCGTGCGCGGGCCGCATCAGAGCCCCCCCCACAAGCCGAAGACCAAGGCGGCCCGGTACCGGGGTGGCGACCACAATTCGCAGTCCGACCGGCACGAGGGGTTCGGGCTGGACCGGGGTGACCAGGGACGAGGCTGGTCGGGACCGAACGCCCTGCTGGTCTCGTCCTCGACAGGCACGACCGTCCCACCGACCTCCGGAGGTGCCGACGACGTACTCGGTGCCCTGGCCGGGGCGCTCGCTCTGACCGGCATCGTCGTCCTCGGCTGGCGCAGGCGACGGGCACCGGCCGGTCAGAGCTGAAGGGGGGGCGGTGGGCCTCGTCGGGGGCGAGGCCCTGTCCGTGGGGGACGAAGAAGCGAGCGACCCCGTCGCGGGGACTCGCTTGGCCCCCACGCTGCCGACCAGCGTCGTCGTCGTTCACGACTACCTCACCCAGCGGGGGGGCGCCGAGCGCGTCGTCCTGGCCATGCTGAAGGCTTTCCCGGAAGCCAGGCTGCTCACGACGGTGTACAACCCCGAGACGACGTTCCCGGCCTTCCGGCGATATCGCGTCGAGACCGTCCCTCTTCCGGCCCGCCGCCTCCTCGAGCGCAGGCACCGGCTCGGTCTTCCCCTGTACGGGACGATCTTCCGCCGCCACGCTGTCGAGGGGGATGTCGTGCTGTGCAGCACCAGCGGATTCGCACACCTCGTCGGTACGGACGCGCCCAAAGTGGTCTACTGCCACAACACCCCTCGCTGGCTCTACCAGGAGCAGGAATACCTTCCAGGACGCCGTGGCGTCGAGTGGCTAGCGCTCCGAGCCTTCGAGCGGAAGCTCAGACGCGACGATCGAGCGGGGGCGGACTCCGCCTCCCGTTACATCACGAACTCCAGGGCCGTGGCTCGTCGGGTCCGGGCCGCCTACGGGATCGAGCCGAGCGTGATCCATCCCCCGTACGGCATGTCGCCGGGCGGTCTCATCGACCCGGTGCCAGGGGTCCCGGAGGAGTTTCTCCTCCTGGTGGCCCGCGGTCGCCACTACAAGAACGTGGCCCTGGCCTTGCCCGCCGTCGAGCGGGCCCGCAAGACAGTGGTGGTCGTGGGGGCCATACCGACGACGGCAGAGCCGTCGGGGTACGTCGTTCCCGTGGGGTCCGTGACCGAAGCGCAGCTGCGTTGGCTCTACAGCCGCTGTCGAGGTGTTCTGGCCGTGGCGTCCGAGGACTTCGGTCTGACACCGGTCGAGGGCCACGCCTTCGGCAAGCCCACACTGGCCCTCCGACGCGGCGGTTATCTGGAGTCCGTGGTCGAGGGGCTCAACGGCTCCTTCATCGACGATCTCGAAGCCGACACGGTGACCGAAGCCCTGCTCGCCTTCGACCCCGACGCCTTCGACGCGGCAGTGATCATGAAGAGCGCCGAGCGCTTCGGCGAGGACCGTTTCGCCGAGCAGCTCGCAGCTGTGGTGGACGAGGTCGTGAGGTCGTCGCCATCGTCGGGGGAGCCCGCCCGGTGAGCGCTCGGGACGGTCTGGGGGGCTCGGGTCGAGGCCGTGTGGGCCTCCGGTCGGACGGGAAGTCGGACGCCGGCAGCGGTCGGCGCCTCCGTGTCGTAGTGCTCGGGGCGGAATGGTTCGGGCAGCGTCCCGGGGGCCTCAACCGGTACCTGGCGGCCCTCGTGCGGGGGATTGCGACGGCTGTCGACGTGCGCAGCATCGTCGTGGGTCCGGCACCTGAGGCCCCTCCCGAGGTCGAGGCGGTCTCACACGTCGATGCGCCACTGTGGCGCAGGCTGCTGGCGGTGTCCGGTGCTGCCTGGCGCCTTGGTCGCGGGGCCGACATCGTCGACGTGCACTTCGCGCTCTATGCCATTGTGCCGCTTCTTGTGGGAGGCCTGCGCAAGGCAAAGGTCGTGGTCCACTTCCAGGGTCCGTGGGCGGCGGAGAGCGCTCAGGCCGGAGCAGGGCGCTGGGCGTGTGCCGCAAAACAGCTGGTGGAACGCACCGTGTATCGCCGGGCGGACGCCATCGTGGTGCTCTCAGCTGCGTTCGGGGACATCGTGGTCCGCGAGTACGGCGTCGACCCCACCCGAGTGCACGTGGTGGCGCCCGGGACGGACATGACGCGGTTCAGTCCCGGTGAGCGCGGAGCGGCGAGGCGCCGGGTGGGGGCGGGGGAAGGCACGTTCGTCGTGGTCAGCACCCGCCGACTGGAGCGGCGCATGGGCCTCGACGTGTTGTTGCGGGCGTGGCGAAGCGTCCAGGAGGAGGTGCCCGACAGCCTGCTCCTGGTGGCTGGGGCGGGAAGTGAAGAGCAGCACCTCCGAGCACTGGCCGGGGCGGTTCCCCGACCGAGCACCGTTCGTCTCCTAGGTCGTGTCAGCGACCAGGAACTCGTCGAGCTCTATCGAGCGGCTGACTGCTCGGTGGTGCCTAGCCGCAGCCTGGAGGGATTCGGCCTGGTCGTGCCGGAGTCACTGGCCTGCGGGACGCCCGTCATCGTCACCGACGTCGGTGGCCTTCCCGAAGCCGTTCGCTCCCTCGACGACAGTCTGGTCGTCACGGCCGGTGACGACTCGGCCTTGGCGTCACGCCTCATCGCCGCTCAGAAGGGACTTCTGCCGGACAGGCAGGCGTGCCGGGCCTACGCCGAAGGCTTCGGGTGGGACGAGGTGACCCGATGGCACCTCGACCTGTTCCAGTCCATGATGACGACCGAGTCGCCCGCGCAGGCCGAGGTCGACCTGGGCAACGGGCCGCGACGCCTTCGGGTGGCCTTCGTCGACCACTGTGCTGCCCTCTCTGGTGGGGAACTTGCCCTCGCCCGGCTGCTGGGATCACTCGACGTCGAGGCTCACGTGATCCTCGGAGAGGAGGGACCGCTTCGGTCCCGGCTCGAGGCCGGAGGCGTCTCGGTACAGGTCCTGCCCATGGCGAGGAGGCTCCGACACTTACGTCGGGAAAGGGTGGGGCCCGCAGCCCTGCTCCATGCCGTGACGCTCTGCTGGTACGTCGTCCGGCTGACCGGAAGGCTCCGGCGCCTACGCCCGGACGTCGTGCACACCAACTCGCTGAAGGCGGCCCTCTATGGCGGTGTTGCCGGGAGGCTGGCCGGCGTGCCGGTCGTCTGGCACCTGCGGGACCGCATCGCTCCCGATTACCTCCCGCCACTGGGCGTCAGGCTGGTGCGGGCGGCGAGCCGGGTCCTTCCCTCGGCGGTCATCGCCAACTCCTCGTCGACGCTGGCAACGCTGTTCCACACGGTGGCCATACCGAGCCCTGTCGACGTCCGCCCCACGCCACGGGTCGCCGAGGACGCCGGGTTACGCATCGGCATCGTCGGTCGACTTGCCCCGTGGAAGGGACAGGATCTGTTCCTGAGGGCGTTTGCTCGTGCCTTCCCCGCAGGCGACGTCGTCGCCGTCATCGTCGGCTCGGCCATGTTTGGAGAGGACGACTACGCCCTGGAGCTCAAGGAGCTGATCGTCGAGCTCGGACTCGACGGCCGTGTGGAGATGATCGGCTTCTGCGACGACATCGAAGCCGTGCTGGCGACCATGGACGTCGTGGTGCACGCCTCGACCGTTCCCGAGCCCTTCGGGCAGGTGGTGGCGGAGGCGATGGGAGCCGGCCGGCCGGTAGTCGCCTCAGACGCAGGCGGGCCGGCCGAGATCATCGAACACGGCGTCACTGGACTCCTCTACCCCATGGGAAGCGAGGAGGGCCTGGCGGAGGCGCTGGGCCGGCTGGCCGGAGACAGCGCCCTACGCGAACGACTCGGAGCTACGGCGGTCGCGGCGGCGCAGCGCTATCGCCCTGACGTCGTAGCGGCCGAGGTCTCGCGCTTCTATTCGACCGTCCTCAGCCAAGGGGTCCAACAGCGATGACACCCACGGCGACCCACCGAAATCGGCGCGTCCTCGTGATCAGCCACCCTGCGGTGCTGCCCGTCAACCAGCACCAGTACCTGGCCCTGGAGGCTCTGGGATGGGACGTCCATCTCGTGACTCCCACGCGGTGGCGTCACGATTTTCGCTCCGACGTCTTCCCGGCCAGCCCGCTGGAAGGGATGGAGGGGAACCTCGATCCAATTCCCGTGATCCTGGGAGGGCGCCAGCAGCGTCATGCCTATCTGGTGCGTGCCGAGCGCTTCCTCCGACGAAACCGGCCCGACGTCGTGTTCGTCGAGCAAGAGCCATTCTCGGTGAGTGCCTTGCAGTGGGGGAGGGCCGCCACCCGAGCCGGCATCCCGTTTGGCATCCAAGCAGCCGAGACGCTGGATCGGCCGTTCCCTTACCCCATCAGGCGGGCGCGGTCGTCCATACTGGATCACGCCGCATTCGTCGTCGCCCGGTCCCCTGCGGCAGCCGACTTGGCACGGACCTGGGGCGCGTCTGGGGTGGTGGAGGTCGTACCCCATCCCGTCCCAGGGTGGAAGGAGGCGACTGTACCGCCGAGGAACGCCTTCACGATCGGTTACGCCGGTCGATTGGTACCGGAAAAGGGTGTCGGTGACCTTGTCGCGGCGGTGCGGCAGATGCGATCACCGGCTCGACTGCTCCTCGTCGGGAACGGCCCGCTTCTCCACGATCTCGAGGCCGAGGACGACGTCGAGGTGTGGTCGGGGTGTCGCCACGAAGACATGCCGGACGCCTTCGCACGCATGGACGTGCTGGTGCTGCCGTCGCTTCACACGTCGACCTGGGAGGAGCAATTCGGCCGGGTCCTCACGGAGGCGCTGTCCTGTGGTGTGCCCGTCGTGGGCTCCGCCACCGGAGCCATTCCCTGGGTGGTCGAGCGTACCGGCGGTGGATGGTGCTACCCGGAAGGGGATGTCGCCGCGCTGGCGGCCACGCTCGACATGGTCGTCTCCGACCCCGTTGGCCGCCGCCGGCGGGCTGAGACTGGTCGGGATGTTGTTGCCCGTGAGTTCACGTCCGAAGCAGTCGCACGGAAGCTGCACGATCTCCTCGGCGAAGCTGCCGAATCCGTCGACGCCCCTCCCCGAACGTCTGCACCGGACGGGCGCCGACCCGCCCTCACGTTCGTAGCCCATGACGTCGGCGGCGTGGGCGGGATGGAGCGAATGCACGCCGAGACGCTCGAGCGTCTGGCGGGAAGTTGGGACGTGACGGTCCATTCAGTGACGCTCGACCCGGGGCTCGCCCGTCTCGTCACCTGGCGGAGGGTGAGGATTCCACGGCGTCCAGTGCAGCTCAAGTTCATCCTCTTCTTCGTGGTGGTCGGATGGCGCCTCAGGGGCACCCGGTATGCCGGAGTGCGCCATGCGTGTGGGGCCATCGTCCCGAACCGAGTCGATGTCGCCTCTGTCCATCTGTGCCATGCCGGGCTCGTCTCGAGCACGAAGCACTTTGCTCCGCCCGGGGCTCCGCTGATGCGGAGAGCGAACACGGGAATGGTCAGGAGACTGGCACTGCTGGGCGAGCGTTGGTGCTACCGGCCTGAACGTCTGGGGACGGCGCACGTCGTCTCCCGTGGAGTGGCGGGAGAGATGGCTGAGCACTATCCGGGCGTCGTGGTGGTGGTTGTCCCGAACGGGGTCGACTCGGCCCGGTTCTCACCCGACAGTGAGGCGTGTTGCGCTGTGCGAGCGCAACACGGCGTCCCTCAACGCGCACTCGTTGCTCTGTTCGTCGGTGGCGACTGGGACCATAAGGGCCTCGCCGTCGCAATTAAGTCTGTCGCCGTCGCCCGCCGTCTGGGGTCCGACGTGAGGCTGTGGGTGGTCGGACGAGGAGACAGGGACCGATTCAGTGCGATCGCGCGCGACGACGGCGTTGAGGAGTACGTGACGTTCCTCGGACAACGCTCCGACCCGTCCGCGTACTACCGCGGCGCCGACGTCCTTGTCCTGCCCAGTGCCTATGAGGCGGCGCCTCTCGTCGTGAACGAGGCAGCGGCCACAGGCATTCCGGTCGTGGCCACAGCTGTCCACGGGGCGATCGACCTGGTCGGACACAATGAGGCCGGGGTCATCGTGAAACGCGATGAGAGCGAGATCGGTCAGGTGCTGATGGATCTTGCCGACGATAGAGAGCGCCTGCGAGCACTCGGGGAGGAAGCCAGGCGACGTGCCGTGGCATGGAGTTGGGGTCACGTCGCCGATCGCCTCGACGAGGAGCTGAGGGTGCCGCTTCTCAGGGGGGCGATGTGTCGTTGATCGCGCAAATCCCGCTGGGACGATCTCGTCCGGCACGACGCCTTCCCTCCTCAAGGGCTGCCGTGGCTGTGGCGGCTGGGGTCGGCGCCTTGCTCCTCGGAGCGGCGTTCACGGACCAATCGCTTGTGCGCTTCATGCTCTTGGTCGCCGCCGCCCCCGGGGTCATCGGCTTGGGGTTCCTGGCGCCGCCGAGCCTCGTCTACCTGCTCGCGGCGTGGATGGCCTCGTTGGGGTTGCTTCGCCGGCTCCTGGATACGAGCGCCGGAAACGTGGCAGGCGGGTTTGGCGATCCGCTTCTCTTGGTCGGACCGCTGATCCTGCTCGTGTTAGCGGCCGTGGCCCGCCAGAAGGGAGCCTTGCGGGACAGAACCCGGCTGGCCAACGCGGTCCTCGTTCTGTCGGTCCTCGCCGTGATCGAGGTGGTGAACCCGCTCCAAGGCAGCCTGCTCACCGGAGCCGCGGGGCTCCTTTTCTTCCTGGTGCCCATGCTCGCCTTTTGGGTCGGACGAGCCCTGGTCGACGACACGCTTCTTCGTCGTCTTCTGACCCTGGTCTGCGTCCTCGCGTTCGGTAGCTCCTTGTATGGTCTGTTCCAGCAGTACCGGGGTCTTCCAGGCTGGGACGCATCGTGGGTCCGGCTCAACGGCTATGAGGCGCTGAACGTGGGGGGCGTGACGCGCGCCTTCGGGACCATGTCCTCGTCGTCCGAATACGCCACCTTCCTCGGGATCGGGGTGGTGGTCTGCCTGGCTTGGCTGACCAGGATCAAGCTCACTCCGGTCGCCCTCGGGATCGGGGGAGTGCTGGCCTTTGCCATGTTCCAGGACGGAACGCGGGGCGTCGTGGTGCTCTGCGTGGCGGCAGCCGCCCTCATGTGGGCTGCCCAGCACCGATTGAGCCCCGTGTTGGCCGTTGGTGTCGGAGGCCTCGGCCTGGTCGTTCTGGTCTTCGCCGTGGGTCACTCTGGGGGGAGCTCGACGACGTCGGGAATCGTCCAACACCAGGTCCAGGGCCTTTCCGATCCCTTCAACAGTTCCGACTCGACCCTTCCGGGCCACTTCTCGGAGATGGTGTCCGGCCTCCGATCGGCGATTACCGATCCGTTTGGCCATGGAACGGGATCAGTGACGATCGCGGCAGGCCATTTCGGCGGCAACGCCAATGGCACCGAGGTCGATCCGTCCAATGTCGGGGTGGCCCTGGGGGTTGTCGGTCTCTTGGCCTTCGTCGTCGTGGTGATCGAGGGCCTCCGCGAGGCGTACAGACTGGTCGCGTCGTCGCCGCGATGGTGGACACTGGCCGCTTTCGGCATCCTCGTCGTCACCTTCCTTCAGTGGACGAACGGCGGACAGTACGCCGTCGCATGGCTCCCCTGGATCGTCCTTGGGTGGGTAGACCAGCGCTCGAGTGCGGGGACGAACGCA
>Ga0335073_10015180_pt1 | contig 10774 bp, 8 predicted proteins | sample Lox_Sample_22_FD_207093 | JGI IMG/M metagenome (GOLD analysis project Ga0335073, IMG submission 207093) | Soil microbial communities from Loxahatchee National Wildlife Refuge, Florida, United States - Lox_Sample_2.2 | ecosystem: Environmental > Terrestrial > Soil > Wetlands | place: USA: Florida...
CTCCGCGTTCACGAACAGCTTGTTGTTCCACTTGGAGCCGAGAGACGTGGCCAGGAAGTCGGTGTTGCACGGGGTCGAGCAAGCCCAGTACTTGACTCGGTCTTCCAGGTTTAGCTTCTGCGCGGCCTGCAGGATCAGCAGCGCCTCCGGCGGGGTGAAGTTGAGCACCACCGCGCCGTTCGCGCCTGCCGCGTCGACCAGCTTGATCGCGATCGAGTCGGCGCTGGTGATCGGCACGTTCTCGGTGTAGTCCTGGATCGGCACCTTCGCCGCCGCGGCGAGCGCGTTGGGCCCGTCGGCGATGTAGGTGGTGCCGGGGACGTTGGACTGGTCGAACGCGATCTTGGTCGCGCCCTCCTTCAGCACGTACTGGACCGCGCCGTCGCTGGAATACCGCGGGCCCATGTTCACCGAGGCGCTGTTCGGCGTCGACCAGCATTCGGGGTCGATGCCCGCGCCCAGCATGTAGATGCCCTCGCTCTTCCAGTAGGCGGCGTCCACCGAGCACTCGATGATCGAGCTGCTGCCGGCGATGCCGACCACGTGGTCGCTGGTGACGAGCTGCTTGGCCAGCGAGGCGATCTGCGACGGGTTGGTCTGCTCGGTCAGCGGGAAGAACTTGATCGGGTGACCGTTGATCCCGCCGTTCGCGTTCACGCAGGCGAAGTACGCGCCCGTCATGTTCTCGATGTCGCTGAAGTCGGTGCCGCTCTGTTTGGTGTCGATCGCGCCGATGTTGATCGGCGTGCCGGTCGCCACGACCCCTGGCTTGGTGCCGCAGGCCGACGTGCTCGTGGCGCTCGCCGTACTCGTACTCGTACTCGTGGGCGAGGTGGCGGCGGAACTGGTCGCCGGCGCACTCGTTGTCGGCGCGGTCGTCGATGTGGTTGAAGAAGTCGAACTGCAGGCGGCAAGCAACCCGAGGGAGAGCGCCGCGAGCGCGGCTGCCCCCGTCCGGGTCCGCCAGCGGACGGATTTATTCATCTGTTCTGCTTTCTCGTGGCTAACGGCGAGTGATTTCTTCGGCACGAGCGCGCGCATTGCTTTTCAGCCGACGCGCTCGCCCGGGGTAGCCAGGCAGAAGAAGTCGCGGTGGACAGGTGCAGCGGATCCACACGTTTATCGGTGCTCCTTCGCACTGCTTTGTGACGTGGCTTGTAATCCCAGCAGCCATCGAGTGTTTGTGTTTCTTCAGAATTATGATCAGCCGGGGCTAACCTTCCGAGCCTCGGTTGAGAACGGTTTCATCACGGTTCGCCCCCTTGGATGGCACCTCCTCATCGTTACACGTGCGCATGGCGTTGCGAAAGTCTCCCACAGGACTGGGGTTGCCTGTGTGACCGTTCGCGACCCAGTTACCGGTGACGATCGCACGCCGCCCTGACCCCGTTCAACCGCCCACGCAACCAAACTCGGCGCGGCGAATACCGTGGTCGACCACAAACGTTTGTTGCTTCAATAGTCCCTTCAGTCACACTCGCAACAAATGGCAAATGTCAGAAAAAGTGAAATTAGATGACAAATCGCTTGAGCACGGAGAGTGAGCGGAATAGTGCGGCGGAGGCAGAAAAGCCGCGTGCCCGGCAGGCGCGTAGCCTCCCGGGCACAGATCGGGGTTTGGGCTGGGCCTTACGCGAGACCGGCCTGGGCGGCGAGCTGGTCGGCCTTGTCGGTGCGCTCCCAGGTGAAGTCCGCGCCGGTGCGGCCGAAGTGGCCGTAGGCCGCCGTCGGCTGGTAGATCGGCCGGCGCAGGTCCAGGTCGCGAAGGATCGCGCCGGGCCGCAGGTCGAAGTTCTCCTGAACCAGCTCGACGATCGCCTTGCGGGAGATCTTCTCGGTGCCGAACGTCTCCACCAGCAGCGACAGCGGGCGAGCGACGCCGATCGCGTACGCGACCTGGACCTCGGCGCGGTCGGCGAGGCCCGCCGCGACGATGTTCTTGGCCACGTACCTGGCGGCGTAGGCGGCTGAGCGGTCCACCTTCGACGGGTCTTTGCCGGAGAAGGCGCCGCCGCCGTGCCGGGCGAAGCCGCCGTAAGTGTCGACGATGATCTTGCGGCCGGTGAGGCCCGTGTCACCGACGGGGCCGCCGATGACGAACCGGCCGGTCGGGTTGACGTAGAACTCGTCCTTGAGCCGGTCCGGGTCGTAGAGGTCGGCCGGGAGCACCTGGGTCACGACCTCCTCCCACAGCGCCTCGGGGAGCTTGGACTCAACGCCGTCCTGGTGCTGCGTTGAGATCAGCACCTTCTCGATCTCAACTGGCTTGCCGGCGTCGTCGTAGCGGACGGTCACCTGGGTCTTGCCGTCCGGCCGCAGGTAGGGCAGCACGCCGGAGTGCCGGACATCCGACAGCTTCTTGGACAGCTTGTGGGCCAAGATGATCGGGGTGGGCATGAACTCGGGGGTCTCGTTCGTGGCGTAGCCGAACATCATCCCCTGGTCGCCGGCGCCGATCCGGTCCAGCGGGTCTTCCGAGCCGCCGATCCGGCCCTCATGCGCGGTGTCCACGCCCTGGGCGATGTCGGGCGACTGGCGGTCCATGGCGACGATCACGCCAACCGCGTTGCCGTCAAAGTAGTACTCGCCGTTGTCGTAACCGATGCCGTTGACAACCTCGCGCGCGATCTTCGCGTAGTCGATCACCGACGACGTGGTGATCTCGCCCGCGACAACGACGAGGCCGGTCGTGAGCAGCGTTTCGCAGGCAACCCGGGAGAGCGGGTCGCCGCCCAGGGCGGCGTCAACGACGGCGTCCGAGATCTGGTCGGCGATCTTGTCCGGGTGGCCCTCCGTCACCGACTCGGAAGTGAAGAGGAATCCGCTATCCGACATGTCTTGTCTCCTGTTTAACTGGGAGTCGTAGTCTCCCGGGCCGGGAGAGGGGTTTCAGTTTTCCTGTCTGGCTCGGTCCCGCCCGAGCCGGGCGGGCCTAGCTCGCTTCGGACAATCGCCGCGCCAGCTACCATAGCGTGCAGTTTGCTGCGCGCCACATCGGGCGCGAGGTGACGGAGCCCGCAGTCGGGGTTGATCATGAGCCGACCGGGGCCGACGTACTCCAGCGCGCGCCTGATCCTGGCCGCCACCAGCTCCGCGGATTCGACGACCGGCGACTTCACGTCAATCACGCCGAGGCCGAGGGCAGACGGCCAAGCGTACTCCCTGATCAGCTGGAGATCCTCCAGGCCCTTGCGGGCGAACTCGAGCACGAGCTGGTCGACCCGGGCCTCGAGCACCGCCGGGAACAAGAAGTCGTAATGCCCCTCCCAGGACGGCCGCGCGTACCGGTTGCCATAGCAGACGTGCAGCGCCCACGTCACCGGCACGCCGTCGGTCACGATGTTGACGGCCTCGACGGCGAGGGCGGCCTGTTCCGGGTAGCCGGCCAGGAACGGCTCGTCGATCTGGAGGAAGGCGGCCCCGGCGCCGGCCAGCCCGTGCGCCTCGAGGTTGAGCCGCCTGGCCAGCGCGCGGACCAAGTCGGCCGGGTCCCCGTACGCCCCGCCCGCGTCCGCGATCCGCCGCGACAGTGAGAACGGCCCGGTGAACGAGAACTTCACGGGCCGGTCGGTCAGCGCGCGGGTGAACTCGTAGTCCGCGGCCAGGCCGAGCGTCGCCTTGTCGTCTTCCGGCAGCGGCGCCTCGACGGCCGCGTCGTAGTAGTCGTAGTAGTCCGCCTTGGCCCGCTGCGCGATCTGGACGCCGGGGATCCGGGCGAGGAAGTAGTCGATGTCGTTGTCCCGCCGCAGCTCGCCATCGGAGACGATGTCGATCCCGGCGCGTTCCTGGTCCTTGATCGCGGCCTTGATCGCCACCTCGTGGATCTCCGCCAGGTGCGCCGCGCTGATCCGGCGCTGGTAGAACTCGGTCTTGAGCCGCTCAAGCCACTCGGGGACGCTGTAGGACCCCACCACTGTTGTTGGCAGCACGGGCGTGGGGAGGAGAACTGGAACCACGGGACCGTTCGTCATAATCGCCTGCTAATCCCTGACCTGGACGCTCATCGTCTTGACGTGCGAGCCCGGCCGCGCCTTGAACGCCGAGAACCGCACGTCGAAGCCCCGGCGGCTGGCGAACAGCTGGAGCAGCGGTCCGTTGACCCAGTTGACGACGGAGCCGTCGTATTTGCCGGGGCCGAAGAACCCGGTCCGGTACTCCCGCGCGGCGGTCGTGAACAGGTCGTGACAGACCATGCGGCCGTACGGGTGCAGCAGCGGCAGCGCGTCGGCGAAGGAGGACAGGGCCCCGTTGGACACGTGCATCCTGATGTCGCCCGCGGCTGACAGCAGCGGGCGAAGGATCTCCCCGCCCACCGCCGGGGTGATCCGGTAAGTGTCCAGGCCTTCGAGCGGGACGTAGCGCTCGGCCTGGCGCAGCGCCGCCCAGACCGCCTGCCAGAACAGCACGGCCTGGCCGGTGTCGCCGAACTGGTCCGGCACCGACTCGGCCAGCAGTTCGGGGCCGATCCGCACCAGCCGCTCGGTGAGCTGCGCGAGGTTGGCCCGCCGCAGCCCGAACCTGGCCGCGATCTCGTCGGCGGCCTGGCCGGGCAGGAACGAGCGGACTTGCACCAGGTAGACGCGTCCGCCGATGGTCGCCACTTCGTCGGACGGCAGGTTGTCGTAGACGTTGGACATGTAGACGAGGAAGGCTTTGCCGGCCAGGAAGCCGACGCTGCCCGTCAGGCGCGTCGCTTCGAGGACCAGACCCGACACGTGGTCGCCGTGGTGGGCGACCGCCTGCCGGGCACGGTCGAGCACGTGCGCCGAGTAGTCGCCCATCAGGTAGTGCAGCCGCCGGTAGTAGTCCCGGCCGTGCCGCCGGTCCAGCTCGGTGAACTCATCGAGCCAGGTGCGCGCCTGACCGCCGTTGCCGACGCCGAGCTCGAGCACGTAAAGCTGCTCGGGCAGGGCCCGCCGGGAAGAGAGCTCGTCCCAGATCTTGAACAAGTCGAGGATGGTGTCCCGGGCGGCGTCGGTGTTGCGGGCGTCGGACTCGCCGCCGGGCAGCGCCTGCTCGTACTCTTTGCCGGTCACCTTCTCCCAGGCGGCGAGCGCCTGCCAGTACAGCGCGTTGAACCGCCACGCGCATGAGGCCGAGCCGGGGACCCACTGCTCCAGCCACACCCGGTCGGGGGCCCCGCCGCCCGCGCCGCTCCCGCCGACAACACTGCCGGAGATGACGCGGCCGCCGGCGAGCGTCTCGTCGGCGAGCGCGGCGCTCACCTCGGCGGCCACGTCGGTCTCCGGCAGCGCGCAGCGGCGCAGGTCGACGGCGAGTTCGTGCCCGTCGACCGTGGTCGTGCCGACCGGGCCCGCCCCGCCGTCGGCGAGCACCGGGCGCATCATCGCGATGTCCCGGAAATTGGCTTTGTACTGAATCCAGTCGCAAACCACGCGCATCCTGGCGAGGTCGGCGTCGGACCGGCAAAGCGCCTCGACGAGTGGCCCGAGGGCCGCTCGCGCCGCCGCCGATTCGCGGAGCCTCCGCACCGCCCTGATGTCAATCTCCACGCGCGGTCCCGTTAATTCTGATTCCCCGCGGAATTTCCTCGGGGGTGAATTCCAGGACGCTCGCGCCTAGCATTAGCGCACCAAATTCAGTCCTGAATTTGGTGCCTTCGCACAAGGGGCGCGGGCGGGCCTGGGCTTGTTTCACGTTCCCCATGCTGCCTCAGGCATTGCGCGCCGGCATCTGCCTACCGCACAAGCTTGCCGGAAGCGCCGTTGTGCGCCCGCTACAACAGGAACGGACAGGACGCGTCGTCCTGTCCGTTCCAAACCCGCAGGTCAAACCATATGCCTGGGGGACAATTAGCACTTAGAAACGGCTGACCACCTGCTCGCCGAGCAGTTCGATGTGGGCGACATCGGACGGCCCGTAGACGTGGAAGTAAACCGTGTCCGCGCCCTGGCCAGCTAGGTCCTCGATCACCCGGATGACGTCGCCCGCGTAGCCGGTGACGCCGGCGGCGAGCAGCCGCGCGCCGGGCGCGCCGAGCGACTCCTTGCGCCGCTCGAGGTCATCGGCGTCGCGGCCGATCGCGACCGGGATGGTGGCGGACATCCGGACCTCACTGGGGTCGCGGCCGACGACGTCCTCGCAGATCCGCCGGAAGTTCGCGTAGCGCTCGCGCAGGTCGAGGCCGAGCGCGCCGTTGAACTCGTCGGCGTACCGCGCCGCGAGAGTCGGCGTCCGCTTGGCGCCGGCCCCGCCGATGATGATCTTCGGCCGCGACGACCACCGCGGGATAGAGGCGCAGTCGCGCACCTGGTAGTGCTTGCCCTCGAAGCTGAACCGCTCCCCCGGCCGGGTGTCCCAGATGCCGGACAGGATCGCGAGCTGCTCCTCAAGCTTGTCGAACCGCTCACCCAGCGACGGGAACGGGATCCCGAAGTACTGGTGCTCCCGCTCGTACCAGGCCGCGCCGATGCCGAGCTCGGCCCGGCCGCCGCTCATCTGGTCGACCGTCGCCACTTCGACCGCCAGCTGCCCGGGGAGCCGGAAGGTGCTCGCGTTCACCAGCGTGCCCAGCCTGACCCGCTCCGTCTGGAGGGCCAGCCCCGCGAGGGTGGTCCAGGAGTCGGTCGGCTGGTAGGTGGTGTCATCCGCGTCGATGCCCAGGTAGTGGTCGGAGCGGAAGAAGGCGTCGAAGCCGCCCTCGTCCGCCGCCTTGGCGAGCGCGAGGATCTGCGCGTAGGTCGCACCGTGGTGCGGTTCGAGCAGGATCCGGAGCCTCATGAACTGATCACCCTTGCTGACTGCGTTGGCGTTACCGGGGTGCCGGGCGCCGTGACCTCGTTGCTGACGGTGGCGGCCGGGGCCGGCTCGCTGAGCGGATGATGGCAGGCCACCAGGTGGCGGGGGGCCAGTTCGCGCGGCGGCGGCACCTGCTCGGCGCACACCTCCGTCGCCCGCGGGCACCGGGTACGGAACCGGCAGCCGGACGGCGGGTTGATCGGCGACGGCGGCTCGCCCTTCAGCGTCGCGGCGGCCCGCGCCGCGCCGGGCTCGGTGGACGGGATCGAGTCGAGCAGCGCCCTGGTGTACGGGTGCAGCGGCTTGCGGTAAACCGACTCCCCCGGCCCGGTCTCGCAGAACCTGCCCAGGTACATCACGGCCACCCGGTCGCTCACCTGCTTGACCAGGGCCAGGTCGTGCGCGATGAACAGGTAGGACAGCCCGAGCTCGTGGCGGAGCCGCTCGAACAGGTTGAGCACCTGGGCCTGGATCAGCACGTCGAGCGAGGAGACCGCCTCGTCGCAGATCAGCAGCGAGGGATTGAGCGCTACCGCCCGCGCGATGGCGACCCGCTGCGCCTGCCCACCGGACAGTTCGCGCGGATGCCGCTTCGCGTACCGCTCGGGAGCGAGGCCGACGAGCTCGAGCAGTTCGTCCACCCGCTTATGCCGGGCGGCCCGATCGCCGTCGTGATAGGCGACCAGCGGCTCTTCGATGATCGACCGGACCCGCCACTTCGGGTCGAGCGAGCTGAACGGGTCCTGCCAGACGAACTGCATGTGCCGCCGGGCCTCGAGGAGCTTGCGGCCGCGCAGATGGGTCAGTTCGGCGCCGCGGAAGATGACCGAACCCGACTTGGGCCCGGGTGCCTGGAGCACGCTGCGAGCGAGGGTGGACTTGCCGGATCCGGTCTCACCGACAATGCCGAGGGTCTCGCCCGGCATGATGTCGAACGAGACGCCGGAGACCGCCTGGACGACGCCGGCCTTGACGCCGGGCGTGGACGGCATGCGCCCGAGTCCCGTGCCGCCGGAATACCGGACCGTGAACTCCTGGACCATGTCCCGGACCGACAGCAGGGGCTTGTCCTGCTCTTGCGCGCTCATGATGCCGAGACTCCGTTCTCGCAGGGGTGCCAGCAGGCCCAGCGGTGCCCGGCGGCGTGCTCGACGAGGGCCGGCCTGGTCACGCGGCAGTCGTCGGCGGCACTGGGGCAGCGCGGCGCGAAGGAGCAGCCCGGGGGCAGGTTGGCGGGGTCCGGCGGGCGCCCGCTGACGACCGGCAGTGCGGTATGCGCGGGTCGTTCCAGGTGCGGGATCGCGTCGAGCAGCGCCCTCGTGTACCGCATCTTGACCGTGCCGCCAGTGCCGAACAGCCGTTTCGCCGGCGCCTGCTCCACGATCTTGCCGGCGTACATCACGACCACGTCGTCGGCGTAGGACGCGGCCAGGCCCAGGTCGTGACTGATCAGGATCAGCGCCATGCCGAGCTCTTGCTGTAGCTCGAGCATGAGCTCCATGATCTGCGCCTGCGTGGTCACGTCGAGCGCGGTGGTGGCCTCGTCGGCGATCAGCAGCTTCGGCCGACAGGCGAGCGCCATCGCGATCATGATGCGCTGCCGCATGCCGCCCGACAGCTGGTGCGGGTACTCGTGGAACCGGCGTTCGGGGGCCGGGATGCGGACCAGCCGGAGCAGTTCGACGGCCTGCGCGTACGCCTCCTTCTTGCTGACCTTCCGGTGGGTCTGGATCGCCTCCGTCACCTGCACCCCGACCCGCATGGTCGGGTTGAGCGACCGGGCCGGATCCTGGAAGATCATGGCCATGTCCTGGCCGCGGTGCTTGCGGAGTTCGGCGTCGGACAGGCCGATCATCTCGGTGCCGCGCAGCCGCGCGGAGCCGCCGATGGCGGTGCCGACGGGCAGCAGCCCCATGATCGCCCGGCAGCCGACGGTCTTGCCCGACCCGGACTCGCCGATGATCGCCAGCGTCCGGCCGGGGTCGACCGCGTAGCTGATGCCGTCGACCGCGCGGAGTTCACGCCCGCCGACGGCGAACGCGACCCGCAGGTCCTCGACTTCGAGCAGTGCGTCGCTCATACCACTCCCCACCGTTCGCGCAGCGCGTCGCCGAGCATGTTCAGGGCCACCACGGTGATCAGCAGGGCGATCGACGGGATGATGATGTATTCCGGCTGGGCCGTCATGATCTGCTGGCCGAGCGCGATCATGCCGCCCCAGCTGGGCTGGGGCTGCTGGATGCCGTAGCCGAGGAAGTCCAGGGCACCCTCCAGGATGATGATGATGCCGACCCCGAGCAGGCTGAACGTCACGATCGTGGGCATGATGTTCGGCAGGATATGGCGGACGATGATCCGCCAGCGGGGCGTCCCGGCCAGCCTGGCGGCCGTCATGTACGGCTGTGATCGCAGGGTCAGCGTGATGCCGCGGGTGACCCGCCCGAGTGCCGGGATGCCGAAAAACGACAGCGCCCAGATCAGGTGGATCTCGCTCGGCCCGAGCCCGACGGCGATCACCAGCGCGAGCACCAGGGCCGGGAACGCGATCAGGATGTCGAGGATTCGCGAGATGATCGCGTCCACCCAGCCGCCGAGGTAGCCGGCGACCACCCCGAGCGTGCAGCCGATCACGATGCCGATGACGGTGACCGACGCGGCGATCACGAAGGACGTCTGGCCGCCGTATATGACGTCGGAGAACTCGTCGACGCCCTGGACGTTGGTGCCGAGGATGTGCCCGGGCGAGAACGGCGGCTCGTTGTTGTACAGGATGTTCCCGACGGTCGGTGAGGGCAGCTTGTAGACCAGCGGCCACAGGAAGCACAGAGCCAGGATGAAGATGAGGACCCCGGCCGGCACCCAGAGCCGCAGCGCGCGGGCCAGCCGCTGGTTCCGCAGCCGCCGCCCGGAGAGCAGGGAAGGCAGCGTCGAGCCGGGCATGACCTCGAGTTGAACGCTCAGCGGTACGTTAGGAACTGGAGGTGCCATACCGGATCCTTGGGTCGAGTACCGCGTACGCCAGGTCGGCGAGCAGGTTGCCGAGCACGGTGATCAGGGCGAAGACCAGCGTGATTCCCTCGATCGTGGGCAGGTCGTGGTCGCTGATGCCAGTCAGCAGGTCGTTGCCGATCCCCTGCACCTGGAAGATCGTCTCGATGATGGCCGCCGCGCCGACTAGGCCGCCGAGGTTCAGGCCGATGACGGTGATGAGGGTGAACATGGAATTGCGCAGCGCGTGCCTGATCAGGACCCGCCAGGGCGCGACGCCCTTGGCCTTAGCGGTGACGATGTAGTCCTCGCGCTGCATCTGCTCCACGACGTCGGCGCGCAGCAGCCGGGTGTAGATCGCGAACAGCCCGAACCCGAGCGAGGCGGCGGGCAGGGTCAGGTTCTTGAAGAACGACCCGACGCCGGTAACGGGGCCAGACAGGACCGGGAACCAGCCCAGCTTGACCGCGAAGACGATGATGAGCAGCAGCGCGAACGCGTACGGGGCGATGGACAGCCCGAGCATGCTCACCATGAGGCTGAGCCGGTCGGCGATGCCGTTGGGCCGGCGCGCCGCGAGCGCCGCCACGATGATCGCGCATACCACCGCGCCCACCAGCGCGTACGCGAGGAGCAGCAGCGTGGTCGGCAGGTGGGTGGCCAGTTCGTGGTTGACGCTCAGGCCTTGGATGGACGTGCCGAGGTTTCCGTGCAGCACCTTGTCGAGCCAGTGCCAATACTGCACCCAGAATGGCTGGTCCAGGCCCAGGGTGTGGTTGAGTGCGGCCACCGCACTCGGACTTGCGCTCAGTCCGAGGATCGCCTGGGCGGTGTCATTGGGCAGCGCGCTCATGATCGCGAAGGTCAGGAACGTTACACCGATGAGCACCGGAATAGCGGCGAGCAGTCGCCGCCCTACCATCCGCAGGGCGGGAGAGCCGGAGATCCGGCGCGCGCGGTTGCGCGCGCCGGATCCGCCAGTCTGGAGCTGGATTTGCTGTACCAGCGCCATGATTCTTGTGTCCTC
>Ga0335073_10015182_pt1 | contig 10774 bp, 9 predicted proteins | sample Lox_Sample_22_FD_207093 | JGI IMG/M metagenome (GOLD analysis project Ga0335073, IMG submission 207093) | Soil microbial communities from Loxahatchee National Wildlife Refuge, Florida, United States - Lox_Sample_2.2 | ecosystem: Environmental > Terrestrial > Soil > Wetlands | place: USA: Florida...
GGTCGCCGCCGCGATCGGCTCGGCGCCCGCCGCGGATGTCGCCGCCGCGGCGCTGGCTGGCGCGACGGTAACCGTCGTGGTGGACGGCTCAGAGGTGTCGATCGGCCCCGACGACGTGATCGTGACCCAGACGCCGCGAGCCGGCTGGGCGGTGGCCACCGACGCCGGCGAGACGGTGGCGATCGACACCGAGGTCACGCCGGAGTTGCGCCGCGAGGGCATAGCGCGCGAGGTGATCAGGCTCGTACAGGAAGCGCGCAAGAGCGACGGCCTTGACGTGACCGACCGGATCTCGCTGCGCTGGTCGGCACGCGACCCGGAGGTGGCCGCGGCGCTGGCAGAGCACGCGGCGCTGATCGCCGGGGAGGTGCTGGCGGTGGATTACGGCTCCGCCGCGTCTTCGGCGTCCGCCGCGCAGGGGGCCCTGCATGCGGATTCCGATCTCGGCCTGGAGTTCTGGATCAGCCGCGCCTGAAGCATCGTTAGCGCCCACTCTTACGTGCCCAAGGGATGCGCTGGCTGCTGTCCTGTCCCATCTGCCCGGTCCGCGGGTTCCCGGGCGCTCCCCGTCGGCCGCAGCGGCCCCTGTGGTCACTCAGCCACCAGGCCGGAGCCGGCACGATGTGGCAATGTGCCGGCTATGACGGGCCGCACCCGCACCACCGTACGCGGTGAGTCTGCGGCGTTACCGCCGGCGCAGGGCCGGTGCCGCCAGCCGACCTGACGGTGGCTCCCTTACGTAGTAACTGCCCAGCGTGCCATGGACCGCGGGATCGACCGCCGTGAACGGTTATATAGGGGAAGTTATGATTCGCCGAGTGTACGCCTCGGGCTCCAGTTACTCGGAGGATGATTCAGGCTGATCGGGCTGGCAGGCGCGGCAGGGGGTGCAACCGGAGTCCGTGGCAGCGGCCAGCGTCGTCCGCTCCAGGTCGTTCTCGCCCATGAACCGGATGAGGATGCAGTTCGCGGTGTGGTATCTCGGCACGCCCGGGACGACGGTTACTTCCATCTGAGGGTCAGGCGTGGGCTGCGGGGGTTCGGCCGCTGCGGGCTCGGGGCTGGAGTCGGCGGAGGTGACCGGTCCAGGGTCAGGCCGGGTCTCGGCCGCTGACTCGTCGCGAGTGGCGGCCTGGTCCTGCACCCCAGCATCGTCGTGAGCTTCAGCCGGGTCGTCGGGCTCTACTGCAGACGGGGTGACTGAGGGCGCTTCCGTCGCGTCGGGCGCAGAAGCCTCGCCGGGACTTGGGTTCTCCGGCGGCCCGGCGGGCACTGGCGGCGCGGGGGGGTCAGCGGGTACGGCGGCGTCCGGAACAGATGCCTCGGCGGGCTCTGCGCGCGCTGGGACCTCGGCGGGCTCCGAGTACGCCTCGGGCCCCGCTGGCGCGGGGGGCTCTACGGACGCGGAGGGCTCTACGGACGCGGAGGGCTCTACGGACGCGGACGCGAAAGCGGGCAGCGCGGCTTCTGCCGGAGCGGGCGGCTGCTCAGCGGGTACTGGGGACGGCCGGGAGGCTACTGGGGATGGCCGGGTCGGAGGTGCGGAAGCAGTGTCATCGCGCCATTCCCGGAAGCCGGGCGGCGGCGAGGGCGGGGTAACCGTGCCGCCGCCGGGAGGAGGTGGACCGCCGACGCCGGGGACGGGGGGTGCGGGTGGTGGCGGCGGAGGCCCCGCAGGGCGGCGGGGGCTAAACGCGGTAGGGCGGCCGTACTCAGGCTGGCGCCCGTAATCGGGCGGGCCAGGGAGTTCGGAGGCCGGCCGCGGGAACTCACCGCGGCGCGGGTATTCGGGCGCCCGCGGGACCTCGGGCGGCCGCTGGCCAGCGGCGGCCGCGGCGGGGCGGGGGGCGGGCTGGTCGGTTGGCAGGTACCCGGCCAGGGGCGGGCCGGACTGAGGGGCAGCGGGCGCCGGTGCGGCGGGAACAGGGGCGGCGGGCCAGGGTGAGCGCGCGGGCGCGGCGGGCATCGGCGCGGGCGCGGCGGGCATCGGCGCGGGCGGCATCGGCGCGGATAGCCGGGCCTCCGGCCGTACATCAGGGACGAGGGCAGGCACCGCATCGGTACGGCCGAGCCCGGAAACCGCGGGCTCGGCCGTCTGGGGTTTGCCGAAGAGCTCAGACCACTTGAAGGCGGCACCTGTGGCGAGCGCCAGCAGGGCCACGGCGCTGATCCCGATCGCGAGATAGACCAGCAGCAGCTTGCTCGTTACAACACCCGCAACGAGCAGCCCGAGCGCAACGGCGACGAGAAACGCACTGAACCGGATCACGCACGTTCTCCAGGCGTCCCTTTCTCAGGTCCAGCGGCGGTTACCGCCGATCGCGCGAGGGCGCTCCCTCACTGCCGCGGAAACCACCGTGCTGGACCACCTCGGGCACGACGTACTGGCCGGTACCCTGGCCGCCGTTACGCACGCCCGCCGGGGAGAGCGCGGCCGACATCGAGGGCTGGGTCGGCGCACCCATGGTCGGGAAGTTGCCGCTGTCGGTGACGCCCGCCTCAAGGTCGCGCAACTGGCCTTCAAGGTAGGCCTTCAGCCTGCTGCGGTACTCACGCTCGAAGGCACGCAGGTCATCGACCCTGCGCTCAAGCTCCTCGCGGGTCTGCACCAGCGAGCCCATCGCCTGACGGTGGCGCTCCTGCGCGTCGCGCTCCAGGCTCTCCGCCCGGGCCCGCGCGTCGCCGGTGATCTGCTCAGCCTGGCGCCTGGCCTTGGTCAGCACCTCATCCGCCTCGCGGCGGGCACGGCCAAGAGTCTCGTCGGCCTCGCGGCGGGCATCCGCGATCGCCTGGTCGGCCGTCTGCTGCGCCAGCGAAAGCACCCGCGCGGCGGTGTCCATGTTGTCCTCGATGTGCGGCATCCCGCCCATCATGACCGGCTCAGGCTGCCTGCGCTCGGGTACCACAGGCGGTTCCTGGACCATCATGTCCTGCTTCGGGTCCGACAGCGGGGAGCTCAACGCAGGGACCGCCGACTTGCCACCGCGCAAGCATTCCGCCAGCTTCGCCCGGAGCTCTTCATTCTCCTGGATCAGCCGGTCAAGCTCCGCCTCGACCTCATCGAGGAAGGCGTCGACCTCTTCCTCGTCGTAGCCGGGCCTGAGCCTGGTCGTACTGAACTGCTTGTTCCGCACATCCGCGGGCGTCAGCGGCATCTCGTCTCCTCGGCGCACACTTGGACCGTGTTCCTCACGACCGTACCTGAATCAAAGGCGCGGCACGACCACTTCTAGCAGGATCAGGACCACAACGAACAGAACCATGTAGCTGAGGTCCAACGCTCGCATACCGATCCGAAGCGGCGGGATAAAGCGGCGTAGGAACTTCAGCGGCGGATCAGTCAGGGTATAGCAGACCTCGGCGATCACCAGCAGGATGCCCGTCGGGTGCCAGTCGCGGGCGAAGGCCTGGATCCAGCTGAAGATCATAACGCCGATCATGATGACCAGGTAGATCGTCAGCAGGTAGGTCAGGACCTCCTTCACGTACTGCACGAGTCCACCCAGTCTCCGGCGCCGGCCGGTCCGGCCATATCACTTATCGCAGTCACATTATCACTGTTCGCTGACTAGCTCTGATTGAAGAAGCCGCGCTCAACTATGCGAGCTTTGTCCTCCGCCGTCACCTCGACGTTCGCCGGAGACAGCAGGAAGACCTTGTTGGTCACCCGCTCGATGCTGCCCCGCAGACCGAAGATCAGGCCTGCCGCGAAGTCGACGAGGCGCTTAGCGTCGCTGTCGACCATCTCGGTCAGGTTCATGATCACCGGGGTGCCTTCGCGGAAGTGTTCCCCTATAGTACGCGCTTCATTGTAAGTGCGCGGATGCAGCGTCGTAATCCGTGCGAGATCTGACGCCTGCGGAACGTGCTCCGAGCGCCAGTCGGCGTAGCCGCCATACTCGTCCCTGCTGCCGCGCACCTCCGGCTCGTCTGGCACCTCAGGACGGTCTGCCTCTTCGTCGTAGTCCTCGTACTCCCCGTACGAGTCGTACTTGTCGTGGTAGCGCTGCTCGTCCTCGACCAAGCCGAGATAGACGGCCATCTTGCGCATGGCACTCATTGTTCAGTCCTCCCAGCCTGCACCCGTCCTCGCCAGCCAATCCGGCTCTAGCGTCGGACATTACCTGACACGAGGCCCACGATCGCCGAGCAACGCCGTACCAATTCGCAGGTGTGTCGCGCCGGCCGCGATTGCGGCCTCAAGATCACCGCTCATCCCGGCCGAAATCACCGTGGCCGCCGGGGAAACGGCGCGGACCAGTTCGGCGCTTTCACCGAGTTTGGCAAAGGCGCGCTCCGGGTCCATGCCGAGCGGGGCGATGGCCATGACGCCGCGCAGGTCCAGCCCGGGCTCGGTCGCGAGCGCCTCGGCCAGAGCCGGCACCTCGGCCTCCGGTGTGCCGCCGCGAGCCGGGTCGCCGTCCAGGCTGACTTCGACCAGGCAGCCGATCACCTTTCCGGCCCGGCGGGCGGCCGTACCGAGCGCGCGGATCAGCCGCATCCTGTCCACAGAGTGCACGACGGATGCGTAGCGCACCACGCTCGCGCACTTGTTGGTCTGGAGTTGGCCGACGAAATGCCAGGTGAGGTGCAAGTCGACGCATTGTGCCGCCTTCGGCGCGGCCTCGGCGTCGCGGTTCTCGCCGACGTCGCGGACACCCAGCCCGGCGAGCAGCCGCACGTCGGATGCCGGATGTGTCTTGGTCACCGCGATCAAGGTGATGTCGCCGGCATCCCGTCCCGCCGCGTCGCACGCGGCGGAGATGCGCTGCCGCACGGCGGCAAGCCGGGCCGACAGTTCATCCCGCCGGGCCGAGTCATCCGAAGGGCTGTGGGGAGGATCGGTCACTTGAGGAAGTCGGGGACATCCAGGTCGTCGTCTTCCTCGAAGACGACGGGACGGCGCCGGGTGACGGCGACGTCGAAGGTCTTGGGCACGGGCGGCGCGGCGGACGGGTCTGGCATCGCCGACGAGGCGGTCGTCTCCGCGGCCGAACCTGGTTCGTCGACGGAGACGGGGGCACCCAGCAGGGCCGCCAGCGGGGCGGGCACCATGGGGAGGTCGGAGAGACCGGCCTCGTCGTGCCCGTCGGCCTGGTGAAGGTCCTCGGGAAGTTCGGGGATCTGGTCGGCCGCTGGCAGGCCGGGAGCGGCGATGGAGTCGCTGGCCCGGTTGCTGCCCACGGCTGGGCCAGGGCGCAGGCTGGCGGGAGCCTGGTGCGGGCTGGCGGGAGCCTGGTGCGGGACGGCGTAGGTGGGCGCTGGGGCGGGACCGGCGGGGCGGTTGGAGGCTGGCGGCGCCAGTCCGGCGCCATTGTCGGCGCCGGACGTGGATCGCCCGGTCCGGTTCTCGTCCAGGCCGGCGGCGATCACCGTAACGCGCACCTCGTCGCCGAGCGCGTCGTCGATGACCGCGCCGAAGATGATGTTGGCGTCGACGGCGGCGGAATTGGAAACAAGCTGAGCGGCCTCGTTGATCTCGAACAGGCCGAGATCGGAACCGCCCTGGATGGACAGCAGCACGCCGTGCGCGCCGTCGATGCTCGCCTCGAGCAGGGGGCTCGAGATCGCCATCTCGGCGGCGGCCACCGCGCGGTCGTCGCCGCGCGAGGATCCGGTGCCCATCAGCGCCGAACCGGCTCCCGACATCACGGACTTGACATCGGCGAAGTCCAGGTTGATCAGCCCGGGCGTGGTGATGAGGTCGGTAATGCCCTGGACACCGGACAGCAGCACCTGATCGGCGGCCTTGAACGCGTCAAGGACGCTCACGTGCCGGTCGGAGATCGACAGCAGCCGGTCGTTGGGGATGACGATCAGCGTGTCCACCTCGCTGCGCAGCCGTTCGATGCCGAGCTCGGCCTGCACGGTGCGGCGCTTGCCCTCGAATCCGAACGGCCTGGTGACCACGCCGATGGTGAGTGCGCCGAGCGACCGGGCGATGTTCGCGACGACGGGCGCGCCGCCGGTGCCGGTGCCGCCGCCCTCGCCGGCCGTGACGAAGACCATGTCGGCGCCCTTGAGCACCTCCTCGATCTCCTCGCGGTGATCTTCGGCTGCCTTGCCGCCGACGTCCGGGTTGGCTCCGGCGCCCAGCCCTCTGGTGAGCTCGCGGCCGACGTCCAGCTTGACGTCGGCGTCGCTCATGAGCAGCGCCTGGGCATCGGTATTGATCGCGATGAACTCAACGCCCTTGAGTCCCTCTTCGATCATCCGATTGACGGCGTTGACGCCGCCGCCGCCTATTCCGACGACCTTGATGACCGCGAGATAGTTCTGCGGTGCTGCCACGAGGAGGATACCTTTCCGCTCGTTTTAACTTCTGGTCATCCCGGCGGCATTTATTTCCGCCGATCATGCCCCCAGGCTCGGGAAACTCTGCCCCAGTGGCGCTGCGGAATTCACCGCCAGGGCATCGTTCATCACCGTAAGGTTTCACCTTCAGGTAAAGATTTAGAGTTTTTACCGTCCGCACGATTGATACGGACAGTAGGGTGGGAAGGCACCCGGGTCAACTAACGCATCCGCGTGTCGCGTCACTTCGTCAGCGCGGTTCCCGGTGCGCTCACGTCGTAGTACGTTGCGTGAGTCCGCAGCAGAATGACGAGCTCTTCCGCCTTCTCGCGGGCCCGGTCGGTGCCGCCCCACAGCACGGTCACACCGCCGGTCAGGTCGAGCGTCACCTGGTCCGGGCTCGGCGCGCTGACCGACAGCACGGTCACCCGCAGGCTTTGCGGCAGTTCCGCGACCACCGCGGCGGCGGCGCTGACGTCCGGGCTGCCGCGCAGCGAGGTGGCCGAGGCTGTCTGGTAAAGCGGCAGCCCGAACGGATGGCTCGCCACCCACTGCACCACCACTCCGTGCGGGTCGATCAGGTCGAAGCCGCCGCCCGGGCCCGCTACCGCGAGCGCCGGCGTCCGCTCGTGCACCACGATGACTATCCGGTCCGGCCAGGACCTGGTGACCTGCGCGCTCAGTACCTGGGTGATGGTCTCCACCCGCGCCGCGACCTGGCCGGTATTCACCCGGATCAGCGGCGTGCCGAGCTGTATCGCGGCGGCGTCGAGGACCTGGGCCTCCGGAACCAGATGAGTACCGGTGACGACCACGGACCGGACGGCGAGCAGCCGGGAGCCGAACAGCGTCCAGGCTCCCGCGGCCAGCACACCGGTTACCGCAAGGGCGAAGAAGACCGCCTTCCACGGTCGGCGCAGCCCCAGCAGGCGGCGGGGCCTGCGTGGCGCCCGGGCCTGCGGCGAGAGGCCGACCGGTGCGCTCACCCGCCCCGCCGCCCCCGGAGTGCCTCCACGAGCCGCGGCCCGAGCATCGTGACGTCCCCGGCCCCCATGGTCAGCACCACGTCGCCCGGCCCGGCGCTCGCCGCGACCGCGGCGAGCGCCTCCGCGCGGTCGGGCACGAAGCGGGCACGGCCGCCGGGGACGGCGTCGGCCACCAGCGCGCCGGTTACCCCCGGCTCGGGGTCTTCGCGGGCAGCGTAGACGTCGAGCACCAGCACCTCGTCGGCCAGCCCCAGCGCGGCGCCGAACTCGCCGGCGAAGATCCTGGTCCGGCTGAATAGGTGCGGCTGGAAGATCGCGATGACCCTCCCGGCGGGCGTATCAGCTACCAGGTCCCGCGCGGCCCGCAGGTCGGCGGCGAGTTCGGTCGGGTGATGCGCGTAGCTGTCCAGCACCCGCACCCCTGCGGCCTCTCCCTTGACCTCCATCCGGCGCCGGGCGCCGCGGTAGCAGGAGATGGCCGCGGACACTCGCGGCGGCGCGAAGCCCAGTTCGACCGCGGCGGCGAAGGCGGCGGTCGCGTTCAGCGCGTTGTGGTGCCCGGGTACCTGAACGGTCATCTGGGCATGGACCTCACCGAACGGGCTGGCCTGCGCTGCGACCGCGAAGCTGACCGCCATCCCGCGGGAGGCGACATCGGTGAGCCGGTAGTCAGCGTCGGCCGACTCGCCGTAGCTGCGCAGGCGCGCCGGGCCGCCGGTGGCGAGGCGGGCCGCGACCCGCTCGGCGCCGGGGTCATCCGCGCAGGTCAGTACCAGGCTGGAGACGCCGCGGCCGAACGTGGTGAAGGCCGCCTCGATGTCGGCGAGGCTGGCGTAGTTGTCCAGGTGGTCGGCCTCCACGTTGGTGATGATCGCGACGTCAGGCGCCAGCACGAGGAATGACCCGTCGCTCTCGTCGGCCTCCGCGACGAAGTCCGTGCCCGCGCCGTCCTCCGCGCCGAGCCCGGTCTCGGTGAGTATGCCGCCGATGACGTACCCGGGATCGGCGTCGCACTCGCGCAGCACCGTGGTGAGCATCGACGTGGTGGTGGTCTTCCCGTGCGTGCCGGCCACCGCGATCACCCGCCGACCGGCCATGACCGAGGCGAGGGCGTTCGCCCGGTGCAGGACGCGCATGCCCCGCCGGGTGGCCTCGGCCAGCTCGGGGTTGTCCTCGCGGATGGCGGTGGACAGCACGAGCGTGTCGCCTGAGCCCAGCGTGCCGAGGTTGCCGGCCGCGTGCCCGACGTGCACGTCAGCGCCGAGCGCGAGCAGCTCATCGAGCAGCGCCGAGGGCGCGGCGTCGCTGCCGGACACGGCCATGCCCCTGGCCAGCATGATCCGGGCGATGCCCGACATGCCAGCGCCGCCGATGCCGGTGAAGTGGACGCGGCCAAGGCCGGCGGCCGGCACCGGGTCACCCGGCGTCAGTAGCCGGCTGCGTGAATGGGTTGGCACCCGTGCCCTCCACAATCTCGAAGACCGCCTCGGCGAGCAGCCGGTCCGCCTCGGCGCGCCCGAGCGACGCCGCCGCCTCCGACATGTCCGCGACCTGGTCGATGTTGACCAGCACGGGCAGCAACGTGTCGCGGACCCAGTCGGCGGTCAGCTCCTCGTCGGATACCAGCATGCCGCCGCCCCGCTGCACGATCGGAAGCGCGTTCAGCCGCTGCTCGCCGTTGCCGATCGGCAGCGGCACGAACGCCGCGGGCAGGCCCACCGCGGTGAGCTCGGCGCAGGTCATCGCGCCGGCCCGGCACAGCGCGAAGTCCGCCGCGGCGTAGGCGAGATCCATCCTGTCGATGAAGGTCGCGGCCACGTACGGCACGCCGGTGGACGTGGCAGGCGCGTCCGCGCCGTTGCGCGGGCCGATGATGTGCAGCACCTGGACCCCGGCCTCGCGGAGCCAGCCGGCCGCGCCGAATACCGCGGCGTTCAGCGACCGCGCGCCCTGCGACCCGCCGGTTACCAGCAGCACCGGCAGGTCGGGACGAAGCCCGAAGTGGGAGCGGGCCTTGTCACCGAGCGCGAGCCTGTCCAGGCCCGCGATCTCCCGCCTGATCGGGATGCCGATGTACGTCGCGTTCCTGAGCACCGCGTCCGGATGGCCGGTGAAGACGTGCGTGGTGAACCTGGCTCCGATCTTGTTGGCAAGGCCGGGCCTCGGGTTCGCCTCGTGCACGACCATGGGCACCTTGCGTCGCCGTGCCGCCAGATAGGCCGGGGTGGCGACGTACCCGCCGAAGCCGACGAGTACCTGCGCCCGGGTGCGGTCAAGCACGGCGGCAGCCGCGTTGACGGCGCCCGCCATCCTGCTTGGCACCGTGAGCAGCTTCGGCGTCACCGTCCTCGGCAGCGGCACGGCGGGGATGAGCTCGAGCGGATACCCGCGCAGCGGTATCAGCCGGGTTTCCAGGCCGCGTTCGGTGCCAAGGCATGTCACCTCTGTGCCGGGATCGATGCGCCGCAGCGCATCCGCCAGCGCCATGGCTGGCTCGATATGACCGGCAGAGCCACCGCCGGCGAGCAATACCCTCATGTTTAGTCCCTGAACTGCTGCCGCTTCATCGTCGGCGCTTTGGTAGACCGAGCCAGCTTAGAACGCGCCACGGCCAGCCGGGGCCGCGTGCGGCCAAAGCTTCCCGCGCGCCTGGCTCGAGCCTGGCGAACGACATCAGCATGCCCAGCGCGACCATCGTTACGAGCAGCGACGACAGCCCCGCCGAGACCAGCGGCAGCGGCACCCCGGTGATCGGCACGACGCCGATCACCGCGCCGATGTTGACGATGGCCTCCAGCACGATCCAGGCCGTGATGGCCGTCGCGGCCAGTCGGCAGAACACGTCGGGCACCCGCCTGGCAATCCGCAGCCCGGCGAAGGCGAGGCCGCCGTAGAGGAACGTCACGCACAGCGTGCCGATGAGCCCGAGTTCCTGGCCGATGATGGCGAAGATGAAGTCGTCGGTCGACTCCGGCACCCAGCCCCACTTCTCCGTGCTGGCGCCCAGGCCCACGCCGAAGATGCCGCCGGACCCGACCGCGTACTGGCCCTGGATCTGCTGCATGTCCTTGCCGGTGGGGCCGCCCTGCTGATCAAGGAAGCCGGAGATGCGCTCGAAGCGGTACTTCTCCGAGACGATCATGAGCGCGATGGCCAGGCCCATCAGGACCAGCATGCCGAAGAACACGCGGCCAGGGGTGCCGATGACCCATAGCAGCGCGAGGAAGATGACCAGCAGGATGAACGTGGTGCCCAGGTCGTCACCCGTCATCACGAGCAGGCAGAGCAGGCCCGCGCCTGGCATCAGCGGCACCAGCATGTGCCGCCAGTCGGCCAGCTGGCCCAGCTTCTCCTTGCGGGCGAGCAGGTCGGCGCCCCATACCACCAGCGCGAGCTTGGCCAGCTCGGACGGCTGGAGCTGGAAGCCGCCGATGGCGATCCACCGGGACGCGCCGCCGGACGAGACGCCGATGCCGCGGATGAGCGTGAGCGCC
>Ga0335073_10015183_pt1 | contig 10773 bp, 8 predicted proteins | sample Lox_Sample_22_FD_207093 | JGI IMG/M metagenome (GOLD analysis project Ga0335073, IMG submission 207093) | Soil microbial communities from Loxahatchee National Wildlife Refuge, Florida, United States - Lox_Sample_2.2 | ecosystem: Environmental > Terrestrial > Soil > Wetlands | place: USA: Florida...
GCATCCATTCTCGCCGTCGATGGCGGGGGCGGCGGCGGGGGCGGGGGGTGTGGTCATGCGCGGTCTCCTTCTCCCGCGGCAGCGAAAGCGCTGCCTGCGAATGGCGTGCCCTCACTGTGCGCTCGGACACTGAAGATGCCCGTCAACCGGCGCTCAATAACGAATTAATAACTGCATGATTCTTATGCGGCGACTTATTAAGCGCAAAATGCAGCGGCTAAGCGCGCGAGGTAAGACTGCGGAAGAGCTGGACGGTATCCGTCCCTGGAGACACCCCGAGCTCATCGCGCAGGGCGTCCGAGCACAGCCGGTACTGCCGGCTCACGAGCTGCTGCTGGTTCTGCAGGGCATAACAGCGCATCAGGAGCCGGTGCGCCGGCTCACAGCACTGGTCGGCGGTCAGCGCGAGCTGGCCGAACTGTACGGCGGCGGCGACATCGCGCTGTTCCAGGTGGATTTCGCCCAGCTCCTCGACGGCTCGTAGGTACAGGTCCCTGAGGCGGCGTTGCTCGGGAAGGTACCAGTCGCCGTCCCTGTCGTCTTCAAACAGCGGCCCTCGGTAAAGGCGCACCGCTCGCAGGTACGCAGTGACCGCGTGCGCGGCGTGGCCGCCGCGCCGGGCGAGCTCGGCATGTTGCAGGGCGGTGAGGAATTCGCTGCGGTCGATCCACCACATGAACTCGGGATTCGGCAGGTAGCACCCGTCCTTGTACAGGATGTACTGCGCCTTCCTCCCGTGCTGGTCGAGAGTGTTGCGCAGGCTGTACAGCGCCGCGTTGAGGTTGTTGCGCGCAGAGCTCACGCTGTGGTCGGGCCACATCAGTTCCATCAGCACCTCGCGCCTGACCGGACGGCCGATCTGGACCACCAGATACTGAAAGACCGTCCGGGCCTTGAGGCTGTTCCACCGTGCGATGCGGCGCCCGGCGACGGTTAAGTCCAGCGGCCCCAGCACGCAGGCCGCCACCTCGGCGCCGGGGACGACCGGCTGTCGCGCCGACGGCGGCCCGGCGCCGATGACCGGAGCTCCCGGCGCCGCGAGCGCGACCTGAGCGTCGGGCGCCTGTCCGGGGGCGGGGCCAACGCCGCGCGCCCACCAGCGCCTCGCACGCCGGCCCTCGCCGCGCTGCGGGTCCGAGACCGTCAGCGGTGCGGCCCGCTCGTCGGCCACCCTGATATGCCGCTCCCAGCTGGCCAGCAGCGCCTCGATCCCTTGCCGCACCTCCTGAGACAGGAGGCGCTGAGCCCGGGCGGCCGCATCAAGCTCCGATGCGATGCGCAGTTGCTCCGCACCGGACGCGCACAGCTGGCGCAAGGTATCAACCGTGATGGCGGAGCCCGCGTCGCGCAGGCTGGCAAGCATCCGTTCGGCCTCGCCGAACTGCTCTTCCAGCACCAGCTGCCGCAGATCCGCGATGGCAGCCAGGGTCACGGACCTGCCCGGTCGGCGGTTGCGCTGCGGCCTGAATGGCCCGCGCATAGGGTCGCTGTCTGGTGTCATCGGCGTTGTCCCCGGCTTCGGATAGCTCTCGGGAGGCTGCCGCGAGCCCGTGGACCCCCTCGGCCGCCCTCCGTGCCAGATGCCTCATGGTGTGAAGGGCTGATGCCTCATCGTGTAATGAGGCGACGTCATCGTCAAGGAATGGTCTAGCCACCTTTAAGAGAAAAACACACCTTCTCCAAGAGAACTCCATATCCGCGACACGACGCCGGACAGATCATCACCAGCCGCGCGGTCGCCGCCGGTGAAGCTCACGCCGCCCTGGGCGAAGGTCGCGTTGCCGCCGCCGCGCCCGCCGGTCACGGCCAGAACCCGGCCGAGCACGGCGGTGGCGGGCGTCTCCGCGGCGAGATCGCCTGGCACGCTCACGCCGACCCGCAGCGAGTGCGCCTGCGGGTCGGGCGCAAGCAGCACGACCGTCGCGTCCAGCTCGCCCGCCAGCCGGCGGGCCTGGCCGGGCAGGTCGGACGGGACCAGCGCGGGTTCGCTGACCACCAGGTAGCGACGGCCGGACGGGGCGGTTCGCACCGCGCCGGCCAGCGCGCCGGCGGCGAGCCCGGGCTGCCCGCCGTCCCGGGACCGGCCCGCCCGGGCGGCCAGCGCCTCGACGCGCACCGGCAGCTGGTCGACCGGGACCCGCAGCCGGGCCGCCAGGCCGCGCAGCAGCCGTTCGCGATCCAGCGTGCGGCGCACCGCGGCGTCGCCGGTGACGGCCTCGATCCGGCGGGCGCCGGAGCCGATGCTGCCCTCGCTGACGATCCGGAACAGGCCGATCTCGGCACTCTCGCGCACGTGCGTGCCGCCGCATAGCTCGGTGGAGAAGTCTCCGAACGAGACGACCCTCACGTCGTCGCCGTACTTGTCGCCGAAGAAGGCAATGGCGCCGTCGCGGATCGCGTCGCCGTATGGCTTGACCTCGGTGGTGCGCCCGATGTTCTCCAGCACCTCGGCGTTGACCAGCCGCTCGACCTCCTCGGCCTGGTCGTCGCTCAGCGCGACCGGGTGCAGGAAGTCGAACCGCAGCCGGTCGGGGGCGACCAGGGACCCGGCCTGGCGGACCTGCGGGCCGAGGACGCGGCGCAGGGCCGCGTGCAGCAGGTGTGTCGCCGAGTGGTTGCGCATGACCGCCCGGCGCCGCGGCGCGTCGACCGCCAGGGCCACGTCGTCGCCGGTGCGCAGCTCTCCCTCGGTCACCTCGACGTCGTGCACGTGGCGGCCGCCGAGATTCCTGGTGTCGGTGACCCTGGCGGCCAGGCCGGGTCCGGTGATCAGGCCGGTGTCGCCGACCTGCCCGCCGCCCTCGGCGTAGAACGGGGTCTGGTCGAAGACGGCCAGGCCGCGCCGGCCCGCGGTCAGCGCCTCGGCCGGCCCGTCCGGCCCGACCAGGGCAGCGACCCGGGCCGAGGCCGTGAGCTGCTCGTGGCCGAGAAAGCGTGTCGGCGCGAGCTCCAGGGCGGTTATGACCTGCGTGTCCGCCCCGGCGGCCGCGCCGGGAACGGCGTCCGGCCCCGGCCCGGACGGCGCGCCGCGGGAACGCTCGCGGTGCTCGGCCAGCAGCCCGGCGAACCGCGGCTCGTCGATCGAGCCGCCCCGGTCGGCCGCGAAGTCCCTGATCAGGTCCGCGGGCATGCCGTGCGTGGCGAACAGCCGGAACGCGTCGTCGCCGGAGATCACCGCGCCGGGACCGGTGGCCAGCGCGGCGAGCCGGTCCAGCCCGCGACGCACCACCCGCCCGAAGTCGCGCTGCTCGCGGGCCATCAGCTCCAGGGTGCGGTCCCGGCCCGCGGCAAGCTGCGGGTAGTGGCCGTGCATCCGGCCGATGACCGCGTCGGCCACCTCGGCCAGGTCGAAGCGGGCCGCACCGGCCTGGGTCGCGAGCGCGATGACCTTGCGCAGCAGCCGCCGCGGTATGTAGCCGCGGCCCTCGTTCGACGGCGCCACGCCCTCGCTGAGGATGAACGTCGACGCCCTGATGTGGTCCGCGACGATCCGGATCTCCCGCTGGCCCGCGTCGGTCCCGGCCAGCGCGTCGCTGACCGCGGCGACGACCGGGGCCAGCAGGTCGGTCTCGTACGCGGACTCGCGGCCCTGCAGCACCATGGCCATGCGCTCCAGGCCGGAACCGGTGTCCACGCTGGAGAACCGGAGCGGCTCGAGCCGCCCGCCGGGCAGGCGGTTGTACTCCATGAACACGCCCGCGTTCCAGATCTCGATGTACCGGCCGCTGGTGTCGAACTCCCCGCCGGGCCGGTACGCCTCGCCGTGCTCCGCGCCGGTGTCGTAGAACACCTCGGTGCACGGCCCGCACGGCCCGGTCTCGCCGGCGGACCAGAAGTTGTCCTCCGCGCCCAGGTACACGACGTGGTCCCTGGCCACCCCGGCCCGCTCCCAGGCGGCGGCGGACACCTCGTCCGCGGCGATGCCGAGGTCCGGGTCGCCGCCGAACACGGTCATGTACAGATCGCCGCGGTCGAACCCGAACCCCTGGGTGAGCAGCTCGAAGGCCAGCTCGACCGCCCGGTCCTTGAAGTAGTGGCCGATCGACCAGCTGCCGAGCATCTCGAAGAACGTCAGGTGGTGCCGGTCGCCGACGTCGCCGATGTCGACCGTGCGCACGCACGGCTGAACGTTGCACAGGTCCGGAGCGGGCGGCAGGGCCTCGCCGAGGAAGTACGGCTTGAGCGGGGCCATGCCGGCGTTGATGAACAGCAGCGACGGGTCGTTGGCCGGGATGATCGAGGCGGACCCGATCCGGGCGTGCTGGCGCTGGGTGAAGAAGCCCAGGAACGTGTCGCGGATCTCGTCGCTGCCGTACGGGCGGTTCATGCAGCCACGTTGCCAGGCCCCGGCGCGGGCGGCCAATGATTTTCCGTGGCGCGCACGTCTATAGCTCGACGTTCCCTGCCACGCAGGTGACGGTGCCGCCGCCGACCCAGATCGTGCCGTCGTCGTCCCGGGACACGTGAACCCGGCCCTGCCGGCCGAGCGCGGTGCCCTGGCTGGCCACGTACGGCGCGGTAACGCGGCCGGTGCGCAGCAGCCAGCCGGCCAGCGAGGCGTTCAGGCTGCCGGTCACCGGGTCCTCGTCGGTCCCGCCGCCCAGCTTGGGGGTGAACGCCCGGACCTCGAACGCCTGCGGCGAGCCCGGCGGGTACGGGCCTGCCACCCCCAGGTCGAGGTCGGTGACCCCGGGCCGGAGCGCGAGCACCGCGTCCGCGCTGCCCAGCAGCACGGCCACCCAGCCCGGGCCGTTGTCGGCCCACTCGGCGTCCACGATCTCGCCGCGGCCGATGCCGAGCACCTCGGCGATGTGGCGCACCAGCGTCTCGTCCACCGGCCCGGACCGCAGCAGCGGCGGCGCCGCGAACGCCAGGCCGCCGGCGGTGCGGCGCAACGGCACCAGCCCGGCGCCGCACTGCTGCACGATCGTCGCGTCCTTTGCCGGCGTGCCGCCGCCCTCGAGCCAGGCGTGGCAGGTGCCCAGCGTCGGGTGGCCGGCGAACGGCAGCTCGACCGTGGGGGTGAAGATCCGCACGCGGTAGTCGGCGCCGTCGGCGGCGGGCGGGAGCACGAACGTGGTCTCGGACAGGTTCGTCCAGCGCGCGAACCGCGCCATGTCCCCGTCGGCCAGCCCCGCCGCGTCGAGTACCACGGCAACCGGGTTGCCAAGGTACGGGGTCGTGGTGAACACGTCGACCTGCCGGAACCCGCGCCGCATGGCTGCGAGTGTGCCATGTGGTGCCCGCTCCCCGCGAATGGGGTGCCAGGTCCATGTCCCGGCGGCCCGGCCGGCCCTACCGTGGTGGTGACCATCGCCGCGAGCTAGCGAACCGAGGCCACAGTCGTGAGTACCATCCCGTTCCGTCCGACGGATTCCGGCCGCCGCGGGGCGGTCCCGATGCGCCCGGCCTACTTGCGGCCCGCGGTCGCCGTGGCCAGGTTCGTCGGCCTGGTGCTGGCGGGCGGGATCATCGGCGGGGTGGCCGCCTGGCTGCTTGGCGCGTCGCTGCTCATGCTGCTGCTGGTCCCGGTCGCGCTGCTGTCGCCCCGGACGCGCTGGCTTGGGGTGCCGTTCCTGGCGGTCACGGCGTGGCTGGTCCGCCCGCTGGCCTGGCTGGAGCGGCACCGGGTGCGCCTGATGACCGGCACCCGGGTGCAGGCTGCCTACCTGCCGATGCGCGGGCCGCGGCCGGCGCGGGTCCGCCCGCTGCTTGGCGACCCGGGCACCTGGCGCGACCTGGCCTGGCTGGCCACCGCCGGCGTGACCGGGGCGCTTAGCGTGGCAGACCTGGCCGTGCTGGCGGCGTGCCCGGCCCTCGTTGTCGCGGCGCCGTTCTGGGTCGCGTTCGACCACGGGCCGCACGGTCTGCGGGCGCTGGTCCTGATCCCGCTCGGCGTGGCCTGCCTGGTCGCGGCCTGGCGTGGGGGCGGCGGCCGCCGGCGCCGGGTGCCGCTGGAAACGGCCCGGCTGTCCGGCCGGCTGCTCGCCCCCTCGGATAGTGCCCGGCTGCGCGCGCAGATGGAGCACCTGGCCGAGACCAGGGACGAAACCGTCGACGCCCGGGCAGCGGAGCTGCGCCGGATCGAGCGCGACCTGCACGACGGGGCCCAGGCCCGGCTGGTGTCGCTGACGATGAGCCTCGGCATGGCGGAGGAGGAGTTCGACCGCCGGCCCGAGGCGGCCCGCCAGCTCGTCGCCGAGGCCCGGGCATCGGCCCGCACCGCGCTGAACGAACTGCGCCACCTGGTCCGCGGCATCCAGCCGCCGGTGCTGACCGAGCGCGGCCTGGGCGGCGCGGTCGAGGCGCTCGCGCTGGCCAGCGCCGTCCCGCTGGAGGTGAATGTGGCGCTGGACGAGCGGCTGCCCGCGCCGCTCGAGTCGGCCCTGTACTTCGTGATCGCGGAGGCCATCGCCAACATCGCCCGGCACTCCCACGCAAGCTGGGCGTTCGTCAGGCTGTGGGAGGAGCAGGGCAGGCTGCGGCTGATGGTGCACGACGACGGTCACGGCGGGGCGGACCCGGCGCGGGGCAGCGGCCTGCGCGGGATCGAACGGCGGCTGGCCGCCTTCGACGGCCGCCTGACGCTGAGCAGCCCGGCGGGCGGCCCGACCGAGCTGTTCGCCGAGCTACCCTGCCGCCTGTGACGTCCGTTGTCGTCGTCGAGGACCTGCTGCTGCTGCAGGACGGCCTGATCCGTCTGCTCAGCACCAACGGGTTCGAGATCGCCGCGGCCGTCGACAACGGCCCCGCGTTCCTCGAGGCGCTCGAGGCGCACCGGCCCGAGGTGGCCGTGGTCGACGTGCGGCTGCCGCCGACATTCACCGACGAGGGGCTGCGCGCCGCGATCGAGGCGCGCCGCCGCCGTCCGGGCTTCCCGGTCCTGATCCTGTCGCAGTACGTCGAGCAGCTCTATGCGCGCGAGCTGCTCTCCGACGGCGCGGGCGGCGTCGGCTACCTGCTCAAGGACCGAGTCGGGGACGTGCGCCAGTTCGTCGAGGCGGTGCAGCGGGTGGCCGGCGGCGGGACCGCGATGGACCCCGAGGTGATCGCCCAGATCCTGGCCCGGCGCTCCCGGCGTACGCCGCTGGCCGAGCTCACCCCGCGCGAGCACGAGGTGCTCGCGCTGATGGCCGAGGGCCGGACCAACGCCGCGATTGCCCGCCGCCTGGTCATCACAAGCAAGGCGGTCAGCAAGCACATCGCCCGGATCTTCGACAAGCTCGGCCTGCCGCCGTCCGACGACGACCACCGTCGCGTGCTGGCGGTCCTTGCCTACCTCAACTCGAACGGCTGAGCACCCGGCTGAGCTTGGACGGCGAGTCCGAAAGCCGGGCTCCCGCCGCGGTCAGCCGGGAGCGGGCGGCGGCCAGGATCTCCGGCCCGCCGGACACCAGCTCGACCTCGATCTCGCGCCAGGTCAGCGGCTCGCCGCCGCCCGGCACCCGGCCGGTGACCAGGTCGTCGGCCACCTCGGCCAGGATCTCCCCGCCGGGGGCGGTGACGTTGCGCACCGTGCGCCTGGTCTGCAGTACCGCGACCAGCCGCAGCGGCTGGTCCCTGACCTGGTCGGACACCAGCGCCGCGAGCTCCGCGGGAACGCCCGCGGACGAGTCGCCCAGTGGCGCCCGCAGCTCGCGCCGGCTTGCCGCGCCGGCCGGCAGCTTCAGGTGCCAGCCGGCGTCGGTGCCGCCGGTCCGGCGCCTGAGCGTGATCTTGGCCGCGGCCAGACGCAGGTCAGGAGTGTCAAAGTAGCTGGCCTCCAGCAGCCTTACCTCCGGATCGCTCACCGCCGACCGGTCGACCAGGCCGCTCAGGTCCGGGACCGCGAAGTCGGGGCTCGCCTCGAACTTCAGCTCGGTCTCCATGTGCTCCGTCGGCCTGTCGCCCATGCAGAAAGGCTATGACACCGGATGCCGGAGTCCGCGACCGCGGCATCGGGCGGCCCGGGCCGGGCGGGTCCGCGTGTTGGCCTCGCGCTGCGCCAGTCACGGTGCGACACTTGCCGTTGACGTTCCGTGCTCGGGCGGGATCATAGGGGACGGGTGGATCTGATGGGCCTCCTCACGGAGCGGGACGGAGCCGGTGATGGTTTCGAGGAAGTGACCATCCCGCTCGTGCCCGTCGAGATGGAGCCGGTCCCGTGCCCGGCCGACGTTGGCGAGACGGCCCGCGCTGCCGCCGGAAACGACGCGGGCCGCCCCGGCCAGGCACCGGACGGCGGGGTCATGCTCCGGCGCCGCTCCGCGCTGCCCAGCCGCCGCTGCGTGCTCTACCTGCACTGCCAGCGCGACCCGTTCGTGCCGGAGGATCTCGTCCTCTGGTACACCGAGCGCGGCTTTCACTTCTACGTGGCCGACCTGCGCCCGTCGCAGGACGAGCCGCCCCGCCGCCGGCCGCGCCCGGGTCACGCCGGGCGCCTCGCCCGGCTGGACGCCGCCTGCCGCCACCTGCGGGAGGCCGAGGGAATCGACATGATCATCGTGAGCGCACACGGCGCCGGCGCGCTCACCGCCGCCCTCTGGTGCGACGCGCGGCGCGACGCGGGCACTGCGGACGCGCTGATCCTGTCCAGGCCCGCGTTCGGGCGGCGGCTGCGGCGCGGTCTCGCCATCGCCTGCCCGGTGCTGGTGCTGAGCCCGGCCCGCCGCGCTGCCCACGGCCGCGCGGCCAGGCGGGGCGGGAACGACGCAGCGATCCGGCTCGGCCCGCATGTGACCTGGCTGGACCTGGAGGACGGACTGGACGGGCGCACGCCCGGCGCCGAGGCCGGCCGGCGCCGGTTCTTCGACGAGATGGGCCGGTGGCTCGGCGCCTACATGTACGGTTCGGTCCGCGACCAGCTGCTGTGACCGGCTGCCCCGGCGGGGCGGCTAGCCGCTCGTGACCGAGACCGAGACGCTCGGGTAGCCACTGGCCCCGTTCGGCTCCGGCGGCTCCTGCAGCGAGGTCTGCGTGTAGCCGGTCGCGTCCGTGGCCCGGGCCTCGATCACGTGGTTGCCCGGCCTGGCGTCCCAGTCCCACACCCACTGCCGCCAGCAGTCGATATCGGGCACGGCGGCCAGCCTGGCCTCGTTCCACGGGCCGTTGTCCACGCGGACCTCAACCGCCGCGATCCCCTTGTGCTGCGCCCAGGCCACGCCCGCCACCTTTGTGGTCCCGGGCTTCAGCGGGCCGTTGCCCGAGGGCACGTCGATCCGGGACTCGGTCTTGATCGGTGCCTGCTGCGCCCAGCCGCGCTGCGCCCAGTAGGCGACGTTCTCGGAGAACGTGGTGACCTCGATGTCGGTGATCCACTTGCACGCGGACACGTACCCGTACAGGCCGGGAACCACCATGCGAACCGGGAACCCGTGCTCGACCGGCAGCGCGGTGCCGTTCATCGCAACGGCGAGCATCGCGTCCCGGCCGTCCATGACGGTCTGCAACGGCGTGCCGGAGGTGAAGCCGTCGGACGAGGTGCACAGCAGCTGGTCCGCGCCCGCCCGCACCCCCGCCTGGCGCAGCAGGCTGGCCAGGCTCGCGCCGAGCCAGAGCGCGTTGCCGATGTAGGGCCCGGCGACCGGGTTGGAGACGCAGGTCAGCGTGATGTAGTCGGCGGTCAGCGGGCGCCGGATCAGCTCGGCGAAGGAGAGCGTGATCTCGCGCGCCACCATGCCGTGTATCCGCAGCTGCCAGCTGTCCGGCGGGATCTCCGGCAGCACGATCGCGGTGTCCACCCGGTAGAACGGGCCGTTCGGCGTGATGAACGAGCTCAGGCCGGGTATCCGCAGGTCGCTGCCGGCCGGGAGCGCGGGCGCGGGGTGCGCGGGCGCGGGTATGCGCAGCGACGCCTGGGCCTGCGTGACGCTGGTGCTCTCGGTGAGCACGCGCCCGCCCAGGTAGGCCACCGCCGCGGCCCCGGCCGCGACGCCGCCGGTGACCAGGAAGGTCCGCCGCTCCGGCGACGGCTGAATATCCCGGGGGGGACGACCATGCGGCCCCGGCGGGGCGGAGCCGGGGATGCCAGTGCCGCTCGCGGGGGAGCCGGCGGCAGCGCGCCCGGCGGGCCTCGGCGCCGAGGTCGCGCGCCGTGCGGCGCCGATGAGCACCACCAGGGCGAACGCCCCGACCGCCGCCCCGGCCAGGGTCGGCAGCGCGTAGCCGGGGGTGGCGGTCGGCCGGGTGATCGCCGCGGCCAGGCCGATCACCGTGAAGGCGGCGAGCCCGGCCATCCCGTACCAGAGCCTGCGCAGCGCCAGCGCGCCCACGATCGCTGCATAGATCGCCAGCACCGCACCGATCCCGCTGAGCAGGACCAGCTTGTCGTGCGTGCCGAAGGCGGATATCGCGAAGTTCTTCACGGGGGGCGGGGTGAGGCCGATCGCAGCCTCGCCGACCGCGGCGACGGGACCGCTGGCGGGGGCCACGATCCCGGCGACCAGGTAGCCGATGGCGGCCGCCACGGCGGCGGTGAGCAAACCGGCGATCATCCCCCAGCCGGATCGCGTCCGGTCGGTCTCAGGAGTCACACTCTTAATTCGGCGCGGGAATGCGGGCGGATTGGCCGGCGGCTCATTCACGCCGCCACGCTATGCCGCGGCCGGCGGCGCCGGCGCGGCGAGGCGGGCATCTGGCCAAGCCGGCCGCGGCGCTGCTACGAATCTAGGGCGTGGAGGGGAGTTGACCGGAGGCAAGCGCGGAGCGCGGGGCGAGCCCGCCGGGCGCCCGGAGCCGGGCGCCGGCGGCCCGGGCGGCCCCGGCGGCGCCCATGATCTCGCAGACCAGCTGGGG
>Ga0335073_10015184_pt1 | contig 10773 bp, 12 predicted proteins | sample Lox_Sample_22_FD_207093 | JGI IMG/M metagenome (GOLD analysis project Ga0335073, IMG submission 207093) | Soil microbial communities from Loxahatchee National Wildlife Refuge, Florida, United States - Lox_Sample_2.2 | ecosystem: Environmental > Terrestrial > Soil > Wetlands | place: USA...
GCCGACGGCAAGACCTGCCCGACGCTCGCCGACACCGACCGCGGCACGTGCGTGGTCGTTGGCAAGGTGGTGCGGGATCCGGAGGCGCTCGCGGGACTCGGGATCGGCAATGACGAGATGGCAGTGGAGGTGCCCGCCTCGCTGCTAGGGAGGTGACCCGGGACATGCTTGACGAGCGCGGACTGGACGAGTTCTTCACCGCGCACTTTCACCGCACCGCGTTCCGCCTCGAGGTGCGCGACCGCTACGCCGTCGCCTCAGACGGCGGGGACTTCGCTCGTTACCTCGCCGGCGAGGAGCTGCCCGACGCGGCGCGCAAGAACGCGTGGCTCGACGAGCTGCGCGCCGACACCGCGGCGGGGAAGCGCTGGCAGTGGGTACACGTGGTACGAAGCCCGCTGTCGGATTATCTCCGCTACGCCTTCGAGTGGGGCTACGCGATCAACATTCACGCTGGTGCCGATGTCCGCGTCCTCGACCTGGCCGAGCATCCGCGGCCCGCAGGCCTGCCCGACGAGGACTTCTGGCTGCTCGACGACGAGGCCGTCCTGGTCATGCACTACGGCGACGCCGGCGAGTTCCTCGGCGCCGAACCAGCCGACCCGGCCGAGCTGCCCCGGTACCGGCACGCCCGTGAGGCCGCCTGGCAGGCTGCGGAGCCTTTCGCCCGCTACTGGGCACTGCACCCCGGCTACCACCGGGCACGGGTTGCGTGACCGCCGGGCCTGAGCGCGGCCAGGACTGGCTGTCCGCCACGCTGCGCGACCTGCGTAAGGCCGCCGGGCTGTCCGGCATGGAAGCGGCCCGGCGGCTGGGGACATCGCAGCGGCGCATATCAAACATCGAGACGGGCCGCTTCGTCCCCCGCGAAGACGAGATCCGGGCGCTCGCGAAGTTCTACCGGGCGAGCGCCGATACCCGCCGCCAGCTGCTGCGGGCCGTCGCCGACCTGCGCGTTACGCCGACGCCCAGGGCCCGGATCGTGCTCGCCCGCGGCGCCTGGCGCATGCAGCAGCGCATTGCACGCGTCGAGGCCGACTCCGCCCGGCTCCGCGCCTTCCATTGCGCAATCGTCATCGGCCTGGTGCAGACGGCCGCCTACGCACGGGCCGTGTTCGCCGATGGCGGGGATATCACCGGCGAGGACCTCGACCGCTGCGTGGCCGAGCGGCTCGACCGCCAGCGGATCCTCGACTCCGGCCGGGACATCACGCTGCTCATGACCGAGGGCGCGCTAAGGTGGCAGGCCAACGGCCCGAGAGTGATGGCCGAGCAGCTAGGCCATATCGCCGAGGTCAGCCACCGGCCGCATGTCCGCGTCGGCGTCATTCCCTGGACGACTGCCGCCGACGTGTTCCCGCTGCATGGCTTCTCGATCTACGACGACCGGGCCGTTCTCGTCGGCACCCGCGTCGCAACCGCATTCCTGACCGAGCCGGAAGACGTCGCCGAGCATGTCAAGCTGTTCGGCGCCCTGGAGGAGCTCGCGGCCTGGGACGCCAGCGCTCGCGATCACCTTGGCCGGATCGCGGCCGACTTCCGCGCGCTCACCTGACATGGGCCCACCGAGGTCATGACCAGCCGATACCTGACACGTTCTATACACTGCCTAGCGGTGTGTGTATTGTCGTGTTGAGCGCTGATACAGGCAACGGAGGGAGGTAGCGCCTCCGGCCCGGGAGGAGATCCTCGCGGATGTGCTCTCGGGCCGGGAGTTGCAACCGACCGAAGGCGGGAGGTGCGCAGATGGCCCAGACGGCGGGTCCAGTCACGCGGCCAGCCTCCGGACTGCCGCTCCAGTTGCCGTGGCAGCGCTCACGGCCCGCTTGCCGGCCGGTAATCGGGGACGCACTCCTATTGCAGTTCATGCTACAGAGATGTAGCATACGAAGCATGACAGAGCTGACCGTCCGCCAGGCCAGGGAGATGCTGACCGCGTGGGCCGCCGAACAGGGTGAAGTGGCGAGCCGGCGCGACGAGGTCGTCCAGGCCGCGGTCGCCGCCGGCCTGAGCAAGTCCGAGGTCCACCGGCTGACCGGCATCGCGCGGACGACGATCGACCGCATTGTCAGTACCGGCCCCGGGCACCACGAGGAAGAGGGTCCGCGATGAGCAGATTCTTGAGGGCCTGCGTGGCCAGTGCGTGTCCGTACGCGCCGCGCATTTGCGGCATCTCCGGTCCCGTCTCGGCTGAAACGCAAGTTTCCGGTACGGCTGACCTGCAATTCCGTACGATCGCGGGAATGACCGCATCTTCCCGGCACGGCAGGCAGAGCACTGCTAATGCGGTTGGGCTTCACGGCCCTCCGGGGTTCAAATCCCCGATCCTCCGCCACTTGAGCAGCTGTTGCGTCCGGGTTCTGGGGCTGAGCGCACTGCTTCTTCTTGCTTCCCCGAGCCCTTGCGTGGCCTATCGCCGCCGTCGGCCCGGCCCGGCCCGGCCCGGCCAGGGCAAGGCAGAGCCCTGCTCTGCGCCGCGGTCATCGTGACGCCGCGCACTTACCGGCACCGCAGCCGGACCGGCATATCGGGAGACGACTGACTCCAGCGATAAAAGTAATAAAAGTCGCGAATGCCCTCTTGCGCGCATGACTCACACATGCTTAAATCTGACCAAATGTCCATAGGGCGACGTACCCTGGGGGGACTGCGCCTGCCGTGAATGCTGCGCATCGGTTTTAATATCGTCCTCTCTATGCCACTATCTGTACCGCCACTGGCGTGCGGGATGGCCTGACCCCTCTACTACCAGCCCGACCTCGCCACCTTCGCGCGAATCTGCGGACGGCCCACGATGGCCAACTGCAGGTCCAGCGTGACAGTAGGCCTGTAGTGCTACCTGGAGGAAAGGTTGTGAATGTGCTCTTCCTGGCCAGCAGCGTTGGCCTCGCCCTTTGTCGTTTGTTCCGGCCTGGCCTGCGCCGATCAAAATCACGACGCTAAGGACTGCGGATTCGCCGGCATTAACGGTGAGGGTTGGACAGCAGAGCATCATCCATTCTCTAGTCCCTCCTAAGGCATCGTCGGAAGAACAGAATCGATTACCCGTTCAACCTGGAATGCGCGACCGTGCACGACCTGGGAATCCCAGTGAGAACAGGGCTCCGGCACGGGGATATCTAGGCGACGGTTCGGGGGAGGCCATCATGAACAAGGGCACCTGGCTCATCGTCACCGCGCTCGCGCTCCTTATAGGGACGGCCGGGGCCGGCGTCGTCGGCTTCCTCATCGCTGCCCTGATCATCGCCGTCCCCTACCTGGTGTTCCTGCGACTGTTCCCCCGGACGAGGCATGGCGGCTGCAACGGGACCGGAGAGGTCAAGTCACGGCTGTACCCGTGGGCGTTCCATAAGTGCCGGGGCTGCGGCGGCGGCAGGCAAGTCCGCCACGGAGCCCGCGTCTTCGGTAGCGACCCGGTAAGGCGTGAGCACCGTGCCGCCGTGACATCCAGGGCGACCGCACAGTCGGAAAAGCGCTGGCGCTGAGGCAGCGATACGCCGCGCTGGATTACGACTTGATCAGCACCAGTCACCTGTCCGCGCAGACGGGTCACCGTCCGGCAGCGGGCGACCACAGTCTGAGGCGGGCAGCACGAACGGCACCAGGACCTCCGGCCGACCAGGGTCCGGCGATATTGCTCTCCGCTAACGCATTTCCCTAGACTTAGGCTGGCTCAGCGGCCGGACGAGGAGGACGCATGCCAGTCGACTGGGTTGTCGTGGGCCTGGATAACGGCGGGACGATGAACAACGGGACCGTTCTCGACCCTGAAGGCCGGTTCCTCCTCGACCAGATGGCCGAAGTTCCCAGCAACGTCAGGGAAGGCCCGGACAAGGCCATCCAGTGTCTGGTCGACGCGGTAGAGCAGGTGCTCCGGCTCACCGGCGTGCCGCTCGCGGCGGTCCGCGCGATAGGCCTCGACACGCCCGGCCCGGCCAGTGCGGACGGCGTGATCTCGTCGAAGGGCGCGACGAACTTCGGCGACGCCGGCTGGGGCGGCTTCGATATCCGCGGCGCACTGGCCGAGCGCCTCGGGCTTCCGGTCATCTACAACAACGACGGGAACGCGGCCGCGCTGTACGCGCACCACGTGCGGTTCGGCGTGGAGTCGGTGCGGTACAGTTCGGTGGCCGCGATCGTGGGCACCGGGCTGGGCGGCGGGCTCGTCGAGGCCGGGCGGGTGATCAAGGGCGCGGCCGGGATGGCCGGCGAACTGGGCCACGTCCCGATCCCGCTGGACGGCCTGCTGGGACCCGGCCAGCCGGCGCCTGCCTGCAACTGCGGCCAGTGGGGCGACGCGGAGAGCGTAGCCTCGCTCACCGGGATCTACAAGAACCTGCTGCCGTACTGGCTCACCAAGTACGACGATCACCCGATGGCCAGCCTGCCCGTGGGCGAGGCCGCCAAGCAGGTCCGTCGCTACGCTGAGCAGGGCGACGCCCTGGCCCTGGCGATCTTCAGGCAGCAGGCCATGGCGCTGGGACGGCTGTTCACCATCGCCGCGAACTTCTACGACCCCGGCGCCTACTTCCTGGGCGGCGGCGTGGTGGAGGCCGCGCCGCACTTCCGTGACTGGTTCCTGGCCGAGGTCCGGGCCAACACCGTGCTGCGCGAGGAACAGGCCCGGGCCGCGGAAATCGCGCTGGTGCCCGACCTGGACATGGCCGGCGCCCGCGGGTCCGCCATCGCCGCCCGCGACTGGCTCATCGGCGTGGACACCGGGGTCCAGCCCGCCGAACTGTAAGTCCTGGGCGGGCGGGACGAGGACGACCATGGTGAGCCGGACCGGCTCCTGGCCCTCGTTGCTGTAGCGGTGCGGGCGGCTGGCCGGGAAACGGGCCGACTGGCCCGGGCCGACCGTGTGGTGCTCCCCGCCCACGGTGAGGGTCAGCTGTCCCGTCTCGACCCAGACCATCTCGCGGGTGGCCGGGGCGTGCGGGTCACCGCCGAACTGCTCACCGGGCATCACCTCCCACCGCCACAGCTCGACCGCCCACGGCGGGTCGGTGGCGCCGATGATCGTGCCGGTGCCGCCGGACGGGCCGCGCCACAGGACACGGGCGGCGTCCGGGTTGCCGATCCGGACGGTCGGCTCGCCGCCCACGTCGACGAGCTGCGTGACGGGGACGCCGAACGCGTCGCCGAGGCGGGCCAGGGTGGTCAGGTTCGGGTTCGAGCGCCCCTGTTCGACCGCGACGAGCACGCCCTTGCTGACTCCGGAGCGCGCGGCGAGCTGGTCCAGCGACCAGCCGCGATCCGCGCGCAGCGCCCGCAAGGTCCGCGCCACGGCGGTCGTGATGTCGGGTACGTCCGCCATAATTCCTTTCCCGTCCGTCCGGTCGGTCGGTATGATGAACTAAACGTATCAATACTCCGACCGATGCCGGACTTTCCTGAGGACCCGATCGTGGTGACCATCCTGGCCCTGGCCGCGGCCATGCTCTACGGGACCGCCGATTTCCTCGGCGGGTTGGCTTCCCGCCGGGCGAGCGTGTTCGCCGTGCTGGCGCTGACCGTCCCGGCGGGTGCGGCCGTCATGCTGGTGGTCGCGCTGCTGGGTCAGGTGCCGGCCCTCGGCGGGCTGCTGGGGCATGGCGGCCTCGGTTCGCCGGCCGCCATGGGGGACTGGAGCGCGGCCGGGTGGGCGGCGGCCTCCGGCGTGTGCGGTGCCGCCGGCCTGATCGCCTTCTACGCCGGCTTCGCCTCCGCGCCGATCAGCGTCGTGGCGCCGGTCGCGGCCCTGGTCTCGGCGGTCCTGCCGGTGGGCGTCGCGATCGCCGGCGGCGAGCGGCCGGCCCGCACCGTGATCGTGGGCGGCCTGATCTGCCTGGTGGCGATCGTCATGGTCAGCGCCCAGCCGGCTGACCACCCGCCACGCGAACCCGATGACAGCGGGAACCGCCTGCCGACCCCAGGGCGGCTGCGGGCGCTCGGCTACGGTGCGGCCGCCGGGGCTGGCTTCGGCCTGTTCTTCATCTTCCTCAAGAACGCGGGCCAGTCCGGGGTGCTGTGGCCGGTGGCGATCTCGCGGTCGGCGGGAACGGTGGTGGCCCTCGCCCTCGCGCTGGCGACCCGGACGCGGCCGCGGCTCGGCCGGGGCGGCATCACCGGCGTGGCGCTGATCTCGGGAGCGATCGACGCCGCGGCCAACGTGTGCTACGTCCTGGCCACCCGGGCCGGCCTGTTCGGGCTGGCCGTGGTGATCACGTCGCTGTACCCGGGGATTACGGTCTTGCTGGCCAGGGTACTGCTGAGGGAGCGGATGCGCTGGCTGCAGCGGGCGGGCCTGCTGCTCGCCGCGGTCGGAGTGGTGCTCGTGACCGTATAGCCCGGCTAGTCGTCCTTGCGGTTGCGCCGGTTGTTCGAGTTGAGCCAGCGGGTCAGGACCTGCGCGAGCTCGTTGGCCACGTCGCTCGCGTCCGCCGGTTCCTCCTCTTTGAAGATCAGGCCGCAGACCTCGAGGTACAGCTGCTCGGGATAAGGGATGAAACGGACGTTGCGCAGCGCCTGGTCCTGTCCGGCCGACTCCACGATGAACTCGCCGTAGCCGAGGATCCGGCCGATCGTGGAGCGCTGGAAGCTCATGTCCGTCACCTTGGCCAGCGGCAGCATGCCCACCTTGCGGACGATGACGCCCTGAGCCAGCAGCAGCCGCTGGGACGTGACCACGAAGTAGTTGACGGCCCAGTCCCAGATCTTGATCCCGAGCCAGAGCAGGAGCACCAGCCAGACGAGCCAGATCACCAGGATGGCCGTGCCGTTGCCGTTCGTGACGTACTCGGTGAGCAAGCCCGCGATGGCCAGCCCCGCCAGGACCAGGGCAATAGGCCCGATAAGGACGGCCGGATGCTCGTGAACGCTGATCACCTGGCGCTCGTGGGGCAGGAGGTACCTGTTGACCGAGGCCGGGACCGTGTCGGTGTTCGGGGCCAGCCTCATCGTGCACCGTGCCTAGAGCGAGGCGAAGAAGTTAGAAAGTCCGTGGGCCACAGAGGTCAGGAAGGTCGCGATGTTGTGGACCACGTGAGCAGCGCCGGTGGGATCTTCGATGATCCACCAGATGACAAAGGCGACAGCCAGCCACCCGAGGACTGTCTTAAGATTCACGTCGCCTCCCAAAGGCGCCCGGACTCGTCTTAATCTGGTCGGAGAACCAATGCTAGCTTGAACCGAAATTCCGGCCAACGCTAACGGGGTGAAGCTGCCGTGTCGGCACCAGTTATGCCCCGTTCCCGACCCCAGTATGCCGGATCGAGGCCAGGAGTGCGCGGCGCGCCGGGTCGGCCACGCCGGCGCAGCTCAGGCGGACCGGCCGCCCGGGGTCGGCCTGATCGGCGATTCTGCCGTCGCGGCCGGTGGCTATCTGACAGCATTCCTCCGTGCAGAGCATGCTGGTGGGATGACGATGTCCGACGTGGGTGAGGCGGACTTCGCGCTCATCGTCTACCGGGAAGAAGACCAGTGGGAAGCCGACGTGCTGCCCGCCGCGGTCACCGACGATCTGGACGCCCTCGTGCAGGCGCTGCGCCAGCAGCCGAGCATCGGCGGCACGATCGGGTTCGCGGGCGTCGGCGACGACTTCTGGCTGGCGGTCAGGGTCATCGGCGAAGACGTGTCGCTCTTCCTCTCCGATCTCACGGCCGCCGTGGACTACCCGCTGGCCCGCCAGGTGCTTGAGACCCTGGATATCCCGGTGCCGTCCGACGACGAGCTCGATCAGGTGCTGCCCGCGGGTGACCTGTCCATCTTCGCCGACCTGGGCCTGGAGGAGATGGAACTCGGCGCCGTCGCGGCCGATCTTGATCTCTACCCCGAGGACGCAGTGGCCGGCATCGCCGAGCGACTGCGGTTCGGGGAGGCGGTGGAGCGGGCCCTGGAACGCGCGCTCGGCCCGTGACCGGTTATGCCGCGGGCTTCGAGCCCGCGATGCGGCTCGCGCTGGCCGAGGCGGCGGCGGCCGGGCAGGAACCCGGGACCAGCCTGGACGACGTGCCGGTGGGGGCCGTGATCCTCGACGAGGCGGGCACGATCCTGGCCCGGGCCCGCAACCGCCGAGAGGCCGACCACGACCCCACGGCGCACGCTGAGATCGTCGCGATCAGGCAAGCCGCCCGGGCCCTGGGGAGCTGGCGCCTGACCGGACTGACCCTGGTCGTGACCCTGGAGCCGTGCACCATGTGCGCGGGGGCGGTGACCCTGGCCCGGCTCGGCCGGCTGGTCTACGGGGCGGAAGACCCGAAGGCCGGTGCGGTGGGATCGCTGTGGGACGTGCTCAGGGACCGGCGCCTGAACCACCGGCCGGAAGTCATCGGCGGGGTCTTGGCCGGCGAGTGCGGTGCCCTGCTCCATGATTTCTTCGCCGCCCGCAGGCAGCCAGGCGGATAGCGCCTTCCCCCGCCCGGCCCCGGTTCGGGTAAGCTCACCCACGGTGGAGTCGCCTAGTGGCCGAGGGCGCACGCCTCGAAAGCGTGTGAGGGGGCAACCCCTCCGTGGGTTCAAATCCCACCTCCACCGCTGAGCCGGAGCCAAGAGTACGTTCGGCGCGCTCGCGCGGGGAACTCACTATCGGGTCTCGGACGTTCGCACAGGTGATCATGCGGCCGTGCCTGGGTATGGCCTGCCTCGGGCTAGGCGAACCACCCCCACTGGCCACCCCGGCGAGGAGACCTGAGTGTTCGAACCACAGGGAGCCGGTTTCTTCCTGTCTCTGATGGTGGTCTTCGCGGCATTGATCGTCTGGGTGGCGCTGGCCAAGCAGACCGTATTCCGCGTGCTCGCGGCCTGCCTGGCCTTCATTCCCGCTATGGTTTTCGGAATTGCGTCGGTCAACAAGTTTTACGATTATTACCAGACCTGGGGCGGGATGGTCAGCGATCTCACCGGTCAGGGCGCGAGCAACATTCCGAAATACGCCGTCGCCGGGGGTGCCTCCCACAAGCAGTTCGATAAGGACATCGGCCGCGTCACCAGCACCGCCGAAGACGCTCAGGTCGGCTACCTGTTCCAGACCACGGTCACCGGCCTGCGCACCCGCCTGGTCCGCGACGTGTACGTCTACCTCCCGCCGCAGTACTTCCAGAAGGCCTACGCCCACTACAAGTTCCCGGTCATCGAGCTGCTGCACGGCTCGCCGGGTAACCCGGAGGCGTGGATTTCCGTGCTGGACGTGATCCCGACCTACCTCAGCCTGCTCGAAGTTCATCCGTCGGACGCGTCGGTCCTGGTCATGCCCGATACCGACGGCGGCCAGCAGTACGGGCTGCAGTGCCTCAACAATCCGGGCGGCATCCAGGACATGACCTTCGTCGCAGAGGACCTGCCGGACTACGTCTCGCGGTTCGTGCGGGTCCAGCCGCCGGGCCGGGCCTGGGGCGTGGCCGGCTATTCGGAGGGCGGGTTCTGCGCCGCCAACATCGCGCTGCAGGAACCGGCCCGGTTCGGGGCCGCGGGCGTCATATCCGGCTACTTCGCCCCGATCCAGAGCCAGGTGCCCGCAGGCAACAAACCAGGCGGCAAGCCGTACACGACCAACGTGTTCGCCGGGCATCCGGCCCAGCAGCTCGTCAACACGCCGAGCGCGTATGTCACCAAGGTGCCGCTGAGCGTCCAGTTGCCCGCCTTCTGGTTCGCGGCCGGAGCCGAGGACAAGGCGGACGTCAGCGGGGCGGCGAGCTTCCGGCAGCAGCTGCTGGCCCGAGAGCTACTGGAAGAACGAGAGCTGCTGCGGCCCGGTCAGCCCGTGCCGTTCATGATCGTGCCGAACGGCGGCCACACGGGCAACGTGTGGCGCGCGGCGCTGGGTCCGATGCTCGCCTGGATGACGCCGCAACTGGCCACGCAGGCCGCCAAGGCGGACGCGGCCGCAGCGGCGGCCGCCGCCCGGGCGGCCGAGCAGCGCAAGGCCCACCCGGCCAAGCCGCCGACCACCCCGCCGAAGAAGCCGGGGAAATAGCCCGCCCGGGAGACAATGCGAGCCCGCCCCGGGCCGGAGCCTGTCCAAACGGCCGCGGGACGGCGTGCTGCTCCCGCTCACGGCCGCCCGCCGCGCCGTCGGCACGGCACCGGTGATTGCCGTGGCACAGGTCTAAGGTGCGGGTATGGATCACGCCGAGGTCGTGCCGGACCTGGCTGGGCCGGCCGACCTGACCGGCTTGGCGGTCACGTTTGCCGCCGCCTTTGCCGACGACGTCATGATCCGCTGGCCCATGCCCGAGGCCACCCCCGCGATGTTCCGGGAACTGTGGCGGGTAATCCTGGAGCCCTACGTCGAGTCTGGTGTGTTGTGGAAGACGGCCGGGAACGAGGGCGGGGCAGCATGGCTGCCGCCCCGGGTGGCCGAGCGGTTCGATGAGATCGAGCAGGCCGCCCGGGCGGCCATCAACCCGCTGACCGGCGACGGCGGCGCCCGGTACGCGGTGTTCTGGGACTGGCTGGGCGCTCACTTGCCCGCCGAGCCCTGCTGGTTCCTGGACGCGGTCGCGGTCGCCCCGGCCGCCCAGGGGCGAGGGCTGGGCCGGGCTCTGGTGCGGCACGGCCTGGAGCTGGCCCGGGCGGAGGGGTGTTCCGCCTTCCTGGAGACCGGCACGGCGCGCAACGTGCCGTTCTATGAGTCCTTCGGCTTCCAGGTCGTCGGCCAGCAGCCCGCTCCCGGCGGCGGCCCCATGATCTGGTTCATGCAGACCCCGCGCTGACCAGAAGACGGCAGCTGCCGTCGTAGGGCGGAGGATAAGAGATTCGAACTCTTGAGGGGTTGCCCCCAACACGCTTTCCAAG
>Ga0335073_10015185_pt1 | contig 10773 bp, 8 predicted proteins | sample Lox_Sample_22_FD_207093 | JGI IMG/M metagenome (GOLD analysis project Ga0335073, IMG submission 207093) | Soil microbial communities from Loxahatchee National Wildlife Refuge, Florida, United States - Lox_Sample_2.2 | ecosystem: Environmental > Terrestrial > Soil > Wetlands | place: USA: Florida...
TCGTGCCGGAGGCGCGCAGATGAGCACCGTGCCGGAGGCGCGCAGATGAGCACCGTGCCGGAGGCGCGCAGATGAGCACCGTGCCGGAGGCGCGCAGATGAGCACCGTGATCTCCCGCGTCCTGGCCGCCAATCGAGGCGAGATCGCTCGCCGGATCTTCCGGTCCTGCCGGCGCACGGGGATCGGCTGCGTCGCGGTGTTCTCCGATCCCGATGTCGGGGCGCCGCACGTGGCCGAGGCGGACGCCGCAGTCCGCTTGCCCGGGTCCAGCCCCGCCGATACCTACCTGAACGCGACGGCGATCGTCGCCGCCGCCCTGGCCGCCAGGGCCGACGCGGTGCATCCCGGTTACGGCTTCCTCTCCGAGGACGCCGGATTCGCGCGGGCCGTCCAGGCGGCCGGGCTGACCTGGGTCGGCCCGCCCGCCGACGCGATCGAGGCCATGGGATCCAAGATCACCTCCAAGAAGCTGGCGGCCGAGGCGGGCGTCCCGGTCCTGCCCGAGCTCGCCCCCGAGGCGATCACCGGCTACCCGGTGCTGGTCAAGGCGTCGGCCGGCGGGGGCGGCCGCGGCATGCGGGTGGTGCGCCGGGCCGCGGACCTGCCCGCGGCGCTGGAGTCGGCCCGCCGCGAGGCGCAGTCGGCCTTCGGCGACGGAACCGTGTTCTGCGAGCCGCTGCTGGCCGGCGCCCGTCACGTCGAGGTGCAGGTCCTGGCCGACTCGCGCGGGACGGTGTGGGCGCTGACCGAGCGGGACTGCTCCGTCCAGCGCCGGTACCAGAAGGTGGTCGAGGAGACCCCGTCCCCGGCGGTCGACGAGCGGCTGCGCGGGGAACTGCTCGCCGCCGCGCAGGCCGTCACCGCCGCGGTCGGGTACCTGGGCGCCGGCACCGCCGAGTTCCTGGTCACCGGCGATGGACAGTTCTTCTTCCTGGAGTTCAACACGAGGCTGCAGGTGGAGCACCCGGTTACCGAGTGCGTGCACGGCCTCGACCTGGTCGCGCTGCAGCTCGACATCGCCCGCGGCCTGGCGCTGCCGCAGCACGCCCCGCCGCCGGCCGGGCACGCGATCGAGGCCCGGCTATACGCGGAGGACCCGGCCGACGGCTACCGGCCCGCCAGCGGTCCGGTGTACGCGCTGGACATCCCCGGTGTGGATACACGGTTCGCCCCGCCCGCCGGCGACGCCACCCACGTCCTACGCCTGGACGCGGGGGTCGAGGCAGGCAGCCAGGTCAGCCCGCACTACGACCCGATGCTGGCCAAGCTGATCGCGTGGGCGCCCGCCCGGCCGACCGCGGCTCGCATGCTCGCCAGCGCCCTGGAACGAGCCAGGATTCACGGTCCTGCCACCAACCGCATCCTGCTGGCCCGTGTGCTGCGCGACCCGGCCTTCCTGGCCGGCCAGGCCGACACGTCGCTGCTTGACGGGTACGACCTGGCCGGGCTGGTCTCCTCCGAGCAGGCGTGCCGACTGTCCGCGACCGCAGCCGCGCTGGCCGGCGCCGCGGTGAACCGAGAGACCGCCCGGGCCGCGGCCGGCCTGCCCTCCGGCTGGCGCAACGTGGTTTCCCAGCCGCAACGCGCGTCCTTCAACGGCCCGCGCGGCCGGGTCGAGGTCGCCTACCTGTGGCGGCGCGACAGGATCACGGTGATGCCGCCGGACCCGGCCGCCGGAGAGCCGGCCGCCGGAGAGCCGGGCGCCGAGGAGATCCCCGCCGCCACTAGCGCCGGGGAGCCGACCGGGGAGACCCCGGCTGTCGCCAGGGAGCCGGACGCCGGGGAGACCCCGGCTGTCGCCAGGGAGCCGGACGCCGGGGAGACCCCGGCTGTCGCCAGGGAGCCGGACGCCGTCCAGACCCCGGCCGTCGCCGCGGTGGCGCCCGGTCACGCCGTGCTCGAAGTGGCCGGGGTGCGCTACCGGTTTGACGTCGCCCGGGCCGGCGGCGTGATCTGGGTGGACTCCGCGTTCGGCAGCGTCGCGCTGACCCCGGTTCCCCGCCTGCCCGAGCCCGTGACGACCCGAGAACCCGGCTCGCTGGTCGCGCCGATGCCCGGCAGTGTGGTCCGGGTCGAGGCCGCCGTCGGGCAGCGGGTCGGCGCGGGCCAGCCCGTTATGGTCCTCGAGGCGATGAAGATGGAACACCAGATCGTGGCTCCCGCGGACGGGCTGGTGTCCGAGGTCCGGGTCGCCCCGGGCGATCAGGTGCAGGCAGGAGACGTGCTGGCCACGGTGGCCGGGGAAGACACGATTACCGGAGAGGACACGGTGCAGGATGAGCGGTGATCTGGTCCGTTGCGAACCTGCGGGGGAAGTCACGACCGTCACGCTGGACTCGCCTGCCAGCCGGAACGCGCTGTCCAGTGCCTTGCTAGCCCAGTTGCGCGAGGCGCTGGCGGGCGCGCTGGGTGACCCGGGCTGCCGGGTGGTCGTGCTCACCGGGGCCGACCCGGCCTTCTGTTCCGGCGCCGACCTGAAGGAGAGCAGGACCAGCCCGGGCGCGGCACCCGAGCTGTTCCCGCAGATCCTGCAGTTGATCTGGGACAGCCACAAGCCGATCATCTGCCGGGTGAACGGCAGCGCGCGGGCGGGCGGCATCGGCTTGGTCGCCGCCTGTGACATCGCGGTGGCGTCGCAGTCCGCGACGTTCGCGTTCAGCGAGGTCCGGATCGGGGCGACGCCTGCGATCATCGCGGTGCCCTGCCTGCGCCGGATGCACCCTCGCGCCGCCGCCGAGTACTTTCTGACCGGGGAGATGTTCGGCGCTCAGCGCGCCACCGAGATCGGGTTGCTGACCTGCGCCGTGCCCAAGATGCAACTCGACGAGGAGATCGCCAGGTACGTGGAGCTGCTGCTGCGGGGGGCGCCGGGCGCGCTGGCCGCGACCAAGAGGGTGCTCCGCGAGGCAGGCTCGCTCCCGATCGCCACCGGGCTGGCGCGGATGGCCGAGCTTTCCGCGGCCCGCTTCGCCTCCGAGGAGTGCCAGGACGGCCTGGCGGCCTTCGCGGAGAAACGCGACCCCAGCTGGGCCGTGCCGCACTAGGCGGGTCTTCGTCCCGGCCAGCTGCCGGCACCGGCGGGTCGTTACAGATCTGGCTTTCGCGCATCCGGCTGGGGCGAAGCAGGCCCTGGTACCGGGTGCGCGCCGGGCCGGAGGCCGCCTGGCCGCAGTACGCCGCGCCGGCTGGCCCCGGTCCGGGCCGGTGACTGCCGGGCGAAGCCGAGTACCACGCCCGCGACCGCGCAGGCCGACCCGCCGAACAGGTACCACTTGCCCGCAGCGGTGTTCGTGATCACGACGCTTCCTCCGGGGGTGCTCATGGCCAGCACAAACGAGGTGATGAACCACCCCACTGCCGGCATAAGCCCGCCCAGGGGCTTGCCCATCCCCCAGGCGCCCAGTACGCAAGTCACCCCGATGAGGACGGCGAAGATCACCGCCGCGACGGGGAAGGAACCGAGCGCCCGGCTGTACTGGAAGCAGCCGACCAAGCCCTGCAGCGCGCCGAGCAACAGCAGCAGGACATAGCCGCCGATGACCACGAGCGGTCCGTCTGGCTCCGCCGACGGCCTCGGTTGCTGGCCGGGCGCGCTGTCCACGGGGAAAGGTTAGCTAATTCCGGCGAACAGGTCGCTCTCCCTGTCGTGCGAACCGCTCCCCGGCCCGCGCGGGCCGGACAGCAGCGTGTAGTACTCACGGCCGAAGGCGCGCTGCCCCATCCCGTCGGAAAACGTGAAGAACGGGCTGTCCACCGCGATCTGTGTCGCGTGCGCGCGCATCGCCTCGAGTTTCTGCTCCAGGTAGGCGGTCGCGTCGATCTCCGTGGTCACGTCCTCGTCCGGCACCCCGAACGGGAAGTCGTCCACCGACTGCACCGTGGCGAACTCGGGAGCGCCGCCGGGGAAGCTCCCGTCTTGCTGGCGGTTACGCATCGCCTCGATCGCGCCGGCCAGCACCGAGCGGGGCAGCGCCGTCGCGTAGAACTTGCTGACTAGGCCATCGGCCAGCTCGAAGGCCCGCCGTGACACCCGGTACGCCTGGATGTGGTCGGGATGCCCGTAGAAGCCGTTGCTGTCGTAGCTGATCAGCACCTGCGGCCGCACCTCGCGAATCACGCTGAGCAGCTCGCCCGCTGCCTCGTCCACGTCGGCCTGCCAGAAGCACCCGGGCGCGTCATTGCTCGGCAGGCCCATCATGCCGGAGTCATGCCACCGGCCAGGCCCGCCGAGAAAACGGTGATCGGTCACGCCTAGCGCGGCGCACGCCGCCGAGAGCTCTCCGATGCGGTACTGGCCGAGGCCGCCGTCGGCGTCGGCTGCCAGGTGCGCGAGTTCCGGGGGGATGACCTCGCCCAGCTCACCGAGCGTGCAGGTGACCAGGGTCACGCTGGCGCCCTCGGCGGCGTACTTGGCCATCGTGGCCCCGGTGCCGATCGACTCGTCGTCGGGGTGGGCATGCACGAGCAGCATCCTGTGCCCGCCATCCGGTCCGCTCATAGTTGGCGAGCCTAGCGACCGCCGCGCCCCGCCCGGCCACCTCCTAGCCGGGCATGCCGGCCGCCCCCTGCCGACTGCCCCTGCTGGCCGCCCCTCCCGTCCCCTTCTCCCGGCCACCGCTCCGGCCCTCCTCCCCCGGCCACCGCTCCGGCCCCTCTCCCCACCACGGCTCCCCCCCTCTCCCGCCCCCGGTCGGTCCCCGATTCCCATGATCATCTCCACTTTTCACGGGTTCGGTGGGCACAAGTCGGACATATCATCCCAGGAAAGCACTGGAACGCGTGAAAAGAAGCGATATCAAGATCCACAGAGGGTCTCCGGCGGGTCGCGGGTGCCCGAGGGCTCACGGGCGGGGAGGGGGCTGAGATGATCTGCTTCGTGAGCGGGACACAGCGGGCTCGGGCGCGAGACCTGGGCATCGCGGTCGGGTCGCTGCCCGCCGGGCCGCACAACGCGATCACCGATGTCCCCGGCGTTCGGGTGGGGCACACCACCCTGATCGAGGGCAGCGACGTCAGGACGGGTGTCACCGCGATCGTCCACGACCGGCTCACCGGAACGCAGGTGCTGAACGCCGGCCTGGCGACGGGCAACGGCTTCGGGAAGATCGTCGGGACCACGCAGGTCAGCGAGCTCGGCGTCATCGAAACGCCGATCGTGCTCACCGGAACGCTGTGCACGTTCCGGGCTGCGGACGCCCTGGTCAGCTACATGCTCTCGCTGCCCGGAAACGACATGCTGGAGACGGTCAACCCCGTGGTGGCCGAGACAAACGACGGGTTCCTGTCGGACATGCGCCGTCGGCCCGTCACCGAGGAGCACGTGCTCGCCGCGCTGCGCGGGGCTACCGCCGGGCCGGTCGCCGAGGGCTGCGTCGGGGCGGGTACCGGAACGGGCGCCTTGGGGTTCAAGGCGGGGATCGGGACCTCGTCGCGGACCGTGGAGTGTGGCCCCGACGCCCCGCGGCCGGTGACGATCGGCGTGCTGGTCCAGGCCAACTTCGGCGGGATGCTCACCGTGCTCGGCGTCCCGGCGCCGCCCGATCCCGGGCCGACCGGCCGATCCGCGGGCGGGCCGTCGGTAATGGGACGGGGCGCGGGCGAGCCGGGCGCGCAGGGTGAGCAGAGCGCGGGCGAGCCGGACGCGGGCGAGCCGGGCGCGGGCGAGCCGGGTGAGCAAGGCCCGGGCAAGCCGGGCGAGCCGGGCGAGCCGGGCGCGGGCGAGGCGGGGAACTCGTGCGTGATCGTGCTGGCCACCGACGCGCCGCTCGACTCGCGGCGCCTCATCCGGGTGGCCTGGCGCTCGTTCGCCGGCATGGCCCGCGCGGGCTCGGACTTCTCGGGCCGGAGCGGTGATTACGCGCTGGCGTTCTCTACCGCGCCGCCCGCCGCGGGGCCGCTGCCGGACGCTGCGCTCGACCCACTGTTCGTGGCCGCCGCGGACGCCACCGAGGAGGCCATCCTCAACTCGGTGCTGGCCGCCGAGACCACGACCGGCTTCCGGGGACACGTTCGGCACGCTGTGCCGCTGGACCTGGTGCGCCGGCTGTGCGCGGCCCGCGGAGTGCTGCGGGCCGGCGGCTAGCGGCCCGGATACGACCAGGTGTAGTCAGTGTCACACGCCCCGAACCCTCGTCCGTGGCGCCGAAGTGGTATTCAGTGGAATAGGGTTCTGACGGCGACGCGGGCGCGCGCGACACGCAGCGCATACGCCAGACGCGAAGCGATCCCGGTACGTCCCAGGGCGGAGACGTCTATGACCACAGGCTCGGTAGCGCCAGCCAAGACCAGGGCGCAGATCTCACAGCGCACGCTGCGCAGGGACGACTGGAAGCGGTCCCCGCGCATCACCGCCGTGCTGCTGACGATCTGGGTGATCTACGCAACCGTGCACGTCTTCATCGGCAACTGGTACTGGGTGCCGCAGTATCACTACCTGACGCCGTTCTACTCGCCGTGCGTCAGCGGCGAGTGCGTGCCCGGGTCGAGCACCCTGGGCCAGTGGATCCCGGCGGTGCCGCCGATCATCCCGTACGCGTTCGTGTCGCTGGTGTTCGTGCTCGGCTTCCGGCTGACGTGCTACTACTACCGGCGGGCGTACTACCGGTCCTTCTGGCGAGCGCCGGCCGCGTGCGCGGTGCGCGAGCCGCACGCGACCTACTCCGGCGAGACCAGGTTCCCGCTGATCCTGCAGAACCTGCACCGCTACCTCTTCTACGCAGCCGTGCTCGTCGGGATCCTGCTCACCTACGACGTGGCGCAGGCCTTCCGCGGACCGGACGGGAACTTCGGGTTCGGCCTCGGCTCCCTGATCATGCTGGCCAACGTGATCTTCCTGTGGGGCTACGCACTGGGCTGCCATTCGTGCCGGCACATCACGGCCGGACGGCTGAAAAACTTCTCCTCCCACCCGGTCCGGTACTGGGCCTGGACGAAGATCTCGTGGCTGAATGCGCGGCACATGCAGTTCGCCTGGATCTCGCTGGGCACGCTGATGCTGACCGACCTGTACATCTGGCTCGTCGCCGCCGGGGTGTTCAGCGACCTGAGGTTCTACAACTGAGGCAGGCAAGGCATGACTGACATTGACCGGCTCTCCTACGACGTCGTGGTGATCGGGGCGGGCGGATCGGGGCTGCGGGCGGCGATCGAAGCACGGCAGGCAGGCAAGCGGACCGCGGTCATCTCCAAGTCGCTGTTCGGCAAGGCCCACACGGTCATGGCCGAGGGCGGCTGCGCCGCGGCCATGGGCAACTCCAACCCCCGCGACAACTGGCAGGTCCACTTCCGCGACACCATGCGCGGGGGCAAGTTCCTGAACAACTGGCGGATGGCGGAGTTGCACGCCAAGGAGGCCCCGGACCAGGTCTATGAGCTTGAGGCCTGGGGCGCTCTGTTCGACCGCACCAAGGACGGCCGGATCAGCCAGCGCAACTTCGGCGGCCACCAGTACGCCCGGCTGGCCCACGTGGGCGACCGGACCGGCCTGGAGATGATCCGGACCCTGCAGCAGCGCGTGGTCGCGTTGCAGCAGGAGGACGTCCGCATCCACGGCGACGCCGAGGCAATGATCAAGGTCTTCGCCGAGACCACGATCACCGAGCTGATGAAGGACGGGGACCGGATCGCCGGCGCGTTCGGCTACATCCGCGAGAGCGGGCGGTTCGTGCTGTTCGAGGCGCCCGCGGTCATCCTGGCCACCGGCGGGATCGGGAAGACGTTCAAGTACAGCTCCAACTCCTGGGAGTACACCGGGGACGGGCACGCGCTCGCGCTGCTGGCCGGCGCCACGCTGATGAACATGGAGTTCGTGCAGTTCCACCCCACGCACATGGTCTGGCCGATCTCGGTGCGCGGGCTGCTGGTCACCGAGTCGGTCCGCGGCGACGGCGGCGTGCTGCGCAACTCCGAGGGCAAGCGGTACATGTTCAACTACGTACCGGACGTGTTCCGAGCCCAGTACGCGGAGACCGAGGAAGAGGCCGACCGCTGGTACGACGATCCGGACCACAACCGGCGCCCGCCGGAGCTGCTGCCCCGCGACGAGGTCGCCCGCGCCAACCTCGCGGAGATCAGGGCGGGCCGCGGGTCACCGCACGGCGGGGTGTTCCTTGACATCGCCTCGCGGCGCTCCCCGGAGGAGATCAAGCGTCGGCTGCCGTCCATGTACCACCAGTTCAAGGAGCTGGCCGACGTCGACATCACCAAGGAGCCGATGGAGGTCGGCCCGGCCCAGCACTACGTGATGGGCGGCGTGGAGGTGGATCCGGATACCGCGGCGTCGATCGTCCCCGGCCTGTTCGCCGCGGGCGAGGTGTCCGGCGGGATGCACGGCTCCAACCGGCTCGGCGGCAACTCCCTGTCCGACCTGCTGGTGTTCGGCCGCCGCGCGGGGACGGGCGCCGTGGAGTACCTGGACTCGCTGGACGGCGCCCCGCCGAGGGCGAGCGACGCCGAGCTGGAGGCAGCGCGGGCCGAGGCGCTGGCCCCGCTGGAGCGCTCCGGCGGCGAGAACCCGTATACGGTCCACGCCGAGGTTCAGCAGACCATGAGCGATCTGGTCGGCATCATTCGCACCGAAGAGGACATTAAGTCCGCGCTCGCCGAGCTGGAGAAGCTGCGGGCGCAGGCCGCCGACGTCAGCGCCGAGGGCGGCCCCGCGTACAACCCCGGCTGGCACCTGGCCCTGGACCTGCGCAACATCCTGCTGATCGCGGACTGCGTGGCCCAGTCGGCGCTGGAGCGCCAGGAGAGCCGCGGCGGCCACACCCGCAACGACTTCCCGGAGATGTCACGCGAGTGGCGCAAGGTCAACCTGATCGCCGTGCTGGACGGCGACCGGGTGTCCGTCCGGCGGCAGCCGATGGCTCCGATGCGCGAGGACCTGCTCGCCCTGTTCGACCGGGGAGAGCTGGAGAAGTACTACACCGACGCGGAACTGCCGTCGGCTACGGCAACGGCGACGCCGCCGGCCAGCGAGGAGACGAGCTGATGGGCGAGAAGGTAGCGCTCCAGGTCTGGCGGGGCGACGCCGGGCAGGGACGGCTCACCGACTACCAGGTCGAGGCCAACGAGGGCGAGGTGCTCCTCGACGTTCTGCACCGGCTGCAGGCCACCCAGGCCGGGGACCTGGCGGTCCGCTGGAACTGTAAGGCGGGCAAGTGCGGCTCCTGCTCAATGGAGATCAACGGGCGCCCGCGGCTGGCCTGCATGACCCGGATGTCGATCTTCGAGCCGGGCGAGCCCATCGTTGTCACGCCGCTGCGGACCTTCCCGGTCATCCGGGACCTGGTCACGGACGTCTCGTTCAACTACGCCAAGGCCCGGCAGATCCCGTCGTTCACCCCGGATCCCGCGATCAAGCCGGGCGAGTTCCGGATGCAGCAGGCCGACGTGCAGCGCTCGCAGGAGTTCCGCAAGTGCATCGAATGCTTCCTGTGCCAGAACGTCTGCCACGTGATCCGGGACCACCCCGACAACGAGCGCCCCTTCGCCGGTCCCCGGTTCCTCATGCGCATCACGGAGCTGGAGATGCACCCGGCCGACACCGCCGACCGCCGCGAGATCGCCCAGGACGACTTCGGCCTCGGCTACTGCAACATCACCAAGTGCTGCACCGAGGTCTGCCCAGAGAACATCAAGATCACCGATAACGCGCTCATCCCGATGAAGGAGCGCGTGGTGGGCCGCAAGTACGACCCGCTCGTCTGGCTCGGGTCCAAGATCACCCGTCGGCCGCGCGGCGCCCACGACACGCCCGAAGTCCCCGCCAAGGGCTAATAGCCATAACGGGCAGCGGCGGGGTCGGGCGCGGCAGGCCGGCCAGTGCGGGCGTGCGGCAGACCGCCGGTGCGGGGATGAGGCAGGCCGACGCCGGGCAGGGGAGCCGACCTCCGGTGCTCGTCAAGCGTCAATATTCTGAGTGGCACGGGCTGGGACTGTGCCTGCAGAGCGAAAGGCTGCCATGTCGCACGTGATGCCCCACATGACCTACCTTGAGGCTGCGGTGGTCGGTCTCATCCAGGGCGTGACCGAGCTGTTCCCGGTGTCCAGCCTCGGCCACAACGTGCTGATCCCTGCGCTGATCGGCGGCAGCTGGGCCACTGACCTGAACGTGGCCGCGGCGGAGTCGCCGTACCTGGCGTTCATCGTCGGGCTGCACGTCGCGACCGCGATCGCGTTGATGATCTACTTCTGGCGGGACTGGGTGCGGATCATCGGCGGCTTCTTCAGCTCGCTCCGCCACCGGGAGATCAAGACCGTCGACCAGAAGATGGCCTGGATGATCATCCTGGCCACGATCCCGGTCGGGCTGGTCGGCTTGCTGTTCGAGCACGAGTTCCGGGTACTGTTCGGCAAGCCGATCCGGGCCGCGATCTTCCTGGTCGTCAACGGCCTGATCCTGTACGCGGGGGAGCGGTTCCGGACCCGCAAGTCGCTGGCCGCGGACGCGGAAGTCGCCGCCGAGGCCGGCCTGGCCGACGGCCGCGCGGCGCCCGGGCGCCCGGCGCCGGCGGTCACGACGTCAGGCGCCCGGACCGCCTCGGCCGGTGCCGGGTCCGGCGCGGCGGTGCCCCGGGCCGCGGTACCGGGGACCGCGATGCACGCCTCGGGGCAGCGGGCCGCCCGGCAGCTTGAGGCCTCCCGCGCGGTCCAGGCCGACACCCGGCTGGTCGCCATCGGCTACGTGCAGGGTGTGGTCATCGGGTCGGCGCAAATCCTCGCGCTGCTGGCCGGCATCAGCCGGGACGGGGTCACGATGGTGGCCGGCATGTT
>Ga0335073_10015186_pt1 | contig 10773 bp, 10 predicted proteins | sample Lox_Sample_22_FD_207093 | JGI IMG/M metagenome (GOLD analysis project Ga0335073, IMG submission 207093) | Soil microbial communities from Loxahatchee National Wildlife Refuge, Florida, United States - Lox_Sample_2.2 | ecosystem: Environmental > Terrestrial > Soil > Wetlands | place: USA...
GGCGATGCCTTCAATGGAGAGCTGGCGAATCCTTGACTCCGGGTCATTCCGCAGCGGACGATAGCTACGCGCAACTTGAAGAGACTGATCATACATGCCTCTCCACTCCAGAGCTTCTGCTTGCAGCAGTCGAAACCTGGAAGCCCATTCCGGGTTGTAAAGCACAAGACTCGCGTAACTCTGTTCGGCCTGCCGCTGACACTGCTCAAGCTGGCCATGCTGAAAGAGCTGAAACGCGTTCTCATAAGCAGTTCGCACTTCCACTGAGCGGAGATCCTGGAGGGGCATGCACAGCAGCAGCACAACCGCCAGCCAGAGTGTCGAGAAGCGGCGCCGCAAAAAAACACGCCCGAAATCATCCAACCAGGACATTGTCCTGATTTTAAGCGGATCTCGGGCGTAGATGCTTCTTTCTTTGGCGGCACATCGCTGCTAGAACGGTTCGATGGCGTTCACCGTTGTGGCAGATTCTCTACGGATCGGTTGTTCCATTGACGATCGGGTTCGCAATAGCCGCTCTTCCTCCACCAATGCAGCCCAACTCCAGCTCGATCATCTTTAGATCGACCAGTGTCTTTTTCCAAACCTTCTTCTTCTCCTCGTAGTCTGAGTGCTCGATCTTCAGAACTGCGAGATGGATTTTGCCAAAATCCGGAATGTCGATAACATGCCCAAAGCGGCGGCCAAACGGCGGAGCCTCCACCTGACTGACCAACGAGCACTCGATCCATTCCTTCCCATCTTTCTTCGATGGAACATGGTTGTAGCGTGACAGCAGATCACCCGGAACCCCATCGCTCCCCTTGATGCTCTCAAAGAGGCTCTTTGCGCGCTCCAGAAATCCGGAATGGCCCGTATATGGCCCATCATTTTCCGGCTTCGCCAGCGAATAAGGATGCTCCTTATGCAGGTCGATTCTCACCGGGTGGCCGGCAATGCGCAGGTTCTCAAAACGAGTGCCCAGAAAATGAATGGAGGGAATGTAACCTTCGAGGGGGTGGTGAGTGGCAATCTGTCCGATCACCCGGTCTGCCGTTACCACCTCCAGCACGTTCAGACCCTCAACGACGGACGTAACCAGGGTGCTCCAGCCGTGCCCATCTTTTCTGCTTCGATTACCGGCAACCTGCGTATACGCCCGATCGAATGCAATCACACCTTCCAGCCGGTAAGGCTCCGCGTGCTCCGACAGGTACCCTCCGTCTTCGGAGAGTTTCACATTAGTCTGTGGCTTGATCTCCTGAATCAGCGGATGGTAGAGGTCGCCGCTCAGTACAGTAGACTCCGCATGGTACTTGTGGACTCGGGTCGTCTCATCGGCCATGTGCGATCGCATTTCCTTTCCGGGAGGCCCGGGCGCAGGGAAGCCCGTTGCCTCTACTGATCAAAGTGGACATCCAGGATGCGGCGGTCGATTTCGGTTCGCCCGCCCTGGGGAGTTATGCCGGATGTGATCAGTGTATACGAGCCCTGTTGCAATGCGGAGCCAGGAATCACAAGTGAAAACATCCCGCCTCCCACCGCCGATGGGTTCGATGCTGGCGAGGTATGCGTCCAGAACCGTTTCCCCTGGGCGTCATCCAGTTCGAACGCATAGCTCGCATAGCTGCCCGCGGGCGGGACCTCGATCAGCACACCTGCGCCTTGTGCGCGATCGGCCAGGACATCAAGATGCGCATCGCCGCGCGTGCCTGTGTGGAAGCTCACCCACGGAACCAGGCGCGGCTCGGTCGCAGCCGACCGCAGGCTGGGAATCGTCGCCAGGTTCTGGTAGGCGATCACCGCCACCAGCGCGGCGAATGTCGGCACGGCAAACGCCGGGCGCAGCCAGCCAAACCAGTCCCGGTGATCGCGCGTGGGCTTGACCGCCCTGTTTAATGGCTGCGCGGAGGGGATACGCGTGAGCTCGGGCAGTTGAACTTTAGCTTCTTCCACAAAGAACGCTCCGGCGCGCAGATCGATCGAGCACTCCTGGCAATCGAACATGTGCTCTTCGAATTCCTCGCGGAGCTCCGGCGTGAGCTCGTCCAGCAAATACCGCTCAATCGCCATCTGTTCTACCGCTGTGTCGTGGTTCATCGCTCTGCCTCCCGGGTGCCCGTGAAGCATCGGGCCCGCTCATCTCTTTCTTTCAACTTATGCACGTCCTACGCACTTCCCGAGTAGACGCTGACGCCTACTCTTTTCACATACTCAGCCTTAAAAGCTTGTTTTGCGCGATGCAGAAGAACCCGCAAATACTCCCGGTCCACACCACGCTCGCGACAAACTTCGTCCCTGTCCCGTTCCTCGAGAAAAACATCCTTCAGCAGCGAACGGTCCCGTTCCGGCATATCGAGAAGGATTTCCCTGACCTTTGCCTTCAGCTGCCGGGCGGCGACGATGCCCAGAGTGTCCACACCCGTTGCCGGCAGCTCCGGCTGACCCTCGTCATCGAGCGACTGGCTGCGCGACGACGAGCGATAGTGCTCGAACAACACGTTGTTGCAAACCGTATTGACAAACGCGCCCAGGCGCTCCGGATGGCGCAACCCGCCTTCCTTGCGCAAGGAAGTGAGAACCCGGGCAAAGGTCTCCTGGCGTACATCTTCGATTGCCTGTGGGGACTGCAGACGCGACCGCAGTTTCAGATGAAGCAGCTCGGTGAAATAGGCGACGAAATGGTCCTGCGTACGGGCATCGCCCGCGCGGAGGTTTTCGATGTAACCTGCGTCGAATTCACGAAATTGCAATGCTTTCTCCGTAAGTCTAGGAGAACGCAAGTATAACATCGCACCACTTTGCCCAGCGCGCGTGCTATTGCCCCCCGGCGTTCGCGCCTGCGCATAGCTGCGGCAATTACCCGCCGGATTCGACTCTCGCTGCGTTACAGAAACCATCAACCCAGCCTCGCACTCCTGAGATGGAACATCGTGTTCCCAAGGGCCCTCGTCGCAGCTTGATTTCGCTGCCTTGTCATCGCACATCTCCGTCGCCCGAATCGAAGCCGGCGACAGCCAGTTTGGGTTTGCCCAACAGCCTCTCTACCAGGCAGGCCGCTCCAGAGAGCGTCTGCCAGTAGAGAAGCAGTCCGATCGAGCCGCTGCTGAGCCAGATGGACAGAGGAAGAGAGAACCAGAGGCAGTAAAAGCGGCGGGCAACGTTCCGCCACTTGTTCTGAAGGGCTGCGCACTCCGTTGCCAGAATGCCGGCCTGCAAAAGAAGCTCTGCTTCGTGCCGACCATCCACGCACGGCGCCGGCCTGCATTGGCCGATCACCCGGTAAAGTGTTCCAATTTGCGTGGAGAGATTCGGCATCACGCTACCTTATGGCTGCATAGTGCGAGGCGTCGAGCCGGCGTTTCATGCAGCGTAAAGAATCTTCGGGACACCGCGGCAGGCGCTCAAAAAGTGCCATAATTTCAAGGCCATGTGGTACCGAGTCAAATCCGGCACATCCGTCCGCAACGCTGCCCGCCGGATCTGGCGGACACCCGTCGCTGTCTTGCTTTTTGCTGTCTTCAGTGCGCTTCCGGCGCAATCGGAGGGTCCGGTGCAAGCTTCCAACTCCTCTGCATTCCGCGTGATACAGGGCCGCATCGTTGAAGTTGCCGGTGCTCACATCACCGTCAAGACGCCCGACGGCTATCCCGGCGGGCCCGGCATTCACGCGCATTTTGTGACGTCCGGACCTACGTTGGTTGTGGACATCGCACAGTGCCACGTGCTGTTGCCTGACGGCGAGCAAACTGATACCCAGCCGCTCGAGCCGGGTGATCGCGTCGTCATGCTGCTGCGCGACCCGGAGCGGGAATCAGGCGCAACGCCCGCGCCGGGAACCGGCAAGCCGCTCTATCATGCGTTGATTGTCGAGCGGATCGCTATGAGCGACCGCATCGTCACGCATTAAGAAGGGTCAGGCGAGTACAGGACGGGAATTGGTTAGCAAGGGACGGATCTCTCCTAGCCGACCAGCACCTGGTGTGCTTTACGCTTCATGACCGCTGCGCGCAGGCGACGCGGGCTCTTCGACCATCTGCTCTTCGAATTCTTCTTCGGCGTGTTCGCTTTCCACCGTGACCGCGCGCAGGTTCACATGCTCGAATTGGGCCCACACCAGTCCCACAGGGACGATGCCCAGGGAGGTCACCACCAGCTGCATCGCCCCGCACGCAGTCGCAGCTTCAGCCGACGTGCCCAGCACGGCTACGAGCGCCACGGCCACCAGGCCGACCTGCGAGAACCATCCGATCACCGGCAGCTGGACAATGCTCGCACCGCCGCTGGCAATCATCAGCAGCACGCATTGCGGAAGCGTGATCGACGCAAGCGACGGGCTGGCGACGAACGCTCCGCATACCTCGAAGTACGCGATCAGGATCAGCACCCACATCCCGAGGGAAAGTGATGCCGTCGCGGCGAAATCGGAGAACGACCGCATCGTGTCGAGTCCCGAATGAAATGTACGCACCTTGTGCCCGATACTTTGGGCGAGTCCCTTCGACAGCGGGCTGAGAGTACGCTCGAAGAATGTCGCAACCGTACCGCCAGCCACGCGCACAGCCACCAGAAACACGGCGCCCGCTACGGTGAGAGCCAGGCCACCAAAACGCGCACTCAGCAAGGCGAGCAGCTGATGATGCAGCGCCAGGTGTGCCATCCATCCGGAACGCGCCGAAGCCTTGAGGATCTCGTCGGCGGGCACCCAGATCATCGCTATGGAAAAGATCAGGGCCATCGAGCCGGCGTCCATCAGGCGCTCCACAATGTACACCGCAATCTGCGAGGCTAACGGAAGCCCGGTCTTCTTCGCCACCAGGAACGGCCGCACCGGATCGGCGACCCTGCCGATCAGTGCAACCGCTGTGAATCCGATAACCTGCGTTCCCAAAAGCGACAGCGAACCGACCTTCTTGTTGTGCCGCAGCAGCAGCGCCCAGCGCATGGAGCGGAAGATGTAACCCGCATAAATGCAGAGTGCGCCCAGCAGGACCTTACCCCAGTCCAGCCGCGCCAACTGGTCACGGAACGCACCGAAATCGAAATGGACCCTGTGCCGCGCCCATACCGCCAGCACGGCCAGCGCCACCAGCACCACCGCTCCCAGAATCCAACGCTTCCTGTTCAAGCCGTCTCCGCAACACCAACGATACGAGTGTATAAGATGCCCTTTGCGCGAGGATGAGGAAGGCGTGAACACCGTGCCCACACGTTCAGCCGTAACTAGGGACCCTGGATGAATGGGTAGAGTAGTCGTAGATCCCTCCGTGCCCCATGCTTTTCGACTTTTTCCTGTCGAAAGCGTGGGAGAGCAGGACCCCTGAATCGTTCTGATCTAAGGGAAGAAAACTGATTTCTGTTACTGCCGCGCGGTGTCTGAGCCCGTTACGGCAACCGTCCGCTTCGCCTGCGCTTCACGCGCCAGCACGCGACGGTTGAACTCGTGAATCACATGCGCCACGTAAACGCGCGTCTCACGGTAGGGAGGTATACCATGATACCGCTCCACAGCAGCGGGCCCGGCGTTGTAAGCCGCCAGAGCGAGGGCCAGATTGTTGCCGTAGCGCGTAAGAAGCGCGTCGAGATACGCCGATCCGCCACGGACATTGTCGTCCGGCTGAAAGCTGTTCTGCACGCCAAGGTCTGCGGCAGTCTGCGGCATCAGCTGCATCAGCCCCTGCGCGCCTGCGCGGCTCACTGCCTGCGCATTCCCGCCACTTTCGGCTTTCACGACGCTTGCCAGCAAATCGACGTCCAGGTTGTGCGCGCCGCCCGCTGCCGCCAGCATTTCGCGAAGATCGGCCGAACTTAGCTTCGCCGCGGATTTGGCGGACGGCTGCGCAGCCACGGGCGCCGGCGGGTCGGCCACAGGCTCCACAATCGCAATCTCGTCCGGCGCAAACTCGATGTAGTTGTCCTCGCTCGCGCTTAGATAGAGCCGGACCCGGCCCTCGACCTGGGCGTGATGGTCACAGCTCTGCACAAAGCCATTGCGCAGCGTCACGCGCTCGCCCGCGTGCGCCATGGTGGGCGCGGCCGCCGCAATGCCCAATATCCAGATTGCCGTCTTCCGCATCCCGAGTCGCACCAACACTCCAGGTCCAATCAACTCACTTACAGTTCAACTAGATACGGTCAGCAAAACTTCCGCGCCGTCATTTTCCTACGCTCACCTGCGCCGCCAAAACCTTCTTCACCGCTGCTTCCAGCACCACCGCCACGCCGTTGTCGTCGTTCGTGGGAGCCTGCTTCCATCCCCGCGTCTTCGCCATCGTCCGGAGTTCGCGCGATGCGTTGCTCATCAGAATCGCTTGCCCGGCCCATTCCAGCATACCCACATCGTTCCAGTTATCGCCGATCGCCATCGTCTCTCTGCGATCCACGCCGAGGCGCGCTGCCAACCGTTCCAGTGCCCATCCTTTGTGCACACCCGGCGGCAACAAGTCCAGAATCGCAAGGTCCCGCGCGGGATACTCGGTCCTCACCGATGCGCACGTGCCCGCCCAGTCGCTGGTCTTCAGCGCTGCCTCCGCTTCGCGCATCCGGGCCACTGTTCCGGCTACCATGCCCTGAATGGGGTCGTTGCCATCCGTAAGCGCCTCTTCCAGAGGTTTCACTATCTCGATCGCGTTTCTGTTTGCTTCTACCCAAAAAGCAATCCGTCCGTGTGCTTGCTCCATATCTTCGAGCACCAGCTCCCCCCGCCCCGGCCGGTCGAACGTAAAGACCACGCACCCATACGGGCGGAGCAGCCCGCAGATTGCACGCGCTACCCGAGCTTCCAGATGGCACCGGTCGATGAACTCGCCACCCAGCGCCCGGGTCACTGCACCATTCGACGTGATGAGGGGCGTTTCCGCTCGCAAACCCAATCCCTCAAGCAGGGGAGCCGTATAGGCCACCCGCCGCCCGGTCGCAATCACCACAGTAATTCCGGCTTCTTGCGCCGCCCGCAGAGCCCGTGCATTGCGCCCGCTCACTTCAGTGGATAGGGTTGGCAGCAACGTGCCGTCCATGTCAATTGCCACCAGCCGGATGGGTGGATGCATGCATCCAGTCTATCGGTAATTCGCCGAAGCCATCTCTGCCCGTCCCGCCTCAGGTAAGGCCTTCGCCGCAGAGGTGGTGATTCGGTTACTCTGTCCTCATGGAGCGAATCTGCACCCAGTGCCACGCCCTTCTGGCCGAGACAACCAATGCTGACTGGTGCCCCGCTTGTGGCGGTGCGCTGATCGAGCGAAGCGTAGGATCCGCACTCAACCCACAGGGCGCAGCGGCTCACGACGTGGACCACCGTGGCCTTGTCCTACCCCGGCGCCACGCCCTAGGCGGCATCATCACACCGCAGTAAGACTCCTCTTTTTTGAGATGTCGTCTTTGTTTCAAGCCGCCGGAAGGTGAGCATCGCCCCGCACACCACGATCAGCAGCGGCACGATAAGGGTGCTGGCGCGACCTGTCAATTCCAGCACGAACACCACCGACGAGACGGGAGCCTGCGTACACGCTGCGAGAACCGCTCCGGTTCCCAGCAGAACGAAGCCGCGCTGGTCCGTTGCCGGAGCCACGTAGTGACCCGCCTCGCCAAGGACTGCGCCCACCAACGCGCCGAAGGTCATCGTGGGCGTGAATAAGCCTCCAGGCACGCCCGCGCGCAACACAAACATCGTTGCCAACGGCCGCAGAATCAGCAGCCAGCCCAGCAGCGTTACACCCAGCTTCTCGTCGAAAGCCAGCTGCACCACGTTCTTGCCGTTGCCCAGCAACTGGGGAAAGGGGATTGCCAACGCCCCGAGGGTTGCGAAAATCGCGATCGGCAGCACCACGGCCACCCATCCCTGCGGCCTGTGCTCCTTGCCCCAGTGCACGCCGCGCACGAACCATACGCTCGCCAGCCCCAGCACCGGTCCCGCAAGCAGCGCAAACAGCAGCAGCGAACGCGTCACCGGGAGCTCAGGAAACTGGTATGTCGGCACATTCGGCAGCATCAGCCAGGACACAGCCGTCGCCAGAAATGACGTGGCAAACGCGGGCAGCACCGTTGCCACCGAAACCGAATCGAGCAGTACCTCCAGCGTGAACAGCGCGCCGCCGAACGGCACGTTATAGGCTGCGGCCATGCCCGCGCCCACGCCGCAGGCCACCAGCAGCTTTCGCTGCTCCTGCGTGAGCCGAAACAGATCTGCAAGCTTCTTACCGACCAGTCCGCCGGCTTCTTTCAGTGCAGCTTCGCGCCCGATCGCCGCACCCATACCGACTACCACGATGGAGAGAATCGCTTTCACCGTCATCGACTGTTCCGGCAACTCTCCGTCATGCTCGCGGATTGCATCGTTCAAACCGGGGCCGCGATGGTCGGGAATCTTCTGTACCAGGCGCAGAACGACCCCCGCCAGAATTCCGGCGCAGACGACCACCATCACGCGATGCGCTCCCGAGACACCCTCGACGCCGCTTAGAAAATCACCCTGGCGATAGTGGAAAGAGATGTGCTGTGCCAGACGCAGCAGCTTCATCAGCAGGCCGCTGGTCAATCCCGCGCCCGCTCCAGTCAGCAGAATGAGCAGCCATAGCCGCAGCCCGAGCAGGCTGTCTTTTGCGATGTGTTCCGCGGCTTCCTGAGTCACTGGCATGGAAGCTTGGATGCCCATGCAGCTATCTCGTTACTCGTACCGCAGAGCTTCCGCCGGCAGCACGGAAGCCGCCGAAGACGATGGGTACAGCGTAGCCAGCAGTGAAATGCCGATCGAAACCACCGACACAATCACGCCATCCACGATCCGCGGCGCAAAGGGTAGCGCATCGATCGAGTAGACGTCGGGCGAGAGCGGAATGTGGTAGTGTCCGCCTGCCCACGATGCCACGTATCCGAGCACCAGTCCCAGCACCGTCCCAATGACACTGATCAAGAAGCCCTGCAGCATAAAGATGCGCCGCACTTGGCCGGGATCGACACCAAAACTCATCATGACAGCGATGTCGCGCGTCTTCTCCATCACCATCATCGTGAGCGCGATCAGAATATTCAGGGCAGCCACAAGGACGATCAACCCAATCACAATGAACGTCACATACTGTTCCAGCTTGAGCGCGCGAAACAGTTCCTGGTTCTGCTCTGTCCAGTTCGTCGTCATGTAGCCTTTGCCCGCGACCTGCTCGATCGCCTTTGCAATCTCGGGCGCGCGGTTCGGGTCATCCACGCGGATCCCGATGACTGAGATCAGATCCGGCTCATCGAAGAGATGCTGCGCATCAGTGAGCCGTACGAAACCCATCTCGGAGTCGTACTGGTAGAAGCCAGTGTGATACGTGCCGGCCAGTCGAAAGTGAACATATTTGGGAATGATGCCCAGCGGCGTCAACTCGCCTTGCGGGCTGACCAGCAGCACAGAATCCCCAACACTAGCCCCGATGGTTTCCGCCAGATCGCTTCCCAGCACAATCGGCTGCAGCTCACCCTGCGAGCCTCCCTGCATTTGCGGCGCCGGTTGCAACGCCTGAACAGCTCCAGGCGTAGCCTTGTCGAGCACATGGCTCACCTTCATCTCATCGATGGGGAGAACCCCTTCGATGAGCGCGCCGCCATCGCGCGGCCCCCGCGATACCAGCACCTGCTCCCACAATCCCGGCGACGCCGCAATCACATGCGGCACCTTGCTGACGCGCTCCAGCACCGGCCGCCAATCTCGAATGCCCATGCCGTTCGACGCCATGAGCTGAATGTGCGCGCTCGAGTCGACAAGCTTGTCCTGCAGGTCGCGGCGCATGCCGTTGGTAATGGCCAGCGCGATGATCAGCGCCGCCACGCCCGCCGTTACGCCGGCGACCGAGATCGCCGTCACCACGCCGACAACGGCCTGACGCCGTTTTGCCTTCAGATACCGCGCCGCTACATACAGCTCAAATCGCATCTACTTGGCCTGTGCCGGAACAACTGTCTTGCCCACGCCCACGTTGTCATAGCGGTCATAAGCGCGCACCGTAATCAGGTGTTCGCCCGTTCCATCGGCCGGAATCGCAAGATCGTAGTGTTCCGTCTTCGAGTCGGAGATCTTGTCCACCGGCTCGATATACTGCCACGGCCCAGCGTCGAGCGAGTATTCCGCATGCGCAATCGGTGAGGTCGCATCCACCGCATCAAACAGGACGCGAATCTGCTGTGGACAGTTCGCGCGGCCGCAAGGTTGAGCCTCGGCGGACGCCTTCAAGCTCTGGACATCGGGCGGCGTTGTATCCACCACGAACCGATCACTGACCTTGTCGCCCGTCAGCGCATCGCCCGGCGTATGCGACGGCGCATCGGAGGCCACCACTTTGATCTGGTACCCGCCGTCCGGAACCAGCGCCGCATCGAAGCTGTACGCCTTATCGGAAACCTTGTCCTTCAGCAGCCGCCACACTGTTTCGCCGTCGCCGCGCAGGTAGAGCGAATACGTGAGGTCGTCGCCGTTGTCGTCATGCGCAGCCCAGCGCACTGTCACGGCCGTACGGTCCTTGCTGGCCTGCAGCGCGGTGGTATTGCTTGAATCAAAACTCACGCCGCCCTGCGTAGCGGAGGGTAGGGAGATGTTCACGGTCTGTGGCTGGCTCACTGCGGAACTTTGCGGATTCCACCGCGCTCCCGGCACCACTACGATCTCTTCCACCACAGGTGCCGCATTCACGGGTAGATAGTTCACGCCGACGCTGCCTACCGAACCACCCTGACGCAATACCGCCTTCCACTGTAGAAACCGCCCCGCAGGCGAGGCTACCGACCCATCCTTCAGCGGCTCCCAGTTGCTCCATCCGCGCA
>Ga0335073_10015188_pt1 | contig 10773 bp, 14 predicted proteins | sample Lox_Sample_22_FD_207093 | JGI IMG/M metagenome (GOLD analysis project Ga0335073, IMG submission 207093) | Soil microbial communities from Loxahatchee National Wildlife Refuge, Florida, United States - Lox_Sample_2.2 | ecosystem: Environmental > Terrestrial > Soil > Wetlands | place: USA...
CCTAGTTATTAGCTACAGGTAACCCAATTCTCTCAAAACGAATGTCCATTATTAAATCGTAGCCTTTCGCCAATGCTAAATGTCCATGAAAATTGTTAAAAGCGCAGAAAACACAAAAGTACATCATATAATCCCGTGGTATTTACCATAATACACTCTTCCTCTTCAACAACGGTGTTTTCTCTCTCAATTTCGCAAAATTGAATAAACTTCTTCTTCGTGAGGGGGATTTCTGGGTTTCTGCAGTAGCATTCTGCGCGGTGGGAGTTTGGGGTGGGGTATGGGGTCCTGTGGTTTCGGTTGTGAGAGGTTCTTCTTCGGGAATCCTGAGGAGTTTAGTTACTGACATGCCCCATTCTGACCATTCGTCGAAAGGGTGACTGCGAAGTAGGTTGGAAATGTAGGAGGATTCTTGACGTTCTGAGTGGAGGTAGTGAATTGCGTCTTGCGAGGGATCGAGAGATATATGTGATATTGTAGCCTTGCTGAATTGTTTCTGGGTCGTGGTAGTTGTGTAGCCAGCGGCTTCTTGCCAACCTTCAAGGATCTCATCGTCACTTGCCGTGTCTGAATCAGGATGATATGATGAATATCCTGAATCATTCGTCGAATTGCCGCGTCTCAAATCGACATTCCCTGTAGCTTCTCCTTCCTCTTCCTCTCCACTTGCAAATTGAATCGGACTGTACAACCCATCTTCCCGCCAACCCTCCGCATCCTTCTCACAATCCTCTACACTCTGACACCGAGACTCTTCCTCCTCCATCTCCTCAAAATCAGATTCAATTTCCTGCTCCACAAGTCTACTCCTCTCCGGCGGACTCGAAGTATTCACAACCCTCAATTCACGTCTCGGCACACTCCTCAAACTCTCAATACTAAACTGTCTCATCCTTGGAATACTTGTAACACTCCCAACAGGGCTTCTGGAACGCGTTCCTCTCACTCTCCCACCAATACCTTCTCCAACATGCACCCATGGTAACCGCGGACTATTAAATATGGTGTCATCGAGCGGAGTCGTTAAAGGGATATTGCGGATTTGCGGGATTATGAGACCTGCTTCTGTACGCGTCCAGCCTAGGAGGATGTTTTCGTGGGGTGAAGTTACGGGGATTAGGTCGTCTGGTTCGTTCTCGTCGGGAGGAAAGAAGGAGCGACGTTGTGGTACGGCGGAGGGGGGCGGTGGATGTGTTGATTGGCGACGGAGTTTGGAGGCTGGGACTGGGAGGGGGAAGAGCGAGGATGTTGATGTTAAGGGGGTTGAGGTGAGAGGTGGTGAGTCTGGTGTCGATGATGCGTTTCCCATTTCACTCAATTGAGGTTCAAGAAAGAGTAGCGATTAATTGAGCATGTTATGTGATGGTGCAGACACCATGTAGTATACATAGACACAGGTGGTGATTGCGTTGTACGAAGGCGTTACGTCGTGTGTGCTTTTGTAGAAGGCGAGATTTGGGCCCAATTTCTCCGCCGCAAAGGTTTGTGAAGAGATGCCGATTCCGATGTAATGTTGACTATAGGAAAGGATCTTGCGTAACGTCGATTTGTGATGTGCGATAGCAGCACATGTCGGTGTAATTCGTTGTTATGATGATTTAATTACTGAGCCTGCTTTCGTGCTCCACGCTCGCCGTTAAAGTCCGCATGGCTGGCAAAGTTAATACGTGCATATAGTAACATATACTTGTACATGCAACATAAACTTTAAGTCCAATTTCGGCTTTTGTTTGATTGCCAGCATAAAGGCTTTGCACTGCAGGCGCACAGACATTAAAGCGATAAATTAGCGCATAGTTCACCGCTAATCCAATCCAAGACTTGGCAAATTTCCGCATTTGCTGAGATCACTTTCAGGTCAAAGTTGAAGTACCTCGATTCAGCGTGCAATTACATACCATTACACCTTAATGAAATTGGATGTTCGATCAAGATGCATCGGTTGATGGCGAAGTGAATGAAGGAAAGGCAATGTCGATCAGGAGAATGACCTTCGGCCAAAAATGAGGCCGAAATTGGCATTACGCAACAAGGGGTTGAAGGCGTTTTATTTCGCCAATTAGCCGTGCTGTGGGATCAAAGCGATCCGATCATCTCGTTCCCCCACGGTGCGCGGTCCGGCATTCAATAAGCTGGAAATTTCATCTTTCTTGACGTAGATATATACATAGGGATTCGACATTTGCGTACAGCAATTTGTTTCAAGCTCAGTCGAAGCTGTAGAATGTAGAAATGATGAAAAATGTGGCTCAATAATCATTCATACCTTCCAACGCCAGATATCTACGTCAAACTTTTCGCTAGATGGTTTCTCAGTTCCACAGACCATCAATATTCATCGGCCTCACGTTCAACTTTCTCCTTTCTCATTATAACTGTCTCCATTTGTCTTAACCGTTCATCCCATTCCGCAATACACCCATTAAACCCTTCCACAAGCTCATACCACCATTGCAGCGCAACCACACTTCGTTTCGCCAAATTCGTGACTCTCTCATCCAATTCCGCAAACCTCAATTGCAATTTTACTACTTCCGGCAACGAATTCGCAATCTCTGCAGAAACATTCTCATCAGGAAACGGAATATCATAAACACCTAATAGCATCGAAGAAGTCTCGTGGTATAATGTGGCAGATTGTAATACGATAGCTTGCTTCTCGGCTTGCGAGAGCGACGATGACGTGTCTTCTGGTTTGGTAGGTTCATCTAATAGCGATGGTTGAGCATCCCCTGGCATAAGAATAGTAAGAATAGAAATATACATGTTTGAAGGAGCTTCTTGATCGTCTTGTTTTGGTTTGCTACTTTTGTCAAACATTCACTCAAAGAAGCGATTTGAGAAGGGACGGAGTCGGCTTCGGACGTCAGTTTTGTTGATGTGTCTTGAGAAACTGTGGAGCCGGTGAGAACATATTCAAGGCGACGTAGACGTAAATCGAGAGCCTCGATGGATGAGTCTATCGATGCGTCAACGCGAGACATGTCTTTAGGTTGGAGAACGATCTGCTGCGAAAAGACGCGAAAATCACCGTATTTAGGATCGCCGTCTGCCCCTGAAGGCGCTTTAAATCCTTGCAACGAACGAAGCAACATACCAGTTCAATTGAAATCCATTGATATCATACTTGACAGCTACAACCAGCAAATACGACATTACAATCAAATTACATACAAGAGAAATATCACGTCCTTTCTTCTTCCACCATCCCTTCAAGTCCGCGACAGTTCAAACACGAAATTACATAGAGTCTCCTTAAAAACTTGTCCTTCCATAATAAGTCTTTTCACCAAACAACCTCTTCCCTCCCAGCGCCAGAAAGACCGAATAAAACAAAGCAATAACCAATATAGAAATAAAAATAGTGAAACGATTGAATTTTTAAAAGCACGAGAATTTTGATTTTCTTCGACTGTTGATTTCGTCCATTCTCTCCTCCAATTGTCTGCGCGCTGCTTCCGCCTACAGTAATTAGAGTTGCATTACACGGGTAATAGAGGGAGAAATACCTTTGCGCGTTGAGCTCTAGCTTCATCGAGTTGTTGTATACTATCTCTACTCTTGGCAGCTTCTCTCTTTGCAATTTCGAGCTGGTGGGTGGCTTCCAACATCTTGGTGTGAAGTACCTCCTTCTCAGCCGCAAGAGAATTAGTTTGTTTCTTGAGTTTATTTAAACTCTTCTCTGTATCGGATAATGCTTCTTCGAGAGTCTGCACAAGTTGTCGTTCGGATTGGAATTGTTTCTCCAAACTCGCAATCTTTTGATCTTTCTCCTCAATCTGATGGATGTATGCGGAATTATCAGGTTCAGGAGATCGAAGTTGATCACGAGAGTTAATTCGAGACAGTTGATCTTGTGAACTTGAACGACCGAGACGACTTGTCGGTGTAGTGCGTCCAGCAGGGAATGTAGGTGATACTGGAGCTGTGGGAACAGGAATTTGACTTGGTAAAGGAGGTAATGGAATTCCCGGAGGAGGGGTAGGCGTTCCATTAGACCATCTACCTGAATTCGAGCGGAGACGTTTTTGAGGATCTGCGGAAGTAGGTCTTGTTTCGAGTTCTGCAAGACGAGTTTCCAGAGCGTGGATGAGTTCGGCTTGTTCTTTGACAATTGGATCGCCATCGCTAGGGGGGACGCGTGCCTTCCAGCCTTTAAGACTATCGTAATCCTTTTGTAATTGTTCGAGTAATTCTGTTACTTCGGTAAGTTTCTCGCGAGATTCTTGTCGTTGACGAGTAATGACGCTAACCTCGTTCTTGAGCTCCTTGAGATCCCTATCAACAGCAGTTTTAGCTCGTTTCGCCTTATCACTTTCCTTGGTGGCTGCATCGAGTTTCTGTTGCAGACTGGTTAACTGGAGAAGATGTGTTGACATAGATGTTTCGCTTTCAGAAACTTGGTCCTTCAAATGTTGAATGATAGTGAGATACTCAGAATTATCCTTCTTTAGGTTCTGAACAGTCTCCTTGTGAGAGGCTTCCATGTCCTTGACCATTGCACCATGGTCCTTGGTGACCTTTTCCAACTTGGTTCGAAGTTCCGAGAGATCGCGGACACTGGCATCGCGCTCTGAAATGAGTGATTCTAGAGCCTGTCCAATTTCAACTGATCTCTTCTCAAACTCTTTCGCACTTTGTTCCGATTTCTCAAGATCTTTGAGAGTTTGTGCATTTTGAGCTTTGAGTTCGTCGATCTCGCTTGTAAGTTTAGCGATTGTAGCGGTCTGCTGATCGAAATCCTTCTTGACTAATTCGAGAGCGGCAGTTAATTCATTATTCTTCCTGTCTCGTTCCGCAGCAAGAGTCTGCGCAGTCTCCATCAATTGGATGACTTCCTTGTGATCCTCACGCTGCTGTGAGATTTGGCGTTGGAGATTCTTGATCTTTTCGAGAGGGGATTGCTCATCGGTCTTCTCACCGTCTACATCAGAAGAACTGGAGTTCGACAGGGAGCGTTGACGTGTGAATGAGAGGAGTTGAGATTTGACTTCCGCTAATGTCTTCTGCAATTCGGTGGTCTCTTCTTCGTAAGCAGTACGGACTTCTTCGAGTTCTTGTCTGAGATCCTTGACGGCCTTGCTCTGTTCCATGGCGTCTACAACACTCAATCGTGACTCGTCCTTCATGCGTTTGAGTTCGGAGATCAATTGAGAGTGATCTGGTTCGTCGTCATCATCTTGATAGGCTTGTGCTAGTTCTTTATCAAGAGTGTCGTGGTCGCCATAGTCCGAGGTCAACTCGGTTCGAGAAGTGCCGGTGACAATTGCAGATGCAGAACGGAAAGAATCGACAGAGGATTGTGACATTGTGCTATTGCGTTTCTTCTTGACTAGGATATCGTTCAGAAGATTGCGATAATCTTGTTGGAGACTCTTATTCTTCTCAAGCTCTCGGCCGTTGACTTCTAGTTGTTGGCTAAGATCTTCGATTTTGTTGATCAACTCGATCTCTCGCGCTTTCATTGTCTCAACGCTTTGGGAATGCTCCGATTCTTTCTCGGCCAGCTGATGCTCTAACGCTGATATATATGCTGGATCGGCAGTTCTGAGATTAGCATGTACAATAAACCGGATCGTACCTTGACTGAGCTTTTGTGAGGCCAGTAATTAGGCGCACTTTCCCTTCCAAGTCCGCACGTAGAGCTGTGATTTCTGTAGCTTGTTGTTGACATTGCGAGCTCTTCGAGATAACTTCAGTAGTCACAACACTCAAACTAGCTTGAAGATTCTGCTTCAACTCCTCATCATTTCCAGCAAGATCCACCATCTTAATCGACAACGTATCCAAAGCCCTCGTAGCTCGATCATTCAACTGTGCCATCTTCAAGTCACTAACCGATCGTGAACGAATAAGACCAGGTCTCATCGGACTAACCGGTTGAATAGGTGAAGGAGGAGGTCTTTGCAATTGAGCCTTCAATTCATCCAACAAATCCATACTCTCATTGTAATTCTCCGTCAACTTGGCATGTTCCCTTCTCAATTCCTCCAGACCCTGCACCTTCTGTCTCAAATCCGCAATCTCATCTTTCATTGCGTCCATATTTTCTTCCTCAGATTCATCAAATCCATCGGTGTGAGTACTTGCTCCGTTCATACCGCTCTTGGATGATTCTGAGACCCCAGCCAAGGATTGCTCCGAAGAGAGCGAGCGCGAGAATGAGCGCTGAGGTCCCGCTGCTAGTAGTGCTTCTGCTAGCGCTGCTGTCTTTAAGGTTCTCACTCCCGCGCTCTCTAAAAACGGCGGGTCCTTGGTTTCGGGTGGTGGCGATTCATCTGACGCAAGGGTTGTTTCGGTAGTATTTGTGGATTGATGAAGATGAGATTCTTCAAGTTGCTCTTTGAGTTCAGCGATACATTCGAGGCTGGAATTATAAGTGTTTGTGATATCTTCAAGTTTTCGAACTGTGGTCTCGTGAGATTTACGGAGATTCGCGAGTTCTGCACGAAGGAATTCTTCGTCTCCGGGGATTGTGTTTTCCTTGTCTTCGTTGGGAGTTGGCTGAATGGGAATTGGACCGGGAATAGATTCGGGAGAAGCATTTTCGACGGGTTCTTCGACTTTGATGAGGACTTCGGATGAGGTTTCTGCGATTTCGCTCTTAGCGCGTTCAAGGGCTTCTTGTTGAACTTCATCCAATTCATCCAATAAGTTGTCCAATTTCCTTAAACCTCGTTGTCTTTCCACGACCTTCTCCAATCGATCAACTTCTCTCTTCCAGAATTCAATATCCGCATCTGCTTCTGCTAGGTTCTCTTCGAGAACAGCAAGATATGCTTCACTGGATTGTTCATGCTCTCGAAGACGTTGATTCTCGACTCGCAATTCGGCAATGGTTTCGGTTTCAATTTGACTTGCACCAGCTTCCTGCGCTTCTTTCTCATCGAGACGTGCTTCGAGTTTGCGCACATAGTCCGCAGTAGTCGTTTCGCGTTGAGTCAACTTGTTGACACGTGCATTTAGTTGCTGATTGATTGACTCCGCATAAGCAAGTTTACTTTCCTTCTCAAGAAGTGTGCTTTCAGTCTGTGACAACGAAGCCCGAACTTCAGCCAACGTATTCTCCAAACTCTGAATAGTCTTCTCATATTCTACCCATTAGCCCACATCTCCCTCAGGAAATATACCAAGTATAACCATTTCGACGGCTTCTGCAAAAGAATTCGAACGCTTAATTCGATTCATAGGTGAATTCGGATCATCATCCTCAGCAATAGTAATCTCACTTGTCTCAATTCCTCTTTCACGACTCAACTCGGCCATCAATCTCGCATGTCTAGCTGATAATCCAGAATAACTTTCTTGCAAATCAAGTAATTGTTCTTGTAATTCCTGTTCAATGGCAGTACGATTCTCAGGACGATCATCAGTATGTTTATTTTGCATGCGTAGTTGTTCGCGTAAGGAAGCTACTTCAGCTTTAAGTCGATCTACGACTGCGCGAAGTTCTGCTTCATCTAGGACTTCATGGATTTGAGGACGTGATTGGATTGCTCTTGCTCGTTGAGCGTACTACAATTAGAACTCTCTTCTATAATGCACGTGAGATGGGGAGGGTACTTGAACTGTGTTGAGAGTTTCACTGCGATGGAATTCTGCGGGAGTGACACAGGCAATCATATAAGTAATTGCATTTCCACCAAGTGAATCAGAAAGAATCCGAGTAAGTTTTGAATCTCGATAGGAAATGTGTCCTGTTGTACCGCTTCTAGCGGATAACTGAGAGATGACTTTTCCCAGAGCAGCAAGTCCCGCATTAATTGAAATACCCTCTTTTGCACGTTCTCCTTGTGCACCAGTATTTCTATCATCAGCATAATTCTCAACGCGTCTGCAAAGACTGTTTGACAAGTAGGTAGTGGGGAGGGTGAAATACTTGAGCCGTTCGCTACCAGCGAGATCGACAAAATGTAATTTACTTGAGATTGTAACAACTGCTTCATCTCCTTGATCACCATTCACAGCATCCATTCCAGAAATTGTCCATCGACGATTCTCCTTTTTGCCTTGTGTGCCGACACTTTTACGTTTTCGTTGGACTAGGGCAAGACTGAATACTGCGTGTGAACGCGATGAACGCGCGTTAATTGCAGTCGCGTCAGTTTGACGAATATTTGATCCGTAATTCAGGGCGGCTAATAAATCTTCCACATCGTTGACTACAACTTCTCGTAGTCCTGTGAGTAGAATTGTTCCCTTGGGATCTTCGCGGATGGTTATGGGGAGACGTTCTTGGTGTTGAAGTTCTGGTGGTAATAATAGATCGCGAAGTTCATCATTGTATATCTGACCGTTAATTTACGCGTTCAGGGGTGAGTACTTCGACGTATGTTGCTCTGAGACTCCACTCTTTGTTCGAGGGAGCGGGTTTATGTAGTTTTGATTTAACTCCTGTTGGTGTGGGACTTAATTGCATGGATAATCGCGAAGGAGGTCGAATTCCTGATCCCGACGCCGTTCTCGCTGAATGACCAGGCTTCTCAGAGGCAAACTCCGTCGACAATTTGCTGAACAAAGCTCTTGCCGCACGAGGAATAACACCTAACAAACATCAACACCTACCCTTGCAAAACACACGAAAAGACGTACCCATTAGCCAAGGATCATTCTGTTCATTTGGCCCAGACGTTCCCATTGTATAAGATTTCCCAGCACCGGACTGTCCATAAGCCAAAAGAGATACATTGTACCCCGTCACAAAGGACTCGATACTATCTTTGACCCATTCAAAAACGCCTTCTTGTCCAATATTCTCAGAGAACACGCGGTCGAAGATATAATTCCGTTTTCCCTGCGGACTTTCGATGATAAGACTTGTACTGCTAGTAACTTGTACTATCGACCGTTGGAAACGTTGTGGAATAAGCTCGTAGCCAGGTTGTCCTGGTTCCAAGGGAGGACGAACTCTGATCGCTATACAATTGTCAATATCAAACAACACAACAACCTCATTTCCTTTCTCACGAAAGGGGTGAAAAGGAAATTAGGGAAGAGGAAAGATGAACGTACCTACTTTGACGGCGGTTTTGGATTGATCTTCATCGCTTGAGACTCGTGAATCTGAGCTCATTCTGGAAGCGCTTCTGACTACTTTTGTTCCTGAGGGACCTTGGGAAAGGGACATTATTCGGGGTGACGAGGGCGACTTTAGGTGGTGGGTTGCCGTAGCCATTTTTGTTGTGATGTTTGTGGGAGGTCCGAGCGCACTGCACGGGGGGGTCCAAAGAGAAGAAGGGAAAATATTATGCAGCTTAGCTTCCCAGAACCTGGCACACATTATTATCAGTATCGGTATTCATATATTCGCTATAATAGAAGCAGGGTTTAGGTATTTTGGGACTAGAATAGAATAGGGAGTTTACCTTTATTGGAAGGGGTCTATTGTTTGTTTTGTGCTCTATTTGTACTTGAATGTTGATGTTCCTGGACAACAACAGCCAAGGGGCAGCTATTCACAACGCTCAGCCGATTGATCGTTGATAGCTGCCCCTGAACGGACCAACCAGGTCTGAGGGACGACGCTTGCGTAGTAAGCCAGTGACAGACTCTGCTGTAGGCACGGATGTTCTGCTGCGACTTATTTTGTTACCGGTGCATTTTGTGAAGAGCGTAATCTCACCCCTGATTTCTGTACCGTATTGTATTCTATTATTGAGCCTGGGTTGCCGGGGAGTGGGGTGTGCAGTGTGTGCGTGTCTGGGAAATTGCAGCTGCGTGTCCTTCCGAAATAAGGAAGGGCTGCAAAGGCAATAAAAGACTGGCAAGGATTCAGCCCTGACTGAATGAATGTTCGATGCGCAGAAGACTGCAGGGTTGCTAATCAGGCAAAGGCTCAGAGCCAATCCTCCATCTGCAATCCCGCTCGGACCTCGTCTTTCCCCAATTCTCTCCGACTGCGTTAACCCACACGGATTATCCTATCCCTACCCCTTCAAAGTTCAAACGTTTGCAGTTTAAAGTTATATTGCAGGACGCTCTGGTCGCTTAGTACCACTTTGCAGGAATTAATCGTCCCGCGGAACAAAAAGGTTGACAAGACGCCTGCCTAGCTAATACGGCTTGCTTGATTGGGATTATTCTTGCGCCTTCCGAGCCGTGCCGCCAAAAAGGCCCTGCAGTTAACGCGTGGTATTGATTGCTGGCATGGATGTCAGAGTGGAAGATGCTTTAGACTTTGGACGGAGAATTTTTGAGACACTTATCTCCCCGATTCCCCTGGGATGTCCGACAGGAACGGAGACTTGCAGAAAGTGGAGAACCTCAGAGCAAGTCCATGACGGCCCTAAAAATCGAAAGGATGCGCGAAAGCTCAGGGAGAGAGAAGAGAAGCTCCCCTCAGGGGTAAAATGGCGAGCCTCGCGCATTGCTCCTCTCGACGTTATGCATGCCAACGGCGTCACCGTGCGCCAAAATCCACTGTCTGCTGTCTGTCCAGCGCCTCCCATCTATGATAGCGAATTGAGATGCTCAGGTGGGATACATTCGCTACCACTAACTAATCCTATCTCGAGATAACTAATGCAATCCACTTTCTCATCCTCACCCTCCATAATTACCATTCAACACAATAAAAACCGGTTCCAGAATCAAAAGAAAGACTTGACTCCCTCCTCCGTGCAACCTCATAAGATATCCCCCTTACTCTAAAAATTTTCCTAAACGTCAGCATCGTCCAAGTCTCCGTATGAGATATTCTGGGAGGAATACCTTTCCAAAAGTAAACTTTGTGCCATTCTTTCCAGGCTGACTCCACTCATTACACTTCAAATG
>Ga0335073_10015189_pt1 | contig 10772 bp, 10 predicted proteins | sample Lox_Sample_22_FD_207093 | JGI IMG/M metagenome (GOLD analysis project Ga0335073, IMG submission 207093) | Soil microbial communities from Loxahatchee National Wildlife Refuge, Florida, United States - Lox_Sample_2.2 | ecosystem: Environmental > Terrestrial > Soil > Wetlands | place: USA...
CTGGCTGTGCGAGGCCGTCCTATTTCACGGGGAGCTTGCGCGCGGCCAGGTCTTCGGATTGCTCCTCCTCATGTTCACGCTCACCTCCCTCGGGCGGATCGTGGTCCGCCGGTTCGCGCTGACACTCACCAGCCCAGAACGTTGCATTGTCTTGGGGACCACGGTCGATGCGGCTCGTATCGCGGCCAAGCTCGCAGCGTCGGCCTCTGTGAACGCGAACGTGATCGGACGTGTCGCCATGCAAGGCACCGCGCTAGCCGGGGAGACGGGCTCGATCCCTACCCTCGGCGGCTACGACGCTCTCAGCGGCGTCGTGTCGCAGCACGAGGTGGAGCGGGTCATCATCGCGCCCCATGACGACGGACAGGATCAGGTTCTCGATGCGATTCGCCTCGTGATGGCGCTCGGCGTGAAGGTCAGCGTACTCCCGCGTCTCCTGGAGGTCGTCGGCTCCACGTCGACCTTCGACGACATCGAGGGCATGTGGCTTCTCGGCGTCCGGCAGTACGGCCTGGCGCGGTCGTCGGAGCTGATCAAGCGCGCGACCGATGTCGTTTTGGCCACTGGTCTGCTCATCGTCCTCGGCCCGCTGCTCCTCATGTTGACCGCGGTGATCAAAGCTGACAGCCCAGGTCCGGTCCTGTTCCGGCAGCGGCGCATCGGCCGCCGTGGCGAGCGCTTCTGGATGTTGAAGTTCCGCTCCATGGTCGTCGACGCTGAGGCCCGTAAGGCCGAGGTCATGGGGCTCAACGAGGTCCGGGGTGGGATGTTCAAGATCACCGACGATCCGCGCATTACCCGCAGCGGACGCCTCCTTCGGCGCACCTCGCTAGACGAGCTGCCACAGCTGTTGAACGTGCTGCGTGGAGACATGAGCCTCGTCGGCCCGCGGCCGCTCATTCCCGACGAGGACGTGCTGATCACCGGATGGCAGCGCCGTCGCCTCGCGGTGAAGCCAGGGATGACGGGGCTGTGGCAGATCTTCGGGTCATCACGGATCCCGCTCAATGAGATGGTGAAGATCGACTACATCTACGGGGCGAACTGGTCGTTGTGGCTTGACCTCAGGATCCTCGTGAGGACCGTTCCTTACATGCTCGGGCGGCGAGGGCTGTGATGACACAGGTGAGAGAGGCTCGACTGAGACTCAAGCCCAGAGCCGGGAGTCAGGACGGCGCTGCGGGTGCCATTCCGCGCAGCGCGCGGTCGAAACAGTCACAGGTCACCCCCTCTGGTTTCCGTCCGGCCCAGATCACGTTGATGGGTGTGCCAATCGACGGATTTACCCTCCCGGGTCTCGTGGCGCACCTCGTTGCGCACTCACAGCAGCGCCCGGGCGGCTATCTCATGACGCCCAATCTCGACAACATGCGAACCCTGAGTCAGGACCCGGCGGTGCTCGCGAGGGCGATGGCGGCGGACATCAGGGTCGCGGACGGGATGCCACTCATTTGGGCCAGTCGGCTGCAGGGGACGCCCCTGCCCGAGCGCGTGGCGGGCTCCGACGTCGTCTGGGCATTGGCCAGAGAGCTCGCACGAGTCGGTAAGAGCCTGTTCCTGCTGGGAGGCGAACCCGGCACCGCCGAACGCGCGGCGGCAGCCCTGATCGCGCGCTTCCCGGGCTTGATCGTCGCGGGCATGTACTGCCCGCCGATCGGCTTCGAGGACGATCCGAGTGAGATGGCGCGGATCGACGCGGCGCTGCGTGCGACCAGTCCGGACTTCGTGTATATCGGACTGCCCTTCCCGAAAGCGAGCGCGCTGGCCCTTCAGATGCGGGACGCGATGCCGGCGACGTGGTTCGTGGGGCTCGGTATCAGCTTCAGCTTCGTCTGCGGAGACGTTCGACGGGCCCCCGCCTGGATGCAGCGGGCTGGACTGGAATGGGTCCATCGACTAGTTCAGGAGCCGCGGCGTCTGGCGCGGCGATACCTCCTGGAGGGACTGCCGTTCGTCGTCTGGATGCTGGCTTCAGCCTTCAGTCACCGTCGGAACCTCCCGGAACCGGCCGACCCCCGGCTGCGCGCGCCGACGTGATGAACGCTCAACTCACGATCACGCGTGAACACGCCCAGCGCGCATCCTGCGTCGAGCCGCTGTTCCGAGCCCGGGCTCCCCTGCGGGTCTCGTTCGCCGGAGGCGGCACCGACTTGGCGTCGTTCTTCGAGCGGGAGGGCGGCCTCGTTCTCAGCGCGACCATCAACCGCTACGCCCATGGGACGCTTCGTCCCAGGGACGACCAAAGGATCTCGATCGAATCCCTCGATCTCGATACCGCCCTGGAGTACCACAGCCAGGACCCGGTCCAGTATGACGGCCGCCTCGACCTCGTCAAGGGCGCGATCCGGCGGATCGCCCAACTCGATGAGGCGCGGGGGGTCGACATCTCGCTGAGCACGGCCGCGCCTCCCGGATCGGGCCTTGGAGCGTCGTCGGCACTCATGGTCAGCTTGATCGGCCTGTTGCGCGATTACCACCGGCTCAGCCTGAGCGACTACGACGTCGCCCATCTGGCCTGGGAGATCGAGCGGGTGGACCTGGGTCTGAGTGGGGGCCTGCAGGATCAGTACGCGGCCTCGTTCGGCGGCTTCAACTTCATCGAGTTCGAGCGTGGGCGGGTGATCGTCAACCCGCTGCGGATTCCACAGACGACGCTGCACGAGCTGGAGTCGAACCTGCTCCTCTGCTTCACGGGCGCGACGCGGGCTGGCGACCGCATCATCGACGATCAGACGCGGCGGTACGAGTCGGGCAACGAGGATGCGCTGGCGGGACTCCGCATGCAGAAGGAACTGGCGGTTGCCATGAAGAACGCGCTGCTGCGCAGCCGGCTTACCGAGTTCGGGGAACTCCTCGGCCACGCCTGGGAGTACAAGAAGCGGATTTCGACTCGGATCAGCACGCCCGTCATCGACGAGGCTTACGCTGAGGCGATCGCCCAGGGGGCGATCGGCGGGAAAGTGACCGGGGCTGGTGGTGGGGGCTTCATGCTCTTCTACTGCCGCCCCGGGTCGCGACATCGCGTCGCCCGTCGGCTGACACAGCTCGGCCTGTTGGAAACTGAATTCGCCTTCACGACAGAGGGCCTCACGACCTGGTCGTATGTCGAGCGCTGACACGCTTCGAGGAGCAGACCGGCTGCGCAGAGCCGAGACCCTCCGGGCCCGGATCGACGAATCGATCTCGATTCGGCAGGCCCTGCTCGCGGATTGTCGGCTCGCGGCGGTGGTCGACGCCGTCGTCGGCGCCATCGTCGGTTCGATCCTTGAGGGCGGCAAGGTGATGCTCTGCGGCAACGGCGGGAGCGCCGCTGATGCCCAGCACCTGGCCGCCGAGCTTGTTGGCCGCTTCTGCCTCGAGCGCGACCCGTTCCCGGCGATCGCTCTGGCCGACAACGTCGCCGCCCTGACTGCGATCAGCAACGACTACGCCTACGAGGATGCGTACGCGCGGGCGGTACGGGCGTACGGGCGGCCCGGCGACGTCCTCATCGGGCTCTCCACCTCCGGCGAATCGGTCAACGTCGTCGAGGCTCTCAAGGCCGCCTCCGCGCGCGGGGTGATCACGGTCGTGTTCGCCGGTGCGCCGGGCTCCGCCGTGGAGGCGGAAGCAGAGTATGCGCTCCTGGTCCCCGCGGCGAGCACCGCGAGCATCCAGGAGGTCCACAAGCTCCTCGGGCACGTGATCTTCGAAATGGTGGAGCGCGAGCTGTGCACGCCCTAGGTCCACGTGGCGCGGTCTTCCTCGACCGCGACGGCACGATCAACGTCAAGGCGCCCGAGGGCGACTACATAACCGAGCCACACCGAGTGACTCTGCTCCCGGGCGCAGCCAACGCCATCAGGCAGCTCAACGACGAGGGGGCGCCTGTGATCGTTGTCACTAACCAGCGCGGGATCGCTTTGGGTCGCATGACCGAGGCGGATCTCGCCGACGTCGAAGATCGGCTCAGATCAACCCTCCGAGAGACGGCAGGGGCGCGCCTGGATGCGATCTTCCACTGCCCCCATGACGTCCACCTGTGCCTGTGTCGCAAGCCGCTCCCGGGGCTGATCTATCACGCCCAGACCTGGCGACCCGAGATCGACCTGACCCAGTCGATCATCATCGGGGACTCGCGGAGCGACATGGTTGCCGGTGAGCGTGCCGGTCTGAGCACGATTCTGCTTGGAGAGGACGCTTGCGATCTCGCGGACGCGGTCGGCGGCGTCCTATCCACGACCCGCCTCGTCGCACCGGCGAGGTTTGCCCTACAGAGAGGACTGCACCGTGTCATACCGTGACACTCACGCGACCGCGTTTCGCGCCCTCACGCGTGCACGTTGCGTTCTGTCGGCTTCGATCGTCGTGACGTTCGTGGTCATGGTTTCAGCGTCCGGCGCCCAGGCCGACCAGACGTGCACCCCTGAAGCCGCGATTGCAACGATCAGCCCCTTCTACGACGTCGAGAACAGTGACTCCCCCGGCGGGTCGACCTGCCTAACGGTCAGCCCCTCCAGCGTCAGCTTCCGCGTCGACTCAACCTCCTACGACACGAACGACGGCGTTCCCGCCGATCAGCAGTTCATCGGCTACATGGCGGCGTTCACGGGGTGCAAGCACGGCGGTTGCCTAGAGAATGGCTACCCCGCTGAGGCGTCCCGGCTCCGATCCGAGGTGACCAGCTGGTCGTTCGGTTTCTTGGCCACTGGCCGCTACGACGCAGTCTATGACGCCTACTTCAACACGACTCCAACCGAGCAGAACGTTCCCACCGGAGCCGAGCTGATGATCTGGCTCAACGAGGAAAACATCGCGCTGATGGGCCCGCAGCTCCCGGACGTGACAATCGGCGGCACGCTGTGGCACGTGTTCGACGTGTACAAGGAGACCCCGGTCGGCAACTGGAACCGGATCGCGTTCGAACGGGCCGCGCCAGTCACCAGCGTGTCGAACCTCGACCTGGCGCCGTTCGTCCAGGCCGCTATCTCCGACGGTGCGATCGCGCCGGACTGGTATCAGCAGGATCTCGAGTCGGGCTTTGAGATCTGGTCCGGCGGCGTCGGCTTGACGACCTATTCGTTTTCGGCCAGTCCGCCGACGCTCGCACCGCTGTCTACAACTGGCGGCGCAGGCGCCGGCGGGACGGGCTCAGGTGGCACAGGTGGTGGTGGTGGTGGGGCTGGCACCACCGGGTTGACGAAGACGGCGACCAGTAAGCCGACCATCAGCCTCGCGCTACCGGAGTGTTCGACGACGATCTCGAAAAGGAAGTGTGCGGCTCTGCGCCGAACCGCGGGCGCCTGGCGCCACGTGGTCGGCATGGCCGTGGACGACACGGCCGTCGCGCGAGTCACGGTGACCGCCGTTCGCGCCCGCCAACCGCACGCCAAGCTCAAGAAGGTGACGGTGCGAGCAAAGTTCATCAGCCGCACCTCCTGGAAGGCCACGATTCCGGGCCTGACCAAAGGCACATGGCGGTTCACGGCCACCGCCACGGATACCGCCGGCCTTACTCGCACGACGAGGCCGATCACCGTGTCCATCAACGTCGGACTGCCCGCCTCCTGAATGTCGATGACCACCTGCACCACGGCGTCCCGGCACGGGGCGGAATCCGCGTACGGTCGGCGACGTCCGATCGAGACCGAGGTCCGCAAGGCCGCGTATCGCGCCCTCCGGCTCGCGGGCAGCCGGTATCACCGGGCGTTCCCCGACTACCTGGAGTTCATCCCGGCGGTGCGGTCGGCTGAGGAGTTCGCCGATCTGTCGGCACGCGCTGCCTGCTACCTGGGCGACGCCGGCCTGCCGCTGTACCTCTCCGGACCTCGGTTCCCGCTCGACGCCGCGCTCGTCGAGCACATGGACCCGAAACTCGTCCGCGATCCGGGATGGGTGTCGGAGCGCCCCCCCGGCGAGGGCCACCTCGCCGTCCACAGGGTCACCGCCGCGACCGCCAGCCGCGTGGTGACAAGCCGCGCCACCGCCTGGATCGTCGACCCGCGCCTGTTCAGTCGCGCGGAGGAACGGTACTTCGACCTGCGCAACGCGACGACGTGGCCGACCTACGAGCCCGTCGAGGAGGCTCTCTCCCGCCTGCGGGCCCGCGCCCGGGGGGCGCGGACCGCGTTCGTCCTCGCCACCGGTCCGTCGGCGTCGCTCGTGGACCCCGGATCGATCACGGCCGACATTCGCATCACATGCAACTCCGCCGTCCGTGACACGGAGCTGATGCGAGAGCTGCGACCCGACATCATCTGCTTCACCGACCCGGTGTTCCACTTCGGTCCCAGCCGCTACGCGGCCGAATTCCGTCGTGACGGCGTCCGCGTCGCCACCGAGGTCGATGCGCTCGTCGTCTGCGGTCACCGCTTCGCCGGTCCCCTCCTCGGACTGGAGCCCTCGCTCCGTGATCGCCTCGTCGTCCTGCCCCATCAAGACGGCGGACCCTGGCGGTGGCCGACGGATCGTAATCCGACGGTCCGGCAGGCGGGCAACGTCATGACCACCCTGATGCTTCCGCTCGCGCTCATGCTCGCCGACGACGTAACCGTGGCCGGCGCGGACGGCCGCAACCCGACCGAGAGCTACTTCTGGTCACACAGCCCGCGGCTCCAGTACTCCGACGAGATGATGGGCACCGTCTTCGCGGCCCATCCGTCGTTCTTCCGCTTCATCGACTACCGCGACTACTACGACGAGTTCTGCCGGTCACTGGAGGAACTGATCAGCATGGGCGAGCGGGCGGGAAAGACCGTGACTGCACTCACCCCCAGCTGGATCCCCGCGTTCACCAAACGAGGAGCACCCGACCTTGACCTTACCCATGGATAACGGCCGGAGCGGCGCGCCGCTGACGGACGATCGCCACAAGGAGATTCGACTCGGCGACCGAGCCGCGCCTTGGGGGACCGAACCCAAGACGTTCCAGTCGACGCCGGAACGGGTGTCGACCCTGCGGTTCTACCTGTCCGTCATCGGGCGACGTCGGCTTCCGATGCTCATCGCTTTTCTCATCCCCGTCGTCATCGCCGTGGGCCTCACGGTGACGGCGAAGAAGCAGTACCAGGGCACTGCGCTCGTCGTCATCAACCGGCAGTCCCTGTCCGACCAGCTGACCGGAACCCCGGATCCCACTGCGTCCTCGAGCGACTTCCTGAACATCATTACCACCGACGCCTACGCGGCCCGGTCCATTCAGGTGGCCAACCGCGTCGCGCAGGCGGTCCCGGACGCCCATCTCAACGGTCGTGCGATCCTCGCTCAGGCGACGATCACTCCCAAGCAGGACGCCGACATCGTTCAGTTTGCGGTGCGCGACCCCGACCCGAGTCTGGCCCAGCATCTCTCGACCGAATTCGCCCGCCAGTTCGTCACCTACGAGCAGACCGTGGAGGCGGCATCGATCACCGCGATCCTCGCGAACGTCGACGCTCGGCTCGCCCAGGCACGGCACGAGGGCAGCCGGTCGCTGACGAGCGCTCTCAGCAGTCGGGACGAACAGCTGCGGACTCTCCTCTCGCTCCAGACGCCCGACAATTACGTCGTCACCCCGACGACCAGCGCCTCGCTCGTCAGTCCGCGCAAGGGACTCAACCTCGGACTGGGAGTCGTTGCCGGTGTCGTGCTCGCGGTGCTCCTGGCCGCTGCCCTGGAGGCGCTCGACACGCGGGTGCGCTCCGGCGACGAGATGGAGTCGCTCGTCGACGCGCCCGTACTGGGCCGGCTCGGAACGCCGCGCTCGCGGAACACTCGCCGGGTGGTGTCGCTCGTCGATCCAGGCGATCCTGCCGCAGAGCCGTTCCGGATCCTCCGAACCAACCTCCATCTGCAGACACTCGTGCAGCCCGCACGAGTACTGATGGTCTCTGGGGCCACTGAGGGGGAGGGCAAGTCACTGACTATCGCCAACATCGCCGTCGCCGAGGCACGAGCGGGACGAAGCGTCATCCTGGTCGACCTCGATCTCCGTCGCCCCGCCCAGGACGTGCTGTTCGACACCGGTGGCCGGTCCCCGGGTGTCACCGACGTTCTGCTCGGAGATGTGTCGCTGGATGACGCGATGGTGGACATCCCGCTCGCCTCCAACAACGATGGCGGACGGAGCGAGGGCTCTCTGCGCCTTCTGCGATCCGGCGGGTTGCCCCCCGACCCGGGAGAGCTCGTTGCCTCGAATCATGCCGAGCGCCTGATCCAGAGTCTGCGCAACAAGGCCGATCTCGTGTACATCGATTGCCCACCAATGCTCGTCGCCGGCGACGCACTCGCGATCAGCCGCTATTGCGACGCCATCATCGTCGTCACGCGGCTCTCACAAGCCAAACGCTCGTCGTTGAACGACCTTGCACGGGCGCTCGCGGGAACCCCTGCGCGGGTCGCCGGGCTCGTCATCACCGGCGACAAGCGCGCCGCCGCGAAGACGTATGCCTAGCGTCGCGCTGATCGTCCGCTGCTTCAACGAGGAAAAACACATCGGTCGGCTGCTCACCGGAGCGCTCCGGCAGACGCGGCCGCCGGATGAGATCATCGTCGTTGACAGCGGCTCCACCGATCAGACGGTGAGTGTCGCCTCGGCCTTCGACGTGACCGTGGTCAGGATCTCGCCCGAAGAGTTCTCCTTCGGGCGAGCGCTCAACCGTGGCGTGAATACCGCGGCCGGCCACGACCTGTGTGTGTTCGCCAGCGCGCACGTCTACCCGGTGTATGACACGTGGCTCGAGCACCTGGTCGGGGCACTCCGAGCACCCGATGTCGCGCTGGCCTACGGACGCCAGCAGACCCCGCCCGGTGGGCGCTTCTCCGAAGCGCGGCTTCTGCATCGCTGGTTCCCATCGGACTCCGCCCGGCGGCAGAACCATCCGTTCTGCAACAACGCCAACGCCGTGGTCCGGCGGACGGTGTGGGAGGAGCTGCCCTATGACGAGGAACTCACGGGACTTGAGGATCTCGACTGGGCCAAGCGCGCCATGGAACGCGGCTATGCGGTCAGCTACGTGGCCGAGGCCCCGGTGGTCCACGTCCACAATGAGTCGGTCGCAACGATAGTCAATAGGTACCGGCGGGAAGCGGTCGCTCACAAGCAGATCTTTTCGGAGCAGCGCATGACCGTGGTCGAAGCAATGCAGTTGGCCGCGTTTAACGTGTGGGGCGATGTGCGGGCGGCCGCCGCGGAGCGCAGCCTCTCGGCACACCTGGTCGACATCGTGCGGTTCCGGGCAGCTCAGTTCTATGGGACGCAGCGCGGGTTCAGTCAGGCGGGTCCGGTTCCCGACGCGCTCCGCCGCCGGTTCTACTATCCGGCCGCCGACGGCCGGGCGCCCGTCGCTCCGGTGGACGGCAGGATCATCGAGTACGACGTGTCAGTCATCCCGTGAAGCCGATCGACATATCGATGCCGCTGACCGCCGACCTGCCGACCTGGCCGTCGAGCCCAGGGCTAACTATCCGCCGGCTCGCATCGATGGAATACGGCGACGAGGCCAACGTGAGCGCGCTCTCGATGGACGTGCACAGCGGAACGCATGTCGATGCGCCCCGTCACTTCGTTGCCGAAGGCCGCGAGCTCGAGGAGATGGGGTTGACTCCGTTCGTCGGCACCGCCGAGGTCGTCGACGTCACCCACGCGGAGGTGATCGACGCGGACGTGCTGGGCGCCGTTGTGCCCGCAGCGGCCCAACGGATTCTGCTGCGAACCCGCAACTCACGGATCGAGGGTTTCCGCCGCGGTGGCTTTCGCCCCGACTACGCCGCCCTGACGCCCGGCGGCGCTGCCTGGCTCGCGGATCGCGGAACGCTGCTCGTCGGGATCGACTACTTGTCGATTCAGCTCTACGACGACCCGCCAGACGCCCACACGACGCTGCTCGGCGCCGACGTGTGCCTCGTGGAGGGGCTGGTGCTCAACCACGTCTCCGCCGGTCGCTACCTGCTGGCATGCCTGCCTTTGCGACTCGACGGAGTCGAGGCGGCCCCCGCGCGAGCGATCCTGTTGCCGGGGGTGGCGACATGACAGACCGGATCGTCGCGCTCGTTCCAATGCGGCACACGAGCGAGCGGGTTCCCGGAAAGAACTATCGGGAGCTCGACGGTCGTCCGCTGTTTCACCACATCGTCGAGACGCTGCGATCGGTCCCCGGCATCGCGGAGATCGTCATCGATACGGATTCGCCCTGGATCACCGCCGATACGCGTGAGTCGTTCCGTGACGTGACGGTGCTGTCGAGGCCCGCCGCGTTGCTCGGCGGTGATGTACCGATGAACGCGATCCTCGCGCATGACGTTCAGCAGGTTCAGGGCGATGTCTTCCTGCAGACCCACTCGACGAACCCGCTGCTCACCGCTGCCACCGTGCAGCGCGCTCTGGGCACGTTCCTGGCGGCGCGGCCGTTGTACGACTCGCTGTTTTCGGTCACCGCGCTGCAGACGAGGCTGTGGGACTCCGGCGGCCGTGCACTCAACCACGACCCCCGAGTTCTGCTGCGCACACAAGACCTCGAACCGGTCTACGAGGAGAACAGCTGCCTGTATCTATTCGATGCTGACACGCTGCTGCGGACCGGCAACCGCATCGGCGAGCGTCCGCTGCTATTCCCGATCGATCCCCGCGAGGCCCTGGACATCGACGACGAGTGCGACTGGGACATCGTCGCCGCCATGGTCGCACGCAAGGCGGTGACCCGGTGACGCGCGCCCTCATCGCCTGCCTTCAGATGCAGGAGTCCTTCGAGAGCTTCCGGCCGCGCTTCGACGAGCTGTCGATCGAGTACGTGCTGCCGACTGTGCTGCAGCACATG
>Ga0335073_10015191_pt1 | contig 10772 bp, 9 predicted proteins | sample Lox_Sample_22_FD_207093 | JGI IMG/M metagenome (GOLD analysis project Ga0335073, IMG submission 207093) | Soil microbial communities from Loxahatchee National Wildlife Refuge, Florida, United States - Lox_Sample_2.2 | ecosystem: Environmental > Terrestrial > Soil > Wetlands | place: USA: Florida...
ATCTTCCGGCGCGCTGGTGTCAAGGCCCGCCCGCTGGGCGTTCCTCATCGGGTACTGCGCGATCGTCGTCATCGCGGTCGGTGCTGCGGCCGTTCCCGCCGCGTTTGTGCAGGAAAACGTCGTTTGCCGCGCTCACCGCGATCCCCGGCTCACGTCGGGTCGTGCCAGGAACGGACTCTTGTCCGGCACGAGCAAAAAAGATGATGCCCCCTTCCGCCTGCGCGCAAGCCTGATGTAGCCTCTCCTTGGAGCCACCATCGGGACGTGCCGAATCCCGATTGTTGCAACGGCGGCAAGTGCCATCGGCGGGCCCCCACCCAAGGGTACAGCGCCCATGCCCAAACTCTATGAGGCCCTCGCAGACGCATTCCTCGCGGAAGGAGTTGACACGCAATTCGTGCTGATGGGCGATGGCAACATGCACTGGTCCACCGCTTTTGCCAAACTGCCGGGGGTGCGTACCGTCCATGTCAGGCACGAGCACTGCACCGTGGCCGCCGCCACGGCCTATAACGTCGCCACCGGCAAGCTCGCCGTCGCCTCCGTCACGTGCGGCCCCGGCGTGACTCAATTGATGACGGCGCTGCCGGCAGCGGTTCGCGCCCGTCTGCCGCTGGTGGTGTTCGCTGGCGAGTCGCCGATCAATGCCAAGTTCTACAATCAGTATATCGATCAGGCGCCGCTGGTGACGGCGACTGGAGCGCATTACATCGCCGCGCATAGCGTGCCGCGAATGATGGATTACGTGCGCGAGGCCTTCCACATCGCCAAGTACGAGCGGCAGCCGGTGGTACTGGGCATTCCCTACGACCTGCAAAAGGTCGAGCATATGGCCAACCAGCCTTATGAATCCTCGGCGATGTATCGGCCCAAGGTTGGACGCATCCAACCCGATCCCGAAATCGTGGCCGAGGCCGTTGAGCGGCTAGCCGCGGCAAAGCGGCCGATCGTCCTCGGTGGCCGCGGCGTGTTGTGGTCAGGTGCGCGGGACGCCGTGATCAGGCTTGCCGATCGCTGTGGTGCCCTGCTCTCCAATACGCTGCCCGCGCGCGGCCTTTTTCACGACCATCCGTTTGGGCTCGGCACCACCGGCAGTTATTTCACCGCTTTGGGAAGGGAGATGTACGAGTCCGCAGATGTGGTGCTCGCGGTTGGCACGAGCCTGTCCTATTACGTCGGTGGCGGGCACTACTGGGCAAAGGCCTGCAAGATCCAGCTGGACGATGCCCCACGCGGCTTGCGCGACGGACAGAAGGCCGCCGACATCTATGTGAGATCGGATGCGCTTATTGGCCTCGAGGCAATTCTTGCCGGCCTCGACAAGAAGCTGGGCGTTGGCAAGCCGACGGCAGCGAGTATACGCACGAAAGAGCTGGCGCAACGCATCGCGACGGAGCCGGCGGACTCGATGCCCTTCGACATCGCGCCCGGTGTGCTGGATCCCCGCGACGTGATCGACGCTATTGATGCGGTCGTGCCAAAAGACTGGGACATCGTCGTCGGTGGCGGCCACCAGGCCTATTTCAACACCCAGATGCGGGGGCGGCCGGCCGAACGCTATACCACCGTCCGTGAATTCGGCGCGGTCGGCAACGGCCTGTCCTATGCGCTCGGCGTTGCGGCTGCGCGCTGGCAGGGCCGCGAAGGCAAGATCGTCCTGTTCGAAGGCGATGGCGGGCTCCTGTTCCATATCCAGGAGTTCGAGACGCTTAAGCGTCAGGGGTTTCGGATCCTGATCTGCGCGATGAACGACGGCGGATACGGCTCGGAGTTTCACAAGCTGCGCGCGGATGGCCTCGACGATAGCTTGGCTGTATTCGGTCGGCCCGCGCTCGATAACATCGCACGCGGCTTCGGCCTCCGTGGTCACGAGATCCGCGATGTGTCGGTAATCCCGAAACTGTTCGCCGACTTCGTTGCCCAAGGCGAAAGCGAAATTTGGAACATTCAGATTTCCGACGAGGTCACAGCCCCGGTGATCCGCCAGACCATCGAGCGCGGGCACGGGAAAATGTGAGACGGCGACGGGGGGCGCAGCTAGGGCTATGCTGACGGCGGTCGGAGAAGCGTCGTCGTTGCGGAATGGATAACGCGCCGGTCCGAAAACGTCAAAGCCCACCCCATCGTTGTTTCCGATGGGGCGATGTTCGAGCGGTTCAATCTTGCACGCTGCGAATGGGAGTGAGGGAAACGAAATGGCAGACCGCATCCGTTTGTCGTCCATTGAGGGCGGCGGCAATTGGTGGCGCACCATCACCTGGGCGGCAGAGGGATTTCGCGCGGCCGGCTTCGATGTCGAGCTCACTCGCTTCGGCTCGCATGGCTATGGAACCTGTGCCCGTGTCGCCAGCGGCGAGTCCGATATGTGCGTGACCTTGAGGAGCTTCGCGTTTCGCGCCGCCAACGGCAAGGACGTGTTTGGAGACGCCGCGCGCGGCGTGCGCGGTCTCGCCAACATCATGCATCCCGGCCACATCTATTACCTTGCGCTGCGCAAGGAGTTGGGCGTGGGCTCGCTCGCGGAGTTGGCGCAACGCAAGCCGCGCCTCAATCTGTGCATTCCAGGCGACGAAGCGGACCAGGAAGTCATCTCGACGATCCTGCGGGCCTATGGGATCGATGGGCTCGCCGCGGTGAAATCATGGGGCGGTCAGTTCTTCCAAGGCTTCGACGAGGCGGTGCGGCTGCTGATTTCCGGCGAGGCGGACGGCATCATGCGCGAAAACACGCGTTCCGGTCCGGTCGGTCAGGCGGCGACCAGCCGCGATATGGTTTTCCTGCCGCTCGACGACGGCATCGCCCGGCGCATCGCAAGTGACATGCACCTCGATGTCGTGATCATTCCCGCGAAGACCTTCCGCAATCAGCCGGAGCCCATCACGGCTTTGCAGAACGGGGGCTATCCGCTCGTTATCGGCTCGCAGGTGACGGAGGACCTCGCCTATCGCTTGGCGCGCGCGATCGACCGCGATTTCCCCCGCCATTGGGCGAGCGAAGACATCTTCTACTCGCCGAAGCATGCACCCGATGCCGGCTGTCCGCTGCATCCGGGCGCGGCACGCTACTATCGCGAGGCGGGCCGCCTAAATCCGTAAGACCCACCGGACCGCCGGCACCGTCGCGGGCTAGCGTGCCGTGGCGCTGCCGACCCGCTTGTCGAGCGTGGCATCAAGCTCTTCGATCGTGCGGCCGCGAGTCTCGATGCCAAAGAAGAACAGCGCACCTGCCGCCAGAACGAACCAGGCGGCGAAGTAATTCAGGCCCGGGATCAGCGCCGCAAGCGTCGCTTTCGGGGTAACATAGTCAGATGCGCCGGCGATCAGGGCGAGGCCGGCCGGGCCAATGAATTTGCCGAGATTGGCGGTTCCATAGGCGAGCCCCAAGCCGCTGGCGCGCAACCGCCCTGGCCACATCTCGGTCATGTAGGGAAAGATGATTGCGAAAGCGGCACCAGGACCAAAGAAGCTGTAGACGAAGAGCAGGACGTAATAAAGTGAGACCGCGCCAAAAAAGACGCTGTGCAGATATCCGGCCAGCGACAAGAAAAACGCCGCCGCAAGACAGGTCAGCGATCCGCTGACCCGGCGTCCCAACACTTCGGATAGCCATGAACCGACGAGGCGCCCTACGATGCCGGCCACAGGCGGCCAAATCGCCAGAAACGCGGCCTCCGCCGGCGTGACCCTCAGCACCATCACGAACAGGATCACCGTCCACAGCGCCATGCCCGACGCGCCCGTTTGGGCGAGGCCGGTGAGGCACCCGATAATGACGCTCCGCGGGTACTGGAACACTTCAAGCCATGATGTCTTGACCCGCACCGGCGGCGAAGTCGGCAGAGCGATCTCATCAGGATCAATCATCAACGCCCAGGCGAGTGCGCGCCTGGCTTCTTCGACCCGCCCCTGGCCGATGAGCCAGCGCGGCGATTCCGGGACCCACACACGGATCACGAAGGCCATCAACGCCGGCACCAGCCCGCACAGAAACAGGCCGCGCCAGCCGACCGTCGGCTCGAGGAAGCTACTGATGAATGCAGCCAGGAGCGTGCCAGCGGGTAGAAGAGACGTGGACAGCCCCGTGATGAGTCCGCGCTTCGAGGCTGGCACGAATTCAGAGATCAGCGGCCAATCCACCACCGGCATGCCACCCACCCCCAGCCCGACGATGAGGCGCATGACCGCAAGGAAAATCCAACCGCCTTCCGGCGTCAGGGCCATCACGCCGGTGCCCAGCGAAAAGGTGAGCACGGTGATCATGAACACTTTGCGGCGGCCGATCCTGTCGCCAAGCCAACCGAAGAACCAGCCGCCCGGCACCGCCGCTACGCCTGATGCGAACAACACGGCGGCAGACTGCCCGTAGGTCAGGTGCCAGCCGCCCACGACGAAAGCCAGCACATAGGCAATCAAGAAGAAATCGAAGAAATCCATCATCGTGGACAACACACACGCGGTGAATATCTTCCATTGATTGACGGTTAGCGACTGCTGCCGCTCGAGCAAGTCCAGCATGAGGCCCTCCCGTTAATTTGTCGTCCGGTCGACCATGCTTGGTGCGCGATTCAGGCGCCGCTCCGCTGTGCCGCGGCTTCACGTCCCGTAATGCGATCAAACCTCCTTGTTCGGTACGATTGCGCGCTTTTTAGGCAGCATGTCTCCCAGCATTGCCGCTGTAGCAATGCGGCATTGCATTTTTAGCATGCCATGTTCTGAAGGCTAAATCCAGCGTCTTGATGACAAGAGGTGCCCGTGCCACGACGGACGCCCGTGGTCGAGGCACCTTTGCCGTACTCTGATCAGGCATTATTCCACCACGTTCTCGGCCAGCGTGGTCGCCTTCTGGTTGAGCTTCATGGTGAGTCCGCCGGGCCCTTCGCTGTTCAGGACGGAACTGAATTCCGAGCGTTCGACCGCGAGCTGGCTGACCGTGCCGCCGAGATAGACATCGGCGATCTGCCAGTCGCCGCCATTCTGGCGCATCAGATAATTGATGCTCGTGGGGCTCCCGTCCTTCGGAACGATCTGTGTCTCGACCACCTTCTCGGCGCCGTAAGAGCGCTCGCCCGTCACCTCGAGCCTTTCGCCGGAATAGCTGTCAAAGCGCTGTGACCACGTTGCGGTGACGTAGTGACCGAAGGCATCGGTTAGCGCCTGCTTCTCGGCGTCGGGCAAGTTCGCCCAAGACGGACCTACCGACATCCGCGTCATGAAGGAAATGTCGAATGCCTGGAGCACGGTCGGCGAGAGTTTTGCGTAACGCCCGCTCGCGCCGAGGGCAGGGCCGTTTTGCATCGTCGCAAGCAGCACCTGGTAAAAGTTGCGCACCGCGTCCTGAGCATCGGCGGGCGCGGCGGCCGCGACCTGGGGAAACGCCGCCAATGTCAGCGTCGCGGCGAGCGTGGCAACGTGGATGAAACGACTTGCCGGGGTTTTCATGGCTTTTGTCCACTCGATCGATGCCGCGCATGGCGGCCCGGGTGATGTGGTCCTTGGGTGCCGACTTATCTTGACGGTTCGCGCGCCCATTATGTCAAAGCCACGATTGCAAGAAGGGCGGGCGGGGCCGGACGCCCGCGCAAGCAAGCCGCAGGTGTCACCGAACTGTCGTGGACTCCGCGGCCACCGAGACGCAATCATCGACGCCATGACGAACCAGACCATCCGGTTCGACCTCGACCTTAGCCGTCGGAAGCTGCTTGTGGCCGCCGGCCTCGGTGGAGGGGCCGCGGTCGCGGCGTCGCTTATCGGCGCCGGAGCCGCCGAGGCCGCACCCGCGTTAGGCTCGTCGCCCGATCCGGCGGCGATACCGCCGGTCGCTGGACTACATCTTCAGTTCGGGTCGGACGCATCGTCGGAAATGGTGGTCTCCTGGCACACCATGCAGCCCGTTCGCGATCCGCGGGTCGCGCTCGGGCGTCTCAACGGAACGCTTGAGCGCGTGGTGAAGGCCGAAGCGGCGAGTTACACCGATGCGAAGTCCGGCCAGGTCGTCTATGCCTATCATGCGAAGTTCGGCCGGCTGAGCGCCGATTCCTCTTATCTCTACGCCGCCTTCCACGACGGCGCCGAGCCCGAGTTCGGCACATTTCGGACCTCCCCGCGCGGTCGCGCGCGGTTCACCTTTACCAGCTTTGGCGACCAGGGCACGCCCAGCCTGGCCAAAAGGTACCAGCCACCCGCGGGCACGACGATTCCGAATCCCCCTTATGTCAACGACAATCTCGGCTCGCCGGCGGCTGGCGATACCACGCTCGGCGTGGAACGGGTGCAGCCATTGTTCCACCTGTTCAACGGCGACCTCTGTTACGCCAATCTTGCCGAAGACCGGGTGCGGACCTGGTGGGATTTCTGGGAGAACAACAGCCGCAGCGCCCGCAAGCGGCCGTGGATGCCGTCCGCCGGCAACCATGAGAACGAGCTGGGCAACGGGCCGATTGGCTATCAGGCCTATCAGACCTATTTCTCGGTACCGCCGGCCGCCGGCCAGACTGACGTGACACGGGGGCTCTGGTACGCCTTCACGGCCGGCTCGGTCCGGGTAATCAGCATCGCCAATGACGACGTCGCCTACCAGGACGGTGGGAACTCCTACGTCCGGGGCTATTCCTCCGGCGCGCAGAAGGCTTGGCTTGAACAAGAGTTGGCGGCGACCCGTGACGATCGCGCAATCGATTGGATCGTCGTGTGCATGCACCAGGTTGCCATCTCGACGGCCGACAAGTTCAATGGCGCGGATCTCGGGATCCGCGAGGAATGGGTCCCGTTGTTCGACAAGTACGGCGTCGACCTCGTGGTGTGCGGGCACGAGCATCACTACGAGAGGTCGCATCCAATTCGCGGCCAGGAATCGAACGCCACCCTGACGCCGGTTCCGGCCGCGACCGCCATTGACGTGATCGACACCACCAAGGGAACGGTACATATGGTCATCGGCGGCGGCGGAACGTCCGTCCCGTCGAACGGGCTGTTTTTCGACCCGCCGCAGTGCCGGGTGATTACCGCGGTCGGCGCACCCGATCCGCAAACCGGCAAGCGTCCGCCGGTCTATGTGAAAGAGCACGCGCCTTGGTCGGCCGTACGAAACGCGGCCCATTCTTACGGGTTCGCGGCATTCACCGTTGATCCCGGCTCGCAACAGGGGGGCATCACCACGATCAAGGTCGTCTACTACGACGTTGTGGGAAGAGACGGCCGGCTGGCGCCGTTCGAAACCTTCACGCTGCGCCGCTCCCGTCGCGACTAAGATGCTTGGGTTGCCTAGAGGCCAAGGTCAGAAAGGCTGGGATGACTGGCAGGGCGGGCTTTGGTGCGCTCCCAATGAAACTTTCGCTCGGCCGCGGAAATCGGCAAATCGTTGATGGACGCGAACCTGCGCAGCATCAGGCCGCTCGGCGCGAACTCCCAATTCTCGTTTCCGTACGACCGGAACCAGTTCAGCGAATCGTCGTGCCACTCATAGGCAAATCGAACGGCGATCCTGTTCCCGGTGACTGCCCACAGCTCCTTGATCAATCGGTACTCGAGCTCCCGGGCCCACTTGCGGGTCAGGAATTCGACGATGGCTTGCCGCCCCTGCACGAACTCGGCACGGTTGCGCCAGCGAGAATCGACGGTGTAGGCCAGCGAGACACGGTGCGGGTCGCAGGAATTCCAGGCATCTTCTGCGGCCCGGACTTTCTCGACGGCGGTTTCCGGCGTGAACGGCGGCAAGGGTGGGCGAGTTTCCGACATGTTCGGTTCTCCAAGTGTCGATCGCAGACGAACGCGCAGCGCCCCACCAAAAACCCTATCCCAAGCTATTGAGGAGCGATTGAACCTGATCGGGCCATCTTGTCGTTTCGCGTTCCCATGCATCTGCAGGTGGACGATAGCAGGCAACGGACTTGATTGCCGGCCGCCCCTTGCGCGGGCCGTCACGGAGGCGTCAAAAAGCACCCTGTTCGGCCGACGGCACCGGCCGGGGCGCGGAAACCGATGGCAGCATGAGGAGGTCGCTTTGGACGATCAACATCCACGCGTGATCTGTCCGGCAACCCAACCGGTGGTGCGAAACGAATGGTATGTCGTGGCCTTTTCGCACGAAGTCGATTCGGTCCGGCCGTTGCTCCGGTTCTGCTGCGGCGACCGCATCGTCCTGTTCCGCACCGCCGAAGGCGCGCCCGTGGCGCTTCATGATCGTTGCCCGCATCGGGGCTCTCCCCTGTCGCTCGGCAAGATCGCCGAGGACACGCTGCAATGTCCCTATCACGGCTTTCGTTATGCAGCGTCGGGGCGATGCGTGCGCGTCCCGAGCCAGGCGACCATCCTGCCCGAGCTATCGGTTCACAGCTATCCTGCCGCCGAAAGAGGCGGGTTCGTTTGGGTGTGGCCGGGCGCCGCGGAAGCCGCCGATCCCGCCTTGCTGCCGGACTGTTTCGACTTTGGGCTCGACCGGCCGGGATGGACCGCGAGCCCCTATCTCATGCTCGAGATCAAGGCGAACTATGCGCTGCTCTTCGAGAACCTGCTCGACACATCGCATATCTCGTTCCTGCACGGCACCGCACTCGATGGCGGCCGAATGGCGACGTCGACGTTCCGTATCGAAAGCGAAGGCAAGATCGTTCGCATCATCCGAGAGCTGAAGGGCGATACGCCCACCCCCAGCAACACCAAGCAATATGGCCTGAACGGCATCACCCTCTTTGACCGTCAGCTCATGTCGATCGCCTATTTGCCCAATCTCCACATCATTCGAAACACGTTCACTTTTCCGGAACGACCGGGCCATCCGCCGCATGTGCGGATCAATGTCATGCCGATCACGCCTTCACGTGAGAACGAGCACTATCAGTTCCTGACGCTGACGACCTCCTATCCGGAGTCGCATCCGCCTGAGCTCGTTGAAGGCATGCGCGCGGTCCTCACCGAGGACCTGGTCGTGCTCGAGGCCATCCAGGCCCTCTATGATGAAGGCGGCCCATACCTGCCGGAATGGAGCGTCAATGCCGACGTCGCGGGCCTGCGCGCGCGGCGCAAGCTTGCGGAACTCGCGAGCGTCTAAGATTCGGGAACGGCCACCGGAGGAGCCATGCTGAAGGTCTATAGTTATATCAACTCAATTTGCACCCAGAAGGTCTTCATAACGCTGGCGGAGAAGAGGCTCGACTATACGACTCAAAACGTCGATCTCTTCCGGAACGAGCAGTTCTCTCCCCAATATCTGAAGATCAATCCAAAAGGCGTTGTGCCCGCGCTCGATCACGATGGCCGCATCGTCATCGAGTCGACGCTCATCTGCGAGTATCTGGACGATTGCTTTCCGGCGCAGCGTCTCGTCCCGCAAGACCCGTTGTTGCGGGCGCGCATGCGGCTATGGAGCAAGGCCGTGGACGAGCAGCTCTTCGAGGCGACGCGCGAGCTCAGCTTCTCCGCGATGTTCCGCGAGCGCATGCGGACCATGACCGAAGAGCAGCGCCAAGGCCGGTATCAGAATGTCGGTGACCCGATCAAGCGCGCACGGCTCATTTCCACTTACGAGGAAGGAGTCGATAGCCCTTATGTTTTCCAAGGCATCGGTGCCTTCGAGATGGCGTTCGAGAAAATGGAAGATGATTTGAAGGCCGAGGGCCCTTGGCTCCTCGGCTCACGCCTGACGCTGGCCGACGTCAACATGATGCCGTTCGTTGCGCGCATGGCGTATCTCGATCTGCTTGACGTGTGGATTGCGGAACGCCCGGCTACGCGCGAGTGGTGGGCTCGGGTCCAGAGCTTGCCGAGCTTCACGGCATCCATTCCGGGAAAAGTGCCTGCCGCCGATTTCGACGCCATGAAGAAATTTGGGAGCGCGATCCGCGCCCGCGTGGCCGAACGGCTGCTGGAGTACCGGCGCCTTCCCAAAGCGGCGGCCTAGTTCAGTCGCAGTGCCACAGCATCAATATCTGGGAGGATTTAAATGAAGCTGACCCTCTATTACGCCCCGGTCACCTGCGCTCTTGCGCCCTATATCACGCTGACCGAGGCGGGCGCGGAATTCGACGTGCATCCGGTCAATTTGCGCAAGGGTGAACATCGAAGCCCCGACTACCTGAAGCTCAATCCGAAACATCAAGTGCCGACGCTACTGATCGATGGCGTGCCCCTTACCGAGAATCCCGCGATCCAGGTCTGGATTGCGCGCAATTTTCCGAAGGCAAGGATCTTGCCCGAGGACCCGATGCAGTATGTGAAGGCGATCTCAATCCTGTCCTTCTGTGCGTCGGGCATTCATCCGTTCCTGTTCCGTATCAATTCTCCGCAGCTTGTCTGCGACCTGCCCGATGCCGAGCCGGTCGTGAAACGCCTGGCGCAGAAGCAGCTCTTCGAGAAATTCGAAGTCGCGGAATCGATGTTGGCCGGTCGCGAATGGTTCTTCGACCATTTCACCGCCGCGGACGCGCATTTCTTTTGGTGCTTCCGGCGCGGCACGCTGTTCCCGCTCGACCAGTCTCAGTTCAGGAACTGCACGGCGCATTTCGAGCGCATGAAGCAGCGGGCGTCCGTACAGAAGCTCCTCGCCTATGAAAAGGAAGTCCAGGACGCGTTTGCGCGCGCGGCATAGGTATCCGCCTAAAACACGATCGCGGAGCGCAAGGCGAAGACGGTTGCGTCGGGGATCCGCGACCCGCCGGGGCCGGTCGGCGGTATGCCGCCGCCCGGATGCCGGATGAACTGCAGGTCCGGCTGCATGCTCCACCACGGGGTGATCTGGCCCTGATAGGTCACCTCGAGCACCGCTTCGGATGTGCCGAC
>Ga0335073_10015192_pt1 | contig 10772 bp, 2 predicted proteins | sample Lox_Sample_22_FD_207093 | JGI IMG/M metagenome (GOLD analysis project Ga0335073, IMG submission 207093) | Soil microbial communities from Loxahatchee National Wildlife Refuge, Florida, United States - Lox_Sample_2.2 | ecosystem: Environmental > Terrestrial > Soil > Wetlands | place: USA: Florida...
AGCTGTTCGAAAACGTCCCGCACAACTATCCGAGCTATAGCCGGCGCGAGCATCGTTGGATTCGCGGCGACTGGCAGATCGCGCCCTGGATTTTTTCCCGCGTGCCCACCACCGAAGGGCGGGAGCGCAATCCGCTGACCATCCTGAATCGCTGGCGCATCTTCGATAATCTGCGGCGCAGTCTGGTGCCGGTGGCGTCGCTGCTGCTACTGCTGCTCGGTTGGCTGATTTCGGCCGCGCCCGGTGTCTGGAGCCTGGTGGTCGCGTTGGCCATTGCGATCCCGGCGTTCGCGCCACTGGTCGAGCGATGGGCGCGACGCATGGAGGGATCGGTGCACGGCTGGCAGGGCGCGGCGGACCAACTGGTGCGTGCGTTGGTCAAGGTCGCGTTTCTGCCCCATACCGCCTGGCTCGCCTGCGACGCGATTGTACGCGCGCTGTTCCGTTTGCGCGTCAGCCGCCGCAACCTGCTCGAATGGGAAACTGCGGCGAGCGCGGGCGCCAACGCCCGCCTGCACCTGAGCGCAACCGTCCGGCAAATGCTGCTGGTCTGTTTCTGTTCGCTGGTGCTATTCGTTTTTCTTTCCGAACGCGGCGCGTTTTATCCGACCTTCGTGTTTCTCGCGCTATGGGTCACGTCGCCGATTTTGATGATGTGGCTGAACGAGTCCGGCGTCAGGCGTCCGGAGGTCACCGGCGACGATCGTCTGTTCCTGCGCCGCGCCGCTCGACGGACCTGGCGTTTTTTTGACGATCTGGTCGGCCCCGAAAACAATTGGCTGCCACCCGACAATTCACAACTGGCGCTGCGCGTCGAAGTGGCGCAGCGAACCTCGCCGACCAACATCGGGATGTGGTTCGCGTCGGCGCTGGCCGCGCACGACCTCGGTTTTTTAACGGCGGACGAACTGTGGCGCCGCACCAGCCTGACTGTGGCGACGATTCAGCGGCTGGAACGCTACGAAGGGCACTTATTGAACTGGTACAACACTGCCACGTTGGAGCCGCTGACGCCGCGCTACGTATCGACTGTTGATAGCGGTAATCTTCTGGCGAGTTTGTGGGTGCTAAGGCACGGCTGCCGCGACGCGATCGGATTGCCGGTGCTCGGAGAGGCGTGCCTGCGCGGGCTGGCCGACACGCTGGCGATCGCGCGCGAAGTTTGTGGACGCGACGTCGCGACCGCGGAGCCGCTGCGCGAGCTGCGCCGTTTATTTCGCGGGCCGGCCGAAGGCCACGCGGTGATCACGCGTCTGCGCCTGGCCGCCGCGCCGGTTCGGCAACTGCAACGGCCCGGGCTTGGCGAGCGCAGCTACTGGATTTCGCGGCTCGCATCGGAGCTGGACGCCTGGACGCAAACTATCGAGCGTTACCTGCCCTGGATGGAAACGCTCGCGAATCCGGCCGGGGCGATCCCCGCGGAATGGTCGAAGTTGCGGCGCCGTGCGCTGCACGCCACGCCTTCTCTGTCCGCGCTCGCGGGCTCGATTCCATCGCCACTTGAAGCGATTCTGTCGCGCCGCGGCATTCCGGAGACTCCGCCGGATCTGGCCGCCTGGCTCGACCAGCTCGCGGCGGAATTTTCCGAGGCGCAGCGCAACGCGCAAGCGATGGTCAAGAATGTCGAGACGCTGGCCGCGACGGCTGAATCTTTCGCCGCCGGCATCAACATGCGATTCCTGTACGATGCGCCGCGCCGCCTGTTCGGCGTCGGTTACGCCGTCGGCGGACCTCTCGAATTCACCAGCCATTACGATTTGCTCGCCAGCGAATGCCGCCTGGCCAGCCTCGCCGCGATCGCCAAGGGCGATGTTCCGGTTGAGCACTGGTTCGCGCTGGGCCGCACGCGATCCCCGTCGGATGACGGACCCGTGTTGCTGTCCTGGTCCGGCACCATGTTCGAATATCTGATGCCGGCGCTGTTCGTGCGATCGTTCGCCGGTTCGCTGCTCGATCGAGCCTGCCGCCAGGCGGTCGAAAAACAGATCGAGCATGGCCACGCGGAGAATCTTCCGTGGGGCGTTTCCGAAGCGGCATTCAGCGCGCTCGACCTGAACCAGATTTATCAATATCGCGCCTTCGGCGTGCCGGAGCTGGCGTTGAAGCGCGGCACCGAAGACGATCAGGTGATCGCCCCCTACGCCACCATGCTCGCCCTGATGATCGATCCGGCGCGCGGCATTGAAAATTTGCAGCGTCTTCACCAGCTGGGCCTGTCCGGACCCATGGGATTTTACGAATCGATCGATTTTTCGCGCGAGAAATCGCCCGACGGCGAGCACGGCGTCGTCGTCTACGCGTACATGGCGCATCACCAGGGCATGAGCCTGGTCGCCCTGAATAATGTTCTGCGCGGCGAAGCAATGGAGCGCCGCTTTCACGCCGAACTGCGCGTCCGCGCTTTCGAATCGCTGTTGTTCGAGCGCGTCCCTAACGTCCGCGAACCGGGCGAGCACCTGGAGCCTCGCCACGCGCCCGTGCGCCCGCGCCGCGTCGAAGAATCCGGGACCTGGCAGGAACCCGCGCTGGTGCCGCGCGCGCACTTGAACGGCAACGGCCATTATCTGCTGGCCGCGACGAATTCCGGCGCGGGTTTCAGCCGCTGGAAGGATTTCGACATCACCCGCTGGCGCTCCGATGCAACGCTGCAATCCTGGGGCAGCTACATTTATATACGCGACTTGAAATCGCAGGCGATCTGGTCGACCACCGAACAGCCGTTGGGCCGCGAACTCGGCGCCAGTTCCGTCACGCTCGCGGCCGACCGCATTCAATTCATCCGCCGCGTTTCCGGAATCGAGACCACCATGCACGTCACGGTCGCCCGCGAAGACGACGTGGAGATTCGGCGCGTGGTAGCGATCAACCGCTCCCTGCGCACGCGCCACATCGAACTGACCAGCTACGCCGAGCTTTCTCTCGCGCCGCATCGCGCCGACGCCGCGCATCCCGCGTTTGCCAAGATGTTTGTCGAAACTGAAACGCCGGCCGATGGCGTTCTGCTGGCGCATCGCCGTTTGCGCTCCCCCGGCGATCCGCCGGTGTGGGCCGCGCACGTCTTAATCGGCGCAAGCGGCGCTTCCTTCGAAACCGATCGCGCGCAGTTTCTGGGAAGAGGCAACACCGTGGAAAATCCGCGCGCGCTCACGCAGGATCTGACCGGCTCCTGCGGCACCGTACTCGATCCGATTTTCAGCTTACGCTGCCGCGTGACGCTGGAGCCGCGCGACCGGCGCGAAATCGTTTTTCTCACCATCGCCGCGCCGTCGCGCGAAGCCGTGCTAAGTTTAGTCGAAAAATATCGCCGCGCGGAATCCATCACCCGAGCCTTCGAAATGGCCTGGACCCGGTCGCAGCTCGAACTGCGCTACTTGGGAGTGCAACCCAGCGCGGCGCATCGTTATCACGAACTCGCCGGCCGTCTGCTTTACCCCGACGGCTCGCTGCGTGCTTCGCCGGGCCGTCTGGCGAGAAATCGCCTGGGCCAGTCGACGCTGTGGACCTACGGCATCTCCGGCGATCTGCCGATCCTGACCGTGACCGCATCGGACGCGCGCGGGGTGGCGCTGGTTCGCGAGCTGCTTTTGGCGCACAATTACTGGCGTCTCGTCGGGTTCAAGGCGGATCTGATCGTTCTCAACCTGGAGCAGCCGAGTTATGATGCCCCGCTGCGCCAGCAATTGCAGCGGCAAATGGACGCGCACTCGCGCGAGTCGATCGACAAGCCCGGCGGAATTTTTCTGCGCGACTGGAATGCGATTCCCGAAGAGCATCGCGATCTGCTTCTGGCCGCGTCGAGCGTGGTGCTGCATGGCAACCGCGGCGCGCTCCATCAGCAGCTTGTTTCGCCCGGAGAGCTCGAACCGCCCGCGCCGTTCACGCCTCGCGGCGGCGTCGCTGAACAGCCCTCGCCTTCGCTGCCGTTTCTGGAGCTGCCCTATTTCAACGGAACCGGCGGATTCACCAAAGATGCGCGCGAATACTGCATTTATCTGGCCCGCGAAGACGAACGCACGCCGGCGCCTTGGGTAAACGTGATGGCCAATCCGGATTTCGGAGCGATGGTCAGCGAAAGTGGTCTCGGTTTCACCTGGAATCGCAACAGCCAGTCCAATCGCTTGACGCCGTGGCATAACGATCCGGTGAGCGATCCCCAATCGGAAGCGATCTATCTGCGCGATGACGAAAGCGGCGCACTCTGGTCGCCCACTGCGCTTCCGATCCGCGAAAAAGACGCGTATCGCGCCCGTCACGGCCAGGGCTACACCGTCTTCGAGCACAACAGTCACGCGATTGGTCAAATCCTTACGGTGTTCGTGCCGCCATCGGATCCGGTGAAGATCTGCCGGTTGGTTCTGCGCAACGACTCTTCGCGCTCACGCCGGTTGACCGTTACGTATTTCGCCGAATTGGTTCTCGGCTCCGTTCGCGAAGACCAGCAGCTTCACGTTTCGACTTCGTTCGACGAACCCTCCGCCGCGGTAATCGCTTGGCAAACCTGGACCGGAAGCACTGCCGGCCACATCGCCTTCGCCGCCGCGAGTCCGCGCGCGGATTCCTGGTCCGCCGACCGCGCGTCGTTCTTCGGACAAAATGGATCGCGCGTCAAACCCGCCGCGCTCAATCGCATAAAGCTCGATGGGCGCGCCGGACCCGGTCTCGATCCCGCGGCCGCGCTTCAGTTGCACCTCGCGCTCGATTCCGGCGCAACCGCTGAAGTGAGCTTCGTTCTCGGCCAGGCGGAAAATCTCGAAGCCGCGCGTGCGATCATCGTACGCGCATTTGGCGCCGATCTCAAGACGGTCCGCGATCAGTGGGACTCGTTGTGCGGCACTCTGCAAGTTCGCACGCCGGTCCTTTCCGTCGATTTCTTAGTGAATCGCTGGCTGCTCTATCAGGTTCTGAGCTGCCGCTTCTGGGGCCGCACCGCGCTCTATCAATCGAGCGGCGCGTTCGGCTTCCGCGATCAGCTTCAGGACTCCTTGGCGTTCCTGTACGCCGCGCCGCACCTTACGCGCGAACACATTCTGGCCTGCGCTGCGCGCCAGTTTCCCGAAGGCGACGTGCAGCACTGGTGGCACCCCGATACCGGACTCGGCGTGCGCACGCGATGCTCGGACGATATGGTCTGGCTGCCGTACGTGGTTGCGCATTATATAAACGTCACCGGCGACGCCACGATCCTCGACCAGGACGTTTCGTTTCTCGAAGGACCGCCACTCGAAAAAGACCAACAGGAAAGGATGTTCGCCGCAACGGCATCAGTGGAAAGCGCGCCGCTTTGGGAGCACTGCCGCCGCGCCCTCGACCACGCCTTGAAACTCGGCGAACATGGCTTGCCGCTCATCGGCAACGGCGATTGGAATGACGGTCTCAATCGCGTCGGCGTCGAGGGCCATGGCGAATCGGTATGGCTCGCGTGGTTTCTCGCAGCGGCGCTTGAAAGCTTTGCCCGCGTGATGCAAACCCGCATGCCCGATCTGGCCGAGTCCTGGCGATCGGGCGCCGAGGATCTGGCCGCAGCGGTCGAGCTCACCAGTTGGGACGGCGAATGGTATCTGCGCGGTTTCTTTGACGACCGGTCGCCGCTCGGCTCCAGCCGCAATGCGGAAATGCGAATCGATTCGATCGCGCAATCGTGGGCCGTTCTCTGCGGCCTTGCCGACGCCGGGCGCGCCCGCGCGGCAATGAGTTCCGCGGATCGTCTTCTGGTGAACGAACGCGATCGCCTGGTAATGCTTTTCACGCCCCCTTTCGATCATTCCAGTCCGCATCCGGGTTACATCATGGGCTACCCGCCCGGTGTGCGCGAAAACGGCGGGCAATATACGCACGGCTCGTTGTGGCTGGCGATGGCCCATGCCCGTCTGCGCGACGGCGATCGCGCGGTTCGCCTGTTGCAGGTGATGAACCCGATTGAGCACAGCCGCGATCCCGAATCCGCCGCCCACTACCTCGCCGAGCCGTATGTCTCCGCCGCCGATGTCTATTCCGCGGCCGAAAAATCGGGCCGCGCGGGTTGGACGTGGTACACCGGTTCGGCCGCGTGGATGTACCGCATCTGGATTGAAGAAGTTCTCGGCTTGCGCCTGCGCGGCAGCATGTTGACGATCGATCCCGTCATTCCCTCGGATTGGCCCGGTTTTTCGCTGACATTTCGTTATCGGTCGAGCGTTTATCAAATCGACGTCATCCGCGGGGCCGACGCGAAACCGGCAACCACGATCCCGCTCCTTGACGACGGCAAGATACACGCGATCACGGTAACCGTTCCGCTGGCCACACGCATCGAAAAAGTGGAAAAGCTCACGCCCGCGATGCCGGATCGCAACGGAATCGTGAGCGCGGCCGCGCCGGCGCACAGAACGGATTAACGAATGCCCGCACCCATCACTTTTGAACAACGGATTACCGCGCTGAAAAACCTGCCGAAGGTGATGCGCCTGGTGTGGCACTCGGCCCCGCTGGTGGTCAGTGCGAACCTTTCCTTCCGGCTGCTCGCCGCGCTGACGCCGCTCGGCGTGCTGGCGGTGTCCAAACGTATTATCGACCTGGTGGTGAACACCATTCGCACCCACAACCTGCCTCCGCGCGGCGAAATCTGGCTTCTTCTGGGACTCGAATTTATTTTCGCGGCCGGTGGCCTGGTGCTGGGCCGCGCCGTCGATTATTGCGACGCGCGCCTGGCCGACGAATTCGGGCGCGACGTCAGCGTGCGCCTGATGAAGCACGCCGCCAGCCTGGATCTGCCGCTCTTTGAAGATCCCTCGTTTCACGACAAGCTGGAACGCGCGCGCGTGCAGGCGATCGACCGCATCGGCTTGTTGACCAACATGGGCTCGCTTTTCCAGCGCGCGATTGCGCTGGTGTCTCTCGCCGCGGGCGTCATGTATTACGACCCGTGGATCTTCGCGCTGCTGCTCGTGTGCGTTCTGCCGGCTTTCGCGGGAGAAACGCACTTCGCGTTTGTCGGCTATTCGCTGGCGCACGATCTTACGCCGATCCGCCGGGAGCTGGACTATCTTCGCGTGCTCGGCACCAGCCGCGAAAGCGCCAAAGAAGTGAAAATGTTCGGGCTCGCCGACTATCTGCGGGACCGTTACGCCGCGCTTTCGCGCCTGCTGATCGCCGCGAATAACAAAGTGACCCGGCGGCGGCTCGTCTGGGGCACGGCGTTCGCGATCATCGGCGCGCTAGGTTATTACGGAGGGTACACGTTTCTGGTCTGGCAGGCCATCGAAGCGAAAATCACCGTCGGCACGCTGACCTTCGTCGCCGGCGCCATCGCCGGGGCCAACGGCGAACTGCAAAGCCTGTTTTCTCTTTTCTCCAGCATCTCCGAACAGGCGCTCTTTCTCACCGACCTGGTCGATTTCTTCGCGGTGCGTCCGAAGATTCGCTCCAAGCCGAACGCTACACCCGCGCCTCGTCCGATCCACGACGGCATCGAGTTTCGCGACGTCTGCTTTCGCTACCCGGGTTGCGAGCGCCTGGTGCTGAATCATGTGAATTTCCGCATTGAACCGCGGCAAAGGATCGCGCTGGTCGGCGAAAATGGCGAAGGAAAAACAACCTTCGTCAAATTAGTCGCTCGTCTTTATGATCCCACTGAAGGCGCCATTCTGCTCGACGGAGTGGACCTGCGCGATTATAAAGTGGAGGAGTTACGCAAGGAAATCGGCATTATTTTTCAGGATTTCTTCCGTTATGACATGGCCGTTCGCGATAATATCGCCACCGGACGCGTGGAATTGATTCAGGATGACGCCGCGATTTGGGAAGCTGCGCGGCGCAGCGGGGTCGCGTCCGTGGTCGAAAATCTTCCCGGTGGCCTGGAGCAGATGCTGGGCCGGCGATTTGAAGGCGGCGTCGACCTTTCCGGCGGGCAATGGCAAAGGATGGCCCTCGCCCGCGCGTATTTGCGGGACGCGCAGGTTTTAATTCTCGATGAGCCGACGGCCGCGCTCGATGCAGTCGCCGAAGCCGAAGTTTTCGCGAATTTCGCCGAACTGACTCGCGACCGTATCGCGATTCTCATTTCCCACCGATTTTCGACCGTGCGCCTGGCCGATCGCATCGTCGTGCTGGCGGAAGGCCGCATCACCGAAGACGGCAGCCACGATCAATTGATTGCGTCCGGGGGCCGCTACGCGCGATTGTTCGAGATTCAAGCCGCGAATTATCGTTGAGGCCGCTTAACCACACGCATCGACGGTCCGTCGAACGACAAGATCCATTGATAACCGTTTAGATCCGGCGGCGTCGTGAATTTGTTTCCCAGATCCACCTGAAGCGAAGGATCGTTCCACCGGAGAATCGCCATGAACAGGACGTCGTAGCCGTTCGGGAAGGGATCTTTCAGGAAAATTACGCGGCTGTGCGGCGCCGGCTGCGGCAGCGCCTGAATCTGCGCGAGGGTGGTCATCGTCAGCCGGTGCATGGCGAAATATTGTTCCGGCTGCGGGCGCCAATACGGGATCGTGTACCACGCCGCGATCAGCGCGATCGCCAGCGCCGCGCCCCATTGCAGCATCGGACGGCGCAGGAGCACGGCCACCAGCGCGCTCGCCAGCAGCGCCCACGCGAACAGGGGAATATACAATCCCGACCCTCCGCGCGGCTGGATCGTGAAAGAAATTCCGAGCGTCGCGGTCGAAACCAGGAACCAGCACCACCACAGCTCGCGGCGGCGCGCGATCCAGCAGATCGCGGTCAGCGCCAGCCAGGCGAAAACCAGACGCCGGCTGGTGGTGAAAAATTGTGAGTAAAAAAGATCGTTGAGATACAGGCGATTGTTGAGCAGGTAACGGTGCAGCGACAGATCCAGCAGGTAGCCTTCCTGTTTCGCCAGCGGATTCGGCCCCAGGAATTTTCCCAGCGTGTAGACGATCGAAAGCAGGCACAGCACCACCGGCGCGCGCAGGCGCCACGGGCGCTCGAAAAGCAGTTCGTAGGCGAGCACCCATCCCGCGCCGACCACCGCCAGCTCCTTCGAATCGAGCGCGGCGACGAACGCCGCGATCACCAGCGCGAATTGTCCGGCGGAAAGCTCGCGGCCGCCGCGGCGGAAGGTCAGGTAGAAAAACAGCGTCAGCGCCACGAAAAAGTACGCCAGGATGTCGTAGATCATCGAGGTGTTGAAAAAGATCGCCACCATCGAAGCGTGCGCGCTGGCCAGCATCGCAGCCAGCGCTCCCGCGGCCTGCGATTCGGTCAGCAGCACGGCGACGCGCCACGTCAAGAAAACGTTCGCGGCCACCAAGGCCAACGCGGCGATGCGGAACGGAACCGGTGAGAACCCGAAAAGATGATAAATCGGCAGATAAAAAAATGCGCCGAGTGGCCGATACGCCGTGCTCCAGAACAGGGCGACATCGCCGGCGCTTCGCCACAAGCCGCGCAGCCAATATTCGCCGGCATTCATAGGATCGTCGGGGGCGAAGCCGGCGCGTAGCGCCGGAATCGCGAAATAAAGGAAGTACCCGGCGACCGCGGCCGCGGCGATTCGCGAAAGAAGTTTCTTGTCGTCGAACAAGGCGATTTTCTTATCTTCGCGCGTCCTAACGCGTTGCTCAATGGCGGCGTGGTGCGCTAAATCCGTGTGGCTGGCAGGAGCGAGCCGCTTGCGGAATCGCCGATACGTATGGAGCGTGAATGATCAATCAATTCTATGCCCCGGTCAGCACCAAGGGTGGTTACGCAAGGTTCAGATACGTATTGGGCACACCAGCGCTTCTCTTAAGCGCCTGTAGTCAGCAAGATAGCTTGGCGGAGGAAGAGGGATTCGAACCCCCGAGCGAGTCACCCCGCTAACGGTTTTCAAGTGCGGAACGAGCGTACCGTCCCGTCCCAACGCTTCCCCGCCTGTATTGGTTTCTCAGGCGCTTAGCTCGCGACCCTCCCATAACGTCCCTGCCTGTACCTACCGAGTTTGGCCGGTTGGATTAGCAAGGGATTAGCAAGACCTCAGTTGTAACAACTGGCGGCGTAGCCCGCGCCCGCAGATCTCATGTGACGAAAAACGCCGCGAGGCCGGGAGCCGGCGGCGCGATGTGAACGGCAGCGGTGCGGCTCAGGCTTTGATCGAGTAGCTGCGCTCCCCACCCTCGCCCTTGGCGGAGATGACCGTCAGCCCCATCTTTTTGCCTACCGTGCCTGACAGGAAGCCCCGGACCGAGTGCGGCTGCCAGCCGCTAATCTTCTGCAGTTCCTGCGAGGTGGCACCCCCGGGCCGTTTCAGCAGTTCGAGCATAGCGTTCTGGGCTGCGCCGACTGGTCGGCCGGTGGGGGGCGGTTCGGCTTTGGGTTTCCCTGGGCCTCTGCCGGCGACTGTCGGCTGCCTCGGCCCCACCATCGGCGGAGCCGGGAAATCGATAATGATCCTCGCACGCCTTAATGACTCACGGACCTGGCGAGTCGTGACGCTTTTGGCCCTGCTGCGTACGAGCCGGATGAGCGCTGGATCTTGGTTCGCGAACAGCCCCGCGATACTCAGCCGAACGTTGCGGTCGATGAAGTGAGCCGTCCACAGTTCGTCTAGCAGCGTGCCCTGCATCTGCGCTTTGGACAGAAGAGACAGGGTATCGATGACTTGGCCGGAATTCGCATTGTCCGAGACCCGCACGCTGCGGAACAGCTTTTGCTCCACCTCCACTGGAGCGTGCGAGTTATAGATGCGGTACTCGTCACCATTGGTCAGCACGCACCACTCGACACCGGCCGCATTTGCATAGTTCACGTTCTGCAAGATCCACTTGCGGTCTGTGAGATCT
>Ga0335073_10015195_pt1 | contig 10771 bp, 12 predicted proteins | sample Lox_Sample_22_FD_207093 | JGI IMG/M metagenome (GOLD analysis project Ga0335073, IMG submission 207093) | Soil microbial communities from Loxahatchee National Wildlife Refuge, Florida, United States - Lox_Sample_2.2 | ecosystem: Environmental > Terrestrial > Soil > Wetlands | place: USA...
GCGAGCCTGGCTACGCGAGCAGCTCGGACCCGAGTCGCTGGCCGTGCACCAGGCGATCAAGGCGGCGCTCGACCCCGTCGGCATCCTCAACCCGGGCCGGTCCTTCTGAGCGGAAACCGCCGCGCCAGCCGAACGTGCCGGGCCACTAGGCGGGCTTGATCCGGCGGCCGGTGACGCGGTTCGGCAGGATCCGGATGAACAGTTCCCGCTCGCCGGCGGGCCATGGTTCGACGCCCGCCCGTTCGGCGGCCTGGCGTTCGGCTTCGGCTTCCACGTGGTGCGCGGGCCCTTGGATCAGCACGCTCCAGCCCTGGCGGCCGGAGACGTCGATCTCGTCGATCTCGAACGCCACCAGGTAATCGCCGCCGGCGATCCCGGTCTGCAGGTCCTCGTCCATCGCGCTGTGCCGGGTGGTGCGGAACACGATCGCGCCGTCGTGCCACTGGTAGTTCACCGGCAGCACGGCCGGGCCGAACCGGCTGGCGTAGGCGATGCGGCCGATCCCGCCCGGCGCTATCAGCCGCAGGCTCTCGGCCTCGTCCAGCTCCTCGATGACGCGGTCAGCCATGCCTGTTCCCTCCTCGGGGAGGACTCTCGTCAGATGCCTAGCGTCATGCACCGCCAGCCGGGACTTCAAACGACCTTCAGCCCGGATGGCATGGACCTTCGGCCCTGCCTCCCGCCGGAGCCCGATGACCAGGCTCCGCGATTCCGATGTCCGCTACGGCTGGCCGGTCAGGGATGGACCGGGCCGCTGGGGCCGCGGTCGAGGCGGATCGACTGCATGATCGCGAACGTCGTGGTCCTGGTGTAGACCTCGATGTCGGCGCCGCCCAGCACGCCGGTGTATTTCGCGATGACGGGGGCGGCCGCGCGCTCGGTGACGGCGTCGAGGTAGGCGCTGACCCCGGCCCACACGTTCTCCCCGTAGTGCCCGAAAAGCGGTCCCGGGTTGACCGAGGCCAGCGCCTCGCGTGAGCTGGCTTCGATGTCGGCGATGTACTGCTGGTGCATCGCGACGTCCTCGCGGGTGGCCACCCGGCCCAGGTGCCCGCTGATGAGGTGCGTCCACGGGTAGTCCAGGGCGATGGCCGGGGCGCCGGTGTAGCCGATGACGTCGTCGCTGAGGTTGAGGTTGTAGATGGGTATCCAGCCGGCGTTGACCACGTCGATGAACATCAGCGTGTCGTGGCCGGGGAAGTGGATGTAGATGTTGTCCGGGGAGTGGTTGGGCCCGTGCCAGGCCAGGTCGACCCGCTCGCCGCCGACCTCCAGGGTGTAGCTGTCGGAGAAGGTCACGTCCGGGGCGGGGCGGGCGGGGTCAGCGTCGCGCAGCAGCAGCCGCCGGGTCTCCTGGTGGCCGATGCGGATGATGTCCCCGCCGAACAGCCCGGACGCTCCCTGGTGGTCGCAGTGGTGGTGGGAGTAGACCAGGTGGGTGACCTGGCTGGTCAGGCCGCTGGCGGCGGTGATCTCGTCCACGGCACGCCGGATGTTGTGGCCGATGTTCGGGGGCGCGTCGAAGATCACCACGCCGTCCGGGGTGGTCAGGAACGCCGACATGTAGACGTTGTCGGTGACCGCGTACAGGTTCCGCTCGACCTGCCAGACGTGGTACCCGTGCTCGTTCAGGGGCGCCCCCTTGGCGATCGCCGGAACGGGAGCGTACTCGGGCAGGTCTAGAGCGCCGGCAGCGCTCGTGGCTGGTGATGTCATTGTTTCTCCCTGGATTCTCGGGGCACGTCCCGGCCGGCCGTGCGCGTCCGCAAGCTCGTGACCACGCCAACGATCGCCGCCGGGAGGAGGCAGGTCATCCCCGGATTTCAGTGATTTCCGCGCGGCTCCATCTGGCGGACCTCAAGCAGGACCAGGCCGAGGGCCTCCATCTCGGCGAGCACGCCGTACAGTGCCGACTGGTCCAGCCAGCCGGTGAGCACCGTGTGCGGACCCTTCCGCTGTGGCGTCATCCCCGGAAACGCGGACAGCGCCAGGGCGCCCAGATGCCCGTCGACCCGGATCATGTACTGGGCGGGTCCCCACTCCATGACCGCATGGTCGCGGGCGGGCAAGTGAAACCGCATCACGTGGATCCGGTGATCGGGTCGGCGGCTACGGCCGGGCCCGTCAGGGCGTGACCACGAGTTTGCGTGCTGCTCCGCCCTTGAGGTGCGCCCAGGTCCCGCTGATGTCTTCCAGCCGGGTCTGCTCCAGGTCCACGGTGAACTTGCCGTCGGCCGCGTGGCCTGCAAGTTGCGCGTAGGCGGAACGGCGCACCTCGGCGGGCGTGGCGAACAGGCTGTGACCCACCAGCGTCAGCAGCTTGCTGCGCAGGACAAGGCCGGTGATCGTGGTGGCGTCGCCCGCGGAGCTTCCGACCTGGATGTACCGGGCACCGCGGTTGGCGCGGTTCATCGCGTGCAGGGCGATCCCGCCCCACAGGAAGTCAACGATCACGTCGTAGCCGCCGGGCGCTGCGGCGGCCAGCCCGGCGTCGATGGCCTGCTCATCTGAGAGGTCGACCACCGCGTCGGCGCCGAGGTCGGCGGCTTGCGAGAGATCCTTCCCCCGGGCGGCCCCGACGACCAGGCCGGCACCGAGGACACGAGCCGATTGCAGGGCCAGCCGGCCCGCCGAGCCGGCTGCCCCGAGCACCAGGACGGTCTCGCCGGGCTGGAGGTGAGCGCGGTAGTCAAGCGCCAGCCATCCGGCCAGGCCGGCTACTCCGAGGGCGGCGGCCAGCGCGGGATCAAGGCCGGCCGGAACCGAGAAGCCGTCCGAATCCGGGACGGGTACCAGGTCAGCCAGGGTGCCGTACGGAAGTGGCGGGGCTGTCACGTACCAGCGGGTGCCATCGGCGAGCTGCACGACCGCCTCGTAGCCTGCGACGCAGGGGGGCTGCAGCCGGCGAAGCGGGAACTGGCCGTTCACGAAGGCCACGTCCACCGGATTCAGGGTCGCCGCGACCAGGGTACCGACCGAGACGCCGGGGCCGGGCTGCGGATCGGTGAACTGTTCCAGGACCGGCGTGGCGCCGGGCTCGTGGACTACTGCTGCTCGCATGGGTTCCTCCGCTCGATGATCGGGCCTCTTCCAGGGTTGCCGCCGGCGGGGTGAACAGGCGTCACCGGATCGCTGTGATTCGCGCGGTGTGAGCACGCCGATACGCTCCGGCTCTGGCAGGTGGCGGTGAGCTTTCCGGGCCTGGCGCGACGCCGTTCAGGTGCGGCCGACGGACAGCAGCCGCAGTTCGCGGCCTCGCTGCACCGCTGCGGTGCGGTCGGCGGCGCCGAGCTTGGCGTAGATGCGGCGGATGTGGCTGTCGACGGTGTGCACCGATACCGACAGCTCGCCGGCGATCTCGCGGCGGGTGAGGTTCGTCGGCAGGTAGCGCAGCACGCGCAGCTCACTTCTGCTGAGCTCCCCGACCGGCATCATGGCCGGCTGGTTCAGCCCGCTCCGCCCAGGGCCGCCCACGGCGTCGAGGATGTCGGTGACCAGCGCCGCGTGTGATGTGCCGTGCCGCGGCAGGCCTTCGAGGAGCTGCCACGCGCCGGTCATCGCGAATGGCAGAACCAGCCGGTCCGGCTCGGCGAGGTTCAGCGCTTGTTCGGCGGCCTCTCGTGACGCGCGCTCATCACCCAGGTCGCGGCAGGCGAGCGCGTCCAGGAGATGCGCCTCGATCCGGGTCAGGTAGGAAAGAACGGGGAAGGTGCCGTCCAGGACGGCGCGAAGTTCGAGGCGGGCGGCGGCGGGGTCCTGCTGGGCCAGCCGGATCACCGCGGCCGCGTTGCGGATCTCGCCCGCGCTGGCCTGCCGGTCGTCGAGGGCAGCCAGGCAAACCTGCGCCTGGTCGGTCAGCCCGAGCCGGGCCTGGGTGGCGATCGTCCAGGCCTGCACGCGGGTCGTGAGTCCGTGCTCGCCCACCATGAGTGCCTGCATCCGCCCGGCGGCGGCGAATTCCTCCAGCGCCCGGCGGCAGTAGCCGCGCGCCGCCTGGAAGATCCCGGAGGTAAGGCACACCAGCAGCCGGATGCCGGGCTCGCCGTCGGCCTGTGTGGCGCGCCTGGCGCGCTCCAGCCAATGTTCCGCGAGGTCGAACTGGCCGGTCCAGATCAGCGCGTTGGCGAGCGCCGCCAGCGCCGGGGCGGTCACCGGCTCAGCGTCCCAGCCGTGCCGGGCCGCCAGCGCTATGGCTTCCTCGCAGCGCTGCCGGGCCACGGCGAAGGAGTGTCTCGTGGCGGCGAACCCCAGCTGGGCCAGGCAGGCCACCTCCAAGTAGGGCCGGCCGATGCGGCGGGCGAGGGCGGCGCCCTCGAGGAGGTGCCGTTCGCTGTCGGCTAGCCGCAGCGACCATGCCTCGGTGACGCCCAGGTTCAGGAGCGCGACGGCTTTCAGGTCGCTGCCGAGCGCGGCGTCGGCGCTCGTCTGGCCGCCGTCCGGGCCCAGCAGAGCCCCGGCCTGCTCGAAGATGCGATCGAAGTGCCCGCGTAGCCGTGCTGACAGTAGGTCCACGGAGGCGACGGCCATCGCCAGCCGGTACTGGCGGGCCGGCGGCGTGGTGGCGGCGTACGCCCTGACCTCGCGCAGGTGCGCATCGGTCTGGTCGAGGCGGAGCTGGTACTGGTCGGCGATGGCCCGTACCAGGGTCAGATCGGGGGAGTCCTCACCGGTCCGCGCGGGGAAGGAGCGCAGCAGCGCCGCCACGGTGCCCGCTTGCCCGTCGAGGGTGAGGCTGAGGGCGTGGTCGGTGAGCATGCGGGCCGCCGTGTTCCAGTCGCCGGCCGCCTGCAGGTGGCCGATGGCGTCGGCGGCCTGGCCGCGCGCGGCCAGCCAGCGCGCCGCGAGCCGGTGCAGTCCGGCGATGTCCCCGGGCATTATGCGGCGCAGTTCCAGCCGGAGCAGCTCGCCGAACATGTGGTGGTACCGGAACCAGGTACGGCCGGGGTCGAGGGACACGACGAACGCGTTGGCGTCCTCCAGGTCCAGCAGGATCCGCTCCGACCCGGTGGCTCCGGTCAGCAGGTCGGCGAGCTCGCCGTTGACCCGGTCCAGCACGGAGGTGCGCAGCAGCAGGTCCTGGACCTCCGGCGGCTGCCGCTCCAGCATCTCGGCCAGCAGGTACTCGGCGACCGTGCGGTCGCTGCCGGAGAACTCGGCGACAAACCGTTCAGGGTCGGGGTGCCCGGCGAGGGACAGCACAGCGAGCCGCAGTCCCGCCGCCCAGCCCTCGGTCCGCTCATGCAGCATCGCGGCCATGTGCTCGGGCAGCGCGATCGCGGCGGCGGCGAGGAGTCGGCGGGTCTCGTGCTCGGTGAAGCGCAGTTGCGCGGCGCGGATCTCGGCCAGGTCACCGGCCAGCCGCATCTTGTGCAGGCGCAGCGGCAGGTCGCGGCGGGTGGCCACGATCGCGCGGACTCCCGGCGGCAGGCGCGTCAGCAGCGCTGTGAGCTGCCCGGCGGCCTGCGGTGAACTCAGCTCGTGCAGGTCGTCGATGACCAGGACGAAACGATCGCCGGACTCCCCGAGCTCGGATAGCACCTTGTCCACCAGAGCGCTGCCGTCTGAGCCGGGTGTCACCGGCGGCAGCTGCGCACCGCGGTCGCCGGCGCCTGCCGCGGCCCGGACCGCGCCCAGCACGGTGAGCCAGAAGAGCTGCATATCGTGCTGGCCCGGCCGAACGGTCATGAAGGCGATACGGCCATCCTGGCCGGGCTGGTCCGCCCAGGTGCGCAACAGCGACGTCTTCCCGGTGCCGGCCGGCGCCGCGATAATCGTGACCCGCTTCTGGGCGGCCCGGTTCAAGGCGGCCATCAGGTCGTGACGGTGGATCAGCCCAGGTTCTGCCCTGGCCGGCGCGCGGCCTGAGCCCGCCGCGGCGGGCATGTTGGTCATCGCGCCCTCTCCTCATGGTCAGTCCCGCTGATGCAGCCGCGGTCGAGAGAGAAGTTCGAGAACAGAATACCGGCCTGCGGAACATCATCCAGGGACCGCGATGACCCAGGGGATCCCCCAGCCCATCGTGGACGCCAGCCTCGGCCGCCAGGTGATCCACCGCGAGGCCGAACCCGGCGACATCGCAGGCAGCGTCTTCCTGCTCGCGGCCGATGAGGCCGGCTGGATCACCGGCCAGACGATCATGGCCAACGGCGGCAACGCGTTCGGGCTGTGAGGTCCGTGACTCACCGCCACCGGTCAGGCCTCCTCTGGGCCGGTCTCGGAGCCGGTCTCGGAGGCGGTCTCGGGGCCGGGCTCGGGGCCGGTCTCGGAGCCGGTCTCGGGGAAGGGCCCGCCCGGCCCCAGGTGGGTGCGGGTGCCGTCGTGGTCGAGGATGCACAGGATCTCCGCGGCTCCCTCCTGCACGCCGAACGCATGCGGCTCCATCGTGGAGAACTCCGCCGCCTCGCCGGCCCGGACGAGAATGGTCCGCTCGCCCAGCCGCAGCACGATGGTGCCGGACAGGACGGTGAACCAGTCCCGGCCCGGGTGGACGCGCAGCCGGGCGGGCACCTTCCGGGTCACCCGCAGCTTCGCGATCGTCATGCCCCGCGGCGCACCGGTCCGCGACAGCAGCCAGGTCGTCATGCCCCGTGCCTCGTCCCGGAGCGGCCTGATCACCACGTCGGCGTCGTCGTCGGACTCCACCAGCTGGTCCAGCGTGGTGCCGAGGGCCCGCGCGATCGGCGTGAGCTGATCCAGGGCGATCCGCCGGTGACCGGTCTCGATCCGGCTCAGCGTGGAGGGGCTCAGGTAGCTCCGGGCCGCCAGCTCGTCCAGCGACCAGCCCAGCGACGTGCGCAGACCCCGGATGCGCTGCCGGACAAGAGCGTCCAGATCGGCGTCTTGCTTCATACGCAAGACTGTATGCCGTATCGGCAAACCGGCGGTACCGTCGAGGACATGGCCCACGAACACCTAGCTGACCTGCTCGACCTCGACGCGGAGGTCCTCAGCGAGTACCACCGGGAGGTAGCCGGATGGGTCGGCGCCCACCTCGCCGGCCGAGCCCGCGTCGTCGACGTGGGCGCGGGCACGGGCACCGGTACCCTGGCGCTGGCCAGGCAGTTGCCGGACGCCGAGGTGATCGCGCTGGACGTCGACCAGGAGATGCTGAAGCACCTCCAGGACAAGGCCCGCTCGTCCGGGCTCGCCGGCCGGGTCCGCACCGTCCAAGCCGACCTCGATCGGGCCTGGCCCGCTGACCTCAAGCCCGCTGACCTGGTGTGGGCCGCCAACTCGCTGCACCACATGGGCGATCCCGCACGGGCGGTCGCGCAGATCTACCAGGTCCTGCGCCCAGGGGGACTGCTCGCGGTCACGGAGCTGGACTCGTTCCCGCGTTTTCTCACCGACCCGGCGGGCGCGGCGCTCGAGGAGCGGATCCACACCGCCATGGCCCGGGGCCGTGACGAGGCCGGCCTGCACATGCATGAGGACTGGCCTGCCCGTTTCGCCGAAGCCGGACTCGCGGTCGAGTCCGAACGCCGGTTCGTGATCGCGCTGCAGCCGCCGCCGGACTCGCCGATGGCCGCCTCCGTGACCCGCTACGCCATGGTCACCCTCTGCCGGGCCCGGCACGGCCTGGCGGACAAGCTCAGTGCCGGCGACCTCGCGGAACTCGATGCCCTGGCCCCGGCCCTGGCCGCCCGCGACGACCTGACGGTCCGCACCAGCCGCACGGTCTGGCTGGCCCGCAAGCCCGCCGGATAACCGGGCTAGCCGGCGTCGGCGGCTGCGCCCTGACCGTGAACATCTTCAACTGGCGCGCGGGCCACGATCCGGCGTCCAGGCACCGGGCGGCGCTCCTGCCGTCCGTCATCGCGGCCTTTGCCGTCGGCGCGGGAGCCGGGACTATGCACCCAGCTCACGTGTGACTGCCCACGCACCACTGGCCGTTCGGTTTAAACGCTCTTTTTCTTTTTCACTCGGCTTTCGCAGTTATGCCGCTGCGTCCTCCCAGGCCAGGCGGAGGACGCTGATTTCTTCCGGGGTCGGCTGGTCAGGGCGAGATGGGTTAAATCTGGCGGCGATGATGACACGGCGGAGCTTGGCGGCCATGTCGGCGGTCGACGGCTGGGCCTTCGTCGTGTACCAGGGGGCGCGGGCCCGGTGATCGGCCACGTCGGCGGGATCGTGGCCCGCGGTGGCATACCAGCAGGCGGTGACGGCCTGGCAGGCGAGCTGGAACGGGACTGTCCGCTCAACTGCACGGGCGGTGCGGTTGCGGGCCTGCCCGGCGCCGAAGACCTGGCGGGCATCCTCGATCGCGACCTCGATGCTCCATCTGGATGCGTATCGCTCGATCACCTGCGCGGCGGTCGCGGCGCTATCGGTGGTGACCAGGGCCAGGTCATAGCCGGCCGCTGACCGGTCGCGGATCAGCACGGCGGTGACGGCCCTGGTGCCGAAGACCGAGGGCCACAGGCAGGTGACCGCGGCGGCGGAGATGGTGGCGGCCGTGCCGTAGCGGGTGACGGTGACCTGCCTGAACGCTGTAGTGGCGGCAAGCTCGGCGAGGGAGGGGAGCCGGTCTCCCTTCTGCCGGGGCCGGCCGCGCCGGCCGGTGCGCTGCGGCGCCAGCCTGTACAAGGCGGCGTCCTTGCGCAGCCGGGTGGTGAGCCAGCCACAGCCTCGATGCGGAGCTGGTGTCCTTGATGACCAGCTTGGCCAGCACCGGGATCGCGACCGGCCGGCGGACGGCTGGCAGCTTCACGACGATGGCCGCGATCACCCAGTTGTTGCCGTATCCCGTTTTCGCAGGCCCCGGCGCGGATCCGTCGTGAAACCAGGAAGCGGCCCAGACCCTCTTCCCGCGCCGCCGGAACAGCGTGTCGTCGATCGCCACGGTGACCGGGTCCCCGGCCGGCACCAGCAGCCCGGCCACCAGGCGGGCGACGACCAGGCCCAGCTCATCGGCGCTCCACCCGGCGCGGGAGAAGAACCAGTGCGCCCGGTCGTGCGGCCACAGCCGCGACAGCCCCGCGCCGGCCAGCATCCCGCACACCGTCCGCTTCCCGGTCTGCGTGAGGAACCCGCAGGCCAGGCCACAGAAGGTCCGGAACGAGGGGCAGTAAACAGCGGCCCGAACACGGCCAGCAGGCTCGCCAGCGAGACCGGAAGCGGTAGTGTCACATCCGGGATCATCGCCGAGAATCCCGGCTCACCGGCGGTTTCCCAGTACTCGCGTTCCGCCCTCACGCGGCGGCGCAGGCAGGCCAGCACCAGCCACGCCGCCGCCTCGCGGCGACCTGCCAGACCACAGCCATCATGGACAGCGTGCCCGACATCCCGGACCCGCAGACCCGGACCGACGTCACCCAGCGGATCATCGCCCACGTCACCCGCGGCTGGCCCCGCCTCGGCGAGCCCATCGTGCACCACCGCGGACAGTTCTGCTATGTCTCTGCCCTCCTGCCCGGCCACCGCGAGCCCACGCCGATCCTGCGCCTGCGCTACCCGGGATCAGCCGACTGCTGGGCCATCGGGATCGACCTGGCCAGCAGCGGCCAGTACACCGAGTCCGAGCTGCCCGCCTCCTTCGGCCTTAAGACCGGCACTCCAGAACAAGGGGTCGACGACACCTTCATCCTCTACGCGGGCCCCGAAACTGGCCGCTGACGGCGCTCAACCTGGAGCTGAAGACACGGCCAAGACCGCGAAAGCTCGGAACATGAGAGCTCTGCCCGCGGTGCGCAGGACCAGCGTCCCGGCTGCCCGTGCAGTTAGGCCTCAACCCCGCACCCGCTCGCGTCGTCATACGTGGTGTCAGGCAATGCACCTCGGCGGTGAACCATGGTCAAGATCACAGTCCTCATGGCCGCCGCCGAAGCTGCCGGGCTGGTCGCGGGGTGCGGCAGCCCGGCGCCTGGTGTCGTCACACCGCACACATCGGCCACGCCCGGCGTCGTCGCGTGGGTCGACCATCCGGTCGCCCAGGTCCCGATCGTCCTGCGGTCCCCGCCGTATTCGACCGGCGCCCGGCCCTGCCAGCCCGCCGACCTCAGCGTGTCGCACGGCGAGCTGGGATACGCGACCGGGAACACCAACGTGGAGGTCTTCCTTACCAACCATTCCGCCACTGCGTGCTGGCTCGACGGCTATCCCGCCATCGCCGGAGTAGCGGCGGACGGGACGGTCACCCCGCTGCCCGCACGGCACGGCGCCATGTCCGGGAACCCGGGTCCCTCGGCGAACATCAAGCCAGGCCAGACGGCCGCCGTCAACATCTCCGGGGGAGATGAATGCGTGCTCGCCACGGACGGTGAGCACCAGGTCTACCCGGAGCTGCTGGTCGGGCTGCCCGGGGGCGGGACCGTGGGTGTCTACCGGACCGGGTTCGACGCGATCTGCGGGGTAGGGGTCAGCCCGTTCGGAGTCCCGGCCGACCAGCCGCAGGGGCCGGCGCCGTCCCCGCTCACCGCGCGGATCACCGCGGGTCCTGCGGCCCGGGCGGGGACGGACTTGGTCTACCTGGTCACCTTGACCAATCCGGCCGCCAAGCCGTTCTCGCTGCGCCCTTGCCCGAGCTACGCGGAGTTCCTCGGCGGGCTCATGGGTTCCGGCGCTGCGAAGAGTTACCTGGTTAAGTACTACTACCTGAATTGCGGCACGGTGCAGGCGATACCGGCGTACGGCTCGGTGACGTACCAGATGAAGCTGCCGCTGCCGTCCGGGCTGCCCGCTGGCTTTTACTCCAAGCTCGACTGGCAGATCCAGGGTGGCACGGGTCCGGCTGCGGCCACGTCGCTCACGGTTGAGCCCGGTACCTAGCCGG
>Ga0335073_10015196_pt1 | contig 10771 bp, 10 predicted proteins | sample Lox_Sample_22_FD_207093 | JGI IMG/M metagenome (GOLD analysis project Ga0335073, IMG submission 207093) | Soil microbial communities from Loxahatchee National Wildlife Refuge, Florida, United States - Lox_Sample_2.2 | ecosystem: Environmental > Terrestrial > Soil > Wetlands | place: USA...
CACGGGAGGACAGAAACGGCATCGAGAGGGCGTCTAACGAATAACTACGACCCGCTGGGTAGAATCTTCTACTACTTTCTCCTCTCCTGTCCTTCTTTGATCGCTCACTGATACGAAGGTATTACTTTTCTGTGCGCTCCTGGATAGAAATGTGAATAGATACCGATATTCAATCGAGATTCATCCTAGCGGCCAATTGTTCGCATGAGTCAATGCGGCTAACATCCACACCAATCGCTCAGCCATCGCCTACTGAGTGCTGCGCTGGGTTACTCGAGAGACAAGCGAGGAAGTTATGAAACAGGCGTCGTTTTACACTTACGCACAGGCGATAGCGTTGTCTATGATGGCCTCGCTGGTGTTGGTCGCAGGCTGCAAGTCCGGAGAGAACACGGCTAACGTTTCGCAGGCAAACCGGGTGGGCGGGGCGAATCCCAAGTCACAAGAACATCTTGACCAGCAGCGGCAGGATGCGGAAGAGCAGACCCGCCCTGAAGTCGAAAAGGAACGGCAGAGCGCCCAGGAAGAAGCTGATCAAGCACTCGATCGGGACGCCATCGCGGCGATCAATCAAACTCAGAATGCCATCAAGGCAATTGCGCAGAACAAAAAGAACGATGCGCTTGCCGCTATCGAGGCGGCTACCGGAAAGATCGATATTCTTCTTGCTCGCAATGCCAAGGAGGCGCTGATCCCAGTGGCGTCGGAGGTCGAAGTGATCGATGCCGCACCGCTCGACGAGAAAGCTATTCAAGGGTTGGAACACAGCGTTTCCGAAGCGATCAAAAACAAGAATTACCCAACTGCCCGTCTCCTGCTGTATTCGCTAGAGAGCGAAATCCGCACTCGCACTTACAATCTCCCGTTGGCCACCTATCCTCTGGCCCTCCAGGATGCGGCGCGATTACTTGATCAAGGAAAGAACGATGATGCAAGCAAGGTGCTGGAAACGGCGCTCAACACGCTGGTTGCAGTTGACAAAGTGACGCCGATACCCCTTGTGCTCGCGCGCGGCGCCATCGCAGCGGCGGAAGAACAGCGGCAGAAAGACAAGAACGCAGCGCAGACGTTGCTGGCGACAGCAAAGGATCAGCTTCATCGCTGCCAGGAACTGGGCTATGCCGCTAATGCAACGGAATACTCGGTGCTGAATGACAGCATTGCGCAGCTTAACAAGGAATTGAAAGGCAGTGGCGATACCACTTCATTGTTCGCCAGGCTGAAAGACGAACTTTCACCGTTGTTCAACCGGCAATCGCCGCAGGAGCGGCGCTGATAACCAACTACGCAAACGTGGATTCGAAACATGAAGAAGGGAAGATTGACATGTCAGTTTCAGCAGGAGCAGTCCATCGTCTACTAGTCGTCGCTTTCTTCGTTTCAACGACGCTGCTGCCACCTACCCTTTGGTCGGTGACGAGAACCCCGCCCAACACCGAGGTTGCAGCCCAACTGGATGCCGCAAACACCGAGGCGGCGGAGTTGGCCCGCGATGCGGATGAAATGACTTCGCTACTCCACAATGATGTGAGTTGGGAGTCACATGCCGCGATGCTGAGCCGGATCAGGGAACACGTGAACAACATGGGGAGAATATTGGCCAAGCTGGAGGAAGAACGTGAAGAGGCGTCTCATTGGCAACAGGAGGCCATCGATCGCATGGTACCCATGCTCAGGGAAATCGCGGCCAATACCACCGCGGCCATCGAACATCTGAATCAGAATCATGAGCGTCCCACGACGCCTGACTACGTTGAATATCTCCAGCAAAATGCGGATACCTCGCATGAACTTGCAGATATGATTTCAGCGGTTGACCAGTATGGCCGCGAGAGGACCAAGCTGGAACGGCTACAGGACAAGATTGAAGCACCCGGCAGTTAACCGGCAGCATGAAATGACTGGTCGTGCCGTCTGACCGTCGCTCGACGAGATGTTGGCGGTCGGCGGGGCGAAACTGTCCCATCGTTCGCTTGCCGTCTGGCAGCACAGAATGTAATCAGGATCGACACAAACCCCGACAAAGGAGCGATTAGAATGAAACTCCATCGAAGGACCTTATGGACGGTGGCTCTTGCCATCGTGCTCTTCTCGATTCCAGCAGTGGCGGATAAGGTGGTGACGGACTTTGACCACTCAGCTAACTTCAGCCAGTACCACACCTACTCGTGGGGACATCTCCACGCCACGGATCCTCTTTTCGAACAACGGGTTCGTGAGGCCGTTGACGAGGCGCTTCAAGCGAAAGGATTACGAGAAATAGAAGCTGGGGGCGACCTGACCGTGACCGCAGTGGCCGTCAAAAGGAACCAGACCGAATACGACACCTTTTACGACGGGCTAGGGCCACACTGGGGTTGGCATGGCTGGGGTGCGGGCATGGCAACTACGACCATTGACAAAATCCCGGTTGGCACCTTGGTTGTAGATCTCTACGACACCAATTCAGAGCACCTGGTGTGGCGCGGCGAAGCCCAGGATCAACTCTCTGACCGGCCGGAAAAAGATACCAAGAAGCTAAACAAGGCGGTGGACAAAATGCTCGAGAAGTTCCCGCCACGCCCCCAATAGTAGTTGAATGAGGCGGACCGGTCGACAGGACGCCGGGCGACCGGGAAACACACGCTGCCAGCCTGATTCTGTTTCGCTGGCCATCGAGGTCCTTGTGGGCTGTGGACGCGCTGGTGGGCGTGAGCATGCTGTTTAGCGGCATTGCCAGTATTACCTTGCTCGTTCGTCTACAACTGATCTGATACTGCAACTGACGAAGAGGGGGCGAGCATGAAAGCTGCGTGTGCGCAGATTCGGAGCGCGGCCATTTTGGCGTCGATAGTCCTGTTTACATTCCAGTCGCCTTTGCTTGCAGAGCTGGCAAGAAGCGACAGCCAGGAGCTAGCGACGCTTCTCGAACAAGCCAGCGACGAAGCGCATGAATTGGCCATCGACGCTGAGGAGATGCAGACCCTTATCGTGAGCGACGAGAATTGGCTTACTCACGCGTTGAAGATCGCCAAGATCAAGGGACATGTGGACAATATGGCACTCATCGCGGATAAGTTGACCAAAACCCATAGATCCGGTTCTGAATTACAGGAGCAGGCCGTCGAACGAATCCTGCCCCTCGTGAAGGAGTTACAGGCCAATACTACGGCCGCAATGAACTATCTGAATCAAAACAAGGATCGACCTGTTTCCGACGCGTATAAGCAATACCTCGAGAAGAATGCGGAGACCGCACGGCAACTCTCCGATATGATCTCGGCTTTGGATGATTACGAGAAGAGCATGACGGAGATCAACAGAATACGAAGCAAGCTGACCGGTCCGGAAACGGGCAAGTGAGATGTCGCGGCGCGAGATTCTGGACATCCTGGGGCGCGGTCTGATCCGCGCGATGCATTCATCGTCGCATCAGCATTGACTTGAGCGGTGGTGAGGGCGGTCGATGACAAGAAACATTCTGACTCTCGCTGCGGAATTCAAGGAGCTGCGTTCCAAATGGCAAACGCTTTCGTTATACGAGAGATTCGAGCAAGCAATTGTTGCAGCGCTCATCCTGGTGATCGCTCTCATTGTGGCGCTCACCACCTGGCAGCTCTTCTTGCACACCCTGCGGCTTGTGAGCAGCCGGGTACTCAATCCCGGCGATCCCCAGGTTTTCCAGGGGTCTTTCGGGATGGTGCTCACGGTGCTCATAGCGCTCGAATTCAAACACACGCTGCTGGTCGTCAAGCATCATCGCCGTGCCATCGTCCAGGTGCGCGCGGTAGTGTTGATTGCCTTGCTTGCATTGGTTCGCAGATTCATCATTCTCGATCTCTACCAGACTTCCCCGAGCACCATCGCGGCGCTGGCCGGTGCCTCGCTCGCCCTCGGGGTCGTGTTTTGGATTGTCGGCAGCAAGGAGGAACCGCAAGAAGAAGAGACCGAGGAATGAGATTGGCCTGATCACCGCCGGACGCGCAAATGCATGATTGGCCTCGGTAATCCGGGCCATGGAGACACAATGAACCTCACTGGTTTTCGTCATTTATTGTTCATCGCCTCTGTGCCGCTAATGGCCTTGTGCTCTCCAAGAAGCGCATTTGCCCAGCCGGCGCCCCTGGCTCCGCCACAATTGGACCAGTTGGTAGCGCGGATCGCGCTCTATCCAGACCCGCTGCTGGCGCAGGTGCTCACCGCGTCTACCTATTGGGACGAGATTCCACAGGCCGCATCCTGGGCCGACGAGCACAATTATCTCAAGGGCGATGCGCTGGCCCAGGCCACCCAGGAAGATCACCTGCAGTGGGATCCGAGTGTACTGGCATTGTTGTCTTTCCCCTCGGTTCTGGACATGATGGCACGCGATCCGGGTTGGACCGAGCAACTCGGCAATGCAGTTCTCGAACAGCGCCCGGCTGTGATGGATGCCGTCCAGCGGATGCGGCGCGAGGCGAAAGACTACGGGTATCTTGTGCCCAATAGTTATGTGCGAGTTGTGACAGCCGGCGGGTATATCGAAATCCTGCCCGTCGACCCGGGTCTGCTCTATGTACCCTACTATGATCCGCTGGTGGTCTTCGCGCCACCGCGGCCAGGGTTTGCCATTGGAACTGCTATCCGCTTCGGCCCTGCCGTGACCATAGGAGCCGTATTCGGCAGTTGGGGATGGTGGCTAGGTTCGGGATTCGCGTGGCCTTCCCACGCCATCCTCATCGATCACCAGCCATGGGGTAGAGTTTGGACGAACCGATTGGGATACGTTCACCCGTATAGCCATCCATGGGTACGTCCGGCTGGACCGCGCGTGGAAGTCCATCGGTTGAGAAGGTGAGGACGTGTAGCCGACCGGCATAGGAGTCTATGCCAATGAGTACATGGGTATGGCCGATCATCAAAAGCAGGGTATTGTTTAAGCGGGCTTATCTGAACTTTGGTATGGACCTATCCGTTCGCCCCGTAGATTTCCAGTGGCGTGTGTGGCTTAATCGCGAATGTGTGCTCCATCTAAAAGGAGAACTGATGCAAATCCCGCGAGTAGAAAAGTACCTTTCACCGCTACGGGGATTTGAATGCGCCGATCGTGTCCCGCACAGCGCAGGACTTGGCCGGTATGATCGCCACAACCAGAACTCCTGCTCGCACTGCGAACCGGATCAAGCGCTGCTTTAGAGGAACTCCAGAGACTCTATTCGAATTGCCTTTACAGGCGAATCCTCTCGATTACAAGGAACCGCGAAGATGCGGAAGACGCGCTACAGGATACGTTCATGCGGGCCTTTTTGGGATTCAATTCCTTTCGGGGACGATCGCACGTGTCAACGTGGTTAACCAGAATTGCCATTAATTCGGCGCTTATGGTAATTCGCCGACGCCGTCGTGCCTACGCTGAGGTCTCACTCACGGCGCCGCCGAAGCCGGAAGCGGACTTTCGAGAGTTCGATGTTCGCGATTCCGCGCCGACTAATGCTCATTGAAGGAAATGGCCCGCACCCTCGATCTCTCGGTCGCGGCAGTGAAGGCAAGGTTCCATCGAGCGCGAAAGAAACTCGCCAAGCAGTTCGACCACAGAGGTATAAAGCGTAATTCGCAGAAGGAACGCGGCTTCGAACTCACAGACCGGGAAGTCAGTTGATCGTGCCGAGCGCGGATCTCATGTTGACCGAAACCTATTTTGATACACTGGCAGTCATCTCGGACGCTCGCTTTGAACGACTACCTTGCGCAGACGGCGTTTCGTCGAGAAGCATTAGGCCCGAGCTTGCAAAGAGTATTTGGCGGGAACACTCCGCAAGAGGACTGCACTCATCAACGGCAAGCCCACTGGGTCAGGCGGCGCAGAACCTATAATCAGGCGAGAAGGGTCGGCCCTGAGAACTGCACTTCCAAAACGTGTCGATGACCCGCCACGCACCCGCGACAATCGACTGAGCGAGGCTGAGCGCATTCTTGGCGGGTACTTGCGGGAAAAGGGGTTAAAGCAGAGTGCCAAGCGGGACCGGGTTCTTGAAGTCTTCCTGGCCACCAGGGGCCACCTGAGCACGGAAGATCTGCACCGTCTCGTCAAAGAGAAGGATCCAACCATTGGCTACACGACTGTCTATCGGACGTTGAAGCTGCTGGCCCAGTGTGGACTCGCCTTCGAGGTTGACTTCCAGGACGGAGTTGTGCGCTACGAACACAGCCTGAACCGCCGCACTCACCACCACATGGTGTGCACTTCATGCGGCGATTCCGTTGAATTCTTCGCGCCCGAACTCGAAGAGGTGCAGCGCCGTATCGGAGACCAATTCCATTTCGAGCCTTCGCGGCACACGTTTCAGATTCTTGGAACGTGCCGAGCCTGCTTGAAAAAGAAGCGACCACCTGCAATCAAAAAGTGAACTTCGCTGCGATTTGGATCTGACGCGGGGCGTCGGCATTCACAATTCTGCCAAAGTTCGCGCTGTCCGGGTTGCCATTCACTGCTTCGGGGCCGAAAAACTGCGCGTGATTGAAGACGTTGAATGATTCTGCGCGGAGAAGAAGTTGACGCGATTCTCCTAGCGTGACCTTCTTCTCCAGCGCCAAGTCGAAGTTATCCATTCCAGGACCGTAGAAGAATCGCCGAGGCGCATCACCAATCTCGCCCAATGCAGGCATCGCGAAACGCGAAGTATCGAAAGCCGGACGGCCGTTACGCGGACTCAGATTAAGGCCGAGATTGCCTCCAAGGTAGTTCGGTGTGTCAACTCCGTTGTTATTGATGCCGTTTGGCATCGAACCGATCAGCGACGTGTCGTCATTGTTGAAGAGTGTCACCGGCATTCCCGTGGTAATTCGCGTAATTCCCGAGACCGTCCATCCCTGAGCGAGAGCCCGCAGCCCTGGCAATACCTTCTCAAGAGGAAGGGGCGCCAGGTAGCTGATCTCGAAGTTATGACGCACATCGAATGCCGAGATTGCCTTATTGATGCTGGGCTCAATCGGATTCACTTCCTCAGAGAGGCTGGAGGAGTTGTCGAGCGATTTGGAATAGGTGTATGCGCCCAACACTTCGCCGAAACGGCCTCGATGTTTGAGCGTAACTTCCATCGCGTTGTAATTGCTCCATCCGATCGTTTTCTGGTACGTGATTCCGTCGAATTCAGGTCCGAACGGTCCGCGCGCTTCGACCGACGTTCCATCTTTACGGGTGAACAAGCCGCCTTCGCTGAAGGGACCGCAGGTATTGGAACCGGGCGCCACCTGGCTCGGATCGCTCACGCTCAGACAGCGCCCGGCATTTCCTGGCGAAGCGGGCGTCAGAACAAGCAGATTGTGGGCCCGCGCGCCCACGTAGCCAAGAGTGAGCGTGGTTTCCGTCCCCAATTCACGTTCAATGGAAGCGTTGTAGCTCTCTGTATAAGGAGAGGCATTGCGGTAGTAAAACGCAGGGTCGCCGGTAATCGGAGAGTATTTCGACCAGTCTACGGTTGTATTCGGGTATTGACGCGAGGCACCGAATGCCGGAACAGGCGAAGGGAAGGGCTGTCCATTTGTCGTGGCGGTACTCGCTGAAACGAACGGCTCCTCAAACAAGGGGTGCCCGACTGTACTGTCGTAGTCATAACCATAGGGCGGACAAGCGCTCATGATCCCAGCCGACAGCCCTTCGAAAGCCGTGTAGAAAACGCCATAGCCTGCGCGCAGATTGCTCTGTCCCGGTCCGCCGAGCAAACGCCTAGCCCACTCGCTCGTCCAGTTCGGCGCATAAGCGACACCAAAGCGCGGGGAAAAGTTGGCCCAATCCGTTGGTGAAAGCGTGCTCGGTACGCCGTGGTCGCCGGGGAAGACCATGCCGCGCGGCGCTCCAGGATAGACCTCCGACTGCTGGTCGAGCACGAACGTTTGCAACTGGTCGTACTTCTCGCGCCAGGGCGGCAACATGTCCCACCGGATTCCATAATTGAGTGTGAGGTTGCTGCGCGCCTGCCAGGTGTCCTGCGCGAACATGCCGGTGTACTTGTTACGGATGTAAAAGCCGCTGGCGTCGCCCTGCTCATACGTGCTGGCCACGCCAATCAGATAGTCCGCGAAGTCCAGCCCTGTTTCCGATCCCTGGAACACGAACGATCCGTTGTTAATTGAATTCGAGTTGATGTTGACCTGGTCGATGTGCCAGTTCGCACCTACCTTGAGTGTGTGATTGCCGATCACCTTCGATAGAGACTCGGTTGCCTGATACGTATTGTTCACCTGGCGTTCGCCCGTCACATCCACACCGATGGTGAAGTCATTGAAAGCGATGTTCTCTATTCCTTCGGCTGCGGGATTCAGAGGAACGATGCCCAGTGTTCCGGCACCCTCGATGAAGCCCTGTGAAGCTAACGAAGGCCCAACCCCACCCACCGGTTGCCCGATCTTGTTGGCGTTTCTCAGATAACTGAAATGCAGTTCATTGACCAGGGATGCGCCGACAGCCCGCGTCCAACCGAGATTTGCAAGCTGAGCCCGTCCACGCGAAATGGCATTGAACCCAGGGACGTTTGCGCCTCCTTGTGCCGTCGGATAAGGATTGTTCAGCTCATATCCGTCGCGAAAGTAGTAGGCAGAAAAATTGCCGGCCTTAATGGTTGAGTCCAACCGGAGCGCCACCTTGTTGTCTGTGAGGGTCTGATTCTCACGTGACGTAGAGAACACGTTGGCTCCGATATTGGGTGCAGGGATGTATTCGAGCAACGCTCTTGCCGGCGCAGACCATGCTGCATCGGAAACCACGCCGCCGGGAAAAACGCAGGTCGCGTTGGACTCGGTGCACGTCGTTGTGTAATAGGGCTCGCCGGTGGTGATCGTCCGTCCAAGGCGCTGACTCAAAAGCGTTGCGAGATAGTCCCCGCTCACTTTTCCGGTCAGCTGCGCGGCCTGGTCACCAAGGTCGCCGGTGCGGTTGGCCATGGAAGGCACCGCGATCTGTCCGGTCTCGACTCCCTGCGTCATTTTCGTTCCCTGATAGTCGCCGAAATAGAACAGCCTGTCCCGAAGGATATGCCCGCCAAGTGTTCCTCCGAATTGATTCCGGTCATAGGCGGCGCGTTCGTGGGCGAGATAGTTCGTTGCGTCGAAGTTCGTGTTCCTGAAGAATTCAAAGGCACTGCCATGCAGGTCGTTGGTTCCGCTCTTTGTAGTGACGAGCACCTGTCCGCCGCTAAAATTCCCGTATTCGGCGTCGAAGTTGCTCGTGAGCACCCGGAATTCTGCGATTGAGTCCAGGTTTGGAACCACGCTCGCGATGTTGTTGAAGTCCTCTTCGACAGAGCTGCCATTGACCGCGAAGCCGTTTGCCGTTTCCCTCTGGCCGCTGACAGAAACATCACCGGGATTGAGATCGCCCGAGGGGGGAGTCGTCGTGCAACCGGACATCACGACGGCGTTCGATTGCTTGGAACTCTGCGGAATCACGCCTGCTTGCAAGCCAAGAAGATCAGTGAAGCTCCTGCCGTTCAAGGGAACTGCCACCAATTTCTCCTGCGCCATCCCCTCGCCCACCTGAGTTGAGGAAAGGTCCAACTGCGCTCCGTCTGCACTGACCTCCACGCTTTCCCGGTGCGATTCAACTTGTAGCGCGACATCGAGGTGGATCGGTGTCGATGGATCAACGTCGATGCTATCCTGCGTATACGATCCGAAACCAGAAGCCACGATGTCGATCCGGTATTTGCCGGAAGCTAGCTTGAATTCGAATGCGCCTTTGTCGTCGGTTTGGGTCGTTTGCACTTTGATGGTGCCAGCTTGCTTGATGCTCACCTGCGCTCCCGGCACGACCGCTCCGCTTGGATCGGAGACGGTACCTGAGAGTTGCTGCAAAGCGCCTGCGAAAACGGCCTGCGACCCCAACGCCAGAATTGCCAAGGTGGTCAGGATGCGAAGCAATAAGGAATGGGACCGGAAGTCACTCATCATGGATCAGCTCTTGGGGCTCTCTTATGAAAGTGAAAATCATTTTCAAGATAGTCATTGGCGAACCACGTGGCAGTGACAAGGGTCACAACACCGATCAAAATGGTCCGGATTGTGAGAGGGCACGCGGCCTACAACTCGGCAATAGGGATAAATCACGTGGAAAGAGAAGCTTAGCGTGCGCTCGATGGAGAGCGAAAACTTGTCTGGGAAGACCAAGCTGAGAATCGCTCGCGCGCTATCCGGTGCGGTGCGGAGGTGGTGACCTTGCTCTCCTGGTTGACGACACCGCCGGTCGAGCCTCTTCCAAACTCGATTCCTGCTGGACCCTCCAGCGCTTCCGCCTGCTCGAAATTGAAGGAATCCCGGTAGTAGCTGCCGAAACCGCGAATTCCGTCAACGAAGATGTCATTTCTGGCGGTAAAGCCGCGGATGGTGAGATTATCGCCCTGCGCGCCGGCTTCTCCCGCGGCGAGACTGATTCCCGGCACATTCCTGAGCGTGTCGCGCAGCGTGGACAGCCCTTGGTCCTGCATCACGAACTGCGGGACCACGGTTACGCTCTGGGGTGTATCGATGAGCGGCTCAGGGAACTTCTGCATTGACACGAAATCAGCAACTGAGGCATTGACGGAAACCGTGTCGCTCGCCTGGACCCCTATGACAAATGTGTCCTGGATCCTCCATGCGGAAGTTCAATCCGGTGCCATTGAGAAGAAGCCGAAGAGCATCCTGTTCGCGGTAAAGACCGATGACGCCTGGCGAGTTGAACCCGGCCAGCGTCCCCGCAGGCAGTACGACCTTTATCTTGAATCCGGTTGTTTTCTCGTAAGAATGGATTGCTTGTTCAAGCGGGCCCGCTGGGATATCG
>Ga0335073_10015197_pt1 | contig 10771 bp, 12 predicted proteins | sample Lox_Sample_22_FD_207093 | JGI IMG/M metagenome (GOLD analysis project Ga0335073, IMG submission 207093) | Soil microbial communities from Loxahatchee National Wildlife Refuge, Florida, United States - Lox_Sample_2.2 | ecosystem: Environmental > Terrestrial > Soil > Wetlands | place: USA...
CGAGAAGACGCCGTATCCGCTGCCGGTCTCGCTCGCCATCGGCGACCGGGTGCTGATCGAGGCGGCCGGCGCCTACACGACGACCTACTCCTCGGTCGGCTTCAACGGCTACCCGCCGCTGCGGCAGTATGTGATCTGAGCATACTTCGTTCGCTCGCAACGACGTGGTTCAAGCCAAGTCGAGCACGCCGGCCTCGCCGTTTTCGGTGCCGAAGGCGAGAAGCTTGCCGTCTGTGCTCCAGGCGAGCGCGGTGACCGGCGCGGCACCGGGTTTTTTGGCCAGAATCTCGGCGCCGTCTTCAATCCGCACCAGCAGCACCAGGCCGTCGGCAAAACCGGCGGCGACGATCTCCTGCTTCGGATGGCACGCGACGATGTCGAGGCGATGTTCGGACGGCGCCAAGACGCGGGGCTCTTTGCCCATCGGTCCGTCCTTGCCCTGGAACGGCCAAAGGATCAGCTGCGAAGCGCCGGATGTAGCGAGGAAGCGCCCGCCCGCGGTCCAGCCGAGCGACATCACGCGCGCCGCGTAGCCCGACATGCGCATGTGCTTGCCGTCGGCGAGGCGCCAGCCATGCAGCATCGGCTCTTGCATCGCGGTCACCAGGAAGCGCCCGTCCGGACTGTTGGTGGCGGCAAGATGCGAGCCTTTCCATTCGAACCTTTCCGGCGTCGCGTGCGCCGCATTGGGAAACCACAGCGTGGCGCCGTTGTAATGGGCGACGGCAAGCCGCAAGCCCTTCGGCAAAAAGGCGATGCCGCCGACGGTCGAAGGCGCTTCGAAGTCGCGCGGCTGTTTTGCCTGCACGAATGTCGATTTGCCGGCGGACCAGGCGACGACGCCGTGCGGCCCGAGCGCGACATGATCGATCCAGCGATGCTTGGCATCGCTCGCCAAGATCCGCGTCTCGCCGCCGGCGTTGGTCGCAATCACCTTGCCGTCGTCGCCGCCACTGATGATGCGTTCGCCGTCGGTGGCCGTCGCCAGGATCGCCCCGCCGTGGACGCCGACGCGCGCCGGCTCGCCCTTCGGCTCGACCAACAGCAGCGCCTCCTCGCCGAGCACGAAGACCGCGGTGTGACCCAGAAAATGGGCGCCTACGATCGCGCCGCCCGCGGCAAGCGCGTGCGTACGCTCGACGACGGAGGCGGTGTTGGTATGGGGATCGCTCATGAGGTGGAAACGTAGCGGTTCCGCTCCCCGTTGTGGGGAGGGTTTAGGAGCGGTGGCAGAGACGACAGGTCCGATTGTTGATGAATGCGTTTTACCTCGCGACCCGCCTCCGATCGCTCCACCGCGAGGGGGAGGAACCGAGGATCAAGCGATGCAGCTCTCGAATCCTTCCGCGATCTTCTCCTGCGGCAGGTTGCGGCCGATAAAGACGATGCGGCTGTCGCGCCTTTCGTCTTTGCTCCAGGGCCGCTGATGGTCGCCGTCGAGGATCATATGCACGCCCTGGAAGACGAAGCGTTCGTCGTCATTTTTGAACGACAGGATGCCCTTGCAGCGCAAAATGTTCGGGCCTTCCTTCTGCACCAGATCTTGAACCCAGGGGAAAAACTTGTCGGGATCGAGCGGCTTGTCGCTCTTGAGCGAGACCGACTGCACGTCTTCGTCGTGATAGTGCTTGAGCCCGCCGGAATGGTGTACGTGATCGTGGCCGCCGCCGCGGCCGTGATCATGGTGATGGTCATGGTCGTGCCCATCGCCGCTAAGGAACTCGGGCTCGATGTCGAGAATGCGGTCGAGGTCGAAGGCGTTGCGGCCTAAAACTTCGGTAAGCGGGATCTGCGCGCGCTCGGTCTTGTGCACCGTGGCGTAGGGGTTGATGGCGCGGATGCGGGCTTCCACTTCGCTGAGCTCCGCGCCCGAGACCAGGTCTGTCTTGTTGATCAGGATGACGTCGGCGAACGCGATCTGATTCTTCGCTTCGGGCGCATCCTTGAGTCGATCGTTGAGCCATTTGGCGTCGGCGACGGTGACCACCGCATCGAGCCTGGTCTTGCGGCCGACATTCTCGTCGACGAAGAAGGTCTGCGCCACGGGCGCCGGGTCGGCAAGGCCGGTGGTCTCGACGATCACGGCGTCGAACTTGCCCTTCCTTCGCATCAGTCCGTCGAGGATGCGCACCAGATCGCCGCGCACGGTGCAGCAGATGCAGCCGTTGTTCATCTCGAAGACTTCCTCGTCGGCGCCGACGACGAGGTCGTTGTCGATGCCGATCTCGCCGAATTCGTTGACGATGACGGCATATCGCTTGCCATGCGGCTCGGACAGGATGCGGTTGAGCAATGTCGTCTTGCCGGCGCCGAGATAGCCGGTCAGCACGGTGACGGGGACTTTCTCTTGGATTTTGTCTCGGATGTTGTCTTGGATTTTTTCGGGCGAGATCGGTTCGGACATTCGGGACCTCCCGTGCCGCTATATAGGCGGTCCGGTGCCGGCATAAAACCCGATCGGCAGACGGCAGACCGCGGTCCAGGTCAAAGCAAAAGCGCATCTTGCGATTGATATGTTATAATGTTACGTTTGAAATGGATTGGCGTTGATTTTACAGGCAAAATGACGAGGCCGCTCCATGAGGGCGCTCCGCAGCGCTGCGATTGCACTTCTATGGTTGGCGGCGTCGGCGCCGGTATTGGCCGCGTTGGCATCGGTGCGTGCCGCCGACAGCAAGATCGCGATCGTGGCGGCGGAGAATTTTTACGGTGACGTCGCCCGACAGATCGGCGGCGACCGCGTTTCCGTCATGAGCATCCTGAGCAACCCCGATCAGGATCCGCATCTGTTCGAGGTCTCGCCCGCCGTCGTCCGCGCGGTCGCTGCGGCGCAAATCGTTCTCTACAATGGCGCCGATTACGACCCCTGGATGAAGAAGCTCGTCAAAGTGACGGGCAAGCGCGGGCGCACGGTGATCGTCGCCGCCGCTGCGGTGAACAAGAAGGCCGGCGACAATCCACATCTTTGGTACGATCCGGCGACGATGCCGGCGGTCGCCCGTGTGCTCGCCGCGGCGCTTGCCGCAGCCGATCCCTCCCACAAGGACGACTATGCGGCGCGGCTGCAGACCTTCCTCGCGTCGCTGCAACCGCTGAACGAAAAGATCGCCGCCATTGCCGGCAAATATGCCGGCGTTGCGGTCACGGCAACCGAGCCGGTTTTTGGTTACATGGCCGCCGCCTTGAAGCTGAAGATGCGCAATGAGCAATTCCAGATCGCCGTCATGAACAATGCTGAACCGGGCGCCGGCGATATCGCCGCTTTCGAGCGCGATCTGCGGACCCACACGGTGCGGGTGTTGTTTTACAATAAACAGGCGTCGGACACGCTTGTTCTGCATCTCGTCGATCTGGCGCGCGCGTCCAATGTCGCGGTCGTCGGCGTGACCGAGACCTGCCCGCCCGGTCTATCGTATCAGGAATGGATATTGAGCGAACTCGGCGCGACCGAACGCGCATTGGCCGGTCCTTCTTCATGAACGTCATCGAACTCGACCGCACGACGATCGCAATCGGCGGGCGCAGCGTCCTCCTCGACGCCAGCTTCGCCGTCAAAGAGGGCGAGTTCATCGGCGTCCTCGGCCCGAACGGCGCCGGCAAGACCACGCTGATGCGTGCCATTCTCGGCCTGCTGCCGCCGAGCGCCGGAACCATGCGCGTCTTCGGCCGCGCGCCGCGCCGCGGCAACCGCGACATCGGCTACCTGCCGCAGTTGCGCACTGTGCTGCCCGATTTGCGTGTGCGGGGGGTCGACTTCATCGCCAGTTCCCTGCACGGCGAGCGCTGGGGTCTGCCCTCGCTCAAGCGCGCCGACCGCATCATCATCGACCGTATGCTGGACGCCGCCGGCGCCGGCGACCTCGGCACACGGCCGCTCGCCGAAATGTCGGGCGGCGAGCGTCAACGTCTGTTGTTAGCCCAGGCCCTGATCGGCGAGCCGCGGCTGCTGCTGCTCGACGAGCCGCTGATCAGCCTCGATTATCGCTTTCAGGAAGCGGTCATCGAGCTGGTCCGCCGTTTTGCCCGCGAGCGCAATATCACTGTGCTGTTCAGCGCGCACGATCTCAATCAGCTGATCGGCGCGCTCGATCGCGTGCTCTATCTCGGCAACGGCCAAGCTGCGCTTGGCAGCGTCGACGAAGTGGTCACCGCGCCGGTGTTGTCGCGGCTCTACGGCGCCGACATCAACGTCATCCGCGCCGACGGTCACATCTTCGTGCTCTCGCGTGGGCGCAACGTCGAAGGCGCCGACCACAGCCATGACCAGGCGCACGGCCACGGTCATCATCACGACCATCACCACCATGCTTGAATACGATTTCATGCGTAACGCGTTCGCCGCCGCGGGCGTGGCGGCGATCGTGTCGGGACTGGTCGGCTACTTCCTGGTGCTGCGCGGACAGACTTTTGCCGGCCACGCCCTCGGACATATCGGCTTTGCCGGAGCGACCGGCGCGGTGTTGATCGGGGTGGCGCCGATCTGGGGACTTGTCGGTTTCACGGTCGCCGCCGGGATCGGCATGGGACTGCTCGGCGAGCGCATCAGCGGCCGCGACGTCGCGATCGGCGTCGTGCTGGCGCTGGCGCTCGGCTTCGGTCTCCTCTTTCTGCACTACTACACGGCGTTCGCTACACAGGTGACGGCGCTGTTGTTCGGCAATGTGCTCGCCGTCGAACGCTCGACCATCGCGACGCTAATCGGGCTCGCGGTGGTCACGCTGGCTGCGCTCGCGGCGATCATGCGGCCGCTCATTTTTGCCAGCCTGCAGCCGGAACTGGCCGAGGCCAAGGGCGTGCCGCTGCGCTTTGTTTCCACCGCCTTTCTCGCGATCGTGGCGCTTGCGGTGGCCGAGAGCGCGCAGATCGTTGGCATCCTCCTGGTGTTCGCCCTCATGGTCGGGCCGCCGGCGACGGCGCAGCGGCTGGTGACGGGGCTGTCGAGCGCAATGGTGCTGTCGGCTGCGATCGCCTTGGCCGAGGCCTGGCTCGGCATCGCCATCGCCTATCAGACCGATTGGCCGGTCAGCTTCTGCATCGCAGCCCTGAGCGCGCTCGGTTACTTCGTCACCCGCGGCAGCTGGTTGGCGCACGGCAAGGCAAAAATCGCGCGCTAAGGTTTCAGTGGAGCATGATCTTTTGGGAAGGCCGGTGTCTGATTTTCCGGATCATGCTCTAAGCGCGGTCGAAGTCGTCCGGCTGGAGCTCGATGGGCGTGCCGTGCGGCGTGCGCGCGCTGGCGCGGCGCCACGCCTCGCAGGTACGCGCCAGCGTCGTCGCGTCGACGAGCCCCTTGGCGGCGACTAGGCGTTCGAGCGCGGCGAGCCAATGACGATAATACGTCTCGCCGGTGTCGGGATCGCCGGCGGCTTGCGCTGTCTTGATTTCGTCGCCGAGCGTCGCTGTCCATTCCGGCCAAGTGAAGACGCCGCGCTCGTAGAGCGCCAGCGCCAGCGCGAAGGCTTGTGCCTGCCACGGTTCGCTAAACACCGGGTTTTCGGTGCCGTCAATGCCACCGAACGCGCGCAGCGCGGCGGCATTGGTGCTCATTGCTGCACGCTCTCCAGATACGGCTCGAACGCTTCGATCGAGACCATCAGCGTCGGATCGGCGGTCTCGCCCCACAAGTCACGCCCCGCAAACACCACCGTATAGAGCCATTGCGGGTTCTCGCCCGCCCCGATCGCGACCGTGTCGGGAAATACATGGCAGCCGCGGATCGCTTCGACGACGCCGACATGGCCGCGCGCGTAACGCGGCAGCCGCGTGTGCGTCGGCGGATGAATGTTCTTGGCGCGCACGCGATCGCCGGCCTTGAAACGGGCCGGCGACTGCGCCGGGCGGTCGAACGAGCCGCGCGTCAGCGTTCGCGCCACGTCGGCGACGGCAAACTTGCGCGTCGGCGGCTTGCCCGGCCGTAGCGCGTGACCGGCGGCAATCTCATCGGAGCCGGCAAGTCCGCGCGCGATGATCATGTTCTGCAGGCGCAGCGCCCATTTTCCGTAATAGGAGCGGGAAAGATAAACGTCTGGCGGCAGGGCCTCGACACCGGCTCGGCTTTCGTCGATGGTCCAGGCGCCGATCGCGCCCAGGGCGCGGCTGAGCGCAAGGCAGCGGCCTTCCCAGACGGCATGAAACACCGGCTCGTCCCTCTGCGGCTCGACCTTGCCGAAGCCGTGCATGCCGCCCATGTCGTGAATGCCGTCCATCACAAGGCGTCCTTCGGACTTTTGGGCAGGCCGGTGCCGATCATGCAATCGCGCGTCACCAGGGCGGCGAGCCTGTCTTCGCTCCAGTCTTCGGTCCCAGCCGGTTGCATCGGTACGACGATGAAGCGGGTCTCCGCGGTCGAGTCCCAGACGCGGATCTGCGTGCCGGCCGGCAACGTGAGACCGAAGTCGGCGAGCACGCCGCGCGGATCGCTCACGGCGCGCGAGCGATAGGGCGCGGACTTGTACCAGACCGGCGGCAGGCCGAGCACTTCCCACGGATAACACGAGCACAGCGTACAGACGATCATGTTGTGCAACGTCGGCGTGTTCTCGACCGCGATCAGATGATCGCCGACGCGATTGATCAGGCCGAGCGATTGCACCGCCTCGGTTGCGTCCTCGATCAGCGCGCGCTTGAACGCCGGGTCCGACCAGGCCCTGGCGACGACGCGTGCACCGTTGTGCGGTCCGATCCTGGTTTCGTAGGCCTCGATCATCGCATCGAGCGCGGCCGGATCGATATAGCCTTTCTCGGCCAACACGGTTTCGAGCGCCCGCACGCGCAACTGCATCTCGGACAGCTCCGAGCCGTGCTCATGATGATCGTCTTGATCGTCATCGCGCGTCATGTCTGCGCCTGTGTATTGCCGATACCAGTAAAACGCATATTACAGGGCGACGGCGCGTGCTGTCTTCTTTGATTTGGCTTGATTTGGCGGTCGCAACACGGCGGGTTTCGGCTATTTCGCGGTCTCCGACGCGGCGATTTTGCTGTAACCGACGCCGTAGCCAATGGTGAGATCCTGGACGGTCGGTGTGGTATTGCGAAGCACAATAACGCCGATCAAACCGATCGCGGTATAGACCGCGACAGCTAGCCACAGACTCGAGGCCAAGGGATTTTCCATCTTTTGCGCTTTGCTTGGTTCGGACACGCGCACCGGCAGACGCAGACACTGAACCCGCTGCCGCGGCGAAGGTTCCGGACCGCGAAGCGCTTGCGGCTTGCCGTGACAAGGTGGAATGGACACAAAGAGTGGCTTTGCGTCGTCGTGAGGAAATTCGCAAGGGGAGCGGGCGCATGACTGCCGCACAAATCTTCGATCTCGCCGGCAAGGTTGCTATAGTAACCGGCGCATCAAGAAGTCTTGGCGGAAAACGGCGCGGCGGTCGCGTTGGTCGCCCGGCGCGCCGATCGGCTCGCCGCGCTGCAGGCGCAGATCGAGAAGGCGGGCGGCCGCGCCGTCGCGATCGGGGCCGATGTGCGCGATCGCGCGGCAATGGCGCGGGCGTTCGAGGCCGCGGAGAAGGCTTTCGGCACTGTGACGATCCTGATCAACAACGCCGGCATCGCGCATTCCGGCCGCGCCGTCGAGCTCGCCGAGGAGGATTGGCGGGCCGTGCTCGCCACCAATCTCGATGCGGTGTTCTACTGGGCGCAGGAAGCGGCGCGCCGCATGCTCGCCGCCGGCAAAGGCGGCGCCATCGTCAACATCGCTTCCGTGCTCGGCATAAACGTCGACAAGGGCGTGGCCGCTTACGCTACGGCCAAAGCCGGCGTGATCCAGCTCACCAAGGCGCTGGCGCTTGAGCTCGCCTTCAAAGGCATCCGGGTCAACGCCATCGCGCCCGGCTGGATCGTCACCGATATCAATCGCGAATATCTGTCCGGCGAGCAGGGCGCGGCGATGAAGCGCCAAATTCCGATGGGCCGGTTCGGCGAGGAACGCGATCTCGACGGGCCGCTGCTGCTGTTGGCGTCCGATGCCGGACGTTACATGACCGGCGCCACCATTGTCGCCGACGGCGGCCAGGTGGTGGCGCTGCGCGCCTGAGCGGGATCGCTCGCCGCCGCTCGTCATGCATTGAGGCGTTTTGCCGATCGCGGGTCGTGCGTCGGCAGGTCCTGGGCCCGCTCGATCAGGACACCACCGGTCGCGATGACGTGAGCGCGCACGGCTCTTGCTTGCCGCGTAAATGGAAAACTTGACGCCTAAGCGTGTCCAGTAAAGGTGGAAGCCGATTTTGTGTGCGCCCACGCCACAAAACAAGCACGGACGAAACCAAACAATTGGAGCAGAATGTTGCTTCGAAGATAAGTCATGCTGCTCTAAGCGAGGCGAGTAAGATGCGTATCGCCGAATTCCGTCGCGTATTTGAGGCCGTAACCGAGCGCCCGGTCGAAGCCGATATGGGCGATCCATATGAGTCCGCACGCCGCCGCAAGCGGCATGCTTGCGAAAAATCCCGCGAGCGTGAGCGCAAGCGCGCATGCGTAAGTATGCATCAGGTTGTACGCCGCCGTGCCGGCGCGCGGTCCGCCAAGGTAGGCCGCGATGGCAAGGTCGGGAGCGAGAAAGAGGAGCGCGAACAACGGCCAGGAAAAGCCGTTGTGTGCGTAGAGAAAGAGCGCCGCGGCGAAAGCCGCGAAACTTTCGAGCCGCAGGACTACCCGCACGCCGCCGGTGACGAAGCCCTTGTCGGTCCGCGCCGAAACATGGATGGCGCTGGCGGGAAGCGCGATTTGCATGATGGACGCTCGCATCGGAGCCCTCGTTATGTTGGCGCTTTGATCTCAACGGCGCTTGCGCCCCGACAAATAATGCTTCACCACTATCAACGGAATTGCATGTTATTGTCGCTCAGCTATACATTTACGTATGACAAGGCGGGCGCCAAACTGGGACGAATTACGCACCTTCGTCGAGGTCGCCCGCGACGGCACCCTGTCAGGCGCGGCGCGGCGGCTCGCGCTGGCTCAGCCAACCGTCGGACGCCATATCGATGCGCTGGAGGAGGCGCTCGGCTTGACGTTGTTCACGCGTTCGCCGCGCGGTCTGACGCCGACGCCGGCGGCCTTGGCGCTCGGGCCGCATGTCGAAGCTATGGCGGCCGCCGCCGCCGCGCTTGAGCGTGCCGCGTCAGGCGAAGCGGCTGCCGACCGCGGCGTCGTGCGAGTGACGGCGAGCGAGGTGATCGGCTGCGAAGTGCTGCCGCCGATTCTCGCCGCGTTCCACGCCGAGCATCCCGGCATCGCGATCGAGCTTATGCTCACCAATCGCAGTGAGGATTTGGCGCGCCGCGACGCCGACGTCGCCGTGCGGATGATGCGGCCGACGCAACGCGGGCTGGTGGCGCGCCGCATCGGTGCTTCACGCATCGGGCTCTATGCCCATCGCGACTATCTTGCCCGGTTCGGCGAGCCGCGCTCGCTCGCGGATCTGACCGGCCATTGCCTGATCGGCTTCGACCGCGACAACCGCTCGTTTCGCGGCGCCGGAGAGTTAGCGCGGCGGCTGACGCGCGAAGATTTCGGCTTTCGTTGCGACAGCGATCTCGCTCAGCTCGCCGCGCTGCGCGCCGGATTGGGCGTCGGCGGATGTCAGGACAATATCGCGCGGCGCACTCCGGAACTCGTCGCCATATTGCCGAACGCATTGCAGTACGCGTTGGAGGTCTGGCTCGTCATGCATGAAGATTTGAAGGCGACGCGCCGCGTGCGTTTATTGTTTGATCATCTGGCGACGGGCCTGATGGGCTACGTCAAGCAACGGCGCTGATCGAGCGATCGAAGTGTGGCGGCGTCAGCCTCTCACTTCGCGCGCATCATCATGCGTATGCTTTACAATTCGTTAACGAGATTTGTCGCCGGTGTGCAGATCTGCTTTCAAGCAAGTCGGCAAATGGCGCTACCGTGTACACTCAATTTAAGGCTTTGTTCAACCTAGGATAGGAACATGGGTGTAGTTTAACGTGGTTTGCACCGAGGCGGGCCAAGCTTCGTGCCCTCGCCCAAATCCAGCGTGAAGCATCTTGGTTTCGAGCCAGTCCCTTATTTCCGAACTGGAAGACGCGATCCAAAGCGGATCCAAGGACAAACGTCTCGACGCGTTGCGGCGCATCACCGATCTGTTTGTCGCGGGCGCCGATCGCCTCAGTGACAAGCAAATCGACGTCTTCGATGACGTCTTGGGTCATCTCATCAAAAGAATCGAGGGAAAGGCGCTCGCGGAACTCAGTCGGCGTCTTGCGCCGATCAACAATGCACCTGCAGATGTCGTGCGACGCCTGGCCCGAGACGACAACATCATCGTCGCCGAACCGATCCTGTCGGCGTCGGCGCGTCTGAGCGACAACGATCTTATCGAAATCGCCAATACCAAGACTCCGGCGCATCTGCTGGCGATTTCTGCTCGCCCTCAAATCGGCGTGGCCGTAACAGACGCCTTATTGCGGCGCGGCGACCGTGAGGTATTCCACAGGCTGGCTGGAAATTCTGGCGCCAACTTCTCAGAACGTGGTTTTGAGACCCTGGTGCAGCGCTCGGAACGTGATGAGCAACTCGCTGAAAAGGTCGGGCTTCGATTGGACGTCCCGTTGCGTTTGTTTCGAGAATTGCTACTGCGTGCCACCGAAGCCGTACGCTCTCGTCTTCTCGCGCTGGCAGGTCCGGAAAACCGCAATCAAATTCAACGCGTTCTGGCGGCTATTTCGGAGGACGTCCAACGCCGGGCGGGAGCGCAAAGCGAACATGATTACGCAGAGGCGCATGCGCAAGTCGC
>Ga0335073_10015198_pt1 | contig 10770 bp, 9 predicted proteins | sample Lox_Sample_22_FD_207093 | JGI IMG/M metagenome (GOLD analysis project Ga0335073, IMG submission 207093) | Soil microbial communities from Loxahatchee National Wildlife Refuge, Florida, United States - Lox_Sample_2.2 | ecosystem: Environmental > Terrestrial > Soil > Wetlands | place: USA: Florida...
ACAGCCCGCCACCCCTCCGTGTCCCAAGATCAAGGACCGGTCATCCCGAACGTTCCGCGGCTCCGTCTCGTCCGCCCGCGCCTTCCCAAGGCCCGTTACGCCGTTTCCGTATACCGTCGGAATAGGAAGCGGCGGGCCCGGATAACCGGCTCGCCGCTCGGCGAAGGAGGTCCGGCGTGAGCCTCGCAGAGCAGATGATGCGCCGCGTCGCGGAGCCCGCGGTGCTCCGCTGGTACTCCTGGCGCGGCGACCCGGTCGCCCGGTGGATGCGCCCGGAATCCAAGCACGACCCGTACCCCATGTATGCCGATATCCGCCAGCGCGGCCTCGTCCACAGCGGCCTCGGCCCATGGGTGACAGCGAGTCACGCCACCGCCTCGGCCGTCCTGCGGGACCGCCGATTCAGTTCCTCGCCCGTGCACCAGCGCGGCTACCGGCCGCCCCATTACCCGCCTGGTGATCCCCGCGCCGACCTCGCCGCCGCCGACCTGCTCACGCTCGACCCGCCCGACCACACCCGCATCAGGCGGCTGGTGTCCGGCACGTTCACCCCGAAGGCGATAGCCGGCCTCGAGCCCTTCATCCGTGACACCGCCGGCCGGCTTCTCGACGAGGCCGCCGCCGCGGACGGCTTCGACCTGATCGATGACGTTGCCTTCCCGCTCCCCATCGCGGTGATCTGCCACCTGCTCGGCGTCCCGGCACAGGACCAGGACAGCTTCCGTACCTGGGGCCACGACGTCGCCGCCACCCTCGAACCGCAGACGGCCAGCGCCGCGCGCACCCAGACCCGCGAGGCGGAACTGGCCCTCAGCGGGTACCTGCGCGACCTGGTGGCCAGGCGCCGCGCCGATCCCGACGACAGCCTCATGTCCGCCCTCATCGCGGCAGAAGAAGAAGGCGACCGGCTCACCCCCGCCGAACTCGTCAGCACCGCGCTGCTGCTGCTCGTCGCCGGCTTCGAGACGACCGTAAACCTGATCGGGAACGGCACCGTCGCCCTGCTCAGCGAACATGGCGGGCAGGAACAGTGGCAGCGGCTGCGGGAAGAGCCGGCCCTTGTCCCCGGCGCCGTCGAGGAACTGCTCCGTTTCGACAGCCCGGTCCAGATGACCTCACGGATCGCGACGCAGGACGCGGAGGTCGACGGCACGCTGGTCCGGCAAGGCACGCCGGTCATCGTGGCCATCGGCGGGGCCAACCGTGATCCCGGCGTGTTCGACGAGCCCGCCCAGCTCATGATCGACCGGCCGAACGCCTCGTCGCACCTGTCGTTCTCGCTCGGCATCCATCACTGCCTGGGCGCCGCGCTCGCCCGCCTCGAAGGCCGCATCGCCATCGAGGAACTCACCCGCCGCTGCCCGCGGCTCACGCTCGCCGGGACACCAGTCCGCCGCCCGCTGCTGGTCCTGCGCGGCTACGAGCACATCCCCGTCCGGGCGGCCTAACCCACCCGCACCGCCCGGGCCGGCCGCCGAAAAGCATCAGCCGGCAGGGAATTCATTGTTTTAATTATCATTGAGACCTTATAGGTCGATTTGCGGGCCGGAATAAAGCGGTCTTCCTGAAAGCGCGGACCGATTCCGGGAATTAAATCGGCGCCTGCCTAGAATGACGCCATGCTTGCGCGGGGGCGGGCACTTGTCGTCGCCACGGTCATCTGCTGCGCGGCCGTCGCGATGGCCGCGCCAGCGGGCGATGGCTTCCCGGCCGCCGCGGGCCGGGGGACCATCGCCGCGGCGCCGCGGACCGCGGCCCCCCGGACGGCCAGGGCCGTGCGGCGGGTGCCTCCCGCCGTCCTGTCCCCGCCCGCCCGGGCCTGCGGCGGGCTCCCCACGTTCAGCGCGGCCGAGGCCGGCCAGATCATGGCAGGGAGGCTTGCCGTCGCACCGTTCCCCGCGGTCACGGTCGACCCGGGCCGGGACGGTGACATCGACTGGTCCCTTGACCCGTTCGGCGACCCGACCTGGGTGCTCGACTTCCAGCAGGGCAGCTGGATCGAGCAGCTCATCAGCGGGTACCTGGCCGGCGGCCCGAAGGCCGGCGCGTACCTGCACCGGGCGGCGCAGATCGCCGCCGGCTGGCTCGCGGCGATCCCGGCCAGCGCCCGCGACCCGCTCACCGTGGTCTGCATCGCGCAGGCGTTCCCCGGCCAGGCCTGGATCACCAGCCAGATCGCGCCAACGGTCAACTGGTACGCCGCGCACTGGCAGGGCGCATACAACCACGGGCTCACGCAGGACATCAACCTGCTCCGCATCGGCTGCGCTTACCCCGCGACAGCGTTCGGGGGCGACGCGCTGAACTGGCGGAACACCGCCGTCGCGCAGATAACCGCGTCGTTCTCGCCGAACCCCTACGGCCCGGCGGTCGACGCCCAGGGCGCGGTCAACGAGCAGGCAACCCTGTACGAGAATTTCGTCGACAACCTGTGGAAGATCGCGCGGCCGCTGCTCGCCTCCTGCGGCTACACCCTGCCCGGCTGGATCACGGCGCGCATCGCGAAGCTCCCGGTCTTCCTCGCCTACGCCACCCAGCCCGACGGGAACCTCGTGCAGATCGGCGACACGTACGTCGAGCACCCAGCCAGGCACCCCGCCCCCGGCAGCCTGGTCGCGGTCTACGGCGCCGGCTACGTTTTCGGCCGGTCCGGGTGGACCCCGTCCGCGTCGTTCTACTCGCTGCGGTTCGGCCCTGGCACCGAGATTCACGGGCACGACGACCACATGGGCCTGACCTACTATGCGCGCGGCCGGAACCTCATCGTCGACGCCGGCCATGACGGCTACGCCAGCACCCCCTACCGGACCTGGCTGATCTCCCCCGAGGCGGCCAGCACCTTCGTCATGCCGGGCGTCCCGTTCGACCCGGCCGCCCCCACCGCGCTGGTCGCCGACACGATCGGCCGCTACGGGCAGTTCTACCGGTTCTCCGACACCGCGTTCGGCGGCATCCTGCGGGAGCGGTCGGTGTTCGTCAGCCAGCGGCCCGACCTGGTTGTCGTGTTCGACCAGGCCTCGGGGGCGGGCAGTTACCGGCAGCTATGGCATCTCGACCCGGCGCTGGCGGTAAACCGGACAGTCCCCTCGGGGGTGATCGCGTCCGCGCCCGGCACAGAACTCGCCCTGCTGCGCGTCCCGCTGCCTGGCCAGCAGATCCCGGCCGGCTCCGTCACGGTGGCCCGCGGCCAGACCGGCCCCTACCAGGGCTGGGTCTCCCACCAGCTGGAGCAGCGGACGCCCGCCGACACGGTGCAGATGACGCAGTACGGTCCGTCCGCCGCAATGCTCACCGTGATCGTGCCCGCGGCCCCGGGAGCGCCGGTCACCGCGACGGCGGCCGGCCCGCCGTCCGGCCCGTACCGGCTGACGGTCCGGATCGGCCCGGCCGTTGCCACGTTCACGCTGACCGCCGCGGGCACGATCGCCCAGAGCTAGCCAGACAGCGCGGCCACCGCGGTCCTGGGCCGCCGCGGCCTGGGCAACGGCGGCCGCTGCCGGCGCACGGGGTGCCGGCCGCGGGCGCACCGTTCAGGTGACCGGCGTGGGTAGCCTGTCTGGACGGGCACGGGGGCGCCGCGGACCGGAACCGTGTGGAACCTGGATGCGGCCGTCCTCGAGGTGAGCGCGGCTGCGTCCGCGGGATCGGAGGGGCGGTGCGTGAGTTCGCCTACACCGAGGCGCTGCGGGTACTGTCCCGGCGCGCGTCAGTGGATCTCGACCGGCTGCTTGCCGCGGCGTGCGCGCCGGACAGCGATCCTGTGGTGTACCTGGCCGACTTCTCCCGCCAGCTGCTGCTGCCGCTGGCAGCCGCGGCGCCCGCGGAACCCGTGACGGGGACGCTGGCGGGCAGGGTGTTCGCCACGGGGCAGCCGGCGGCAAGCGGCAGGGACGGGGCCGTGCGCGTGTGGGTGCCGGTGACCGAGCAGACCGCCCGTATCGGCGTGCTCGCGCTGTCCCTGCCGGACGCCGACCCTGGCAGCGTGCGGGAGGCGGAACTGCTCGGAGTGTTCGCCGGCCTGGTCATCGGCGCGATGATGCGGGTCAGCGACGCCCCGCGGGTACGGCGGCAAGACAGGCGCATGTCGCTGCCGGCCTCCATGCAGTGGGACATGCTGCCGCCCTGGGCCATCCGCGTCCCCGGCGCGGAGGTCGCCGGCATGCTGGAGCCGGCCTACGACATCGCCGGCGATGCGTTCGACTACGCCATCGACGACGGCGTCCTGCACTTCGCGCTCATCGACGGCATGGGGCACGGGCTCGGCGCGACGCAGCTGGCCGGCCTGGCGGTAGGCACCTACCGGCACACACGCCGCTCGGGCGCGCCGCTCGAGGAGATCCACACCGCCGTCGACGAGGCCATGACCACGGGCTACGACGACCTTTCCTTCGCCACCGGCATCATCGGCACGCTCAGCGCTGCCACGGGCCGGCTGCAATGGACGTGCGCGGGGCACCCGCAGCCGCTGCTGCTGCGCGGCCGGAACGTGGTCGCGGAACTCGAATGCGCGACCACGCTGCCGTTCGGTCTCGGCACCGGCACCCCCGGGGTGAGCTCCTGCGACCTTGAGCCGGGCGACGCGGTGCTGCTGTACACCGACGGAGTCACCGACGCGCACGCGACAGGCGGCGACCTGTTCGGTCTGGACCGGCTGACTGACCTGCTAGAACGCGAAGCGGCCGCTGGCCAGCAGTCCGAGGAACTGCTGCGCAGGCTCGTCCGCGCGCTGCTGGACTACCAGGGCGGCGATCTGCGCGACGACGCCACGCTCCTGCTGGTGCGCTGGACCGGCCTGGACTGAGGCACGCAGGCCGCGGCCCGTCACAGCGAAGAGCGGAACTCCTCGTTCAGCCGGGCGGCCGCGTCCCGCAGCGCGCCGGTACCGGGCCCGGCTGCGAGCAGCGATCGGGAGGCGGACGGCATCACGCGGTCCCGGCAGGCCGCGAAGGAGGCGGCGACGTCCGCCGGCGAGGCGCCCTGCGCGCCGACACCAGGGGCAAGCAGCAGCGCGTTCGCGGCGGGCAGGTCGAGCGGCGGGTCCAGGGCCGCGGGCCCGACCACCGCACCGACCGGGCCGATCCGGCCGGGAGCAAGCCGCGAGTTGAGCACGCCGATTTCGGTCAGCAGCTTCTGCTCGACGGTCACACCGGGTCCCGCGGTCGCGGACTGGACGGCCCGGCCTTCGGGATTGGATGAACGGACCACGACAAGCAGGCATCCGCCTGACTGGTGGGCGCGGTCGACGAACTCGCCCATCGCCGCCAGGCCCAGGTACGGGTGGACGGTGATCGCGTCGGCCTGGACCGGCGCGCCGTCGCCGAGGTACGCCTCTGCGTAGGCATCGTTCGTGGAGCCCACGTCGCCGCGCTTGACGTCAAGGATCACGAGCAGTCCCCCGGCGCGGGCGGTCTCGACCAGGCGGGTGAGCGCGCGGATCCCGCGCCAGCCGTGCCGCTCGTAGAACGCGGACTGCGGCTTGATCAGCCCGACCGTGCCGGTCGCGGCGGCCAGCACGATGTCGGTGAACCGCTCGAGCCCGTCAGCGTCGTCGGGCAGGCCCCAGTCGCCGAGCACCTGCCGGTGCGGGTCGGCGCCGAGCACCAGCGGCCCGTGTGCGGCGCGGACGGCCGCGAACCGGTCGGCGAAGCAGTCTGCCATGCCCGCCAGTGTCCCACGGGCCTGGCGGCACCGACTCCTCCCGGTGCCGGTTTGACCGGGTGCCGCCGGGCCGGCCACAGTCGGGGGATGAACGCCGACGCCATCGCCAGGATCGAGACTTTCCCGGTCCGCATCCCGTTCAGGGACGGCACCGGGGAGGCGGCCAGGCCGCCGGTGGAATCGCTGTTCGTCAAGGTGACGACCGACCGGGGATACGAGGGCTGGGGCGAGGCCTTCGGGTTCGAGGCGACGCCGGTCGCGCGGCGGGCCGTGGTGGAGCTCATCGCCCCGCTGTGCACCGGGCAGGACGCCGGCCGCATCATCCCGCTGATGCGGGCGGTCCAGGAGAAACTCCAGGTCTTCGGGCGCGCCGGCGCGGTCATCCACGGCCTGTCCGCGGTGGATACCGCCCTGTGGGACATCGCGGGCAAGGCCGCGGACGTCCCGCTGCACCGCCTCCTCGGCGGGGGCGGCACCAGCCTGCCCTGCTATGCCAGCCTCGACCCCTACGGCGACCCCGCCGCTGTCCGGGCCGGCGTCCGCCAGGCACTCGACCTCGGGTTCACCGACGTCAAGCTCCATGAACGCGAACTGCCTGCGGTCCGCGCCGCCCGCGAGGAAGCCGGGCCTGACATCGCACTGATGCTGGACGTGAACTGCCCCTGGACGCTGGCCCAGGCGCGGGCGAAGGCAGAGGAGTTCCGGGATCTGCGGCTACGCTGGCTGGAAGAGCCGCTGTGGCCGCCGGAGGACTACCAGGGCCTCGCCCGGCTGCGCGCCGTCTGCGGCATCCCGGTCGCCGCCGGAGAGAACGTCGCGACGCTCCTGGACTTCGGCCGGCTCATGGACGCCGGCGCCGTCGACTTCGTCCAGCCGAGTCCCGCCAAGATGGGCGGGGTCACCGAGCTGTGCAAGGTCTTCCACGCCGCGGCGGCCCGGGGCGTCACTGTGATGCCGCACACCTTCTACCACGGCCCGGGCCTGCTAGCCGCCGTGCACGTGACGGCCGCCCTCGGGACACCGGACTCGATGATCGAGTGGCGCCGTTCGGATCTCGCGGCCTACGTCTACGGGGCCGAGGTCAGCCCGAAGGACGGCCGCATCGAGGTCCCGCAGGGGCCCGGCCTCGGTGTGGACCCCGACCCGGACGTGCTCCGCGCCTTCCGCGCCGCCTAGCCGTTACCGCCATGGCCACCCGCCAGCACCCGAACTGCCACACCTTCCGCGAGCCGGTCGCCGGGCGGTACCAGGCCCGGCCGCCCGGCGACGTGACCGACAACGCGGCGTTGCCCGGGCGCTACCAGGGGCCGACAGCGCGGCGGCTGCCGGCGACGGGACCGACAGCACGGCGCGCTCACTGCCGGTTGGCCGGACCGGCGTTCGCGATGATCGCCGCGATGGGCGGCACCACCAGCGCCACCGCCGACATCACGACGGCCGCGACGATCGAGTACCGCCAGATCAGGGTCCATGCGAGCGCGATCAGCAGCACGCACGCGCCCATCATGACGAGATAGGTCCGCTGCCGCGTCCCCAGGCTCAGCGGCTTCCCCTCCCCCTCGCGGCGTGGCGGCTTCCCCTGGTGGTGCGGCGGCCCGTCTCCGTTCGGGGTGAACACGGCATCCGCCTCCTCCTGCGGGTAACCCTTCCCCAGGCGCCGCCGACCAACAGTGATATTCCGAACAGAAGGATCCGACGCCTGCTCGTCCGGAACCCTTCCTTAAGGAAGCTGTGACACGGCTGCCGACCTGAGCCGTTCGCGGCCTAGAAGTGAACGTCTCGTCCGCCGCGATCCGTGCCGCGACCGGATCGGCCCGGTCCAGCCAGGTCTCGATCGCCGTGCCCCGGGCGCTGCTCCGTCATCGGCAGGCACGGGGTACGGGGGACAGGGAGCTGACGGTAGCCCGGCTGGCGGACCAGGGTAGCCACCGGTCGCATGATCCCACATTATTTGACGGGGCCCTACGGGGTCGCTTTGCGCGTGACCACGACGAGGTAGCGGCAGTCTTCGGCCGTCTCGTTGCGGAACTCCCTTGGGCGCGGCTCGCCGAGCTCGAAGGTGTCGCCAGGAGTCAGGACATGCGCGGTCGGGCCGTCCGTCAGGATCAGCCGTCCGGACAGCACCCAGACGAGCTGGGCGATGAAGGCGTACGCCCCGGACGGATAGGGGACGGTGGCGCCGGGCGGCAGCGTGACCTCGGTAACGGCGACCGGGAACCGGGGCGTGGAGACCTGGCGGCGCAGGTAGCCGGTGCCCGGGTCGCGCCACTCGGGGATATCCGCGGCCCGGCGGACGACGCCGGCGCCCGACGCGGCGCGGTCCGGCGGCGTCTCCGCCGTGGCTCCGGCGGTCCCTGGCGGGGCGAGCAATTCTGACACGCTGAGCTCGAGGGCGGCCGACAGCTTGCCGAGTACGACCGCGGTCGGGCTGCTTTCGCCCCGCTCGATCTTGCTGATCATCGCCCGCGAGACGCCCGATGCCGAAGCGAGCCGGTCGATCGGCCAGCCGCGGGCGTGCCGCGCGCCGCGGAGCCGTTCACCGAACACGGCCACGGGATCTACTATAGTAGACATGGATCCACTATATAAGATTAGGCTTGCGGAGGCAGCCGACGCGGAGGCGATTACGGCGATCCGCAACGACGTGATCGAGCACTCGACGGCCACGTGGACCACGCTGCCCGTCTCGCCCGACGACGGACGGGCCTGGCTGGCGGAGAACCTCGCGCGCCGCTCCGCGTACGTCGCGGAGACTGGCGGCCAGGTGATCGGCTACGCGAACTGGGCGCCATGGCGCCCAAAGGACGGCTACCGCTACACCGTCGAGGACTCCGTGTACCTCACCGATGGCCACCAGGGGCGCGGCCTCGGCGCGAACCTGCTGCGCGCGCTCATCGTCGGCGCCGGCGAGTCGGGCGCGCACGTGATGATGGCCTGCATCGAGGCGTCCAACGCCCGCTCGGTCGTCCTGCACGAGCGCCTCGGCTTCGAGGTTGTCGGCACCGCCCGCGAGGTCGGCACCAAGTTCGGCCGCTGGCTTGACCTCACCATGATGCGCCTCCCCCTGTCACAGCCGTCCGCTCCCTGCCCAGCCCAAGTGGTGGTGTAAGCCGTCAGGGACTGAGCCGTCTAGCTCCGCTGAATGCGCTCCGCGCTTCTTGCTGTTATCCATGTGGTGATGGGTTTGAGCCTGCGGGGGCCTACACAAGCTGGAAACTTTGCGCAACTTGGAAACAAAGCGTCTCAGGGGCACGCAAAGTTTCCACGCTGCGCCGAATTTCCACGTAACCGCGGCTGCGCGAACCTGGGACGGGACTCTTACGCCTGTCTATCCTGGCCACGGAGCGCTGAGCCACGGCCGCGGTGATCCGGGACAGGACACGTGCCTCCTGTCCCCCACAGCTAGCCCCCGTTCCCACAGCGTCACAGCTAGCCCTCTGTCCCCCGCAGATGCGTCCTGTTCCCCCACAGATGCGTCCTGTCCTCCACAAGCGCACGCAGCTGTGTTCCCTTGCCAGCAGCCGGCTCTGTTGCCTGCATGTAAGCGCTGCGCGCCTGTTGCTGTTATCTCGGGTTGGAGTGGCGGAACGGGACCTTGGCCGGCGCCAGGCTCCGCAGCGGAACGGTCGAGGAGTTCAGAGGCCGCGGAGGCGGTCGTCCTCGCGGGCCCTGGCAAGCCTTGACGCACCGGGCGCGGGCTTGTAGAAGTGCTGCACGGCCTTCCCCGGCGCCGGCTCCCTCGGGATGCCGCGCCGCGGTGGCGGGCTTCGCGTCAGCGGCGATGGGAAGAGAGGCACGGCATGGCCAGCGGACTGCTCCAGGGGCACGTCGATCCCCGGTTCGAGCCCTTGATGGACGTCATCGAAGGCAACCTCGCGTCCGGGGCCGAGTGCGGCCTGTCGGTGACGGTGGACGTCGACGGGCGGACGGTCGTGGACGTGTACGGCGGCTTCGCCGATGAAGCACGGACCCGTCCGTGGGAGCGGGACACGATCGTGAACGTATGGTCGACCACCAAAACCGTGACAAGCCTCGCCGTGCTGATGCTCGCCGACCGGGGACTGATCGACCTGGACGCCCCGGTGGCGTCGTACTGGCCGGACTTCGCGGCGAACGGCAAGGAGCAGGTTCTCGTCAGGCACGTCATGTCGCACTGTTCCGGAGTGTCCGGCTGGAACGCACCGTTCGCCTTCACCGACATGTACGACCTGGAGCGGTCGACCGCCCTCCTCGCGGCCCAGGCGCCATGGTGGGAGCCGGGTACGGCGTCCGGGTACCACGCACTCAACTACGGTCACCTGCTCGGCGAGATCGTCCGCAGGGTGTCTGGGAAGAGCCTGACGGAGTTCGTCGCAACCGAGATCGCCGGCCCCCTGGACGCCGACTTCCAGATCGGCGCGAAGAAGTCCGACTGGGTACGGTGCGCCGAGATCATCCCGCCGCCGCCGCTGCCGTTCGACATGTCAACCATCGACCCGGCCAGCGTGCTGGCCAAGACGGCGGCAGGTCCGGCGGCTGACGCGGCGGCGGCGAACACGGAGGGGTGGCGGCGAGCGGAGGTCGGCGCGGCCAACGGCCACGGCAACGCCGCTTCCGTGGCGCGTGTGCTGTCCGCGGTGACCCTCGGCGGCGCCACCGACGGTGTTCGACTCCTGTCGCAGGAAACGATCGAGCACGTGTTCCGCGAGCAGATCCACGGGGTGGACCTGTTCCTCGGTGCCCCCATCCGGTGGGGCATCGGTTACGGGCTTCCCGAGCCGGCGAGCATCCCGTCGATCCCCGAGGGCAAGATCTGCTTTTGGGGCGGCTGGGGCGGGTCCGTGATCATCATGGACCTGGACCGGCGCACGACGATCTCGTACATGATGAACAAGATGCAGCCCGGCATCATCGGCTCCGACAACGCGAACGCGTATATCAGCGCCGTCTACAAACTGCTTGGCTAGAACCGCAGGGGTCAGTCGGTGCCGGATTCCATGGCGGCACGGTCGAGGAGCTCGTCGTCGGGGACTTGCCCGGCGGAGGCGATCGCCTCGGCGCCGCCCAGCGGCATGGTGCCGATGAGTTCGGCGGGCGACGAAGCGGGAGTGCCAGCGCCGACGAGCGCGGCCT
>Ga0335073_10015199_pt1 | contig 10769 bp, 9 predicted proteins | sample Lox_Sample_22_FD_207093 | JGI IMG/M metagenome (GOLD analysis project Ga0335073, IMG submission 207093) | Soil microbial communities from Loxahatchee National Wildlife Refuge, Florida, United States - Lox_Sample_2.2 | ecosystem: Environmental > Terrestrial > Soil > Wetlands | place: USA: Florida...
CGAGCGCGGAGTCGATCAGCTCGTTGGTCTTGATCGCGGTCGCGCCGAGGTACTCGCCGACCAGGTCGGAGCGCTGCGCCTCGACCACGTCGGCGCTTTCGAGCAGCCCGAACGCGTAGAAGATCTTGCCGATCACCCGGGCCACGGTGGTCTTGCCGGTGCCGGGCGGCCCGAGGAAGACGAAGTGCCGCATCGGCTTGTCGGCCCCGAAGCCGGCCTCGGCCCGGCGGCGGGCCGCCTCGATCGACACGTAGATCGAGTGGACCTGCTCCTTGACCGGCCCGAGCCCGACCATCGCGTCCAATTCGGCCAGCGCGTCCTCGGGCGTGATCGGCGGCTCGGACGGCTCGGCGTCGGCCGGCTGCCGCTTGCGGGCGGCGCGGTCGGCGTAGACCTGGGCCACGCCCTGCGCCCGCGTGCCGTACTGGGCCGGCGCGTGCCCGGCCGGGCCGGCCGCCGGGTTGCGCGGGATGGGGCCGGTCGGCCGGCCGCCCGCGCCGGCCGGGCGCGGCGGCACGGGGCTGGCGGGCGGGGCGGTCGGCGCCGCGTTCGGGTCGGCGAAGCCGGCCAGCACCCCGTCGGGGCCGAACATCCGGGCTTCCTGCGACCCCTTGGCCGCGCGCCAGCCGATCACGGCGGCCGCGATCACCCAGACCGCGATGGCCCCGACCTGCGCGTGCTGCCACCAGGCCTGGACGATGAGGACCCCGACCGGGAACGACCACAGCAGCGACCACGCCACCGTCCGGCAGGGCACGAACCAGCGGGACAGCGGGCGGACGTGCGCGACGGCGGCGATGGCGAACGGCGTCGCCATGACCGCGAGCCACCAGCCGACCTGCACCCGCGCGCTATTGCCAGTGGCGCTGCTAGCGGGCGCCCGGTTGATATCGATCACGCAGAAGGTCCAAGTGCCGAACGCGGCCACATACAGCGATGCCATTACCGAGCGCACACCGCGATAGACGCAGATCGGCCCGAGCAGCCACGGCAGGAATGCCACCGCGAAAATTGCGAGCACAGGCCGGAGCAGCAGCGGACTGCGGGCGATGGCCCGGTGGACGCTGTCCACCACCGGCACTGGCTCGCCCCCCGCCGCTGCTTGGACCCTACCTGGTGGCAACATCGTGCTCCCTCGGACAGTGGTATGTCCCTGTATAGCGCATCTCACCGGGCTCGCGACAGGACGCGGACGGGTGGGTCGGGTTCAGTATCGGGCACCGCGACCGGCCCCGGGAGCGCGCGCCCGCCGGGCTTCCCGCGCCCCGGCCTGGCTTGCGGCGGGCGAATATATCGCGCGTGCATTCGGAATTATGTAGTTGCCCAGTGCGATCAGATGACAGACGGCGACGTCCTGCGCTGTTGGCTGCGATGATCAACGGAACGAATAAGTGAAACCACACGACCGTTCGGGATCAGCGTTTTTGATTTTCCTTTCAGACCGGGCAGGTGAGGTCGATTTCGTCACGCAGCGGAATGCCAAAATCACCGGTTCTCGGGATCTCGGGCTTGCGCTGGCGGGATCGGTCCACCGCGCCCGGCCGGAGGGCGGCCAGCCGGAAGCCGCGGCGCTGGTAAAAGCGGAGCGCGCCGATGTTGTCGTTGGTGGTGGTCAGCGTGATCTGGTGGCAGCCCTGCCGCTTGGCCTCGGCCCGGACAGCCTCGATGAGCAGCGTGCCGATGCCGTGGTAGAGGTCGAGGGCGTTGATCGTGACGATCTCGAGGATGCCGGGCCGCACCTGGAAGGTGACCAGCCCGGCGATGCGGCCCGCGCGCTCGGCGATGAAGCCGGGGAGGGTGGCCGGGTAGAACACCCCGTCGTGCACGACCACTTCGGCCGCGCCCCAGAGCTGGGTCGTCAGCCACTCGACCGTCGGCCGGTCGCTCTCCTCGACGGGCCTGACGGCCATGTCACGCTGCTGCACGCCAACCATTATCCAGACGGTATCCCCAATTTCGCCCGAACCGTCACAATCGAGGGCGCCCGCTGCCTGGGCTCCTGGGCTACCCGCCGGGCTGGCTGCGGGGCCGGGCGAACCGGCGCAGCCGCGCGGCCACCATCCGCAGGTCGCCCCGGTCGAGCGCGTAGGCCCAGACCGCGAAGGCGATGATCGCCAGCAGCGCCGCCAGCGCGCCGATGGCGGATTCGAACAGCTTCCCGCCGGACGGCAGCCCCAGGCAGACGCCGACGCCGACCGCGCCCCCGATGACGCCGGCCAGCAACCCGGCCAGCGTCGCGTGACCGAGCCCGGCGATCGCGGCGGGCCCGCGCAGCCGCCGGACCGCGAACACCATCGGCACCGCGACCGCGGTCAGGGCCAGCGTCGAGCCGAGCGAGAGCGCCGCCACCACCAGCCGGGGCGGTGCCAGCAGCGCCAGCGGGACGGAGAACACGATCTGCAGCAGCGGGCCCGCCACCAGGCCGATGCCCGCCGCTTTGAGCCGGCCGAGCGCGAACATGATCCGGGACGTGCAGGTGACGAGCGCGAACCCGGCCACCCCGGGCGCGTAGAGCAGGAACGACTCGGCCAGCTGCGTAACCTGGTCCGGCTGCTTGGCGAGCACGTGCGCGGCGGGCACCGCGACGGCCGCGATGACGGCCGTGCCGAGCCAGGACATCAGCATGACCGCCCTCGTCGAGCCGGCGCTTGTCCGGTCGAAGTCCGCGCCGTCGGTGGCCGACAGGACCGGGAACACGCTGGTGACGATCGCGATCGGCAGCACCGAGCAGACCGAGGAGAACACCAGCGTCGAATAGTTCACCAGCACCAGCGCGCCGGTGTCGCCGCGCCCGTTGGCGAGCGCGATCTGAACCACGCTCTGCACGTCCCCGGCCACGAACTCGAGCAGCCCGACCAGCGCCAGGCCGCCCGCCCGGCCGATGACGCCGGGCGGGAACCGCAGCGTCGGCCGCATCCGCAACCGCAGCCGCAGCGTCGGCGGGATCGCCACCAGCACCAGCATGCCGATGTTCATCGTGGTGCCGACGGCGAGCACCAGCAGGGCCACCGCCGGCGTCCGCGCCAGCGGGAGGTTCTTGTCGAGCGAGGCGAAGACGAGGAAGGCGACGATCGTCACCACGTTGCCGAGGACGGGGGCGAGCGTCGGCCCGGTGAACCTCCGGTACGCCTGCAACAGCCCGTTCAGCACCACCGAGATCCCGTACAGCATGATCTGCGGCGCGAAGGCGACGATCAGGTCGGAGGTGGTGCCCACCATCGGCGGGCGGGCGCAGGTCGCGTTCGGGTTGGCCGGGATGAGCAGGTCGGCGATCGGCCGGGCGAGGGCGGCGATGGCCAGCGTCACCGGCAGCAGGACCAGCACCGCCCAGGTCAGCAGGGCCGAGGCGACGTGGGTGACGTAGGTCTTCTGGACCTCGTCGGCGTCGGCCTGGCTGGCCGCCCGGGCCAGCACCGGCACCATCGCGCTGGCGAGGGCGCCGCCCAGGGCCAGCTCGTAGATCAGGTTCGGGACGGTGTTGGCGGTGACGTAGGCGGTGCCGAGGCAGCCCGCGCCCACGCTCTGCGCGAACACGACCGTGCGGGCGAGGCCGAGCAGCCGGGAGAACGTGGTGAGGACGGCGATCAGCAGGGCGCCGCGGGCGATCAGCGCCGCCGCGCCGGCGCCCTTCCCCCGGGGCCCGTCTGAATGCGCATCGGTCAGGCTGGCTCTGTCGGTCTGCACCCGCTACCCAGCCCCTCCGCGCGACGACATGGCCTAACTCGCCTCAGGCTACGACGATCCAGGGCCGGCTGGCAGGCTCATGACGGCGTTTGGGCCGAACCTCAGGCCGTCCGCAGCCGAGCGACCTCCCTAGTTGCGTACGGATTGAGCTGGCCGCCACGGGAGCCCGCGAGCTTTACCGCCAGGTGCTCGCCCACCGTCACGGGCTCGTACCTGGCCGGGTTGGCCGCGCTCACGCAGCTCGGCAGGCACTCGATCAGCGCGTCGACGTCGCCGTCGTGGAAGTAGGCGGCCGACCGGCGCGGGACCAGCACGCCGTTGAGCCTCGGGGCGGCGACGCGGTGCATGGTCGAGATCCACTCGTCGTTGGTCCAGCGGGCAATGGCGTCCCCGAGGTTGACGAGCAGGGCGCCGTCGGCCGGCATGACCGGATGCCACCCGCCATCGACGCCGAGGATCTCCAGGCCGGGCACCCGGTCCGCCCAGAGCACGGTCACGATGCCGTAGTCGGTGTGCGCGCCCATGCCAAGCTGGTCGGGCTCGAGCCGCGTGCCGGGGTCCGGCAGCCGGTAGTTGTTCATCCGCAGCACGTCGATCGAGTGCCCGGTGACCCCGGCGAAGTAGTCCTCGCGGCCGCCAAGGGCGACGCCGAAGATCCGCACCATGGTCCGGGCGACGGCGCTCGCCGCGCGGAACCAATCGGTGACCGCGGCCTCGAAGTCCGGTACCTCCCGGGTCGGGTACACGTTGGCCGCGTAGACGTCCTCCGGCAGCTCAAGGCCGGGGTAGTCGGCGGCGGTTGCGCCGACGTTGATCGCCTCGAACAGGTCGGCCGCGGTGGCGAGGCCGAGGCTGTTGGCCAGCGACTCTGCCTTGGGCGGGCTGTAGCCCCGGTTGATGCCGGGCGGGCAGCGGTACTTCTTCTTCGTCTCCAGCTCGAGCGCGAAGAACGCGCTGGTCGCCCGGGTGAACTCGGCCCGGGTGGCCGGGCTTATGCCATGCCCGGTGATCTGCATGAAGCCCACCGTTCTGGCCGCCTGGTCGACCTGCCGGACCACCCCCGACCGGGCCGCGGCGTCGGCGTAGGGCATTCGGAAGCTGGAGATGTCGATCACGGGGACGGCGAGGATGCCGTCGCGCAGGGCGGCTGAGGACACGGGCAGTTCTCCTTGCTGACCACGTCGATGGCATGCTCGGGGATCGCAGGCCATGACAGCAGTCAATATGAGCAGCTCGGATAACGCCAGTGCGCGCCCAGGGTTACGAAGGCGTGAACGGCTACCGCATATCAGCCCGGCTACCTGGCCCTTTGCTAGCAAACGAGGCGAACGGGGCAGCAGCGGAAGCCTTATTACGGTGCCATGACGGCGTAACCTGGGCAGGTGACCCCCGAGGAGCTTGCCAACCTCGCCCACCTGCGGCGAGCCCGCGATCTGATGGATCGCGACTACGCGCTCCCGCTTGACGTCGCCGCGATCGCCCGGGCGGCGCTGATGTCGCCCGCGCACTTCTCCCGGCAGTTCCGGGCCGCCTACGGTGAGACGCCGTATTCCTACCTGATGACGCGCCGGATCGAGCGGGCCAAGGCGCTGCTGCGCCAAGGCGACCTGTCGGTCACCGAGGTCTGCCTGGCGGTGGGCTGCACGTCGCTCGGGTCGTTCAGCGCCCGCTTCACCGAGCTGGCGGGCGAGACCCCGACGTCCTACCGCAACCGCGATCACCGCGCGCTGGCCGCGGTCCCGACCTGCGTTTCCAAGGAGCTGAACCGACCCAGCAGGATCAGAGAAGCCATTCCCGCGTCCGCTCGGTAGCGTTGCGAACATGGATCTCACACTTTCTAGCTGCTTCGTCATCGTCAACGACGCCGACAGCGCGCTCGCGTTCTACCGTGACACGCTCGGCCTCGAACTCCGGAACGACGTCGCCCGGGGCGACTTCCGCTGGATCACGGTCGGCGCCAAGTCCCAGCCCGCCGTCTCGATCGTGCTCACCAACTACGTGCAGGGCTCGCCGGACGACCTGGACACGGTGGCCGGGCTGGTGGCCAAGGGCGGGCTCTACGGGCCGCACTTCGGCGCCGAGGACCTGGATGCCGTCTTCGCGGCGGTCCGCGACGCAGGCGGCGAGGTCGTGCAGGAGCCGACCACCCAGCCGTGGGGGGTGCGCGACTGCGCCTTCCGTGACCCGTCCGGCAACCTGGTGCGGGTCAACCAGGCGTAGCCGTCACAACGCCGGGCTGGGTTGCCGCCCAGCCCAGCGTGCTGGTCGGGGGCCGGATGCCATTGACTTGTCTTGCGTGACAAGACATCATGTCGGGCATGAGCAATGAGCCGAGCCTGACCGAGCTCCGGCGCGGCGTGCTCGGGCCGTGCGTGCTCGCGCTGCTGGCCCAGCGACCCCGGTTCGGGCTCGAGCTCGTCCGCGAGCTGGCTGCCGCAGGCGGCCTGCTGACCAGCGACGGGACTGTGTACCCGCTGCTCAACCGGCTGCGCGACGCGGGTCTGGTGACCAGCGAGTGGCAGGACGCCGACGGTGAGCGGGCCCGCCGCTACTACTTCATCACCGACGACGGGCGCGACCACCTGACGGCGTTCCGGGCGGAGTGGGCCGAGTTCGCGGACACCGTGCATGGTGTGCTCTCCGTGCCCGCGAACGGCCACGCCGCCGACGACGAGCAACCCGATGTGACGACGGGGGAGCGGCGATGAGCGCAACCGTGCTTGAGCACCCGCTGGTTCGCGAGTATCTGCGCCGGCTGGCCGCCGCGTGCGCCGCGCTGCCCGCCGGGCAGGCCCGCGAGCTCCGCGAGCAGATCATCGCGCACCTCGACGAGGCGCTCACGCCGGGCGCGGGCGACGCTGAGGTCGCGGCCGAGCTGGCCCGGCTCGGCGCCCCGGGCGCCGTTGCGGCCGAGGCGGGCGGCCCGGTATCGCGCTCGCTCGGCGCCCGGCTGCGGACCCGGCTGTCGCGCTTGCGGTGGTGGGCGTGGGCGTCGATCGCGGTAGTGGTCGCGCTGGTCGCCGTCTTGGTGGGCTACGTGATCGTAGTGCAGAACGCGGCCGCGCTTTCGCAGGGCGGACTCAGTGGCTGGTGGTTCCGGCAGGATGCGAATCGCGGGACCATGACCACGACGATTAGCGGCACCCAGTTTTCTGTCCCCGAGCGCTACCACCAAGAGCAGGGGTTCGTGATCGGGGTCTACAACGACAGCGATTGGACGCAGACGATCGAGGGAATCGACTCCGATTCGGAGGTTCCGACGCTCCCGATGACCGTCTCCGTCGGCGTCGGGCCGCAGGACGGGGACGGCAGCTATACCGCGCAGACCAGGTGGCTGCTGCCCGCGTCGATCCCGCCGCACTCCTACCGGGTGATCCGAGTGCTGTTCACCTCGAACGTCTGCCAGGTTCCGGGCAGCAGCGTCGGGTTCCAGTCCATCTCGCTGCGCGTCCGGGTCGGGCTCTTCACCCGGACGGAGAACATCCAGTTCGTCCGCACGGCGTTTGTCATCACTGGCACCAAGGCGTCGTCGCACTGCCCGTGATCTGGGACTATCGCCGCATGCGCGAGGACTAACCAATATTTTAGACGAGAATTATGGTCATCAAGACAACGAGCCTGGCAGGCGCCAAGACGCGGTTCTCCGCCTTGGTGGACGAGGCGGCGCCAACGCACGAGTAGGTCACGGTGACGCGGCGCGGCGACCTGCGGGACAGGCCGCAGATCGTCGGCAAGCCGCTGATGGAACCGTATGCGGGCGACTGGACCGCGCGGCGCGCAGTGGCGGCAGTTAGTTCGCGTGACGGGTCAGTCCGCAAGGAGGACGCGCAGTTCGCTGACCGGGCCGGCCTCGGCCCGGTCAGCGAAGGCTTGCGGGCGTCGCCGCGGCGGTGGCAGAGCATGGCCGCGTAGTCGCGGACCAGGTCACGATCGCAAAAGCCGTAATTAGGACTCCGCGCGTCATGCCGAGCACGAAATCTTCATTTTTCGTTCAGCAAGCGCATCAAGTCATTGCGCCCTAAGCGGCTCCTCTTCCGCGTACACGGCCCAAAATGGGGGATCTCACTCTAAGTGCGAGAATCAGTTACTTAGAGTAGTCAAATGGTGGCGGGGGACCGCCGTTTCGGGGGGAGACAAGATCATGAGGTCCGCGAACAGCGAGAACGCAAGCCTGCGGGGTTGGATGGGGCAGGAGCGGATGACCGATGTCAGTGGAGCCTGGTGTTCTTGCATGTTCATTCTCGGCAGCAGGAACCACTAATGAGGATCAGTTGGCAGTTCGTGAGGCGTCTGCTGATCGGCTGCACGCTAGTAGCAATAGCCGGACTCGCGGGCGTGCTGTATACGCACCTCGCGATCATCGCCGTCGTCGTAGGCGCCGCGGCCTTCAACATGACACTCGGCGTCGCCGAGATGTACTGGCGGCTCTACTGCTGGTGGACGCCGAAGGCCATGGCCAACTGCGCCTGGCCTGATCCGGTCGCATCGGACGACGGCAGGCTCGCGTTCACTGTCGCGCTGGCCGCGCTGCACGAGCAGCATATCGCTCGGACGCTCGATAACCTGGCGCAACTGGATTACGCGAACTTCGAGGTGGTCGCCGCCCTGTGCGCTTGCGACCTGGAAACGATTCAGAAAGCGACAGAAGTCGCCCACCGCTATCCGCGCAAGATTCGGCTCGCCGTTTGTCCGCACGGTAATCAACACCGCAAGGCCTACCAGCTCAATGCGGCCATCAGATCCGTTACCCCGGGCGACAACCGGCGTATCATCGTCGCCGACGCCGAGGGCGGAATGCACGTGCAGATCCTGCGTTACATGTCCGCCCGGTTTATCCAGACCGATGCCGACGTGGTGCAGGGCGGCGTTCAGCTCATGAATCTGGGGACGAAACCAAGGCATTGGTACCAGGTCTTTTCCGCAATGGAATACAAGGCTTGGTTCGAGGGCAACTTCGCCCGCCAGGATCGAGACGGCGTGGTGCTGTTCGGCGGTAACACCGTGGCCTTCTCTATGGCGATCCTGGGCAAGATCGGCGGCTTCCCTGACAGCCTCACGGAGGACGGCGTGGCCGGCATCATGACGGCGCTGGCGGGGGGTAAGGTCTCCATCGCCTACAGCCCCGAGCTATGCACGCGGGAGCTATCGCCACCCACCGTGTTCAGGAAGAACGAAGGCTCGCTCTTCCACCAGCGCGTTCGCTGGGTGCAGGGCTACGTAGCGGAACTGCTCAACCGGCGGTGGCTCCAGCTGCCTACCACCAGGCAGCGCCTGTCGGCGGGCTACGGGCTTGCCGCGCCAGTCCTCCAGTCCGTCTCAACCCTCCTGCTCCCAGTCGCGATCATCACCGCGGTGGTGGCAAAGGTTCCCATCGGACTATCAATTCTGACGTTCGCTCCACTTGTACCGTACGGGCTTGCCGTCTGGGCTCAGGTGATGCACCTAGCCGATTTCGGGCGGCGATTCGGGCAAAAGATCAGTTTCTGGCATTATGCCGCGCTTGTGCTCCTCGGGCCGCTCTACCAGATGGTTCTGATGGCAGCCGCAGCCACGGCTGTCTGCCGTCATCTGTCCGGACGCGCGGACTGGTACCGAACCGGTCGCGGTCACACACCCGAGGCTCTGCGGCTCACGTCTCTCGAGGGAATATCGGCATGACGACCGTAACCCGGCCAAGAGATCGTCAGACACAGCAACTCCGGAGCGGCGTCCGGCGCATCCCGTGGGTCAGCCGGCACCGGACCAGCCTCTGCATCATGGGCCCGCTGCTCATCGCGGTATCCGCCGCGAATGCCTGGAATCTCCAGGGCTGGCCCCTCTACCTCGATGACGACGAAGGCACGTACGTGTCCCAGGCGTGGGCCGTGATTCAACCGCAACACCACCTGGCCCCTTACACCTACTGGTACGACCATCCGCCACTGGGCTGGATGCTCATGGGCAGCTACTTCTGGATCACGGACGCCCTCCATCGCTATCCGATCGCGCTCATGGCCGGGCGCGAGTTCATGTGGTTCGTCAACGTTGTGGCCTGCGGCCTGCTCTACGTCCTCGCTCGACGCATGACCATGTCAAGGCCGACGTCGGCGGCGGCTGTCCTGCTCTTCGGGCTCAGCCCACTGGCAATCATCTACCATCGCATGGTCTTTCTAGACAACATCGCCGTCGCCTGGATGATCGCGGCGCTAGTACTGGCGCTATCCCCGCGACGAACGATGGGGGCAGCACTCTGCAGCGCGGTCTGCTTCTCCGCCGCGGTTCTCAGCAAGGAGACCTTGCTCCTGCTACTGCCGGTCTGGCTGTGGATGGTATGGCGAGACTCGGACGACCGGCATCGCGCCTTCTGGCTCGCTTGCTGGGTATTCTTCTTCATCGTCATCGTCGGATACCCGCTATTCGCGGCACTCCGTGGAGAGCTATTCCCCGGAAAAGGGCACGTCAGCCTGGTCGGCGCCATCCAATGGCAGCTACTCAGCAGACAATCGACCGGTAGCCTTCTCGACACGAACAGCGGAACGTACTCGAAGGCCATGACGTGGCTCCATGGTGACCCGTGGCTACTGACCGGCGGCTTCGCGCTAGCACTCATCGCGATCTTCATCAGGCGGCTCCGGCCCCTGGCGCTCGCTATGGTCATCCAGCTGGCATTCCCGATCAAGGGCGGCTACGTACCTTACGCTTATGTGACGGCCGTGCTGCCGTTCGCCGCGCTCATTATCGTCGGTGTGGCGGATACCTGGTGGCGGCCGCTGCACCGTGCCCGGCACGCCTTTATCGGAAGTCATCGACGGGTGCAGTGGGCTCTGAACTACTCCGGCCGCGTCCCGGTGATAGTGGGCATACTGGTTCTGGCGATTCTCGTCGCACCGTCGTGGGGTCAGGCTCTCGTCGCTCAGTCTCACGCGAACGCTCCCGCGGACACCATGGCCGCAGAGGCTTGGGTCGAGCGTAACATCCCACGGGGGGACGTCGTCGTGGTCAACGACTACATGCTGACAGACCTCAAGGTACACAGCCGGGTGGTCCCGGTATGGCTGTGGAAAATCGACCTAGACCCCGCAGTGATGGCGCATTCACTGCCTCAC
>Ga0335073_10015200_pt1 | contig 10768 bp, 7 predicted proteins | sample Lox_Sample_22_FD_207093 | JGI IMG/M metagenome (GOLD analysis project Ga0335073, IMG submission 207093) | Soil microbial communities from Loxahatchee National Wildlife Refuge, Florida, United States - Lox_Sample_2.2 | ecosystem: Environmental > Terrestrial > Soil > Wetlands | place: USA: Florida...
GGCGCATCGCTGTCGGTGGCGGGTGCGGGATTTCAGGCGCTGCTGCGAAATCCGCTGGCCGATCCGTACGTGCTGGGAGTATCGAGCGGCGCGGCGCTCGGCGCGATTTTGAGTTTGCTACTGACACCGCACGTGCCGGGGGCGATCCAACTGGCGTCGTTTTTGGGTGCCGCGGTGACGATTGCAGCCGTGTTTTTTCTTGGGCGGCGCGGAGGGCATCTGGACAGCGCCACGCTGCTGCTTGCCGGCATTGTGGCGGCGTCGTTTCTTTCCGCCATCATCATGTTCGTGATGACGATGCTGCCGGGGCGGGACTTGCGCGGGATGGCCTTTTGGCTGATGGGCGATTTGACGACGTCGCCGCCAACGACGAACGTGCCGGCGTGGTTTGCATTTCTGTTTACGATTTTCTTTTTGTCCGCGGGCGCGATGTACACAACGTCAACGGATTTGAATTTGATTCTTTCCGGCGAGCAAGAGGCGCGGCACCTGGGCGTGAACGTCAATCGCGTGAAGCTGGTGGTATACGTGTCGGCATCGCTGCTGACGGGGCTGGCGGTGTCGGTGAGCGGAGCGATCGGCTACGTGGGACTGCTGATCCCGCACGCTATTCGCATGCTGTTTGGGACCGACTACCGCCTGCTTCTGCCGACCTCGGCGCTGGGCGGCGCCATTGCGATCGTTCTGGCGGACACGATCGGGCGAACCGTGGTGGCACCGACGGAATTGCCGGTGGGCGCGATGACGGCGCTCGCGGGAGCGCCGGTGTTCATTTATTTGATGAGGCGAAGTGTGCGGTGAGCGCGACGGTGAATCGGGAAATGAGCGAGCGGGGATCGGCGACGGCGACGATGGCGGCTCCGCGAATCAAGGTGGAGCAGGCGAGCTACGCCTATTCGGCGACGGACCGCGCGGCGCCGACGTTTACGCTGGGCCCGGCGACGTTCGAAGCACAGGCGCGGGAGCTGGTGGCAATCCTGGGGCCGAACGCGAGCGGAAAATCGACGCTGCTGAAATTGATGGCGGGGTTGATCAAGCCGCTTTCGGGGCGCGTGGAAGTAGACGGGCAGGAAGTGAGCGAACTCGATCCGCGCGCGCGGGCGCAAAGAATCGCGCTGGTGGCGCAGGAAAGCGAGCTGCTGTTTCCGCTGCGCGTGTGGGAATACGTGCTGCAGGGGAGGTATCCCTACGGGAAGCGGCTGCGATTTGAATCGGATGAGGACTCGCTGTTTGCCGCGAATGCGCTGGCGCAGGTTGGCGCGGACACGCTGCGAGAGCGCTGGATGGACAGCCTGTCGGGCGGAGAAAAGCAGCGCGTGATTCTCGCGAGGGCGCTGGCGCAGCAGCCGTCGCTGTTGCTTCTCGACGAGCCGACGCAGCATCTGGATATCGGCGGAAAAGTGGAATTGTTGCGGCGGTTGCAGAAGCTGGCGCTCGAAAGCAAGTACACGGTGATCGTGGTGACGCACGAGCTGAACCTGGCGGCGGAATTTTCCGACCGGATTGTGCTGCTTCACAAAGGCAAGCCGCTGCGGGCGGGAACTCCGGCGGAAGTATACGACCGGGAAACGCTCGAGGAAGTGTTCGAGGCGCCGCTGGACGTGGAGCTGCGGCCCAACGGGCGGCCGCGCGTGATGCTCCGAGGCGGGCGGTAGCGCGAGATTGAATTCGCAAATTCGCGGAGGCGAAAGTCTCTGCAAGCGGCGCGACGCGAGAGCGGGTGCGCCGTAGACAATCACCTGAGACTCCGCGCACGGGAAGACGGTGAAAATCCGTCGCCGCCGCGCGACTGTAAGGCGAAAAAATTTCAGGCGCGAGTCACTGTTCCGACGGCTGATTTCAGGGCCAGGAATGGGAAGGCCGCGCTGCTGCTTCGCGATCCGGCATGCGTTTGCCAGAGTAACGAAGCGATTCGCCGAAGCCAGGAGACCGGCGGAGTCTCAATCCGGACAGGACTGCAATGTGTGCGCTTGTCCGGACAACCTTCAGCTCTCGCGCGAGAGGGAGAGGAGGACAAAATGAGACTGCACGGATTCGTGTTTCTGCTTTTAGGAATTTTGGCCGCCCCGTTTTCCGTTCTTTCCCAAACCAATCACAACCAAGCTGGAGCAATCGTGGAAGGCGCTTTGACGGATCCGAGCGGCGCGGCTGTGGCAGGAGCGCGCGTGACTGCGACCGCGGCGGGAAGCGCGAGCGCGACGGCCACGGCGACGAGCGGCGCGGACGGGCGCTTTTCACTGGCGCTGGCGCCGGGAAATTACACGGTGCGAATCGAACATGCGTCATTTCACACCGCGGAGCAGGAATTTTCACTCGCCGCCGGCGAAACGAGAACGTGGGATGTCCGGCTAGCATTGGAGGCGCTCTCATCGAACGTCGTGGTGTCGGCAACGGCGGAGCCGACGACGCTGGCGGAAACCGTTTCGCCGGTGGACATCCTGACGCGAGACGATTTCAACCAGCGACAGCAAATCTGGCTGACGCCAGCCTATCAGTCGCTGCCGGGCACGAGCATTTCGCAATTGGGGCCGATGGGCGGGAGCACGTCGTTTTTCCTCGACGGCGGAAATTCGTATTACACGAAGGTGCTGATCGACGGCGTGCCCAGCAATCAGCCAGGTGTGCCAATCGATTTTTCGAACTTCACGCTGGACGGCGTGGACAAGGTGGAAGTGGTGCACGGCGCGTCGAGCGCACTTTATGGGTCTGACGCGATGTCGGGCGTGATGCAGATTTTCACGCACCGCGGCAGCACGCGTACGCCCGTACTGGAGCTGGAAGGCGACGGCGGGACTTTCGACACGGGGCACGGCGGAGGGCAACTAAGCGGCGAACTCGGCGCGTTCGATTACTCGGCGACAGCGGCCTATTTCGGAAGCAACGGGCAGGGACCGGATGACTATTTCCGGGACACAACGCTTTCGGGGAACTTCGGGTACAAATTCTCGGACACCGACACGCTGCGGCTGACCGTGCGGAACAGCTCGAGTGACGCGGGGCAGTACGGACAGTCGGCGCTCGACCCGCCGGTGGTGGAGCCGGGGCAGCACACTGTGCTGCACGATTTTTCGAGCGGGCTGACGTGGGATTACGCGATGTCGCCAAACCTGGCGAATCATTTGATGGGGTTCGAAAACCGGGACTTTGAAATCGAAGATACGCCGGAGTTCGGACCGCCGTATGTGAGCCAATTCAACCGGGCGGGGCTGGACGAGCAGGTGTCGTATGCGTTTCCGCATGGGGGCGTGACGGCGGGATATTACTTCGAAGTGGAAAACGGCGGGGCGACGGGACGGACAAACCAGGCCGGATACATCGAGCTGCACTATCAGCTGGCGACGAGGCTGACGGCGACGGCCGGAGGGCGAATGGAGGGGAACCAATTCTTCGGGACGCGATTCGTGCCGCGCGTGGGGCTCGCCTATGGGGCGCACTACGGGAACGGATTCTGGGGCGACACGAAGCTGCGGGCGTCGTACGGAAAAGGAATTTCCGAGCCGGAGCTGCTGCCGCTGGATTGCAGCCCGCAACTGGAGCCGGAAGAGGCGCGGACGGTGGACGCGGGATTCGATCAGAACCTGGCGGGGAACCGAATCCATTGGTCGACGACGGCGTTTTTCAACCAGTTTCACAACATCGTGAGCTTCGATTTCACCGCTCTGAATCCGAATTGCCCGGCGTATGGAGGAAGTTTCTTCAATTCGGATCTGGCGCGTGCGAACGGAGCGTTTTCGAAATTCGAAATCAAGGCGACGAGATGGCTGATGATTTCCGGGCAATACACCTACGACGACTCGAAGGTGCTGAAGTCGCCGAACGCCACCGACCCGGCGCAAATACCCGGAAACCGGTTGCTGAAGAGGCCGCTGCACTCGGCGTTTCTGATGGCCAACACGCACGTCCGGTATTTCAATTTCAATTTTTCCGGGACGTACGTGGGAAGGCGGGCGGACAGCGATTTTGAGGGCTACGGCATCACGAGCAATCCGAGCTATGTGAGGTGGGACACGGCGGCGAGCGTGCCGCTGCATTACGGGTTGACGCTGACGGCGCAGGTGCAGAATTTGTTCGACAGGCAGTATCAGGATGCGGTGGGATATCCGGCGCTGGGGAGGAATTACCGTCTGGGCGTGAAGTTTGTGTGGGGAGGAAAGGAGTAGGTGGCACGCGGCTGCCGCGTGGCCGCACACATACCATCCTGAATAAAGCGAGCAGTTCGACGGACGGGAATAGCGGAGCGTGTGTGAGTGTTATAATACATGGCTCCCATGAACCGAACGGCACAAGAAGTGGCGCGCGTGGCGCCGGAATTGATTGCACAGTACGAACCGGTGATCGGGCTCGAAGTCCACGCGCAATTGCAGACGCGGACGAAGGCCTTCTGCGGCTGCTCGACGAAATTCGGCGACGCGCCGAACGCGAACACGTGTCCCGTTTGCCTGGGGCTGCCAGGAGCGCTGCCGGTATTTAACCGGCGAGCGCTGGAGCTGGCAATTCGCGCGTCGCTGGCACTGCACTGCAAGATTCACGAACGGTCGGTGTTTGCGCGGAAAAATTATTTTTATCCGGACCTGCCGAAGGGCTACCAAATTTCCCAATACGAGCTTCCGCTGGCGACGGATGGATACTTGTCGATCGCGCTCGACGGCGCGGTGAAACAGATTGGAATCACGCGGCTGCACATGGAAGAGGACGCCGCAAAAAACCTGCACGAAGGGTTCGCCGATTCCGACAAATGGAGCTACATCGATTACAACCGGTGCGGCGTGCCGCTGGTGGAAATCGTGTCGGAGCCTGATATACGGACGTCGCAGGAAGCGTATGAGTATTTGTACACGCTGAAGCAGGTGCTGGAATACACGGACGTGAGCGACTGCAACATGGAGGAGGGCTCGCTGCGCTGCGACGCCAACGTGAGCGTGCGTAAGCGCGGCGTGGAGAAATTCGGGACGAAGGTGGAGGTAAAGAACCTGAACTCGTTCCGCTACCTGGCGCACGCGCTGGAATACGAAATCGAGCGGCAAATCGGCGTGCTCGAAGGCGGCGGAACAATTTCGCAGGAGACGCGGCTGTGGAACGTGGCGGCGGGACGAACCGAGCCGATGCGTTCGAAAGAGTTCGCGCACGACTATAGGTATTTTCCGGACCCGGACTTGCTGCCCGTGGCGGCCACGGCCGGGATGGTGGCGCATGTGCGCCAGGAAATGACGGAGCTGCCGGATGCAAAGCGCGAGCGGTTTGAGAGCGCTTACGGATTGACGCCATACGATGCGGGAGTGCTGACGGCGACGCGCGCGCTGGCGGATTATTTCGAGGCGGTGGTAAAGGCGGGAGCGCCGGCGAAGCCGGCAGCGAACTGGGTGTCGGTGGAATTGTTGCGAAGGCTGAAAGACGCTGGAAAAGAGATTGGGGGCTGCGCCGTATCGCCGGAAGCGCTGGCGGAACTGATCGCGAAGGTGGAGGCGGGAGAGATTACGGCAGCGAGCGGAAAAAAAGTGTTTACGTCGATGTTCGAGAGCGGCAAGCGCGCAGGAGAAATTATCGCAGCGGAGGGGCTGGCGCAGATTTCCGACAGTGGAGCGATCGAGAAAATTGCGCGGGCCGTGGTGGCGAAAAGCCCGGACAACGCGGCGAAGTATCGAGCGGGGAACGAAGGCGTATTCAAATTTTTCGTGGGCCAGGTAATGCGCGAAACGAAGGGGCAGGCGAATCCACAAGTGGTGAGCGAGACGCTGAAAAAAGTACTCGCGGAAGCATGAGGAGGAAAGACTCGATGGCGGGAGAGACGCGATGTTGAATGCGGGAGATACAGCGCCGAATTTCAAGGTGCCGGCGGACAACGGGCGGCCCGTGTCGCTGAGCGACTACCGGGGAAAAAACCTGATTCTGTACTTTTATCCGAAGGCGAACACACCGGGTTGAACGAACGAAGCGTCCGAGTTTCGCGACGCCATCGAAAAGTTCGAAGCAGTGAATACGTCGATCGTCGGATGCAGCGGCGATTCCGCGGAAGCGCAGACGAAATTCAAGGTGAAGCACAAGCTGAATTTCCCGCTGCTGGCCGATACGGAGTTCCAGGTGATTGAGGCATACGGCGCGCGGCGGATGAAGATGTTTCTCGGCAAGTCGTTTCTGGGAATCGTGCGCATGACGTTCTGGATCGGGCCGGATGGAAAGATCCGGAAGATCTGGGACAACGTGACGCCCAAAGGCCATGCCGGCGAAGTGCTGGCGACGATTCAGGAAGCGGAATCGGCGGCCGTGGGAGCGCCTGCAGACTAGAACCCTGCCGCGGCCGAGGTTTAGCGCGCCGCGGCAGCCTTTTCCCGATAAAACAAAATCAGATCCGTGGAGGCAGGTTTGGCGCCGAGCTGGCGCAGAAGTGTGGAAACCTGGCCGCGATGATACGTGCCGTGGTTGACCAGGTGCTGGAGCATTTGCCAGAGCGGCTGGGCCTGCAGAACTCCGGCCATCGTCTTATGAGCGATGACGCGGTCGAGATCGGCTGCCGTAAGAGACGCGATGTAGTCGTGAAGGTTGCGCTCGATTTCGTTCCAATGCGCTCGGACGGACGATAGAGCAGGAAACTCCGTCGAGGGAGTGTAGGTGGAGGGGGAACGGCCGTGCCAGCGCTCGAGCCAGATGAATTCGACCAGGCAAATGTGGACGAGCGTGTCGCGAACGGAGCGGAAACTGGAGCCGAGGTCGCGCGTGAATTGTTCGTCGGTGAGCGGGGCGCAGGCGTCGAGAGTGCGATGATTGGCCCAGGTGTTGTAGTCGTAGAGAGTGCGAAAATCCTCGATGTTCATGGCAATCCCCCTGACAGGTGCAAGCAAATCGTCCCCGTTCCCAGGGGCATGGGATGAGGTGCGCGCAAAACGGGATGCTTCGCCGGGTGTGCCTTCCGATGTGCCGGTGTCATGGTTAGCTCTGGATGGCAGGGGCGGGGACCTGCGGTTCCACACCGCGCCAGCCAACCGGACGTCCCTGGACCGCTTCCTTGAGCGCGCGGAAGAGGACGAAATACATCATCTGGCGATAGTAGAAGCGCTGGATGAGAAGGGGAGCGAGGAGCGTCCAGTCCTCGTCTTTTTCGAGAGCGAAGGCGACGACGCAGGTAAAAAGGTCAATGGCCATGAAGACGGCGAAGAAAATGAGCGAGCGCTCGACGTCCTGCGAGGTCCAAAGCTGAGGGAGATGGGCGATACGCATTTGGGCGAGGCCCCACAGGACGAGAGTGAGAATGAAAAGCAGGTCAATAATGGGCGAAACAAGCGGGAGGACGATCTGGAACAAAAAGATGTTGGGAATGGCGATCCAGCCGAGCGTCCCGTATTTGGGCTTGCCGACCGTGTCGCGATGCTTCCAGACGGCTTGTAGAGTGCCAAAGGTCCAGCGAAAGCGCTGGCGGACAAGAGCATCAATGGTGTCGGGGACTTCGGTGCGGCCGACGGCGTATTCGTCGTAGGCGATTTTCCAGCCTTCGCGGCGGATGGTAAGGGTCAAGTCCGTATCTTCGGCGACGGTATCGCCAGAGAAGCCGCCGTGGCTGCGGAGCAGGTCCGTGCGCCACGCGCCCGCAGCGCCGGGGACGACGGGAATGCAATTGAGCAAATCGAAGGCGCGCTTTTCGAGGTTTTGGCTGGTGATGTATTCGAGCGCCTGCCAACGCGTGAGCCAGGAATTGCGGTTCATGACTTTGACGTTGCCGGCGACCGCGCCGATTTTCGGATTAGCAAAATGGCGAACCAGGCGCGAGATGGCCTCGGGATCGACCATGGTATCGGCGTCAATCGAGACCACAACTTCGCCCTTGGCTTCGGAAAGGCCGTTGTTGAGAGCGGCCGGTTTGCCGTGATTGGGTTGAAGAAGCAGGCGGACCCGCGGATCGCGGCCGTAGTTGGCGCGGACGAGTTCGGCGGTGCGGTCGGTAGAGCCATCGTCGACGACGATGACGTCGAGATGGGGATAGTCGGATTCAAGGACCGAGCGCAGCGTATCGAGGATGACGGATTCTTCGTTGTAGGCCGGGATCAGAACCGTGGCGAGCGGCTTGTATTCGGGATGATCCTTTGGTGAAGGACGAAGTTTTTCCGCCAGCGCGAGAAGCCCGATCACCAGCGCGCGCCCGCTGACCAGCAGAATTCCGGCGACGAAAATGAAAGCGATGCCCCAGCGGAACCAACTGAACATTTGAAAGATGAACGCGTCGGCGCGGACGAAGAGCCACTCTTTCTGCGTGAGAGGAGGCATGACTTGGGCGCGCGTCTGATTGAGCAGATCGGACACGGAAACGAACTGGTAGCCCTTGGCGCGAAGCTGGTCGATGATTTCGGGAAGCGCCTCGACGGTATGGCTGCGGTTGCCGCCGCCGTCGTGCATCAGGATGATGTTGCCTTTGCCGGCTTCGGTGTCGGTGACTACGCGCTGCACGATGACGTCAGCCGGAGGCGGAGGAACGCCGCCAACCTCGCCCCAATCGTGTGGGTCGATGCGCGCCCCGACAAGGATGTAACCCATCGCCTGCGGAACGGGAAGCATCTGGATTTCGCTGGCGGTTTCCGGCTGGTGATCGATGCCATAGGGGGGGCGGAAAAGATGCGTCTTCACGCCGAGAGCGCTTTCCAGGAAAAGCTCGGTGAGGTTGAGCTGAATCTGGATGTTGTCCTTAGAGATGCCCTCGAAATCGGGATGCGTGAAGGTGTGGTTGCCGATTTCGTTGCCGAGGTTATAAGCGCGTTTTAGGATGCTGCTGTTTTGCATGGCCTGATCGCCAATCACGAAAAATGCGGCGGGAGCGTTCTTCTGGTGAAGGACGTCCAGAATCTTGGGGGTCCATTCGGGATCGGGGCCGTCATCGAAGGTGAGGGCAAGCTTGTGCGGGGCGGCGCCCATCTGGTCGATGCGCCAGGTGGTGGGATAGCTGTCGAAGGACTCCTCGGTGAAAAGGTCTGTCGAAGGATCGTATGTGAAGGAGCGGTGGCCATCCTCAGGCGTGGCGATGATGCGCCAGATGTCGCCATTCCCTTCAAGGATCAAATCGTAGCCGGGCGGGACTTCTTCGACTTTGGAACGGATTTCGTCGGTGGGGTGCGTAGCGTCCCAAATAGGCCAGATGGAGGGATCCTCCTCGCCAAGGCGGAAGAGCGCGGTGCCGCGAACGCCGGCGCGTTCGGAGGCGCGGAGTTCGTTATAGGCCGTCAGGCCGTCGAGCATCCAAACGGTGTGGACAACGCCGTTTTCATCCGAGTAGGAATAATCGAGATTCAGCGAATCGGAATCGAAGTCGATGTCTGAGCCGGACTCATCCGCCGTGGTGATGCCTTCCTGAAACGTGATGGGCGCAGCGACCGGACGAGGATCGGATTTCGTTTTGGCCGGCCAGTCATATCCGTAGTTCGCGATTCCCATGACAATCTTGTCCGGGGGAACGATTTTCTTAATGTTCTGGATGTTGCGGACAAACCAATCCTGGGCGGCGATGGGGCCGGGCGGCGACGTCTGCCAGTGCTGGTCGTAATTCATCAGAATGATGGCGTCGCAATGCTCGGAGATCGATTTATAGTCGTAGCTCCAATCGGCGGCGGGGAGAGCGACCATCAGCTTCAGATTTTGCGCGTGCAACGCCTTGCCGAGCTCTTCGACAAATCGCGAAAAATCCGCCTGGTTATCGTCGGGAATGCTTTCAAAATCGAGGACGAGGCCGACGTGATGCTGGACCAGGGTGTACTGCACGGCCGTCCGAATCAGGCGCTCGCGAGCGGAAGGAGACGCCATCATGACGTCGAGCGCCGCCGTCTGAAACGTGGTGCCGTCGGAATTGTTCATCAGGCCCATGATGGGCAGCTCGACTCCGGCGGCTGCCTTCGAAGCCATCCAATCCGTCAGCTTCGGATCGGCGACGATGGACAAACGGCCGTCGGGCGGAACGGGATGTAGCTTGCCGTCCGGCGTGACGATGTCGAGAGATCCGTCAGGAGAAACGGTGTGAAGTTCCTCGGGGATCAAAACGTCCAGATCGTGATAGTGGAGCTGGAGCGAGGCGAAACTGTTCGGGTCATAGGGAACGTAGAAGGCGGCGCGCAGAGGATCGTAGTTCTGGGGTAACTTTCCGAGCGTCGCAATTTTGTGCTTCCGGCTGCGGATTGGGCGCAGCTTGGTGTGAGGGCGAATGGCGTGCAGCCCGCCGCGGGCGTCGGCACGAAGGATGTCGGGAAGATCGGGATTGCGAACGACGTTGACGAGGAAAATGATCAGAAAAATGGTGAAGAGGCCGCCAGAAATCTCGAGCACGCGCCGGGTGCGGCGCCATCGCCGGCGATCTTGATCATAGAAAATGGGCTTGCGTTCCGGCATTCAGACAATCCAAGCTAGCCGTCCGCCAGGACGGTGTCAATGACCTCCACAGCCAAGGCTTGCGTGCAAATCATCGCGGCAGCAGCCGCAGGGCTGGGGCTGCGGCTGTGGTTTGTTCAGTACTACGCGACCAGCGATACAAGCGACTCTACATTTTACATCGAGCTGGCCTGGAATTGGCTAAAACACAGTGTGTACGGCTTTCCCGTGTACGGGCGCCTGACGCCGGTAGACATGCGAGTGCCGGGATATCCGGCGTTTCTTGCGGCAATTTTCGCCGTTGCCGGGCAATCGACGCGGGCCGTGATGCTGACGCAGGCCGTGCTGGACGTGGTCACCTGCTTCGTGATCGCCCTTATTGCGGCGTGGATCGCGCCACGCGAATCACGGCAGCGCGTGGGCATCGCGGCGC
>Ga0335073_10015201_pt1 | contig 10768 bp, 8 predicted proteins | sample Lox_Sample_22_FD_207093 | JGI IMG/M metagenome (GOLD analysis project Ga0335073, IMG submission 207093) | Soil microbial communities from Loxahatchee National Wildlife Refuge, Florida, United States - Lox_Sample_2.2 | ecosystem: Environmental > Terrestrial > Soil > Wetlands | place: USA: Florida...
CTATACCATCCTTGCCGTAATCTCTGAGCCAATTCTGTTCTTGCTCTATTCCCATTCGTATTCCGCGTACTACTACGCCTACTATGTGAACCTTGGTCTCAGTGTCATCATTTCCTTTGCCGTGCTGCAGGAGATTTTTAGGGACGCGTTCCGGCCATATGAAGCGTTGCGAGACTTGGGAGTAATTCTGTTCCGGTGGTCCGCACTGGTGGTATTGCTGGTGGGGGTGATGTGGGCCATTAACGCCGGCCACAAGTCAGATAACGGCCCAATCACAGAGGTCATCGTCCTGGCCGACCGCAGCGTTCGTATCATGCAGTGCGGCCTGGTGTTTTTCCTGCTGCTTTTTAGCGAATACCTGGGCATCTCGCGGCGCAGCTTCTTATTCGGTGTTTCGCTCGGTTTCGGTTTGTTTGCGGCGGTAAATATGCTGGTCTTCACCGGACTGTCGCATCGTGGAATTCTGACCCAGGCGACCTTAAGTAAGATCAATAGCGCAGCGTACTTAACGGCCGTGCTGATATGGTTCGGCTATACGCTGGCTGCGGCGCCTGTCGAAAGCAAGGTCGCTGAAACCGAACTGGTGCGGTCCCGAGATTGGAATTCCGCGCTTGAGGATGCTCGCGTACCTCTTGGTGCCGACAGTTTGCTCGATAGCATGGACCGCACGGTCGAGCGACTGCTCTATCCTCCGGAAGAATCGAAGGTCAAAGTCTCCGCCGGACATTGATCGGCGAGCACTACTTCTGCCTGCCACCGCCATATTGGCGGTTTTTTCTTGCCATTGCCGGCCAGGGATCACAGCTATACCGGAGTCCTGGTTTTGCGCGCCGGATTAAAGAACGGCAGTTGACGCACGGTCGCAGCGCATTTGTACCGAACCGCCTCGACTGTCATCTCGATCTGCAGCCTCGTACCCGGCTCGGCGTATTGCGATTCCACGCTAGCCAGAGCGATCAGTTGCTTCATTCGCGGCGACCACGTCGTTGATGTGGCCTTGCCGATTTGTTCTCTGCCCTTGTAAACCGGCACGTGGACCCGCGAAGCGATCGCCGGGACCTGCGGCGCCAGTCCTCTTCGCTCGAAAAGTTTTTCGACGTCACTCCAGTCGATCTCAAGTCCCGCGAGTCTTCGTTTCGGCCCACTCTTTTTCTCTTCTAACAGCGCCTGCCGGCCGATGAAGTTCTCCTTGTCGTAATGCACAAGCTTGCCCAGCCCGACTTCAGCAGGACTGTACTTTTGCGAAGATATCAGCGCTTTCTTGCTGCTGATGTAGTCCACATCCGCAAGGATGAGCCCGGCCTCAATCCGCGCGACATCCAGCGCGAGCATGCCGGCAGGATGAACATCGAAACAACGCCCCGCATCCATCAATCCATCCCACACTTTCACTGCGTCTGCCCAGGGAATCCAGATTTCGTATCCCAGATCTCCTGTATAACCGGTGCGTGAGATGTCCACTGCAACGCCGCCGATTCGGCCGCTGGTCTTGCGGAAGTACTTGAGGTTCGCGATGTCGGCGTCGGTCAGGCTCTTCAGCAGCCTGCCCGAAGTCGGCCCTTGCAAGGCGAGCGCCGCGAGCTGCTCGGTAATGTCCTCAATCTCGACATCAAGGCCGATCGCGTTCTGCCGGAACCAGCGCAGATTGGGGTCGGCCGCGGTCCAGCGATAGAGATCTTCCTCCAGGCGCGTGATGGTGCCATCGTCGATCATCTTGCCTTCTTCGTCGCACCAGCAGCAGTAAATCACCTGGTCGATGCCGACCTTAGTGATCTCGCGCGTGATCACGCGATTGACGAAGCGCGTGGCATCGCGGCCGGTGATCATGTACTTGTAAAGCGGCGTCACATCGATGAGCGCGGCGGCATTACGAATTGCGTTGTATTCGTGTTCGTGATGTGTCTCGTAGGCGCTGACCGCGTAGAATCCCGACCAATCCCGGTAATTCAGGCTTTGACACAGGGCAAACGTCCTCTCATGAACGGCTGTTCCCACCGGCATAGCGAATCCTTACCTTCGATGTGCGCGAATTATAGCGACTGCAGCGAATGTGCGGCAACGATGGCAAGATCACGATGCCGACGCAAGCAGGCGATGCAGTCTGGTAGTGTCCTAACTCTCCCAAATAGGACACCACATGCAGTCTTTCTCTGGAAACACCGAAGCCGTTAGAATGTGCCTTCCGCTCGCCACAACCGAAGAGCGCGTGGAAGCAACGGAAAAGCGACAACCCAAAGTGGCCACAAGAAACCCACGGCAATACGACGCGATCGTCATCGGCGGCGGGCATAACGGGCTGGTCAATGCCGCCTACTTGGCCCGCGCAGGCAAGAAGGTCCTGGTGTTGGAGCGCCGTCACGTTGTCGGCGGCGCCGCGGTAACGGAAGAGATTATCCCCGGCTTCAAGTTTTCCGTCTGTTCCTACGTCGTCTCGCTCCTCCGTCCTGAAATCATTCGCGATTTCGATCTGCCGCGTCACGGCCTGGAAATTCTTCCGCTCGACGGTACCTTCACGCCCATGCCGAGCGGCGATTACTTATGGCGGGTGAACGATCACGGCAAGACGGTCCGCGAACTGCGGCGCCATTCGCGCGTCGATGCTGAAGCTTACGAAGAGTTTGGCAAGGCGATGCTGCAGATGTGCCGCTTTGTGAAACCGATCCTGGCGATGGTCCCTCCCGATCCGACAACGCTAAACCCAAAAGACCTTTTCAAGCTGCTGTTCCTCGGGCGTCGCTTTCAGGACCTGAGCGGCGAAGACAAGTACAACCAGGTGCAGCTCATGACGATGAGTGCCGTCGATTTTCTCGATCAGTGGTTCGAGACCGATGTGCTCAAGGCCACGATGTCGGCATCGGGAATCATCGGGACGTTTCTCGGCGTGCGCTCGCCGGGCACGGCCTACGTTCTGCTACATCACTACATGGGGGAAATCGACGGCGCATTCCGGGCATGGGGCTTCGCGCGCGGCGGCACGGGAGCAATCTCGAACGCGATCGCCGATGCGGCGCGCGAGCTGGGAGTCGAGATCAAGACGCAGACCACGATTGCGCAGATTCTTGTCAGGAATGGCAAAGCCGTCGGAGTCGTAACTACCACTGGCGACGAATACTACGCACCTGTGATCTCCTCAAGCGTCGATCCCAATCTCACGTTCCTGAAGATGATCGAACCGCAGCACCTGAGCAGCGAGTTTCGCGACGAGGTGAAGCGCTACAAATTTCGCGGGTCATCCGGCAAGGTAAATCTCGCCCTCGATGCGCTGCCAAATTTCACCTGCTTGCCGGGCGAGGGCCATCACTTGCGAGGCGCCATCTCGATTTCGCCGAGCATCGATTACATGGAACGCGCCTATGACGATGCGAAGTATGGTGATTATTCGCGCCGGCCATACATCGACATCGTCATTCCCAGTCTGACCGATCCGTCAGTCGCGCCTCCGGGCAAGCACGTGATGTCGTGCTTTGTGCAGTACGCACCGTACAAACTAAAAGACGGTGCCTGGGACGAGAAGCGCGAGGCCTTTGGCGACAACGTGATTGACACCATCGCCGAGTATGCCCCAAACCTGAAGAACATCATCGCTGGCCGGCAGGTCGTAACGCCGCTCGATCTGGAGCGCGAGTGGGGGCTGACCGAGGGCAACATTTTTCAGGGTGAGCTTTCGCTGGAACAGTTGTTCTTCCTGCGGCCAGTGCCGGGCTGGGCGCAATACAAAACGCCGATCAAGAATCTGTGGATGTGCGGCTCAGCCACTCATCCCGGCGGCGGCATCATGGGGGCACCGGGACGGCTGGCGGCGCTGGAGATCCTGAAGCACGCGAGGGGGAGCAGCTAGTGCCCGACACTCGCGACATCATCATCATCGGCGGTGGACACAATGGCCTCATTACCGCGTTTTATCTCGCCAAGGCTGGATTCAAGCCGCTGGTCCTCGAGCGGCGCCCCGTGATTGGAGGTTGCGCCATCACGGAAGAGTTTCATCCCGGCTTCCGCTGCTCGCGCCTTGCCCATGCTGGCGGACCGATCGGCTCTGACATTGTGGGAGATATGGATCTTTCCGGGCTCGGGCTGAAGACGTATACGCCCACCGTCCGCGTGCTGTCGCTGGCGCCCACTGGCAATCTCGTGCTGTACGGCGATCTGCGTAGGTCGCAGCAGGAGATCGCGAAGTGCTCACAGAACGACGCTGAGCACTATGCAGAGTTTCAGCAGGTGTTGACTCGTATTGCCGAAGTCGCGGCCTTGCTGATGAACATTACGCCGCCGGACATCGACGAGCCTGCGGCAAACAATCTGTGGGAGCTGCTAAGCACCGGCCGAAAGATTCGCGGGCTTGGCGAGAAAGACTTGTATCGCGTGCTGCGCTGGACGCCGATGGCCATTGCCGACCTGATGAGCGAATGGTTTGAGACGGAGCTGCTGCGCGGAACCATTGCCGCACCGGGCATCTTCGGAACGTTTCTGGGACCGTGGTCGGCGGGATCTAGCGCGACGCTGCTGCTGCGGGCCGCGTCGGACAGCAATCTGGCGGGAGCGGCATCCTACATTGCGGGAGGCGCAGGCGCGTTGACCCAAGCGATGGCTGCGGCAGCGCAGGCCGCCGGGGCCGAGATACGGACATCGTGCCAGGTTGTGCGGATAAACATCAGCGACCGTACTGCAACGGCCGTTGTTCTGGAGCACGAAGAAGAGATTCAGGCGCGCGCCGTGATTTCCAACGCGGACCCGAAGCGAACGCTCCTCGGGTTGGTCGAGCCCCAGCATTTGCAGCCCAGCTTCCTGCAACGGCTTCAGCATTACCGCATGAACGGGACAGTCGCCAAGATCAATCTTGCGCTGGGCGGCCTGCCAAAGTTCAACGGCGTAGATGGCGACGCGAGCGCACGCTTGTCGGGCAGGATCCAGATTTCACCCGATATCGATTATCTGGAGCGCGCTTTTGACGCCTCTAAGTACGGCGAATTCTCCCAGCATCCCTACATCGAGGCCACGATCCCTACGTTGTGGGATACGACGCTAGCTGCTCCCGGTAAGCACGTAATGTCGATCTATATGCAATACGCGCCGTATAATTTGCGCCGCGATTGGGACGCCCAGAGGGATGCGCTTGGGGATGTCGTTATCAACACGCTCGCCGAGTACGCTCCCGATTTGCCGTCGCTGATTGAAGGCCGCGAGGTGATCACTCCGAAAGACATGGAAGAGACCTATGGCCTCACCGGTGGTCACATCCTTCACGGCGAGCTGGCGCTGGATCAGTTGTTTACCATGCGTCCGCTGCTGGACTGGGCGCAGTACCGCACACCCATCAAGGGCCTGTATTTATGCGGATCCGGAACCCATCCGGGGACGGGATTGAACGGGATGTCGGGCGCGAACGCGGCCAAGGAAATCATCAAGGACCTGCGCAAAAGTTGAACGCATGCCCTGAAAACGGCTAGACGCCGGCATCCAGAACGTCGCGGTACTCCCGCCTTAAGTCCGCCGCCAACAAGCGATGAAACAAATGCTCCCCGGCCTCGCGCCGCACGGATAGCCGTCCCGCGCCATATGCCCGTGAGCGTAGGCCGCGCTGCACCGCTTGGCAGATTGCTGCATCTTCATCGTTGACCCGCTCGCCGACAGCGATACTCTGCCGATTGCGCTCGGAGGCGGATTCGCTAACGTCATCAAAGTAGAAGTCGAAGATAACGTTACAGCAGTCGACGCCATCCGGCAGTACGAGGTTGGTGTCCATATATCCCTGGTAGAGGTTGATCATGAAGTTGGGATACTGCCAGAAATACCAGGTGCGATCGCCGGTCCGGGTCGCGGCCGTTGCGGCATCTGCGCTCGACGCGACCATCGGACTCGATTGCAGGCAGTAACGGTCTTCGGTTTCGATGGTGTACTGCTTGTAATCCAGTACGCTGTTCAGCGCCTTATGTAGATGAGGAACGTGATAGCCGCCATCCAGATAGTTATCGACGAAAACTTTCCAATTGCACTTCAGGCTGTAGATCCGCCGCTCGAAGAACTGTAGCTGGGCGATGTTCAACGGCGACACGCCGTCTACCAGGCCGCCCAGAAAATCAGCCAGCGATGAGCGGTCAGGATCAAGATTGACAAAGATGAACTGCTCCCACTGCTCCACCCGCAAAGGCACCAATCCGTTCTGCGAACGGTCGAAGCCGCAGACGCCCTCGAACTCCGGCGCGCCTTTCAGCGAGCCGTCGAGACCATAGCTCCAGCCGTGATACGGACAGCGGAAAATGTTCGCGCTTCCCTGCTCCGCCGTCACCACCGCCGCAGCGTGATGGCGACAGACGTTATAGAAAGCTCGGAGCTGATGGTCGCTGCCGCGAACAATGACCAGCGGCTCATCCGCCAGCTCTGCGGTGACGAAATCGCCTGGCCGCAGGAGTTGATCGGCACGGGCCACCGCCTGCCAAGTCCGCCCGAACACCTTCTGCCGTTCCAGCGCGGCAACACGTTGATCAACGTACCAGGAAGCCGGAATGGTGTAGGCGCGATCAAGCCTGGCTTGATCATCGTACGAAGCAAGGATTTGCTGCAGGGAAATGTCCATGGCGCCGGACCCGCGCCGAAATGATAGCAGGGACATGGGAGCTAGCAGCGTCGAGCTGCGAGCTGCGAGCTTGCTCTACTAATATCAAGGCCCCGAGCGCGTGGTTCGTCGCCTACTGTGCCCCCAGAAAATAGGCCCCGTAGCGGCGACCCATGCGGTAACTGAGACGGGCATGGCAGCGATAAGCCGCTTCGCCTTTTAAGTGAAATTCCAGAATGACGATGTCTCCCACGTTTAGCTCCGCGGTGGTATCGAAGGCGACACCTCCCTCGCTGAGGTCGGTGCAGACGGCGTCGTCGATCTTTTCCATCAGGAATCCGTAGCTCAGGATGCGAACCGGAATCCGCAGCGCAATGCGCTCGCGACGTCGCCGGTCGAAGGTCGGCGGCAGATCGGGAATAGCTTTCGGATCGTTCGGGCGCAGCTGCTTCATCTTCTTGATCGGTTCGCCGTCAACAATAGCGTGCCAAGATAAGCCATCGGCCCGCAAGACAGAAAACTTAAGCGGCCCAACTAAACGCGGGCGAGCGTCTCTATCTGGGAGCAGTTCCGGGTTGGACCTGTTGGGCGGACACATTCGGACGATTTGCAGCCAATCTGCTCTACAATGCCAAGCATGAGCCCCAGGCCGGAACAACTGCTGCGCCCTCGCGACGCCGCTATGGTGTTGGGCATCAGCTATGCCAGCCTGAAGCAGTGGATCTACCGGGGCAAGCTGCAGACGGTAAAGACGGCCGGCGGGCATCATCGCATCCCGCAGAGTGAGATTGATCGCTTTCTTTTCAAGTCGCTGGGCAAGCAACCGGCAGGAAGCCGTGCCAGCTTTCGCACCATCAGCGGCCGCAACCAACTGGTTGGACGCATCGTGGAAGTGCGCATCGAAGGCTTGCTGGCGCAAATCAGGCTATCCATCGGGGGTCAGCACATCACTTCGATTATCACCGCCGATGCCGCCCGGGAAATGCGTTTGAAACGCGGGGACAAGGCGGCGGCGCTGATCAAATCCACCGAAGTAATGATTGTGAGAGTGTAGCGGAGCTTGCTCCGTCGAACCAGCCGGGCCGCCCGCAACCAGCGCCGGTGCGATAACCGCGGAAAATCATGCTTGGCAAATGGAAGAATCTCGGGTGACCGGCCGAGCACCGGCCACCCGAGTTTTGCTTACGGCAGGTAATAGCGGAAGGAGGTGAAGAACATATTGTCGATAGCCGTCGGGTTGAGGAGCGGCGGCAAAGGCGACTTGCCACCCGTTCCCGCCCAGGCAGTCTTGGTGACGTAGGAATACTGCAATCCCATCTGCAGCCGCCCTTTGGGGCCGTTGTAGAACTTGTACCAGAAGCCGCCCGTGCCCTCCAGGATGTCCTTGGTGTCGGCCGTGCAGTTGGATAAACTGCCGGGATTGAAGCCCGCCGTCAGTGCGGAGCTGGGCAGCGTCTCGGTGTCGCAACCGTAGTTGGCCAAATCGAGCGCGCCGTAGCCAATCGTCGGCAGACCATGCGAGTTCAGGTACTGATTGCGTCCGGCATACTCGATACCGCCGTTGCCGTATATATCCCAGTGGGGCGAGTGATACTCCAGCGTGAGCAGGCCTTGATAGTTGTTGAGGGGGGCCACGTGCCCATTCGAGGTGATGGTGGCATCCGACAATCCAGCGGTGCCGTAACGCCCGAGACCCTTGCCGGCCAGACCGTGAATACCAAAGTCAAAGCGCTTGCTAAACAGTGACCAGCGTGCGTTGCCGCCGCCGCCGCCCGTCCAGGTACCGGCGTTGTAGGCGCCCAGCGCACTCGGCGTACTCAGACCAGCATTGGGGAAGATGCGATCGCGGAATTGGGTGGCGATGCCGAAGATTTCATAGTGTCCGCCGAATCCCTGGAACGCCAGCTTGCCGATGAAATCGGGCGACGGGTTGAAGGAGTAGTTCGCGATGTTGCTGCAAGTGGTCGTAACCGAAGTACCCGAGAGGGTGGAGGAGCAACCACTGATAGCTGCGTTGTACAGACCGCCCGCGTTGCCCTGCGAACCGAGCAGGAACGAGTTGGCGGTATTACCGTGAGCGGTGAGTGTCTCCTGCGAGTTCTCCACCGAGAAGCCCAGCCACCATCTGTTGCTGAAGTTCCTGACCACGCGGAAACCGTACTGACGTGCCCAACTGAAGCCGACGGTGTACTGCGGGTCGATGGTCAGCGGCGTAGCCTCGGTGCGGTTGTCTTCACCCACCTTGGTCTCCGTCACCAGGCTCCACATCTGGCCGCCGGTGAACGACCAGCCGTTGTGCAGAGCCGCCTGGCCCCAGAACTGACGGAAGCGCATGACGTAAGAGTTGCTCTCGTTATTGTTGGAGGTGACGCCCGCGTTCAAGAAGTCAGTCTCCACGTAGCCGGTCATGGTCATGTTCTCCAGCTTGCCCTGCGTCAGCATGGAGATTCGCGACTGACGGCCCGATCCGTAGAACTCGGAGAGGTGGGCCCCCGACGCGCCAGGATAAGGAATGCCGTTCAAATTGGTATTAATGTCAGCCCCTTCGGCGCGCTGACGCCACACCGTTTCTGCCGCGGTGAAGCCACCCGGAGTAATGGTGATTCCCTTGTAGTGAATGGCCAGCGGAGACTCCAGGCCGGCGAGGCGTTTCTGCGTCTCCTGCAGCTCGTTCGCCGTGTTGCCAGTGACCGTCCTCAGATCGGCGACGTCATGCTGCAGCGCGCCGACCTCGTCGCAACAGCCCGGGGCTGCGGGCGCCGGCTGGGGCGCCGGCATATTAGCGATCTGCTGCTGTAACTGCTGAATGGCCTGGTCACGAGCTGCAATCTGCTGCTGGAGCTGCTGGATCTGTTGCTGTTGCGCCGAGATGGCGTCCTTCATGTCCTCCAGTTGTTTGGAAACCGGAGCGGCACTGGCGCGGTGGCGCGTCGTGGTTTTCGATGTCTGAGGGTCTGATTGAGCGAAGACGCTCGTCGTGATGAGTACCGACAGCGCTAAAGCAAGTCGTCGTTTCATGTCCTCTCCTGAAAGGCAACTATTGGCGCGAAACTAACCTGTATCGGACCAGCAATACCCGACACTGCTTACTGCTCGAGAAGCGCTTGACTAAAAGGCAAGCGTGAATCGTAAGTTGCAGAAGTTACAAGCTTGTGAATAGAAAATGAAAGTTCCGCGAATTAGCTTGCTGATCAATGGCTTGCAGAGTGCGCTGTCGAGGCGTGAAAAACGTTCAAAGCAATCTGAACCTCGACCGTATCCCCATCCGAAACGCCCCCTCCATCATCAGATGGAAGAAGCTTGGTTTTGACCGACTCTGTCACCCCGTCAGATAGTTTTCATCGTGGTGTAACATGCGTCATCTATGCTCTTGCTCGTCTTGGCTTGCAAAAAGCGGCAGTATCACTTGCAGCCAGGACTGCTGTAAACCGGTCCATTCAGATCCTGACTTCAGCAACGGAGGAGTTATGCGAAAGGTTGTGCCCGGCTGGTGCACTCGGATGTTAGTCGTCACTTTTCTGCTCGCTGTCAGCGTGACCTTGTTAACGAATGCTTCTGCGGCGCAGAACAGCAGCGCCACCTCGCTTTTCAACCAGTCCCCGCAAGCTCAGGAGATCTTGCAGAATGTGAAGGGAGTCTACTTTCCCTTCAACATTTACAGCCGGATCATCGATCCTAAGGTGCTCGATGCCGATGCGTACTGGTTGGCAAATCATACTGAATCGCCTTTATGGATCCAGGGTTATGCCGACATTCGCGGCGATATTTTCTATAACCTGGTGCTATCGTACCGGCGGGCGCAATTTGTGAAGGCAAAGCTAGTGAAGGCTGGCGTCAGCGAATCGCGCATCCAGTTTGCCACCGGGTGGGGCAAGCTCTATCCCGTATGCCAGGCAACCGACGAGCAGTGCTATCAGCAGCAGCGGCGCGTCGATGTTGTGCCGCCCGACGCGATGTAGGCGTCACCGGCACACAGCGGCGTTGAACTAACGCATCCCAGCGGCTGAGTTTGCCGGGCCGCGAATGAGCTGCGGAGCGGCGGCCGGGGCGGCAAATCTGTTCAACCGCCCCAGAGATCTCGGCAACTTATCGCAGATAGTGGCCACGTATCGCGGGAGATGGGCCAAGAGGTGCTGATCTAAATTTGCGGATTTAGATCAGCGCCTCCAGCAGGTTTGGCGAGGAATCTCCCGCGTTGCTATAATCAGGTGCCGCAGC
>Ga0335073_10015202_pt1 | contig 10767 bp, 7 predicted proteins | sample Lox_Sample_22_FD_207093 | JGI IMG/M metagenome (GOLD analysis project Ga0335073, IMG submission 207093) | Soil microbial communities from Loxahatchee National Wildlife Refuge, Florida, United States - Lox_Sample_2.2 | ecosystem: Environmental > Terrestrial > Soil > Wetlands | place: USA: Florida...
TCTTCCTCTGACACAAACCATTGAGTGATGGTTCCAGCCTCAGGAGCGTTTACTGCGACGTCAATCTATATGATTTTCAGCTATTCTTTCCTAGGCCCGGCAATACCTTGTCGGTTTCGATCGAGGTGATCTCTTCGTCCTGCTCGACATAATCGCCGACCTCTGGTAGATGAGAAGAAGCAGGTTGGAACAGATACGTTTTGACAATTGTTTGACAGTTCCTTCAGAGAGCGACTCTGCCAATGGAGGTACGGGGACGACCACTTTTGCTATTTCCAGTTAGCGCCTCGGACGAACGAGAGGGAAACCATAATACCGCTCTTGCAAGGCGAAGGAAGACACTCTGAAGTGAGGTCGCATGGATGAGCCGGATTGCCTGTTTGTGGTTAGAATGATTGCGAAGAATGGATTGATGGAGGTAGAAGGACCTCAATGAGCTGAATGTTTGGTAACTGGAGACATTTGGTCGAACTCGAAAACTTGAAGCGGCATTTGAGTGATTGGCCGAGTAGATATTCTCCAATCGAAGTGCCTGTCGGATGGGACGAGACCGTAGCATTGTAGACTGTGAATGGGCAGGAAGAAAGTTGCAGCACGGCGTCAGTGAGAAAACTGGCGGAACCGGAACCCTTCTCTTCCGGTTTGATGGAGGGGAGGGAGTTAAAATATAAAATAAAATAACCAAAGAGGCGGATTGGTTGCGAACATCAGAGGCTGCGTGCTTGGCTGGGACCGAGGGTCATCCTCCAGCGGATAGGGGTGGGACCGGTCCGCATTTGATCGACATCAGGAACGGAGCTAAACAGAGTCCGCGTCAAGCGACGATCGCGGCTACTTGCACGGCCAACCATGCCAACTCTCCCGACAAAATCGCTATTCGATAAGGACTTGTCTCTAAGGTCGCCCTTTCCTAGACATGTCAGCCCTTTCCCTCACGTTTCAGGGAACGGGTCGAACATGTCGACCCTGAACGAAACGCGTGTTCACACTGCACGTACCGATTTCAGTCAAATCAAACGTCCAGTTCCCGTCAAACTAAGGCCAGCCATGTCAATTTATGATTTGCAACTGCCGCAGACCGATATACCTCAAGGTCCACCGGCTATGGCGCGGTTTCATGTACAAACCTCCTACATTTTGTTTCACTAACCGTGTAGAAGCCTCGGCCCGACAAGTGGTCAGCATTCGACAGGCAACTCGATCAAATGTTTCTTGCTAGCCCAATGCCGAAAGTATATCCCTCTGACCCCTAAGTTACATTAAAGGCTAGATCATTGACCAAACCTATTCCTCTCTCACTACCGCTTCACAGCGACAAAATGCGTTTCAATTTACACGTCAAGATCAGCCTTCCAAACTTATCCCAAGTAGAACGAAACCATTAGCAGCAACAAACCTCCGGCCGACTTCTAATCAAGCCCATAATATCTCTCCGTCAGTCTTCATCACTCGAGAACTTGAAAGTCCTACACCCCCACTATTTGCATCTCCCGTCAAAATCTTCGACAAAGTCTCTGACGAAGGGAAGAGTGAGCGCGAGAGCAGCAGTACGCTGGCTCCTCTCAGCAGTGATGTCCTCGACAGTGTGGACATGGGCATGGACAGAACATCGATAAAGGTATCCAACGATTCGAATACTCAAAAACGAAAGTCAGATTTCAAAGAGTGCGAAAATGGTCCAGGATCTCGAAAGTCTAATAAACGGAGGAGGCTGCTTAAACAATCTAAACTCCAGGCTGATACAACTGAAGCCGGACGCTTAATTGCGCAGGCTGCAGAAGAGTTAGAGACGTTGCCTATTCCAGAGCTACAAAAAGTCTTCATTTTACAGCCTTGGCTAATCCACCAGGAAGACAAACGTGGAAGCATCAAGCAGCCCAAGGATTCCCACTCTCGATCCAAGGTAGCCCGGACTCGGTCGTCAGTGAGTCAGTTCTTCAAAGGAGCTATTTGGGAACCTCCAGTATCCACCACAAGGACTAGACGACCTCCATCTCAGTGGTGGGTTCCGTAGCTACATGCTCGATAAAGATTATAAGGCCCAATGAATTCAATTAACTTTTAATTAAAATTTACCGTGATAAATCTAGCGACAAAAATCGAAGAACCCCGTAGCTCCATTCCATTTCGAACGCCCTCTAATTCTACAATTCTCTCCCGGGAATCTAGAGTTTCTTTCCTCTAACCACCCAAATTGGGTCATTGACTCCCCACTCTCCCTCCCACCGTCCCACAACTCCGCCTTTCACTAGATCCACCACCTCGATTTCCTCGAACCCCGAGAAATGAAGATAATTTCCAATTGATTCCAGTCGTTCGATCTCACCAAGTCGAAGCCATATGGAAACGACTTTCGTTGCGAAACACCGATTCGAAATCGCAAGGTGAACACTCCCGCTTGCCGTCAGTCACCTCCCAAGAAAAAAGCGAAATACAAAGAAATGGGCAATAGGAGAGAACAGTTTCGTACCTGGTTTGAGGAGTCGATAACATTGTTTGAGGACAGCGAGGGGGTGAATGAGATAATCGATAGAAACGGTACAGATAACGAGGTCGAGTGATTCCTCTTTTAACCAAGTCCATCCTTGATTTTCGCTGGCATTTAGATCGTAAACTTTCCATTCCGTGTAGGTTTTATTGGCTTTTAATTCCCCTTCGTTCATACCTGTTCCACAAACCTTTGTCCCATCGGGTAACGGCATGGGTAAATGCGATGTCCATGATCCACACAAATCGAGTATCGATTTCCCTCGCGAATCTGGCTCCTTGAGCAACGTTCCGTAATAGTTCGTTAGAGCGTCGGTTGCATGCTCATCGATATGTGTTACAAAACGACTGGAACTGTAAAATTCACTGTCCTACAATGCCAACATTAACTCAAGCAATCAATGTAGGCAAAGTACAGGTGACTCGTCCCCGCGTTGGAAATCAGCGGGTGTGTATGGCCAATCGGTAGGAAAGTGGGAGAGTTTATGAATAGGCCAATCGGTTGACTGAACCGAGGTGAGAGTCGTGGACATGGTGCGGGTGGAGATAGAAGGGAGAAAGGACAGGCCTGTGTTCTTTGACAAATGAGGCTAGACAGCTAGGTGGATATCGGGAGATTTTAATTAAAGGGCATGATAAGCGATGATGTCGATACAGCGATACGGCAAGGGCCAAAAAAAAATTGCAACTACGGATCTCAACCACATTTCAGAGAAAATCTATAAACGAATGGATTTCGGAGTGAATTATTGTTTAGTTGCAACGTAATTTGCTTCCAACGGTGTCTTGCTTTGATGCTTTCAGTGAGTTGTCCAATTGATTCTGATAAAACCATTCTGAATGTCACAAAAAGCCATCTTTAGAAACTTTGAGGTAAGGAATTTCACGGTAATGTGTTGCAAGGTGGTTATTTAGAATTCTGATGAAAAGGTTTCGAGAACGAGTTAGCAAAGAGAAGTTGGGTCGAGCTATACCCGCTAAAGCTAGATGGTGAACACCGCATTCTCTAGAGATTACTATATATCCTCATTTTTGATCATATAAGACAATATGTCGAACAAAACGAATATTTGCAACAATGTATGCGTAGAAAGGAAGACACATGAACTGAGAGATTCAGGAAATTACGAATTCTTGAGACTTTAAAAGCTGCCATCACTTGCAAAATTACTGGTGATCCATTTACGAAGTACGAATGAGTTTAAACCCTTCCGTTATTCTTGATGTTAGCCCTGACCTTCGAGACAAAGTATAGGAGCGAGGTATTAATACGCCCAAGGCTTCTCAGTTCCCGATCGAGATGCAGTTTGATGTCAAGACTCTTGAAGTAAAGCAATGCGGTGTATCTCGAACTGTTCCTAAAAAGGTGACGAATACTTTCAGACAGACAAAATCGTGTTTGGCAAAGTGTATATTGAGAGCGATTTATGTACAGCAATACGTACACCAGCACACACTTAGAAAACCCAGAACCATACCGCCCAGTGAAGCAAATCCCCTAGCAAAGAACAATCAACGCGTCTAAAGCTCTTGGCTTGCCTTTCCACCTTTGCCAGATTTCTTGGGAAGGAGATTTTGGTGAATGTTGGGGAGGACACCGCCTTGTGCGATTGTGACATGTCCGAGGAGTCTAAGAAAAAGATTAGCACGCGATCACATAACGTGAGACATACTTGTTCAATTCTTCGTCGTTCCTGATGGCGAGTTGGAGATGACGGGGAATGATACGGGCTGATGTCAGCTTCAAGTTCAAATGTGAGTCACGTACATTTCTTGTTATCACGGGCAGCATTGCCAGCCAACTCGAGGATTTCGGCTGCGAGATACTCAAGGACGGCAGCAAGGTAGACTGGACACGGATTAGCCATGCATCCATCACGAGATGGAAGAGTGCGACATACCAGGTGCACCTGCACCAACTCGTTGGGCGTAGTTGCCCTTGCGGAGGAGACGGTGGACACGACCAACAGGAAATGCAAGACCAGCTTTCGCCGATCGAGATTGGGAGCTTTTGCCAGCTGCAGCTTTTCCGCCAGATTTTCCGCCAGACATGACTTGTGATTTGAAGTAGAAGAGTGTGGGTGGATTAAGTGGGTTTTTGGTGTTGTTTACAACTAGAAGGTTGTGTGAGAGAGGTGTTGGACAGAAGTGTAGAGAGACGAACGTCACTGCCGGGGGAGTCGACAGTATTTATATTATTGACCGGTCCAATTAGCAATGCTGCCAATCAACAAAATAATTTCACGCAACCCTAACACACACACGGTAAATCAGAAATAGTATGTGGATCAGCGATGTTTGTTTTCGTACGTATGTTTGTTTTTGTTTTGATTGGCTCACGTAATGCGGCTTTCAATATTTCAAAACAAAAAATTCCACACGCCCACATGCCTGCCAGCGCCGGTTATATTAAATCGCTGCCGTCGGCGTGTTTTCGCGCCAGCACGTATACAGACACACACGTTATTTTTATTATAATTTTTGTTGATCGTTGTTCCAGCGACTCTCGGTATAAGTATCAGCAGTCCCCCAAAATATACGCCTTCACCGTCTACTTTCTTACACACACTTCACAACACACTTTCAACTCAACCCCCAAACACATCAGAAATGCCTCCAAAAGCTGAGAAGAAACCCACCACCGCCGGAAAGGCCCCCGCTGGCAAAGCCCCCGCGGAGAAGAAGGAAGCCGGAAAGAAGACTGCCGCCGCCGCCTCGGGCGACAAGAAGAAGCGCTCCAAGACCCGAAAGGAGACTTACTCGTCCTACATCTACAAAGTCCTCAAACAAGTGCATCCCGACACTGGTATCTCCAACAAAGCCATGTCTATCCTCAACTCATTCGGTATGAGCCCAACGCTCGCCTCCTTTCTGTGTTCTGACGTGTAGTGAATGATATCTTTGAGCGGGTTGCTGGCGAAGCCTCCAAATTGGCCTCTTACAACAAGAAATCCACAATCTCATCGCGCGAAATCCAAACCGCTGTCCGACTTATCCTCCCTGGTGAACTTGCCAAGGTACCCTTTCCACCGAAGCCACTCTCGCTGACATCTTTTAGCACGCCGTCTCTGAGGGAACCAAAGCCGTCACCAAATACTCGAGCTCTTCGAAATAAATGTGAGGCTGTAAAGATTATGTGGTATGAAGTTGGGAGTTTTGATTAGGATGGGATTGTACATTATTGTGCGGTATTGTCTTTTGGTCTTGGCATCCGATAGCCTACTCTGTACGTATGCTCAAACGGAAGTACAAAACTTTATTTGCCGAGCTCTTCTTCCTTGTCATCAAGTTCTACTTCCACCGTCTCTTTGATTTCATATAGAGTCGACCTGGACTTGGTTCTTTCTGATCGACGCTTCCTTCCATCTATCTTACCCTTTGTCGACGCGAAAATGTCTCTTGATTCAAGAAACATATCTTGAACGCGATGGTCCTTCAAAAGGTAATGAACCGCAATAATCACCTTATTCAGCCTCTCCAGCACGGCTGACCAAAATACCGGTTCCCAGCGAAGGGTGGTTGTCTGTAACGCCCCTCGAAAGCTCTCGGTATGTTCACAAACCTCGAGTGCCGTCAAAAAGAGGTAAGCTTGGCATTGAATTTGTTCGTACAACGGTACATGGTTAAACAGTCGGCTTTGCCTGGTTTTGATTTCGATGATTCGTTGATTGTTCATTTCGACACCGTCGACGTAACCGGATATGAGGTAAACCACTTCCGAGTTGGGAATAGCGATGGTTCTTTGGTATCGTTTCGTGTCTGTGTCGAGTTTCGCCGTCGGGTCTTTGTGCTGTAAGGTTTCGAAGGTCGTCTTTTCGTGCTTGATGCCTCGAGCCGTGTTGACGTAGTCGCGGACAACGCTCTTGTCTTGGGCTGTGGTGGCTCGCTTTAGTGTTTTCCGAAGTCTTTGTTCGTAATCTTCTTGGTCGTCGGTTTCCACAACTGCCGTCGCCAGCTCCAAGACTCCAAGTTCTTTGAGCCGCTCCTCTAGCGTAAAACTTTGCAACTTATTCCTTGCTAATGCTTCGGAAAAGGTTCGTCGATTATTCTTCTCCCACAGCCGTTCCACCGCGTCTCCAGCCGACACATACGGGTTGGCGTTGATCAGGTTCGCAATTTCGGATGCGCTCACGAACAAAAGATGTCTCCTTTTCCCCTCGTTCTTAGACGCCGAAGCCCTAGAACCATCCTCGATCGCTCCCCGTCCTACTAATAATCGGTGAAAGAAACTGAATCGACTATGCTTCGGGATACCAAACTGAGCTCTTGGTAACAATCTATATGACTGGAGCATGCAGTAGTAGGCGCGGACGAGGATTGAGATTTAGGTCGACGATTCAAATGATTCTCTAAAAGCCGATCCGCCGACGGTCCGACCGGTCACCACACCCGTTAGTACTTAGTCCCAGCGGCGCAAGTGTTGTGGGGGTTTTGACAAACCCTTCTTCCATCTCCAAAATCTATATTTTCTGTGAAATTGCGAATACGGCCAAATTTCTGTTTGCGTCGTGCGAAACCAAAACGGCTCGGCAAATTTTCAAAGTATTCGCTAGTCGCCCAACCTCCCCCCGTAAAGGCAGTCGTCCTCGTCGGTGAAACAGACGGCTCCCTATAACTCATCTACGAGTCTCTGAAACAATATTCTACTGTGGAGGAGGACACAATCGAGGCCCTTGAACTCATGACAATTTCAGGCTCTCCAGACTTGGCTTTGTACAGGGCCTCCAAAATATCTCGGCATCATCCCTTTCGGGGATCACTCAGGTCCGGAATTTGCAGATCTAAAACGAATCACTGAAAGTATACTCATGCATCCTGTGGAGCTAACTTTAGATTACAAGTATATGGAGTGTCCCATTGTTGATTGCTGGTCCGCGCAGCGAATCGACGATAACCAGAAGTCCGCTCAGTTCTAGAATTACTAACGTACACGAAGGTCAATAACCTTCCAAGTGGAAAAACGTTTCCAACGACAAGTATCCATCCAATAGAATACTTGTACGACGGTGCTATCGAGAAATCGCCGACGCGATCCTCGACAGTTGCAATACGCATAGGGTCGAGTTAATGCAACAGATGATTCTATCCGGAACTCCGGGCACCGGCAAGTCCTTTTTTACCAGATACTTTATCTGGAGACTCCTTCACCCGGACGGAATCCGAGTCAAAGCTGTACCCGAAGTAATCGTTTACAGTAACGATCCCGGGTCAAGCGAAGATTGGGTCTACCGCAACGGTCAGTTCTACAAGTCTTCGAATCTCGCCAAGTGGCTGGCGTCCGATGATTGCGACGAGATGGTGGATGAAAGGGATGTCTGGCTCGTCTACGACGGAGCGATTCCTCCTGAAAAGCCCCGTTGCAAGATCCTCGTCATTACAAGTCCCGGAAACCTCACGAAAGACGATTTGCACGCTTCAACCTAATTCCCGCTTTCAACTCAGGACACACCAGTAGGAAACCATCACATCAAATAACTTATACATTTTCTTTTCCTTATCTTTCCTTCTCTCATCCCCAATATTCAACTCCTCCATCCTCAACAACAATCTTTCCTTTCCAAACCTCAGAACCCAACCTCCCCACTGCACAAGCACAATATTTTAAGTCGATTTACGTAGTATACTAGTATCAACCACATCAAGGTAACAAGTTGCCACAAGGAACTACTTACAGGTCGGGTCAGGCATAGTTCGGTATTGACCTGCGGTGTCCGAACGGCAAATGATAGCACAACAACAGCTTGAATTAATATCGACGCTCGATCTTTAGTCTGTCTGGATTTGAACATTAAGCTACTTGAATGCGGACAACACGCAATTCCCGATACTACAGATAGTACTAACAGAGTTTACGGACCCATATCCTTTGTTCGCTCCGACTTTTGTAAGTCTCCCGTTAGCGGAGCCCACAGCATAGTACTACTAGTTGTACTGAGCCAGATATCTATTCAAGTACTAGTACTTAGTTTGAATCATTCAAGTTGTATGTCCATGAATGAAGAGTATACTAGCAAAACGAAATATTCCGGTAGGTCTAGAACGGAGGAACCTGTTGCAAAGAGGAACCCGAGTTGATTTATACAATAGTAGTACTACTGGTACTGTTGGCAGACTACTAATGATGGCATCGCTAGTTACTCGGTGCGGCTATTTATGACAATATCGTTCCACCTGAATCTAGTAGAATCATGTCTTGGGAATGAAATTTGTACGATATCATTACAATACTCGTATATAAAGTAATACTGTCAATGTTACTTACTAGTAGTAGAACAATGAACTTCTCAAGTTTGGCCGTCCGGGTGTTGTGGGGGTTTTGACAAACCCCTTCCATCTCCAAAATCTCATTATGGCAGTGTGTGACTGCCTGGCATTATCATTGACTGGTTCTCTTAAATTAAAAAGAGGCCAAAGCATACTATTCATTTCCTTCATGGCCAGTGCACTCTTGGCATGTTACACATCAGCGGGAAATCATTACATCACATAACTTATACATTCCCTTCTTATTATCTTTTTTTTCATCTGCAACATTCTCTTTCATTATCCTCAACTTCAGCTTTCTGAGTCCTCTCTAAACCTCAGAACGCAACCACTTCACAGCTCAGTGGTAATCACCTTTAAATCTCAATCAAAATTACAATTGGGTACCAGCTCAATAACTAGTCTCACCACAGGTAATGCTAGATCAATGCAGACACCGTAATAGTGAACTGGGCATTCATATACAGTGATGGACAAACTCTGACATGGAACGAAAGGCTACCCCGAAATCAGTTGGCATGCTATCAAACTGCCTTCCATATATGCGGGTGAGTATGTTAAGATGATGCGAGCATAATGTCCGCAAGTGATGTAATATGTCCTGCATACTAATATCTACGTAGTAAGTGTCAGCATGGTAAATACTAAAATCCGTCACACACCTGACCACCGGATGTCACGGTCTTTAATCTCTATAGATTTGTATGTAGTACGTAATAAGTTCGACTCGATACTACTGGTATCAGTACTAGAACAATAATCTAAAAGAAAATATCCTTGAATGAAACTTTAATTAGGGAGTTTCACTACCACTGGCACCAAAAGATTTGTTCTAAGCGCGGGAGGCGAGAGGGCTGTTGCTTCGACGGCCGGGAGATTAGAGTTTGGGGTTATAGTAGTAGCTCCCGATTGATTTAATGCTGAATCAATAGTACGGTAGGGTCAGGAACGCAAAACATTTACAGACGTATATACATCCGGTAGTTTCTCTCTTCTAAAACCGTTCATGAACCGTATATTAGAATTTAGTAGTATGATCGACCTATCAGACTTTGAATACTATCAGTATTTCAGGTTGCTTTGAAGCTGCCGTTCTCATTGCTGGCCCACTGGCAGTGTTACAAGTACCTGTACCAGTGGTTCAAGCTCTAAAATGAAGTTGAACTTAAATACACCTCCTGGCAGTCACAAGAGCCTGACTTACTGAGTAACGGCATCTTACTATAACTCACACATTTCAACTCTGAGTTTTGAAGTCCCGCACCGTACTACTAGTACAAATTGAGTACTAGTAGTCCATAGTAGTCACTCTCACATGCTCTTGTGAACCGATACTAGTAATACCTTTGTGTACCAGTAGCACTATTAGTCAATTACTTCGAGTAATCAACTAGTAGCTGCCAGTGTGACGGCAGAGGGGAAGTTGAATCATGTACATACCCGCATCAGGGGATATTACAGAAAGGCTGTCTGCAAATGTCCAGCTCATGTTTCAGTTCACATGATGTCAACATTAGTTCTATACGTCATGCCAAAAGTATCTCATAAATACTACTAGTACTACAAAGCAAAGCAAAGCTGGATCTTTAGTAAGGGCGCCGATATAAAGGATGCAGGGGACGCCGATGCAGAGGACGCCGATGTAAAGGATGCAGAGGATGCCGATGCAAACTACCTATGATCAATCAATAGAGTACATATCAAACAGCAAAGTCCACAGTCTGTTCAAGGAGCCTATATTATTGTCAAAATATGATGAATCAAGTCGTCATCAAAGCATCATGAATCAAGTTGTTTGTTTGGATGTGACTGTTTTCTAGCGCTAGGGCACATAGGACCTAGTTTATGCAGAGCTTGTTTCACGCTTAGCTGGCATGGATCATGTTGATGGATCAACATGGTGTTGATGATGTCCGAGGTCTTAGATTGTCTTGTAAAAACATGATGCCGATACATATCCTTGGTCACTATGATGTCGATATCATTTGGTTTCCATCAAACATTTCGACTTGACTA
>Ga0335073_10015203_pt1 | contig 10766 bp, 4 predicted proteins | sample Lox_Sample_22_FD_207093 | JGI IMG/M metagenome (GOLD analysis project Ga0335073, IMG submission 207093) | Soil microbial communities from Loxahatchee National Wildlife Refuge, Florida, United States - Lox_Sample_2.2 | ecosystem: Environmental > Terrestrial > Soil > Wetlands | place: USA: Florida...
CGCGGCTGGCTCACCAGATCGAGGATCTGGCGAAACTGCACGACGCGAAGATGAACTCCGTCCTCGTCGAGCTGCTGTCCTCCACCTTCGTCGAGCATCTCCGGGACCGGCTCACGACGGTGATCGCGCTGCTCACCCGCGTAAATAAGGTGCTTGCCGCGCACCCGACCGGCGCCACCCGCACCCTGCTGCGGCTGCGGCGCGTTCCGGCAGAGAACCAGAAGGCCGGGTACGAGGTCCTCGAGGCGCTGTCCGGCAACGTGCTCGGCGACGCCGCAGTGCAGGAGCAGGTACGCAACTTCCTCAAGCAACAGATCCTCGAAGCGCAGGACCGCGGCCGCGACAGCGCACTCGACTGGAAGGATCACCTCGCCCAGCTGCTCGACTACCGCACCTGGTTCGCCGTCACCACCGAGTACAAGGTAGAGCAGGGCGACGAGCGCTGGCACGCGCTCACCAAGGAGGTGCACGGCCGCGACTCCGGCGGCGGGAAGGTCGTCACGCTGCTGCAGCCGCTGCTGGCCACCCTTGTCGCCCTGTACGGCGAGTCTGAGCTCGCGCCGCGGCCGCTGTGGCTGGACGAGGCGTTCACCGGTGTCGACGCCGCAAATCGCGCCACCATGCTCGACCTTGTCGTGAACTTCGAACTGGACTTCCTCCTCGCGGGCCCGGATACTCTAGCCGCGACCGCGCACGTGCCGTCCGCGGCGATCTGGAACGTGAACCGGGCACCCGCACCGCTGCCGGGAGTGGACCTGTCGCTGACGTTGTGGGCAGGGAACACGCTGTATTCGCTCACCATGCCCGACCCGACACTGACCGCTGCCGCGGCGACGCAGCGCCGCGGCCAAGCACCTGCTGCCGACGGCACGCTGGCGCTGTTCGACGGGCCTGCGCCCGAGGCAAGCAAGGGGTGAGCGTGCCTGTCCCCGCCGTCCCACAGGCGTTACTCTCCTGGGCGGCCCGGCCCGGCCCGGCTGTGGTGCTGGCCGCCGCCCGTGCACGGCTGGAAGCCGGACAGCGAGGCCCGAGGCTCACGTTGACTGCCGACCTGGACGACCCGGGGCGCCGCGACGTTTCTGAGCTCCTCGGGCTGCAGTGGCGCGCCAGCCAGGCGCCAGTCACCCTCGGCGCGCTCCGCGCCGCGTTTCTGAAGCATGGCGTCGAGCTCGAGGACGTGCTCGTCGCCTGTGGAGGTCCCCTGAGAAACGCTCCCGCCGAACGGGCAGCGGCGCGCACAGCTCGCGCCGACGAGGCCGACACCGCCCGGGCAGCCCTCCTCGGCGCCGGGGTGCCGAACGCTGCTGTGGATCAAGCGATATCGCGGCGGTGGCTTGGCCGCACAGGTCGTGGTGGCGAGGTGCAGCGGGCCGCGGAACAGCTGGTTCGGGTCTGGGCGGCGTTGCCGGCACCGGCTGGGACGCTGCTGGCGACGTTCGCCGGCGAGCTGTTCGCCGACCCGCATGCGTTGGACAAGGACCGGCCGCTCGGTCGAACGGCTGCGCGTCTCATCGCCGCCTCCGGGCATGCGTCCATCGCCGGCGAGGACCCCGCGGCTGAGGTGTTAGAGCCGGAAGGATGGCGGGCCGCGTGGGCGTCGGTCGGCGTGACGTGCGACCGCGTGTCATCGACCGTTCTCGTCCTGAACCTCGCCATACCGTGCTCCAGTGACTTACTCGGCGCGGCCGGCAACCTGGCGGATCTGCAGGCGGCGGCCCTACGTCGCGTGTGCACGGCTGCGGCTGCGACGGGTGAGCCAGTGTGGTTGACCTTGCGGCTCGTGCCGCCCGGCTTCGAGCTCCGCCCTGGGTCATGCTCCGGCATGGTCGTGCGCGTCTGCGAAAACCCCGCGGTGATCGAGGCGGCTGCGGACAAACTCTCAGCGGGCGCGCTGCCGCTCGTGTGCACGTATGGCCGTCCGTCACTGGCCGCGCGTGCGCTGCTGACCGCGCTTGCTGCGGCCGGCGCGCAGATACTCGTGACCGCCGACCGGGACGACGCTGGTCGCGCCATACTCGCCGGGCTGCTCGCCGACGTGCCCGAGGCGCGAGAGTGGCTGCCCGACGCGGAAGGTCTATACGAGGAGAACCGACTCCCTGCGCTTTTGAACGACCTCCGCGGCGCCTGACGATCGCCCGTACTCGCGCTGTTGTAATTGTCTTCGATCAGCACGCCGAGATGCTGGCAAAGGTGCTTCTTTGTCGGAGCTGCGTGCGAGAATCCCGTGTGTTTGAGAAGGACCGGGAAGGTGATGATTCGATCATGACGGACGCAGCCGAGGAGGCTCCCGCCGCGCGGCCCGCTATCGAGGTAACCAGCGTTGATCTGGTCAACTACGCGCTCGCGCACAACCGGGTGCCGATGGTGCAGCATGTCACGATCACGAATCCGACCGATGTCGAACTCGAATGCGCGCTGACGGTCGAGCTCTCCGATTCGGAGGGCAGTCTCGCAGTTCCCTGGGAGCGCTCACTGACGTTGCGCGCCGGCGAGCAGCGCACGCTCGACGACATCAACCTCCGCGCGGATCCCGCAGCGCTGCTCCAGGTCGAAGAGGAGCGGCCAGGCACCTTGCGCGCCACGGTGCGGCATGGGAGCGATCCGTTCGCCGAAGCGGCCAAGCCCGTGCGGGTGCTCGCCGCGAACCACTGGCTCGCCACCGGGACGTCCCTGGGCTACGAGATCCTCCCGGCATTCGTTATGCCGAACCACCCAGTCGTGTCGCGGCATCTGGTCACCGTCGCAGACATCCTGGGCCGGCAGACCGGTACGTCGGGCCTCAACGGGTATCAGTCCGGGCCGGAACGAGTCGATGCAATCGTCGCGGCTGTATTCGAAGCGGTCCAGTGCCTGCACGTGCGCTACGCAGAGCCACCCGCGAGCTGGGGCGACGGCCAGAAGGTGCGCAACCCGGCGCAGGTACTTGACGAGCGCCTCGGCACCTGCCTCGACACAGTCGTCGGGATGGCTGCGATGCTTGAGCAGGCCGGGATCCACCCGCTGCTGTGGGTCGCCGAGGGCCATGCGTTTCTCGGGTGGTGGCGGGAAGAGGAGACATCGCTGGCGCAGATTGTCGCCGCCGATACACGCCGGCTGCTCAACCTCGTCGCGACGGGCGAGATCGGGCTCGTCGAAACGACGCTGGTCACCGACAGCGATCAGCCGGTCGGATTCGCGGAGGCGCGATCAGCAGCAGAACGCCGATGGACGGAGGAGGACAGCGGCGCCCTGCTCGCCGTGGTCGACGTCAATCGCGCCCGACGCAGCGGGATCACGCCGCTACCGGCCCGGGTCCGCGATGCCGCCGGGCAGGTGCAGATCACGACCTACGTCCCCGCCGAGCACAGCGCCCCCACCCTGGTCGTCAACGGCCGCGCGCCTGAAACTCCTCACGCCACCGAGATCGCCCCGAGCCGCGTCCAGAACTGGAAGAACGCGCTGCTAGACCTCAGCCTGCGCAATCGGCTGATCAACCTGCCGGCGGACAAGGCTTCGTTCAACGTGCTGCTGCCCAGCTCCTCGCTGGGAACGCTGGAGGACCTGATAAGCGCCGACGTGTCGCTTCACTTGTTTCCTGCCGACGACGTGGACGACATCCACCGAGCGCGGGGCGGGCTGTCCGCGCGCGATCTGCCACCGGAACAGCTGCACGAGTCGCTCGTGGAACGGAGACGGGTCTTCACGTCCCTCACCCAGCAGACGTACCAGAGCCGACTCCGCGCGCTGGCCCACAAGGCACGCACTATCGAGGAAGACACTGGCGCGAACAACCTCTATCTCACCTACGGCTCGCTGATATGGGACGTCGACGGTCGCGAACTGCGCTCCCCGCTCATCCTCGTGCCGATCACGCTCCGCGCGCCGGCCCGCGGCTACGCGTATCGCCTGCAGATGGATCCTGCCGGCGGCAGCACCCCGAATTTCTGCCTGCTGGAGAAGCTACGGCAGGTACACGGGCTGAGCATTGCCGCGCTCGCCGAACCAGAGTTCGACCAGTCGGGTATCGATCTCGACGGGATCTTGCAGGCCGTCCGGATTGCGGTCGCGCAGGCGGGCATCAGCGCACGCGTGGAGGTCAGCGCGGACGTCGCGATCCTGCAGTTCGCCAAGTTCCGGCTTTGGCGAGACCTCGACCAGAACTGGCAGGTCTTCGCGCGCAACCCGCTCGTCAAACACCTGCTCGAGACCCCGACACAGCCGTTCACCGCCGCGGTCGCGGATGAGCCGGCCACCGACCTCGACTCTCTCGCCGCGAACCTTCCGATCTCGGCGGACGCTTCGCAGCTTCGGGCGGTCGCGCGCGCGACCAGCGGCGCGACCTTCGTCCTGGAAGGGCCCCCAGGAACCGGCAAGTCCCAGACGATCACCAATTTGCTTGCGCACGCCATGGCTGAGGGACGCAAGGTGTTGTTCGTCGCGGAGAAGCGGGCGGCCCTCGATGTCGTGCGTCGACGCCTCGATGCTGTGGGCATGGGCACGTTCGCGCTGGATTTGCATGACAAGTCGAGCAAGCCGCTCGCCGTCCGGGCCCAAATACGCAAGGCGCTCGACAGCACGTTCGCCGTCGACCGGCACGGTTTGGCCGCCGCGACCGAGGATATGAGCGCGGCAGCGCGGGTCCTCGGGCGGTACGCGGGCCGGCTTCACGAGGAGAACGGCGCGGGTCTCTCGCTGTACTCCGCTCATGAGCGTCTCCTCGCTTACGGCGACGGGCCGAAGCTCGCTGTTCCGACTGCGCTGGTAGGCGGCGATCCCGACTCCGTAGAGCGGGTGCGGTCGGCGCTACGAGGTCTGCCCGACGTTGCCGACGCAATCCGGCCGCGCCCATTTCACCCCTGGGGGTTCGTCGACCAGGCGCTGGACGACTCGACGCTGAACATAACGCGTGCAGCGGTCGAGCGAGCCGACCACGCCGTGGCTTCCTTACCGGCTCGCGCAGATCTAGCGCCACTCGTAGCCGCGGCGCGGAACCCGAAGGACCTACGAACCCTAGCCGAGGTGTTCGCTCATCGGACCATCCCGTTGGATGCTCTCGATGCCACGCGTCAGCAGTGGTGGAAGGACCAGGCCCGGCAGACCGCAGACGAAATCAGGATGTTCGTGACCGCAGCCCACCCGGGTCTCGATGTCGTCACGCCGAACGCCCTCGACATGCCGTTGCCTGACATCCTCGCCAGGGCTCGCGCGGCTGCGAGCAGTGGCTTCTTCGGCCGCAAGAAGCGCATCGCCACGGTCGCTGCGGAATTGAACCTGGTGCTCCGCCCCGGCGCCTCCATCGCACCGAAGCAGCTCGTCGCGTTGCTGGAGGCGCTCGTCCAAGTCCAGGGGGCCGCCCGCCACGTAGCGTCGCGAGTGATGTCGGTGAACGGCGTCGTCGTCCCGCCCGGGTGGAACCCGCTGACCCAGGGTGGCAGTCAGATCGTCGAGGCCCAGCTCTCGTGGTTGGAGTGGGCCGGCGGAGCGCTCGACGCTGCCGCCCCCGGCGAGTCCTTCGTCGGGCTGGTCCGCGCGGCACTGCGGTCGGGCATGACGGTCACAGCCGAAGAGGTCGGCCGGCTGCGTGAGGCGGCCGATGCGAGCGAGAACCTGGAGCGCTCTCCCGGGGTCGGTACAGGGGCGCTCGAACGGTGGGCCGGCGGCAAAGGCCTGGTCGTTGCGATCGCCAGTACCGCCGCGTCGCGTGGAAGCGCGACGGAAGCAGCGCGCGCGCTGAAGGCCTGGTCGACGTTCGTCGACCAGCTTGAGCCGCTCCGGAACGCCGGCATGCACGACGCACGCGAACGCCTCTCGCGGGGTGGACTCGACGCGGACCTGGCAGCTGAGGCGTTTGCCCGTGGAATTGCGACCGCGTCGATCGCGGAACGACGCGAGGCCACCGGACTGGTCGACTTCGACCCGGCGACACACACCAGGTCCATCGAACGCTTCCTCCATTCCTCAGCCGCGCTGCGTGACCTGATGCGAGCCGAACTTCCCAATCGGGTGGTCACGGCTCGACCGTTCAGCCCGTCCTCCGGTCTCGGCCAAGTCGGGGCGCTCCAGCGCGAGCTCGGTAGGCAACGCGGTGGGATGGGCGTGCGGAGGCTGCTCGCGACCTTTGGCGACCTGATCATCTCCACCATGCCGTGCGTGTTGGTGAGCCCTGAATCCGTCGCACGCTTCCTGCCCGCGGCGAGCAACCTTTTCGACCTTGTCGTATTCGACGAGGCATCCCAGATCCGCGTCGCTGACGCCGTTGGGTCGATGGGACGCGGGCGTTCCGTCATCGTCGTCGGCGACAGCAGGCAAATGCCGCCAACCTCGTTCGCCGAGTCGTCGACCACCGCCGACGACGATTTCGAAGACGAGGACATCATCACCGTCGAGGACGAGGAGAGCATCCTCTCCGAGTGCGTCCAGGCTCGGGTTCCTCGCGACTGGCTGTCGTGGCACTACCGTAGCCAGGACGAGACGTTGATCGCGTTCAGCAATCAGCACTATTACGAGAGCGTTAGGTCGCACCGATCCAAGGCCAGGCGGGCGTGGCGTCAATTTCGTCAGAGTCGACGGCTCCTTTCAGCGGTCCGGACGCGGGAAACTGCTGCGCACGAACCAGGTCGAGGCCAATGCCGTTGTCGACGACATCCGCGCGCGCTTCGCGGCATCGCCGGACCGCAACCCGTCGGTTGGGGTCGTCACATTCAACGTCCAGCAACGTGCCCTTATCGAGACGATGCTGCGCGAACTCGGTGACGAGCGGATCGCTACCGCGCTCGACGACCGCACCGGCGAGGGTGTCTTCGTCAAGGGAGACGAGCGCGACGTCATCCTCTTCTCGGTGGCGTTCAGCCGCAACGAGCGAGGCGTGCTGCCACTGAACTTCGGTCCACTCAACCGCGGCGGGGGTGAACGTCGGCTCAACGTGGCTGTGACCCGTGCACGACGGCAGGTCGTCGTGTACTGCTCATTCGATCCGGCCGAACTACGGTCGGAGGAGACGACATCAGTGGGCATCAAGCACCTGCGCTCGTACCTCGACTTCGCGGCCGCCTCGTCCGCGATGGCCGCCGGCGCACCCGCGCTTGCCGGAACGCCGAGTGTCGATCGACACCGCGATGACATCGCTGACGCGCTGCGAGAGTGCGAGTTTGACGTACACACCGATGTCGGCATGTCCGACTTCCGGGTGGACCTGGTGCTGTCCGGCCCAGACGGCCCGGCTGTTGCGGTGTTGCTAGACGGACCAGGTTGGGCTCAGCGCGGGTGTGTCGGCGACCGGGACGGACTCCCGACTCAGGTGCTCACGAACCTCCTTCACTGGCCGGCCGTCGAACGGGTCTGGCTCCCCGAATGGTTAGCCGACCCGAAGGCGGTCGTCAGCCGACTCTCGACCGCGGTACTCGAGGCAGCGGAGCGCGCGAAAGACGTGGCAACTGCCTCGCCGCCGACCCCAACTGCCGAACCCGAACCCAGCCTTCGGGCCGCACAGCCGATCGCCTACGACGCACCCACATGGAAGCTCGCCGGTGAAATCCCATACGTCGCGGCCGCCCCGACTGGAGGGACTCGCGCGATGCTGGACGGTCTTCCCGGTGCTTCCGAGGCCGCAGCAGTCCAGCATGTGACCTCCCAGGTGATCGAACACGAGGGCCCCATCTCGCGCGAGCGACTGGCCCGCACCGTTGCCGCCGCGTTCGGCCTGACGCGAGTCAGCGCCACTCGCGCCGAGGCCATCCTTACGACGATTCCCCGGGGCACGGTGACCAGCGAGGACGGTGCCTTCCTGTGGCCGTCGCACATCTCCGCAGACTCATGGAAGGAGTTCCGCCGGTCCGACGACTACGCAGCTCGCCCGCTCGAAGACATCAGTCTCCGCGAGATCAGCAACGCCATGGCCGCGCTGTGCGCAGCCGCGCTCGGAATGAATGAGGAAGAACTGCTGCGCGAAACCCTGCGCGTCTTCGGCGGACGCCGGATCACCACTGCGATCGGCACCCGACTGCGCGACGCACTTGTATTCGGCCTGTCGACCGGCCGCTTACGCCGAGACGGCGACATCATTCGGTGACGTCATCCGCCCTGAATGCCCTGATGTAGGAGGTTGCTGCTAGTCGTGCCGACGGATTGCCGTCCTTCCGCCCTATCCTGGCCGAGCCGCTGAAGGTCGAGCTATCGCCGCGAAGAGAAGCGCGGTGTGGAGGAGGGACGAAACAGATGACCGACGAACGCGAGCCCGCGGTTCGAGCCGGCGAGCCCGACGTCGTCACCGTGGTCGGCCTGGTGCAAGGGCTGCAGGACTCCACGCCGTTGCTCTGGCACGTCGCGATCACTCCGGACGCCTATCTGCAGCTCGACGATGTCGTCGTCACTACCCGCACGGTGCCTGGCGAGGCGCCGGTGACGACCGCCGGGATCGTCACCGAGGTACGTGCCCGCCACGAGGGGGTCAGCTTCGGCAGCGACGTGTTCCTCGTCGCCGGCGGTGTCCTTCCCGGGGCGGTGCAGGAGGTCGCCGAGATCGTCACCACCCGCGTCGACCCCGAACGGTTCGTCCCGCCCCGGCCCGGCGAGCTGGTCCATCGCGCCACCGGGGCCGAGCGCGACCAGGCGCTGTGCTTCGACCGCATGGACCGCAAGGTCGCCGTCGGCACCGGCCGAGACGGCGAGACGGTGTACGTCAACCTCGACTTCATCGACGGCACCCGCGGTGCGCATGTTTCGATCAGCGGCATCTCGGGCGTGGCGACCAAGACGTCCTTCGCATTGTTCCTGCTGCACTCGCTGTTCCGCGGCGGTGCGTTGCCCAACCCGCACAACGCGAAGGCGCTCGTGTTCTCCGTGAAGGGTGAGGACCTGCTACACCTCGACCAGGGCAACCGGCGCCTGGGAGGACCTGATGGGGACGACCTGCGGGCCGAATACGCCCGGCTGAACCTGCCGGCGCAGGCGTTCACCTCCGTCGCGTTCTACGCCCCACCGGTACCCGGCGACGGAAGCGGACGGCCGAACGTGACCAGCCGCGCGCACGGCGTCACCGGGTTCTGGTGGACGCTGCACGAGTTCTGCGCCCGGCAGCTGCTGCCCTACGTGTTCGCCGACGCCGAGGACGACCGGCAGCAATACACGATGGTCGTGCACAACGTGACCAGCCAGCTCGCCCGCGAAGCTACCGCCTCCGGCACCGACGGGGCTGTCGTCGTTGACGGCACTCCCTGCCGTACCTACGGCGAACTGATCGACAAGATCGCCGACCTCATCCTCGATGACTCCACCGCACCAGATTGGGCCGGCCGGGCGGTCGGGGTGGGCACGGTCAACGCGTTCCTGCGGCGCCTGCGCTCCAGCCAGCGGGCCTTGTCCGGAATCGTCCGCGGCGACCTGACCGACCCGGCCGCAGGCGGCGCCGGCGGGGTTCGGCCGCGCGAGATCACCACCGATGGGCAGCAGGTCACCGTCGTCGACCTGCACAACCTGCCCGAGCGCGCGCAGCGGTTCGTGGTCGGTGTCGTCCTGGCCGCCGAGACCGCTCGCAAGGAAGCGGCCGGTCCGGGCAGCCTGCTGTTCACGATGATCGATGAGCTCAACAAGTACGCCCCACGCGAGGGCGCCAGCCCGATCAAGGACGTCCTGCTCGACATCGCCGAACGCGGCCGCTCCCTCGGCATCATCCTGATCGGCGCGCAGCAGACGGCCAGCGAGGTGGAGCGTCGGATCATCGCCAACTCCGCCATCCGGGTCGTCGGCCGCCTCGACGCCGCCGAAGCTTCCCGCGGCGAGTACGGGTTCCTGCCGCCCAGCCAACGGCAGCGCGCCACGATCGCCCAGCCGGGCACGATGTTCGTCTACCAGCCCGAACTGCCGGTCCCGCTCGCGGTCACGTTCCCATTCCCGGCGTGGGCAACCCGTGCCGGCGAGGTCGATGCCGCGGCACCCGCGCCGAACGGGGCCGGGCCCGGTGGGCCGCCCGGTGCCGGCCAGATGCTCGCGCGGGTGCCGCTCGCGAACCCTGACAATCCGCCATTCTGAGCAGCAGCCGCCACATGCCGACGCCACAACGTTCGACGCCCGCTCCGCCTCCTTTTCCGCCCCGGGAGTAGCACGATGAAGTTCCTGCACACATCCGACTGGCACGTCGGCAAGACTCTCAAGGGCCACAGCCGCCTTGACGAGCAGCGCGACGTCCTGGCCGAGATCGTCGGCATCGCCCGCGACCACGCCGTCGACGCCGTTCTGATCGCTGGCGACCTGTACGACTCCTCCGCGCCGGGCGCCGAAGCGCAGAAGATCCTCACCGGCGCCCTGCTAGCACTCGCCGACAGTGGGACGCAGGTTCTGGCGATGGCCGGCAACCACGACCATCCCGGCCTGCTCGACGCCTACCGGCCGCTGGCCGGCCACGCCGGGATTACCCTCATCGGTCAGCCCCGCGCCGTTGACGACGGCGGCGTCGTCACCTTCACCGCCCGCTCCACCGGCGAACGAGTTAACGTCGCCGTCCTACCGTTCTTGTCGCAGCGTTACGCGGTCAAGGCCGCCGACCTGCTCACGCATACCCCTGCCGAACAAGCCGGCAACTACGAGACCCAAATCCGGGAACTGCTCGACTACCTCACCAGCGGCTTCACCTCGGACGCGGTCAATCTCGTCATGGCGCACCTGACTGTCACTGGCGGCGTGCTGGGCGGCGGCGAACGGAGCGCGCAGACAATCTTCGACTACTACGTGCCGGCCGCGGCGTTCGGCAGCGCCCCGCACTACGTGGCCCTCGGGCATCTACACCGCCGCCA